>WBZP01000034.1_pt2 | contig 157454 bp, 127 predicted proteins | sample 5204301 | NCBI WGS metagenome assembly WBZP01 (sample SAMN12412401, study PRJNA552823) | activated sludge metagenome | isolation source: activated sludge from nitrification reactor of wastewater treatment plant... | place: USA: Pennsylvania | collected 2017 | reverse complement strand
AATCAGCCGGTGAATATGTTCCGTCTTGTCCACGTACACATAATCCCCTTCGCGGATCTCGCTGAAGGTTTGTATGCCGATGGGTAGCTTTTTCATGCGGCAAAGGTAAGGGAAAAAGCGAAATACGGCTGTATTAATTGTGCCAGGAAGAGGGAAGGAGGGAAATGAAAAGAGAAAATGAGAAAAATAATTTTTGGTACATACAATATTAATCGTAAATCTACGATATATAATAAATACTGCTTAACATGCTCAATAAGAAAGAAGATTTTGAAGAGAATTTGGTAACGCTTGCTGCTTTTGCCAAAGCCCTGTCGCACCCGGCACGTCTGGCCATTTTGAAAATACTGGCCGGACGGCAGCAGTGCATTTGTGGGGAGTTGGTGGAAGAACTGCCTCTGGCGCAATCCACTGTTTCGCAGCACTTGAAAGCCCTGAAGGAGGCAGGGCTGATACAGGGAGAGATCGAAGGGGTACGCTCTTGCTACTGCTTAGATCACGTTCAGTTAGACCGCCTTTTGCGTTTATTCCATGCGGAAACTGAGGCCCTGAAAAACAGTGCGGTATCTTGCGTTGGCCCTTGTTGAGCGGACAAGAATACTTTGAAATTCCAATGAACAAAGTCAGGCATCCAACCACTAACACATAAACATTAAAACCATGAATCCTTTTCCCCGTATGCACGTCAGCCTGTACGTCAGCGATTTGCAACGCTCTCTCCGATTTTACACGGACTTTTTTGGTGCCAGGCCCACAAAAGTGAAACCCGGCTATGCCAAATACACTTTAGAGCGTCCTTCTCTGATTATCTCTTTTGTGGAAAATCCGGCCCGCGTACAGCAGAATTTTGGCCACTTGGGCTTTCAGGTAGAGACTTTAGAAGAGTTAAACGAAAAGCTGCGCGACGCACAGACCAAACACTTAGTTACCAAAGAGGAAATCGGCACCAACTGTTGCTATGCCAGGCAGGATAAGTTTTGGGCCAACGATCCCGACGGAGTCCAATGGGAAGTTTATTACTTCCACGAAGACGCGGAATTCAATGATCCGCACTATGATATGGAAGAAGCCACGGCCTGCTGCACGGTTTCTGAAGAATCTGCAAAAAGCAACTGCGGATGCAATGCCGAAGTGAAGACCATGCGCCTCACCGAAAAAGCAGCCTGCTGTTAAAAAATGGAAAAGGTACTGATTCTCTGTACAGGCAATAGTTGCCGCAGTCAGATCGCACACGCCTATTTAGAATATTTTACTGCCAACAAGGAGGTAGAAGTGCGCAGTGCAGGGGTGGAGACCCACGGGGTGAATCCACGGGCCATTGTCACCCTGCGCGAAGACGGCTTAGACATTGGCCATTACACCTCCAATCATGCAGAAGAATACAAGGACGAGAATTTCGATTATATCATCACCGTATGCGACAACGCAAAGGAGCGTTGCCCGTGGTTTCCGGGGAATGCCCGGCGCATCCATCACAATTTTCCCGATCCGGCAAAGGCAGTCGGAACAGAGGAGGAAATCATGGAGCAGTTCAGGAAGGTACGCAACGAAATCAAAGCTTGGGTTCGGATTTTTGTAGAAGAATATTTGTAAAAATGCAGTGTTGAGGCGGGTATTCCCACCCCAACACTGCATTTTTTGAAAATTTTTTGTATTTTGAAACAGAAAAAAAGTCCGATCGGGCCTTATTTTTCTGACAAATACATCAGACGTACTTCGTTGTCTGTCAGCACTTTATTGTAAATACGCACATCATCTAGCTGGCCTTTGAAGTGGTTGGCTGTCGGGAAATCGTAACCTCCCCACGGTTCAACATCCCACAACTGGCCGTCGCGCGACTGAACAAAGCCAAAGGCCAGTTTGTTGACTACTTCGGGCGCTACACCGCCATATTTCATCCCTGTTACGCCGCGTTTTACATCGCCATCGGGCCAAAGGTCGAAGTCGAAGCTTTTCATTTTTTCACCATTGATATACATGGTACCCTGACGGGTTGCGCCGTTATAAACGCAGACCACATTGGCCCATTTGTCTTTCAGCAAACCATCCACGCCACCCGAAGCAGTAAGGTCTTTGCTAAAGTCCCAGCCCTGCCAGCCGCCATTGTCTCTTGTTTTGCCGTCGCCGTTGAAGAACAGGTCTTCGGAAGCTGTTTTGCCGTCTGCCAAGGCATAGCTGCCTGCCAGTTTGCACCATTTATAGTCGGCGGGAATTTCAAATTGGAAACCCTTGAAGGCTGCCAGTCCGATTACAAAATGACCGGCAGGATTGCCGTCTGCATTGACATGGCCGGTGGAATTGGTCTTCACCCAGAAACTCAGGGCAAAGTTGGTGCTGTTCATCAATTTGTCGCCGTTGGCAATTTCCATGATGCTGGCATCCCCGTCGAAAGTGGCGGCTTTACCAGCCGCCGCATTGCGGGAATCCGTGTAGGTCACTGCCACAGAAGCCGCTGCATCGTAGGCACCAATGATGTCGTCGCCATTGCCTTCAAAAGTCCAGTAGGCCACTGCCCCGGCGGGCGCAAAAGTGCCTTTTGTAGTAAAAGTGCGCTTAAAGGGCGGCAAGGTCGCCTTACCGTCGGCAAAGGAAATGCCGTTGCCAAAAGAAAGTTCGTACAGGGTACCGGTACCCAGGTCTTCCACCGGATCAATGGTTACTGTATTGCCGGAAACGCTCACCGTCAGCGGAACAGATGCTTTGTCATAGTCCCGGGTGAGGGTCACATTGTTCGCACTGATGCTGGCCGTGTTAATGGCCTCCGAAAAAGTGGCCACCACACTGGCCTTGGGGTCAACACCGGTGGCACTGGAAGCGCCGTTAAGATCGAGGCCGCCTGCTGTGAGCGAGCCTAACTCATAGACAAGTTCGTCTTTGCAGGCCACGAAACCAAGCACCAGCGCAAACACTAAGGCAAGTGCGGGAAAAAAAAACTTCTTCATGTTTTAAGAATGTTAAATACTGATAATAGTGAATGTTTAATGTTTGATTTTTCACCAAACATCGAACACGAAAAGTCAAAAATTTTTTACCACCCCTTATTTTGCTGTATAGCCCGTTGAGAGATGTCAATTTCACTTTGGGGAATGGGCAGGCGCTCGTGCTTATCGGTTTTGAAACCGAGCGGCCCCAACACGGAGGCGGCTTTGCCGGTACGCACGAGGTCGTAAAAGCGTTGTCCTTCCAAGGCCAATTCAAAACGGCGTTCGTTCAAAATGCGGTCGCGCAGGGTCGTTTGGGCCGTTTCTGTTATGTCAGGCAACACGGTGTTGTCTCCGTTGCGGGCGCGTCTGCGTACAGCGTTGAGGTGAACAAGGGCTTCGGCAGATTTGCCGTTTTCATTCAATGCTTCGGCAGCCACTAAGAGTACATCGGCGTAGCGCATTAACCGGCGATTGTGGCCCCATTGTTCGGCAGTGGAAGTGCCGGGTATCCACACTTTTTGGTTATAGCACTCGATTTCCTGCAAAAGCGTATTGGCAGGCGGATCGCTGTAGGTTTTATCGGGGGTAGAGCCGTCGCCCAAAATTTTAACGCCGTCTATGGTTTCTCCCAAAAAAACAATGGTGGCATCGCGGCGCGGATCGCCCTGCTCGAATTTGTCCATCAAATCGAGCGAAGGGCGGTTGAAACCCCACCCCCGGTTGGGCGTGCCGCGCACCCCCTGCGTGTTGGCGTATTGATTGCCGCCGTTACCAGTTCCGTCAAATCCGAGCGCGCCGACCTCGAATATGGATTCCTGATTGAATTGTCCTAAAATAGAAAAGGTGTTGGCAAAAGAAGGATCCAAAGCGTATTCATTGGACTGAATAACGCGCAACGCATAGGTTTCGGCATTAACAAAATCCTTCCGATACAAATAGACTTTGGCCAAATAGGCTTCGGCAGCCCCTTTGGTAGCACGGCCATACTCCGCCGGGTCTAAAGCGGACTGAAGGGGCAGGTGGTCAATGGCAAACTTCAAATCGGCGATGATATTGTCGTAAGTGGCCTCCTCGCCGGCGCGCTCCAGCGATAAACCCGGATTGGTATCGAGTACCAAAGGCACGCCGCCCCAGGTGCGGGCCAGATCGAAATAGTAAACTGCCCGCAGAAAGTGGGCTTCTGCCAGATAGCGGTTTTTCCGATTGGTCTCTATGGCCAAAGGAGCCACCCTTTCAATCACCACGTTGGTGTATTTGATGCCTTCGTACAGGGTACTCCACCAGCGGTCGAGGCCGTCCTGTGTAGCCGTGAAGGTGAAATTGTCGAAAGCATTGAGATTGCCGGCCTGATCGGTGGGATTGGAACCCTTGTAGGCATCGTCCGACATAATGTCCAAAATGGGATAGCCGCCGCTGTGAAAGAACCAGCTTCGCAAGGGGTTGTAGCAGGCAATGACCGCTAAACGGGCCTCCGCCTCGTTGGAAGGGAAAAATTCCTGAGTGAGGTTTCCCTGGGGCGACTCGTCCAAAAAGTTTTTGCACTGGTGGCCCGTCAACAGCAAAGCCAGTAGCAGAACAGCAGAGAGTATTTTATTGTTGTGCATAAGAAGCAGGCTAAAAGGTGAAATTGATGCCGGCACTGTAAACAGCCGTGATGGGATAAACGCCGTAGTCTATACCCGCAGACAACACGTCGCCGCTGCCAATTTCCGGGGAGTAACCGGTGTAGCGCGTGAGCGTCCACAAATTGGTGCCGCGCAGGTAGGCCCGGCCTTCGCGCAGGTGCGCACGGCGCAACCAATCGCCGGAAAACGTATAGCCAAAGGTCAGCGAGCGCAGGCGGAGAAAGGAGCCATCCTGAATAAAGCGGTCGGAGGGAATCCAGTTGTAACCGCCGGTGGTAGCACGGGGTTCCTGATTAGCCCCCCCGTCGCCTGTCCAGCGGTCGAGTACGGTGGCTTCAAAATTATAGAGGTCGGGCCGCACCGCGTTTTTGCCGTTGTAAATCTTGTTGCCTGCCTGACCCTGAAAGTCTATGGCCAGATCGAAGCGCCGCCAAAAGATTTCTGTTGCAAATCCGTAAATGAATTTTGGAATGCCGGAGCCGAGGAAAATCCGGTCGGCAGTGGTAATTTGGCCGTCGCCATTGCGATCTGCATAAATCAGGTCGCCTACCCCGGCCGTGGAGAGGTGTGGTGTGTTGTCCAGCTGAGCCTGGTTTTGAAAAATCCCCTGTGTCTGATAGCCGAAGAAAGCCCCGATGGGTTGCCCGGCTTTGGACAGGGTGACGGTCTGCCCATTGCCCAAAAATCCACCCACCAATGTAGAGTCCACGCCACTGCTGCCGCCTACGCTTCGCACGCGATTGGAAACGGTGGAGCCGAGGACACTGACGCGGTACTTCCAGTTGCCCGCCCGGCCATTATAAGCGGTGTTGAACTCGATGCCCCGATTGCGTACAGAGGCAGCGTTGTAACGCACCCTTACGCCCTGTCCATTGCCCGTATAGCCGGGCGTGGAGAGTTCCACGAGAATATCGTCTGTCAGGCGGTGGTAGTAATCCAGTTCGGCAGTGATTTTGTCTTCCCAAAGGCCGATTTCCAAGCCTGCGTCGCTTTGGGTAGTGGTTTCCCAACGGATGTCGGGGTTGCCGTTTTTGCCAAAAGACGCACCCGGCACCAATCCCTCCGAACGCCCGAACACGCCGTTCACACCGTTGATAATGAGGGCGTACTGGTCTAAGTAACTGATTTTTTCGTTGCCAATCTGCCCCCAGCTGGCCCGCAGTTTCAGGTTGTTGATAACGGGGTGGTCTTCCAAAAAAGCTTCCCGGTGCAGGTTCCAGCCCAGCGCATAAGAGGGAAAATTGCCCCAGCGGTTGGCTTTGATGAATTTGGAAGAGCCGTCGCGGCGGAAAGTAGCCGTCAGCAGGTATTTATCTTTCAGGGTGTAATTGATACGAAAAAGATAGGAAAGAAGCGAATAGTTCTGATTGGCATCCACCCCGTGAAAAATGCTGTTGGGATTGACGTTGTTGCCGTTTAAATACCACAAATCCTTGCGGTCGCTGATCACATTTTGGGCAGCTATGTTGAAAATGAGCGAGCGCAGGCGCTGCATGGTATAGCCCCCCAGAATATCGAAACGGTGGTTTTCTCCTCTTTGAAAGCGGTAATTCAGGGTGTTTTCCCAGAGCCAGTTGAACGAGCGAAAATTGTTGATATTCAGGTCGTTAATTTCATTCAGTTGCTGGGGAGAAACGTAAAAGACGGGCGTGAAAGAGCGGCCCTCTGCGTTGTTATAATCCACGCCAAAAGTGGAACGCAGGGTCAGCCCCCGCAGGACTTCTGCCTCTGCGAAAGCATTGCCCACAGTTCGGAAACCCCGCGCCTCGTTGTTGTTGTATGCCAGATCGGCCAACGGATTGCCCACGCCCGGCACTTCTGCAAAGGAGCCGTCGGGATTGTAGGGTTTAATGACCGGTTGGGCGCGATAGGCTGCGTAGGTGACATTGGGCGCATTTTTTTGTCGGAAAGGCGCAATGGTCAGGGTCTGGCCGATTTTGATGCGGTCGGACAACTTGTAGCTGTTGTTCATCTGCACGCTCAGGCGGTCGTAGCCGGATTTTTCGATAATGCCCTGCTGCGAAAACAGGCCGACCCCCACATAATATTGTTGGCGCTCCGAGGCCCCCGACACCGAAAACTGGTAATTCCCCAAAGGGGCTGTGCGAAAGATCAGGTCCTGCCAGTCGGTGTTTGGCAGGGCATCTAAGTTGTTGTAGGTTCCGTTGACCACTTCGTTCACATAAGCGCCAAATTCTTTGCCGTTGAGGAGGTCAATTTTTTTAGCCAATCGCTGGATAGACTGTTCGGCAGAAAAACTAAAAGTAGGTTTGCCCTGCTCCAGTTTGCCTTGTTTGGTAGTAACCAGAATGACCCCGTTGGCCCCACGCGAACCGTAAATGGCCGTCGCAGAAGCGTCTTTGAGGACTTCCATGGAAGCAATGTCTGCAGAATTGAGAAAGGAAATATTGTCCAAGATAACCCCGTCCACCACAAAAATCGGAGAAGCGTTGTTGAAAGTACCCACGCCCCGTACCCGAATGACCGGTACCGCCCCCGGTGCACCCGAGGGGCTGCTGACCTGCACACCTGCCACTTTGCCCTGTAACGCCTGTTCGGGCGAGAGAGAAGGAATTTTGACGAGGTCGGCACCGCGCAACGAAGAAACCGCGCCCGTAAGGTCGCTTTTCTTCTGCCGCCCATAGCCCACCACTACCAATTCCTCCAGCAGGGCCGCATCTTCCTCCATAAGGATTTCTATACGGCTGCGTCCGGCAATGTCCACCACCTGCGCTTTGTAGCCTTCGTAAGTGATGCGCAATTGCGCATCGCCAGACGAAAGGACGATAGCAAAGCCGCCTTCAACATCGGTAACAGCCCCCCGATTGGTACCCGGCACCACGACTGTTGCGCCCACAAGGGGTTCTTTTGTGGCAGCATCAGTGACAGTACCCGTCACACGGCTCGTTTGTGCGCTCAGAACTGCGGTGTGCAGCAGGTAACACCCCAGCACAACCGCCCATCGTAGAATTTGCTTCATAGAATAGAAATTGAATGCGGCAAAGGTAGTTTATTACTAAGACTTATTTGCTAACTTTGCTCATCTTGTCAAATGATTTTTTACAAAAAATCTCTATCTTTGCGGCATCGTTCCCAAAAAAGCATTTATCGGCATAATGAAAAGTTTCAATACATCCGGGCCAAATATTCCGGCAGAACACTATACCCTGCAGCGCCCCCGACTGACCGCGCAGGGGATAGACTTGGTGCATCGGAATCGCTACTATACCATTTGGGCACCGCGACAGAGCGGGAAAAGCACTTTTTTTCGCCTGATGGCCAATGCGTTGGAACAGCAGGGCTATGAGGTGATGCATTTCAATGTGGAAAACTACAAAGGGGCAACCCTTCAGGGTTTTTTAGAGAAATTGCAGCAGGAAATGTCGGACATCGGCCTGCATCCCCCGCACTTTTCCACTTTTGATCAGTTTTCCCGCTTTATAGAGTCGCTAAACAACCGCCGCTTAGTACTGATCATAGACGAAATAGAGGGCCTGAATCCCGATTTTTTTGGGCAATTCCTGCATACCATCCGCAACCTCTACCACTCCCGCGAAACCCATTGCCTGAAAAGTACCATTTTGGTCGGGGTGAGCAACATCGTGGGCGTGGTGCAGGACAACGCCAGCCCGTTCAACATCGCAGACAACCTGTCAGTGCCTTACTTTACGGAAACAGAGGTGCAGGAACTGCTGCAACAGCACACCGCCCAGACGGGACAGCAGTTTGAACAAAAAGTGGTGGATAAAATATTTGAAATCACAGCCGGACAACCGGGCTTGGTCAATGGCTTCGCAGCGCAACTGGTGGAGCGATCTCCCCAAAAGCCCGTACTCGAATACGAAGACTACCTGCGGGTGGAGGACTGGTACCTCACAGAGGCCATTGACAAAAACGTGTCCAACATCCTCAACAAGGCAGAAGGGCAACGCCCGCTGTTGGAAAAAATGCTGTTCACCGAATTGGAAATCCCTTTTCTGATCAACCGCCCCGACATCAAAGCCCTTTATACCAACGGCATTATCCGAAAAGGCAAAAACGGCATGGCAGAATTTTGGGTGCCTTTGTACAAAAAGGCCCTGTTCGATGCTTTTTATCCCTATATCAACGGCGAAAAAGAACACGTCAGCGCCACGCTTGACACCTTCACTTTTTTTAATGCAGCCGGAGAATTGGACATTCCCAAACTCATCGGGCATTACAAGGCATACGCCGCCAAACGCGGTTTTCGGCCTTTTATCGAAAAAAACAAACAGGGCGAACCCACCCTGCGCGAAGCGGGGCTGATTTACAGTTTTGAGACCTTCCTCGCCGCTTTTGTCGCCGAAGCCGAAGGCAAAAGTTATCGCGAAGCGGACACGGGTTTGGGCAAAAGCGACCTGATCCTCTACCTCAACGGGCGGGAATACCTTTTTGAAACCAAAAAATACTATTCCCCAAAAAAATTTACCAAAGGCAAACGCCAATTGGCTCATTACGCCCGCAGCCTCGGCCTGAGCAAGGCCGTCTATTTGGTATTCACCCCCAACCACATTGAATATCCCGACTACGTACACGAAGGCACAGAAATACACGAAGGCACAGAAATTGTGGTCTATTTGGTTTCTTACGATGAGGTGAAAGACTTTTGAAAGCGCTCAAAAAGGAGCGCATTTCTTCGTTTGATGCTCCTTACAGAAGAATCAGTTTTTTAACGCAGCGCTGTGCCTGTTCACCGCGCCATTCTACCCAATAGACACCTCCCGGCAGGGTGCTTACGTCCAAATCGAGGACGCTGCCCGCAACGCGGTGCGTTTGCAACAGTCTGCCGTCCGTATGCCGCAACAGAATGTACTGCTGTCCAACAGCCCCCGCATTGTCAAAAATCACCCGTACCCGCCCCTGCGCCGGATTGGGCACGAGGTGCAGCGAAGAAGTGGCAGGTGCAGGGCCTGTGGAAGCCATGCCCATTCGCACCACGGTGGAGGCCACAAAAGGGCATCCCGTAGTGCGTGTAACAGTCACCTGATAGGTGCCGGGGACACTTACGGAAATGGTACTGCCCTGTTCGCCGGTGGACCACTGATAGGCAAGCGCGTCGGGCACCCCGGCATCCAGCAGCACCGATTGCCCCGGTGGCAGAGTAACAAACAGCGGCAATTTGGCCGGTGTATCCAACGCTCCGTTTGCCCGCCACGTCCGTATGCTGTCTATTCGCGGGCGCACGGTTGCCTGAATGTCGGGGCAGGGATGGGGAATATGGGGATGGTGCATCACCATTGTCTTAAACTCCATAATGCCGCCCGGTGCCAGGGTAAAAGGGCCGTGCGACTGCACTACCCTGTAATCGCCGGAGGGAGGCACAACCGCACACATACTCCATGCAGAAGGGTCTGCCGGGTTCCCCGGAAATACAAATTGAGCAGGCTGCCCCAGGCCCTCATGTCCTCCGCCGGCTGCGGTGTAGGGGAAGCCACCCGGCCACAGCCCCTTCAGCAGGTTGTACTGTTGAAGGGGCCTGCACATTGCGAAGGTGCCGGGCGGGGCGACAGCGTTATTGAAGTGGTAAGCCACGTTGGTAAGGGGAGGATTTAAGAAGGTAATGCTTTGTACAGGAATGTCTTTGCCAAAACCCGCCGGATCGCAATCGCTGTCGTCTTTATTATACACATACACACTATCACTTTCGGGGAGGGTACCAAAGTAATCATCGTAGGCACACCCCAGATCGGGATCGCTCCACAGACCAAAATAACAGGAATCGTAAGTTATGGCAGCCCGATTGACCAACAGATAGTCTATAAAAACAGCCGCACTGAGGCCGTGTTCCTCCTGACAATCGTAGGTGTAGGCAGTAACAGCAATGTCTAATTTTAAAGGGCGGCGATTCAGAGAGTCTGCCGTGTTGTCATCGTTGGAAATCCACCACACCATTTGGTCGCCCTTCAAATCGGGATAATCCCCGTCATAGGGATTGTAGCGACCATCTCCATTGTGATCTGTAAAAGGAGCAGGCAAATCTGCCAAGGGGGTGCGCAGGTTGGAAAAATCAAGGGCCTGTTTCCACCATGGGTTGCCTTTGGCCGGCCAGGTCAGCCAGTCAAAAGGCAAAGGCTTTTGAATGGTGCCGTCCTCCTGAAAATCCGACAAAAAATCGCGCAACTCCGCCCTCGTAATGCGCCAGGCGCGGTGCATCTCTCCGTTGCCGCCATCCCCCACCCGACCAGGTTGCAGCTGGTGGGGATAACAATAGTGAGAAACTACGGAATGCAGGTTGCCCTGTGGCGAATGACCGGCCACTCACGGCGCAAAGTTGGGGAAACTGGTGCCTTTGTCTTTGGGTATCTGAAAGCGGATGGAATCATTGGAATAATAATCAAAACCGTCTTTGGGTTCCAGAAAAGCCTTGAGAAAAGCATTCTCAAGGGTACGGCCCCGTATCGGAAAACGCTCGGGCAAGGCAGTATTCCCCTGCCGGTCTGCCCGGATAAGGCGCAGGTTTTGCGCCACGCCGCCCGCCGCCCAACCCAAAAGCAGGATGTGGCCGTCAGGCTCCGGATGCAGGGCATTGATGTATCCTTTGCCGTAGTGCCTGCGCCACTGTTCGCTGCCATCTGCACCCACGGCCAGCAAAGCCATCTGATCGGCATCCTGTCCTGCCACTAAGTAACCGCCATCCGGTCGGGCAGCCACAGCCAGCGCACGAGAGAGCGGCACTTCCTTTTGCCACACCAATTGACCGGCAGCGGGCGCTATCAGAAAAACAGAGGACTTCTGACTCCTGTAACATCCTAAAATACCCGCCGGTGTGGACTGAAGCGCCTGAAGGACTGAAAAATTGAAGGAAGTGCGCCAGACAAGCTGACCGGAAGAGTCGAAACGTGCCATCGTTCCATTGCGGGTGCCAACGATCCAGCCGTCCTCCCAAGCCACTGCCTGTACGATGGGTTCCTGGAAATCCAAAGGTCTTTCCCAGAGGATGCGCGCCATACCGGAAGCGGCGATGCGCAACATACGCGCCCAACGGTTTCCAAACACCACAAAGGTGCTGTCGTCCACCGTTTTGGCCACCGGATACCAAAACCCGGAAGGAATGCTGTCTGCCAACGCAAGGCTCTGTTTTGGGGTTCCGTCCGGCTCCTGCTGCAAAAAATAATATCCCTTCCCAATGTCAGCAACTATCGCGATCATGCGGGTTCCGCCGGAAGACAAGGCGACTTTGTGGGCCAACACGACGGAGGCGGTAGTCGGCAGCGTCCATTCCAGATACCCTGTTGCGATGCCCTCCCGATTAAACTCCAGCATGGAGTGTCGGGTATAGATGAGGTACCCCCGATTGGTCGGGGTGATCGCATAGGCAGACTGGTAAACAGCCGGTATGGCGGCAGATAAATATTGATGCCAGATTTGTGCAAAAGCATCGGCTGCGCAAAGCCCTGTAAAAAAGAGAAGTAAAAGAATACGATTCATGGAGTGATGAGTGATGAGTGATTGATTTTTATGAATTTAGGGCGGGTCAAAAAGTGGCTTTTGGGTGATGTTTAGGGATTGCTGTGAAAATATGTTACAAAATTACGCCTTTTCTATGTTTTGCAAACAACAGACTTTCGGGAAAAGTCAGGTTTCCGGCAGCTGCATATTCCGGGAATAAATAAAAAATGCTACCTTTGCCCCCACACTATGCGGCTGCTGCTTACCACACTCAACGCCAAATACATCCACCTCAATTTAGCCATCCGGCTGTTGTATGAGATGAACGCCGACCACGACGGATTGGCCTGGCGGGAGTTTACCATCAAAGATGCGCCGGAGGACATTGCCCGCCAGTGTATGGAATACGATGTGGTGGCCTTCAGTTGCTATATCTGGAACATCACGCAGACGCTGGCAGCGGCGCGGTGGCTGAAAGCCCTGCGCCCGGACATTCAAATTCTGCTTGGCGGCCCGGAAGTCAGTTATGACTGGCAGGAGGTGTTGGCCCGGCCGGAAGTGGACTTCATCATCACGGGCGAGGGCGAAGTGCCTTTTCAACAGTTTTTGCGCGACTGGCCCACGATGGACAGCGTGCCTGCCTTAGCCTGGAAAAAGAATGGCGAGGTCTTTTATAACCCCGAAGCCGGGCGCTTCGACTTAGAAAACTATCGGTTTGCCCTCCCCTATCGTCACGACCCGCCGGAGACCCTGCGCAACAAGGTCCTGTATGTGGAGACTTCGCGGGGGTGTCCTTACAAATGCGAATTTTGTCTGGCCAGCTTAGACAATAAAGTGCGCTATCTGCCCGGCGAGAGCATCAAAATCAACCTGCTCTACCTGATGGAACACGGGCGGGTGATTAAATTTTTGGATCGCACCTTCAACATCAAGCGAGAATTTACGCTCGACATGTTCCGCTTCATTCTGGAAAACCACCGCCCCGGCAACGTTTTTCAGTTCGAAATCACGGCCGACATCATCCACCCCGACATCATTCAGTTTATTCAGGAACACGTCCCCAAAGGGCTGTTTCGTTTTGAAATCGGCATTCAGACGGTGAATCAAAAGGCCAACTTAGAAGTAAGTCGCAAACAAAATTTTGAAAAAACCAGGAGCATTATTCTGCAATTGCAGGACAAAGTGGAAATGCACTTGGATCTGATTGTGGGTCTGCCGTTGGACGAATGGGCGGACATCCGGCACAGTTTTGAAGAAGTATTCCGTTTGTTTCCCCCCGAATTGCAATTGGGCTTTCTTAAATTTTTGAAAGGCACCCCCGTGCGGGAAAAACACGAACAATACGGCTTTGTTTTCGATCCCGAACCACCCTATCAAATCATTGAAAGTAACTTTTTGTCGCGTACGGAATTGCACCGAATCACCCTGCTGGAACACGCGCTCGAACTCTATTGGAACAAAAAACGCGCCCCGCACACCCTGCGCTATGTCACAAACCGATACAGCATTTTTGACTTCCTGATGGGTCTCGGCACCCGCTTTGCTGCCTGCAAACAGCCCGGAGAAGCCTACAATCTGGAAGAATTGTACCACGTCCTGCGCGATTTCACGATAACATTTGCCCCCGAAGATGCGGTGTTGCAGCAAATGGTAGTGTTGGACTACTACTTGAATCACAAAGTAAAACCCCGGGCGCTGGGCGAAGAAGAAATGGAGCGCCGGGCCAAAAATCGCCTTTTGCAATCCCTGCATCTGGACGTGCAAAAGTACCGCTATGCCGTGTTGCCCCTCTCATTCCATTTCGATGCCATGCAGGAGCAGGAACAGCCGGCACCGGGCGACTACACGTACCTGATTGAATACGACGGGGTAAACCGCCCACAGGGCAGAATGGTTTGAGAAAGAGACAGTTTAAAAGAGGCAGACTATTGAAGCAAGCGGGGAATCTTCAATAATTTCATTTAAAAATTTAATAAATATTTTTCAAAAAACGATGTGAAAATTTCTTCATTGTTTTAAAAACGTTTTAACAAAATTTAATTCTGCTTTGAAAACACTTATTCAAAACAGCCGCATCGTGACCGCCACCGACGATTTTACAGGAGACATCCTGATTGAAAACGAACAGGTGCTTGCTTTGGCCCGACACATCCCGGCTACGGAAGACATTCAAAAAGTAATAGACGGCACCGGAAAAATAGCCATTCCGGGGGGCGTGGATCCGCACGTTCATTTGGATATGCCCTTTATGGGGACGTTTTCGAGCGATAACTATGAAACAGGCACGCGGGCAGCCCTGTTTGGCGGCACCACCACCGTGATTGATTTCATTTTGCAAAAACAGGGCAATTCGCTGTACAGCGCCCTCGAAGAATGGTCGGGCAGGGCCAATGGCAATGCGGTGGGGGACTACAGTTTCCACATGGCGGTGACGGATTTCAACGAACAGACGCGGCAGGAAATTCGCCCCTTAGTGGAAAAAGAAGGCATCACGTCTTTCAAAATGTTCATGGCCTATCGCGGCGCGCTGATGATAGACGACCGACAAATGAACGGCCTGATGCAGGAGGTGCGCGATTGCGGCGGCATGGTGACGGCCCATGCTACCAATGGCGATATGATTGACTATTTGGTGGCAAAACACCGCGCAGAGGGCAAACTGTCCCCCCTGTACCACTATCTTTCCCAGCCCGAGATCACAGAAGCGGAAGCGTCGGCGCGTTTTGCCGATTTTGGCTGGTACAATCAGTGTCCGGTCTATATTGTCCACCTCACCTGCGAGGGCGCACTCAATGCCGTGCGCCGCGCCACCATGCGCAATCAACGGGTCATGGTAGAGACCTGTATTCAGTATTTGCTCTTAGATGCTTCCCTGTACGAACGGCCCGATTTTGAAGGGGCCAAATGGGTGATGTCGCCGCCCCTGCGCCAGAAAAAAGACCAGGAAACCCTGTGGGCGGGTCTCCAACAGGGTTTGGTACAGGTGGTGGGCACCGACCACTGTCCTTTCACGTGGGAGCAGAAACGCATGGGAGAAAACGATTTTTCCAAAATTCCCAACGGCCACCCCGCTATTGAGCATCGCATGGAATTGCTGTACTCGGAAGGGGTACACAAAGGGCGCATTTCCATGAACAAAATGGTAGAGGTGGCCTGTGCCAATCCGGCCAAAATGTTTGGCATGTTTCCCCGCAAAGGCACCATCGCCGTTGGCTCGGATGCGGACATCGTTTTGATAGACCCCGAAGTGCGCCATACCCTTTCTGCCCGGACGCACCACATGCACACCGACTATTCGGCCTACGAAGGCCGGGAGGTGCAGGGCAAAGTCAGCACGGTGCTGTTGCGCGGACAGGTAGCCATTGACAACGGGGCCTGTTTCGTGGAAAAGGGATACGGACAGTTTATCAGGCGGAGCAAAGTGTAGAGCCTGTTTCAGTTCTTTTTTGATGAAGCGTACACAAATAAAAAATACAATTAGTCGAATTTTTTCGATAGCGATTGCGGATTTCTAAAATGTTCTTACATTTGCCGCTGCAATATTGCATTCACTTAACACAATGATCCTTTTAATGAGAAATCTGATTTTCATTTTTTCACTGTTGGCACTTGGTGTCTTCTCCACTGACGTGAAGGCGCAGGTGGACGTTACAGTTAATCCGATTGGCCTCCTTTTTGGCGACTTTTCTATTGGTGCTGATTTCGCTTTACAAGACAAGTTCAGTATCGAAGCCGCTGTGGGCTTTGGCGCTAATAAAATCAGTGATGTAAAAGGCACCAACATCGGAGTAAACGGCGTTGCCAAGTACTATTTCAATCCAAATCGCGGAGCCGACCGTTTTTATGCAGATCTTTTTCTGCGTTATGTAGGCAGAAGCTGGAATTATGACGACAACGCAGCTTCCGCCGACTACAGAACAAACCGCATAGGCATCGGTTTCGGCCTTGGATACAAAATAGTCTCCTCCGGAAACTTTGTCTTCGACATTGGTTTCGGTGCCGGTCGTGCAATAGTGGACAAAAACGTATATGAAGACAGCTCTGGCAATCGGCAAGAGATCGACTGGCCGAACATTATGTTACAGGGTAAACTGGGTATCGGTTATCGCTTCGGCGGCAGCCGCGATTAAGGTACGACAGTTGAGTGCGGCAGATGCTATGCAGACAGCCGCATCGATGTAAAAACTTTTATTCGATCTGCTAAAATGTGTCGGGGGGAGTACTCCTTCCGACACATTTTTTGTGTATCTGTAAAAAATCAGGTAATTGTGTTTTTTATCAAACGCGCCGCACCAAGGCCCAATACACCAACCCCGACACGCCAAACCCCACAAACCACGCATAGTGATAGAGGCCGGCCACCCAGCCGGGAACGGCCGAGGCAGGCAGCAGGTGTACGGCGATGAGGAAGCCGGGCAGGTTGGGCAGAATGCCCGCCAACAGCGCAATCACCGCCTGAATGTGCCAACCCTGTGTGTAACTGTAGCGGCCCTGTGGAGCATAAAGGTCGGAAACTTCCAGCACCTGTCGGCGGATAAAAAAATAGTCGGCAATCATGATGCCGCCTACCGGCCCCAGCAGGCTGGAATAGGCAATGAGCCAGGTAAAAATGTAGCCGCCGGGGTCGGCTACCAATTTCCACGGGAAAATGAGAACGCCCAAAACACCGGTGATGTAGCCCCCCGTCCGGAAACTGATGCGCCGGGGAGCCAGATTCGCAAAATCGTTGGCCGGGCTGACGATGTTGGCTGCGATGTTGGTGGCCAAAGTGGAAATGAGTACCGCAATCATGGCAAAGCTGACCAATAGTTTGTTCTCAAATTTGCCGGCCAGCACCAGAGGGTCCCAGATGGTATGGCCATAGACAATGGCAGTGGCAGAAGTGACCGCTACGCCGATGAAGGCAAAGAGCGTCATGGAGGTGGGCAGGCCGAGCGCCTGTCCGCGTATTTGTGCCCGCTGACTGACGGCGTAGCGCGTGAAATCGGGAATATTGAGCGACAAAGTGGCCCAAAATCCAACCATGCCCGTGAGTGCCGGAAAGAAAAATGCCCAAAATTCGCCCGAAGTGGTAAACCTGGCGGGCTGACTGAGGATGGGGCCTAAGCCTTTGGCCGCCGCCACCGCCCAAAAGAACAGGGCCAGTGCCGCCAAGGGCAAAAAAATGGCCTTAAACACCAGCAATCTGCGAATGCTGTCCACGCCCAAATAGACGATGTACATATTCAGCACCCAAAAAGCCAGAAAGGTCAGGGCCGGGCCGGTCTCCAAACCCCAGGAAGCCGGGAAAACAGCCGGAAGTGTACCCGCCGCAGGCCACCACGCCTTCAGCATTTGGAACAGGGCGTTGCCTCCAATCCAGGTTTGTATGCCAAACCACCCGCAGGCCACAATGGCCCGCAACAGGGCCGGAATATTGGCCCCCTGCACCCCGAAGCTGGCCCGCGCCAGCACCGGAAACGGGATGCCGTATTTAGCCCCCGCATGGCCGTTCAGTACCATGGGAATCAGCACAATGGCATTGCCGAGAAAAATGGTCAGAATGGCCTGCCACCAGTTCATGCCGCCTTCTATAAGCGAACTGGCCAACATGTAGGTGGGAATGCACAGACTCATGGAAATCCACAAAGCAGCATAATTCCACGTCGTCCAGTGGCGCATACGGGCGGGTACCGGAGCGAGGTCTTCGCTATACAGGGAGGTGTGGGTGTTGGACAGATTTTCCGGCAGAGGTGATGGCATAGTCAGATAAGGAACAAAGCAAAGACGCAAAAATAGTTATTTTGACCAACAGCAGAGGCCCCAATTGTTTTTTTGTTAAAAAACATGCCCTTTCTTCTACTCATTGTTTATCCCTGATATGTGACTTTCTCAAAAAAGTGCGTTGTAGTGTATGTTAACATTTTTCTAAACATTAACATAATCATGGAACAGTATTACAATCAACTCAGCGGATTAGCTGTACTCTACCTGCCGAAGGTCCTATTGGCTATTATTACCCTTATTGTGGGCTTCTGGCTGTCCAATGCGGTTTCCCGCTTCGTGGGCAATGCGCTGCGCCGCAACAATGTGGAAGTGACCATCATCCCTTTCCTGACTTCCATTGTCAGTGTTTTGCTAAAAGTAATGGTATTAGTGAGTGCGGCAGGCATGTTTGGGGTGGAAACTACTTCTTTTGTAGCACTCATCGGCGCTGCCGGTCTGGCAGTGGGTCTGGCCTTGCAGGGGAGTTTAGGGCATTTTGCCAGCGGTGTGTTGCTGCTCACTTTTCGCCCCTATAAGGTGGGAGATTTGGTTAACATTTCCGGTTTTACCGGAGAAGTAGAATCTATACAGGTATTCAATACCGTCTTAAAAACACCCGATAACAAGCGCGTTATTGTCCCCAACGGCTCTGTGACCTCCGGGCCGATTACCAACATTTCGGGACAGGGAACCATTCGGGTAGATATGATTTATGCGGTAGCAGGCAACGAGAATATTGACCGCGTACGCGCTTCTGTTCAAAAGGTGGCAGATCGCTGCCCATTGGTACTCAAAACCCCGCCTGTGGACATTTTAGTCAACAGTCAGGATATAGGGATTATGAAATTTGATGTGCGGCCGTGGTGTCAATCCGAACATTATTGGGATGTATATTACTATATGCAGGAAAACATCAAGAAGCAGTTCGTCGAAGACAATATTCATGCCCCGCGCCCGAGTCTGGACCTGTCAGTAGGGCAATAGTATATAAAAAATCGCTTTGTCTCTCATAGAGGAACACCCCGTGTCAGCCCTGTCTGCCGGGGTGTTTTTTTATATGCCGGCTAAAAGCAGTACTCAGTGTTTTAACTGCGCAATAGCAAATTAATGGTGAAGAAGATCACCAAATACACCCACAAAATGTCCAAAAAGTGCCAGTAAAGGGTCAGCAGACGCAGGCGCAGGCGCTTTTCCGGGTCTGAAAAATAGACCAATACCGTCACCGGGTCCACCATGTGCTTTTTGGCCGCACGATAGAATAGATACAAAAAAGGCAGACCGGCTACCACGTGTGCCAAATGCACGAACGAAATGACATACAGATAGGCCGCAGTGGTGGAACTATTCAGGGCAATGTTGCTGCGAAAAAGTAGTACCCAGGCCACTGTTTGCAATCCGATAAAAAGCAAAGAATGCAACAGGGTATATTGCAGGTTGCGCTGATAGCCCGTTGTATCATCATTCAGATAGCACCGTTTGGCACGTATCATGGTAAAACTACTGGCCAACAGCACGACTGTATTTACAAAAAACAAAGGAGGTACCTGCACAGGCGGTACGTTCATGGTAAAACGCGCATAAAGATAGCCCATCGTCAACGACAAAAACAGCATACTCAACCCCAAAAGCAGGATGTAGAGCATGACCTGCCGGGGATGAAACATAAATTCTTCGTTGCGGGGTGCTTCGGGATCGGACATGAACTGTAGTGGGAAATATGAATATTACAAGAAGACAGGCAGCGTATGTCCCCAAAACAATTGAAGCGCTATTTGGTTGCAGCCTGTCAAAACACCGCCGTAGTGCGTACAGTACAGGCTAAAAGCCCCTGCCTAAAAGTCAGCTCTGTCGCTTTTTACTGCTACAGATGGTTTTCTCAAAAAGCAGCCCCAGCACCACCACTCCGAGCGCACCCACCACATTGAGCCACAGAAAACCCAGGCCAATGACCCCTGTATAATCCAAATAGAACAGGGCGATCACCGCCAGTTCTGTGACTAAGGCGGCATAAAACACGGCCCGTGCTTTCACCATCGGAATGTACAGGGCCGTTAGGAAAATGCCGAGAATCACGCCATAAAACAGCGAACCGAGAATATTGACCACTTCGATCAGGCTGCCCACCTGATTGGAAAATTCAGCAACCAATACGCAGAAAAGCCCCCACCCCAGCGTAAACCATTTGGAAAGCGTATATTGCTTTTCGGGCGACAAGGGTTCGGTGTGGAAACGGCAGTAAAAATCCACCATCGTACAGCCGGAAAGGGAATTCAGGGCAGCCGCAATGGAGCCCCAGGCAGCCAAAATAATGATGGCTATAATGAGGCCCACCAAACCTGTGGGCAGGTGGTCGAGTACAAAACGCAGAAAAATGTAATTGGTATCATTCGTCTCTAACGCAGGATCGGCTTTCTTTATCAGCTTTTTATAGTCTGTGCGCAGCGTTTGCAATTGGCCATGATACACCCCGAAACTGTCGCGCAATACCTGCGTCGCCCCGGCATCCTGATTGTGCAAAGCAACCACATAGCGCTGTGTAAGGTTGGTCTGTTGTCGGCGCGTGGCTTCAAAAGTTTGCTCCACCGCAGCCAGACTGTCGCGGAAGGGGGTCTGAGCAGCTTTTTCGGCCACAGTCGCATTGAAAAAAACCGGCCCCGGTTGCAATTGATAAAAAGAAAAAAGCAACACCCCGATGAGCAGAATAAAAAACTGCATGGGTACTTTTACCAAGCCGTTCATCAGCAGCCCCCGGCGGCTCTCCCCTATGTTTTTGGCCGTGATGTAGCGCCCCACCTGACTTTGATCGGTGCCAAAATAGGACAGGGCCAGAAAAAACCCGCCGATTAAACCACTGACTAAATTGTACTTGTCTTTCCAGTCGAATCCCTGTGACGTAAATCCGGTGGTAATCGTATTCATTTTGCCTGCCGCTGTGCCAATTTGGATAGCGTCCCAAAACCCAACGCCCGGAGGCATTTTTTGTACCAATATGTAACCCGCCAAAAACATGGCACTCAGAATGATAAGTACCTGCAATTGCTGCGTATAAGCCACCGCCCGCGCACCGCCGCTTACCGTATAAATAATCAGGATGCCACCCGTCAAAATATTGGTCAGCCAAATGTCCCAGCCCAACAACGAAGAGAGAATGAGGGAAGGAGCATACACGCTGATACCTGTGGACAATCCCCGCGACAACAGGAACAAAAAGGCGGTAAAAGTCCGCGTTTTCAGGTCAAAACGCTGCTCTAAATACTCGTATGCCGTAAATACCTTCAGCCGATTGAAAATGGGCACAAAACTGATGCTCAGTACAATCATGGCAAAAGGCAACCCGAAGTAGTATTGTACAAAACGCATCCCGTCGGTAAATGCCTGACCAGGGGCACTCAGAAAAGTAATAGCACTGGCTTGCGTACCCATAATGCCCAGCAGCACCATCCACCACGGCAGCGACCGATTGCTGAGAAAATATCCTTCCATATTGCGCGTGGTGCGACTTTTGTATAAGCCATAGACCACAATGCCGCACAATGTTATAAAAAGAACAACCCAGTCAGGAAAAGCCATGTGTGTAAGGTGCTAATGTGTAGGAATGGGGGAGTTTATTAATTGAATCAGGTATGTATGCGTTGCTGCAAAAATTTGTTTCTATACATGGAGGGTCACAGAATGCCCTGTTTTTTGCACAGACATTTGCCGCACAAAAGTACAGGTTAAATCTGTCCGACAGCCCTTTTTCCAACATTTTATACGAATCCCTACATTTTGCCTATATTTGCGCCCGAATTATTTATACCACCAACACCATGAAATATTTGTTAAATACGCTTTTCCTGACAGGCACCCTCGTGTGGGTATCCTGTGCAGTAAAACCCGTGGCAGATTTCTCTGTACCCACCCAAAAACTTGTCGCTCCGGCCACTGCTTCTTTTAGCGTGCCGCCTGCCGAAAACGTAGAATACACCTGGGATTTTGGCGATGGCAAAACCTCCAATCAGGCTACAGCCGCACACCGCTACACCCATTCTGGCAATTATACCGTTACACTCACAGCAAAAAAAGGCAGCAAAGTTGCCGTAAAAAAACAAATGGTACAAGTTACTGCGCCCGAACGCTGCATTTTCGAGATCGAAACCGAATTCGGCACCATGACCGGCGAACTCTACAACGCCACCCCCCAACACCGCGACAATTTCATCAAACTGGCAGAGGAAGGCTTTTACAACGACCTGCTTTTCCACCGCGTCATCAACGGATTCATGATTCAGGGCGGCGACCCACAGTCGCGCAATGCCCCTGCCGGCCAAATGCTGGGCATGGGCGATCCGGGCTATACCATTCCCGCCGAATTTGTGGATTCGCTGGTACATCTCAAAGGCTCCTTGTGTGCTGCCCGCACTAATAATCCTGAAAAGCGCTCCAGTGGTTCCCAGTTCTACATCGTTCATGGCAATGGCCCCCTCACCGACGCGACACTCGATCAGGTGGAATCCATGAAGCGTTTCCATTACACCCCCGAACAGCGCGCTGCCTACAAGTCTATCGGCGGCACCCCGCACCTCGACCGCGATTACACCGTCTATGGGCGTATTACCAAAGGTCTGGACGTGTTGGACAAGATAGCCACTACCCAGACCGGACAGGCCGACCGGCCGGTGAAAGACGTGAAAATGACCATCCGCGTCATTAAGTAGTGTTCCGTGGACAAAGAGATATTATTTTTTGACAGGATTGACAGGATGGAGTTATTGGTAAACAAATAATTAAGGACCCTGTAAATCCTGTAATCCTGTCTGATAATGTTGCTTATTTCTGTCCTTGTACTTATTAAAATTAAATTTGGTTTTTTTTGAAAAAACTTAAATTATTTTTCTATTACCCACTTCTGGCACTGTGGCTGCTGCCCTGCTGTCTTTCGGCTCAAACCGATACCCTGCGTCTGCTTTTTGCAGGCGACATCATGGGCCATGCGCCACAAATTAAAAGTGCAGAGGTGGCAGCAGGCAAAAAGTACGATTACAGCCCCTGTTTCCGCTACATCAATCCGCTGTTGGAGCAGGCCGATGTGGCCATAGGCAATTTGGAACTGACCCTGCCCGGCAAGCCCCCCTACACCGGTTATCCCATGTTTCGCAGCCCCGATGCCTTAGCGGATGCCCTGAAAGGGGCCGGTTTCGACCTCTTGGTTACTGCCAACAACCACTCGAACGATGCATACGGCGCAGGCGTAACTGCCACGATTGAGACCCTGCGCAATGTGGGCTTTCAGCAGACCGGCACCTTCCTGAATGCTGCCGACCGCAAAGCCCACTACCCCCTGATCTTATATAAAAACGGCTTTAAAATTGCCATTCTGAACTATACTTACGACACCAATGGTGTGCCTACCCAGGCACCCACTATTGTCAACCTGATAGACACCGCCCAAATAGCCGACGACCTCTACGAAGCCCGTGCCCGCAAACCCCATTACATCATTGTAGTGATGCACTGGGGTATTGAATACCAGCTGAAAGAAAACGCCGATCAACGGCGCTTGGCCCGTATGCTGATTCGCAACGGGGCCGACCTGATTATCGGCATGCACCCGCATGTGGTGCAACCCATTCGCACAGAAACCGCCCGCATGCCCGACGGCTCCCTGAAAGAAGTACTGACGGTCTATTCGCTCGGCAATTTCATTTCCAACCAACGGCAGCCCAACACCGACGGGGGCATCCTGTTTCAGGTGGATTTACTGAAAACCAAAGGCTCCCCGGTGGTGCGCCTCGGCAAAAACGGCTACATTCCGGTGTGGCGCTACATGCACCGCGCTGCTTCCGGCAAAACCGTGTATTATACCCTGCCCATCGCCCGTTTGGAACGCAGGCCCGACCTTTTTTCCGATATGCCCTCCACTGCACGGGCTTCCATGCTGAAATATGCGGAACAGCTGCGCAAAAGACTGAACTACCCGGAATGGAAGATATGAGGAAGCCTGCTCCCCGGAAGCCCCCCCCGGAGGTTTTTTTTATGTTTGATGCCTGATTTGACACATTGAAATACGCTTTAAAAGACTTCGAGCAACACATCAGCGTCCACACCGCTGCGGCGGCAGAAGGGCTGTTGTCTTCCGGCGCTGTACGCAGTATGGAGGAAGTGGAGCGTCATTTTTGGGTAACCAAAGTGGCCGACGAAGATGCCGTGTACGAAACAGAGGTAATCATTACCCCTTCCCGCATCAAAGCCTATACCTGCGACTGCTGGGCCGAACCCCGCCGCCTTATGTGTACCCATATTGCTGCTTCTTTGCTGAAAATCAGACAATACATTCAGCAAAAGAAAGAACAACGCACCGAACAGGCCCGCATAGAAAAAACTGTCTCGCCCGAACGCCTGAACATCGGCAGTATGGTGGAAAAGGCAGATGCAGAAACCCTGCGCACCTTTGTCCGCAATTACGCCCGCGAAAACCGCGATTTCTCCCTCGCCCTCAAAACGTGGCTGGTGGGTCAGCTGATACACACGGGCAATCCCTACGCGCTTTTGCTACAGTCCGTATTTCCCAAAGACAGCGTACTGGGCAAGATGCGCGAGGCAGATGCCAGACGACTGCTTGCCACCGCTCAACAGCTGCACATCCGCATGACAGCGGCCTTCGCGGAGTACCAATTTAACACGGTGCTACAAATCGCCATCGCCCTCACAGAGATATGGGCGGCCCTGACCGATCGGGAAGAGACCCATAAAAGGCATGCGGCGATGGGCAGAATTTTCCGCAGCGCCAGCCGGCACTTGCTCCGCCTGTTGCTTCTGCCAAGCCCCTCCCCGGAAATACGCCAATCTGCGTGGCAGCACTTTTTGGGGCTGGTAGAAACCCGTACGCTCTCCTCCTTTAATGAGGAAGAAATATGGCCCCTGTTAATCGCTGTTGGCCGCCAGGAAACCTGTTTTCAGGAAGTAAAGGTCCTGTTCGACCGCCTGCCTTTCCCGGCCCCGCCCTTTTTGCTGGCGTGGCTGACCGGCATTTTTGCAGACCGAAAAATGCCCCATTTGGCCGTCCGACACTTGCAGGAGTACCAGCATCTCGTTGCCTATATGTATCCCATTTTGATGCAATTGCATCAGGAAGGCCTGACCGAAACGTTTGCCGCCGCCGCTGATACCGTCCTGCTACACAGTCCGCTGGCACCCTGGCAACGCAACAACCTGGAAGAATTGCGCCTCGAAATTGCCAGAACACTGGGCGATATGGAGTACGTCCGTGGATTCGCTTATAAGCAACTGACTGAAAAGGGGACATTTCACCATTATGAAATATGGGAAGCCATACAGCCCACTTCGGAAGCAGAGTTCGCTACCCTGACAGGCGACCTGAGCCAGCGCGGTCACCACGCCACCATTGCCCGGATATTAGCCCATGAAGGCCGTACCGAAGACTTGAAAATTCTCCTGTTGCACACCCCTTTGTGGCCCCTGACGGAAACCTACATGGGCAACCTTTACACTACCGACCCGGAATTTGTGCGTACCCTGTACCTTCAAAAACTGACCGCCTACTTACAGGAGCATCTGGGTCGCCCTGCTTCCTCTTTTGTGCGCGAACGCCTCGGTGTGCTGTTGCATAAAACCAGTCAGCCCTTCATTTTTGAGATGATGCGCACACTGGCCACCCGTTTTCCCGAACGCCATACTCTCCCGGAAGAATTGGCAGAACTGTTTCCGAAAATGAAGCCGGAAAAAATTTTCCATGCTTGAAAACCAACCGGGCAATTACACGCAAATCGCATTTTTTCTTAGCACAATTTTATGAAAATCAATTATTTATGACACTTATCACGCAACGCTCCTCCCGCAACATTCCTCCTTCTCCACGGCTGATGCGCTTTCTCCTCGCACTCCTGTGCTTCTCTGTCGGCGCTCGGAGCGATGCGCAGGCGGACATAGAAAAAACCCTGCAAACCCGCCTCATCCTGGCAGAAGATGGCGCGGTAATCGAACTTCCCGCTCAGTTTATCTCCCTGAGCAATACCCTTTCGTTGGATGCCAAAAAGCATATTACCATTCGCGGGGCGGGTCAGGACAAAACCATCCTGTCATTTAAAAATCAAAAACAGGGAGCCGAGGGGCTGAAGATCACCAACGCGGAAAACATCACCTTAGAAAACTTCGCCTTAGAAGATGCAAAAGGAGACCTGATGAAGGCGCAGTCCGTGCATCGCCTTACCCTGCGCAACATCACTGCCCGCTGGACGGGCAAACCCGCTGCTTCCAACGGAGCCTATGCCCTCTACCCCGTGCAGTGTCAGACCGTCCGCATTGAGCGTTGCACTGCCATTGGCGCTTCCGATGCGGGCATTTATGTGGGCCAAAGCGACAGCGTGTGGGTGTCGGAATGTTATGCCAAAAACAACGTGGCAGGCATCGAGATCGAAAACACCACCAACGCCTGGGTCTATAAAAACAATGCCCTCTACAACACCGGCGGCATTTTGGTATTCGATTTGCCCGATCTGCCCAAAAAACGCGGCAGCCATATAAGGGTTTATAACAACAAAATCATCGAAAACAACTACCGCAATTTCGCGCCCAAAGGCAATATCGTGGCTACAATACCCGCCGGAACCGGGGTCATGATCCTCGCTGCCCAGGATGTGGAGGTCTATAATAACTATATTTTGGACAATAAAACGGCTTCCACGGACATTGTCAGCTACTACATCACGGAAATACCCATCAAAGACAAAGCATATATCCCCTACCCTGCCGCGATCAGCGTGCATGACAATGTCTATTCAGAAGGGAAACGCACGCCCAGCCGGAAAAACAAAATGGGCCTCCTGTTCTGGCTCAAATTTGGCCGCCGCGTCCCGCACATCCTCTACGACGGCATCCAGAATCCGGCATGGACAGACAGCAACGGTACCCTGAAAGCGCCTTATCGCATTTGTGTCCGCAACAACGAAAACGGCACCTTCGTCAACCTGAAAGCAGACAAAAAATTCAAAGGCATGACCAAAAGCACTGCCCTGCACGACTGCGCGTTTTAGTATTGCACCAATGGTATTTCTGCTCCTTTTGTCCAAGATTTTCCAAGTTTTGGACCTCTACCGTATGCGCATACGGTAGATTTTCTAAAAGTCGTCAACTCTCCCCGTTATTCACACAACCCGGATTTTCACGTTTTCAAACAAAACTACGTCGCCCGACCGCAGCTTCTTGCGGCGCCGGGTTTCGGTAGTGCCATTCAGGAGTACCTCGCCGTTGTCTATACGGATATTGGCCTCGCCCCCGGTACCCACTAAGTGCAGCACTTTCAGCAGGCTGTTGAGGGGAATAAAATCCTGATCGGGTTGTAGTTGAAAAGTTTGCTCGTGCATGACAGAGGGTGGTGGGGAAGGGGTGTTTGATTTTACTTTGAATCCGATTTAAATCCATTTGTGCAGCAATTCCCGCTTTAAGGGATCGGCGACGCAACTAAGTATTGAGACGGGATTATTTGATAGTATCTTTTGACAGGATTGACAAGATTGACAGGATTAATCTCTTGAATAACATATGATTAAATATATTATTTTTAATGCAACTGTTTGAAAATTAATACATTATCATATTATCACATTAACAAATTAGCACATTTACATAGGTTCCCAGAGTTCTATCTTGTTGCCCTCCGGGTCCAGAATATGGACGAATTTTCCAAAATCGTATGTTTCAACGTCGTCCAAAATGGTAACTCCTGCGGCGCGAAGTTCCACCAAAAGGGCTTCGAGGTTTTCAACCCGGTAATTGATCATAAAATCTTTGGCGGAGGGCTGGAAATATTCGCTGGTGTCGCTGAAAGGACTCCACTGGGTGCGGCCCATTTTGTCGGGCTGTTCGGCCTGTCGCCACTCGAAGGTAGCCCCATACTCGTCGGTGGTCAGACCGAGGTGCTGCTGGTACCATTGTTTGACTTTTTCGGGGTCCTGACATTTGAAGAAAATGCCACCGATGCCGGTTACTTTTTTCATGGCTGAAATGTGTTGTATGTTTTTTTAGAACGTTGATTTAGGGTTCTACCTGATAATGCCCGGCATTGTTGACCGTGATGCGCGGCAGCCGCCTGTTTTTTTCAAAAAAGTCATAGACCGTCTGCAAATTCTGCCAGAAAAAACGATGCATAGGCTGCCGATCTGCCAACAAGTTCAAGGCCGGGTCCGTCATGCGACAGGGGAAAATATGTACCGGAATGCTATCCTGCCCCGCTTCTTTGGCGGCCTTTGCCAGCAAATAGACTTCTTCAATGGCCGCGTCTCCGAGGGGCAGGCAGCCCACCGATGCACAGCCCCCGTGGATGTAAATTTCGCCGCCCGGCTTTTCGGCATCCGAAAAGTGGAGGTCGGAAGCATTGGGATAATTGACGCGCAGGGAAAGGTGGTAGCTGCTTTTCGGATTGAATACGTCTATCACATAGATACCTTCCGGCACTTGGAGGTCTCCTTCTTTGCGCTTGGGGCCTGGCTCGCCCGGCACATAACACACCGGGTAGGTTTCAAACAGATGGAAGACGGGCGTTGTATCCCGGCGCATCCAGAGCTCCAGTACCTGCTCCTGTTTGAAAGCCCGCAGGAAAAGCGCATTGCCCACGGTACCGCCCTGATTGCTCACTTTTGTGCGCAGTGCGGCACCTATCCGCTGTTCTGCTGCTGCCACGCGGTCGGTGGTGTCGGGCGCAACGGGTATTTGGCCACAGGTGCTCATGGTTGCGAGGAGGAAAGGGAAAAACAGGGAACGTAGGGCATCAGATAAAGGTTGTCTTAACATACGAGAGGTCGAGAGATGTGTATGTGATATACCAGCACTGCAATGGTATTCAGTTGGTGTACCCGGGTGTCGCCTGTTGCCAGGTAATGCCGTTCAGGTTGTCCTTCAGGTTCGACCAGGTCTAATTGATGCCGAAATGCACATCGCGGATATGTTTTGCGATTTGGGCGGTCGTTGTCATTCCTGTTTAAAATTGTACGGCTCCCAGGATGCGGTTTACGCTGCCGTCGGTCAGGTTGAGTACGCTTTGCGGGAAAAAGCCGAGCAGTAAGACCAGCGCAGCCACTACGCCCAACACAATCCATTCGCTGCGGTCCACATCCCGGAATTGCTCCGTGTGTGCATTCGGGGGGCCAAACATGGCCAATCCGTAGGCCCGCAGCATATAGACCGCTCCAAAAATAATGGTTAGTCCCGCCACTGCGCCCATCCAGTTGTTGTAGTTCCACACGCCGTTGAGCAGCAAAAACTCGCCGGGAAACCCGTTGGTGAGCGGAACGGCCACAGCGCCCAACATGACAATCATAAACAGGGTGGCCAATTTGGGGGCGTTTTTAGCAATACCGCCCATTTCCGCCAGCATTCGGGTGTGCATACGTCGTTCAATCAGGTCAATCACAAAAAACAGGCCCACTACATTGATCCCGTGGTTGAGCATTTGTATCAGGCTGCCCTGCACGCCGGTTTTGTTCCAGGCAAGCACCCCGGCTGCAATGAGGCCCACGTGCGAAATGGAAGAATACGCAATGAGGCGTTTCAGGTCGCTTTGCTGCACGGCGATGATGGCCGCATAAACAATGCCGATAATGGCCAGCGACATAAAGATGGGCGACCACGTGTGCATGGCTTCCGGAGCCAGAGGAACCATCCAGCGAATCACCCCATAGACCCCCATTTTCAGCATAATCCCTGCCAGCAACATGGTGCCGCCCGTCGGCGAGACAGTATAAGTATCCGGCTGCCACGTATGAAAGGGGAACACGGGCATTTTGACTGCAAAAGCCAGAAAAAAGCCCAACATCACCCACCAGGCGGCTTCCGGTGTCAGCTGTACGGCCACTAAGTCTTCCCAGCGGAAAGAGTGGGAGCCGGGCGTTTGCAAATATACATACAGCAAGGCTGCCAGCATGAACAGGGAGCCAATAAACGTATAAATAAAAAACTTCAGGGTAATGCGAATGCGACTTTCCCCACCCCAGATGGCACAGATAAAATAAATGGGAATGAGGGCCAGTTCGTAAAAAATGTAGAATAACAATCCATCTAAAGCCAGAAATACGCCATTAAGGGCCGATACCATCACCAACAACAGTCCGTAGTAGCGGGCAGCGGGCGCAATATCGCGCTGGGCGCTGCTCAGCACAATGAGGGGAGACAGCAGGTTGGTGAGCAGCACCATGAGCAGGCTGATGCCGTCCGCACCGATGCGAAAGGACACACCCGCTTCCGGCACCCACGCGAAGTTCATTTCATGGTTGAAAGACCCGTCGCCGTTGAAGCCGTTGAGGGCCAGTACCGACACTGCAAAGTTGAGAACAGTGGCGATCAGGGCCCACGTTTTGGCTGATCCTTCCGGGCGGGCCAACAACAGGAACAATCCGGTAACAAGGGGGAGGAGTATAAGTGCGAGTAGCATTGCTTTTTACTGTGTTGACAAAAGGTTAGATAAACAAACTCATCAGGATCACGATGATACCAGCCACCATACCCATCAAATAATATTCGATATTGCCGTTTTGCAGCCTGCGCAACAGCCCGCCCGCCGACTGTACACTCCTGCCTACGCCGTTGACAAAGCCGTCTATGGCCTGCGTGTCCACATAATAATAAAACATCTTGGACAGGCGGCTGACGGGGCGTACAAACAGGGCCTCATACAGTTCGTCCACATAAAATTTATTGGTGATGAGCCGGGTCAAACCGCTTTGTTGAGCATCCGATACGGGCAGATTGGAAGGTCTGCTATACACGAGATAGGACACTCCAATGACCAATAGTGCCAAAGTGGTGGTGAAGAGCATCAGCGACCATTCCGTGCTTTCGCTCAAACCGACTTCGGGCATGGGGAGTACAGGATTGCCCACCACGCCGGGGCCGCTCAGCCAATGGGCCAGCCACTGCTCGTTGCCCAGATGCAAAAAATGGGGTGTATTGAGAAATCCACCGATGACCGACAACAGTGCCAGCACCATAAGCGGAAGCGTCATGACCAGAGGACTTTCGTGGATGTGGTGGCGTTGCTCCTCCGTACCCCGATAAGTGCCAAAGAAAGTAACATACAGCAGTCGGCACATATATACAGCGGTCAGAAAAGCGCCTAAGCCGCCCAAACCCCACCACAATTTCCCGCCGTGTTCGTAGGCATGGGCAAAAATTTCGTCTTTTGAAAAGAAACCCGACATCAGGGGGAAACCTGCAATGGCCAGCGTTCCGATCAGGAATACCCAAAAGGTAATGGGCATATACTTGCGCAGTCCGCCCATATTCCGTATATCCTGTTCTCCGCCTAACCCGTGAATGACACTGCCGGCGCTCAAAAACAAAAGGGCCTTGAAGAAGGCGTGGGTGGTGACGTGGAAAATGGCAGTGGTGTAAGCGCCCATACCGAGGGCCAGAAACATCAGCCCTAATTGGGAAACGGTAGAATAGGCCAGCACCTTTTTGATGTCATTTTGACGCATACCAATCACTGCTGCAAAAATAGCAGTCGCCAGACCAATCGCCGCTACCACATGCAGGGCCTCCGGTGCGAGGGTGTACAAGGGATTGCACCGGGCCACTAAATAGACACCCGCCGTCACCATCGTAGCGGCGTGAATCAACGCAGAAACCGGGGTAGGGCCGGCCATGGCATCAGGGAGCCAGGTGTAAAGCGGTATTTGTGCGCTTTTACCAATGGCCCCGACAAACAACAACACGCACACCAGGGTCAGCTCTCCTTCTGCAAAACGCACAGAACCGAGATTTTGAAAAATCTCTGCATAACTCAGGCTGCCGAACATTTGAAACAGCATAAAAATGCCCAACAACAACCCCAGGTCACCGATGCGGTTCATAATGAACGCTTTGCGTGCGGCTTTGCCATATTCGCGGTTTTGGTACCAAAAACCAATCAGCAGATAGGAACACAGGCCCACCCCTTCCCAGCCAAAGAACAGCATCAGGAAGTTGTCGCCCATAACGAGCAATAACATGCTGAAAATGAACAAATTGAGGTAAGCAAAGAACTTATAAAATCCTTTATCGTCTTGCATATAGCCAATGGAATACACATGGATCAGGAAGCCCACGCCTGTGACAATCAGCATCATCCAAACCGACAGGTGGTCTGTCAGGAAGCCGAAATTGACTTGCAGGGCATCCACTTGCATGAACGGATAAAGCGAGGACTGAATGGCTCCCGACTGGCTCACCTCATTATAGCAGGCCACTGTCAACAAAAAAGAAGCCAGCAGCGTACCACAACCAATGAGGCCGACAACGCTTTTGGAAAGGTTTTTCCCAAACAGACCGTTGATGGCAAAGCCAATCAGCGGCAAAAAGGGGATAAGTGGTATTAAGTTTTGCATACAAATATATTTTACTGTTTCCAATGGTTCTTATTCCATCCAAAAGTCAGTTCCAACGTTTCCGAGCGCCATCCTTCAAAGATTTTTGCCATGGTCAATCGCGTAACTTGTCGAGCAGGGAAATGTCAGTACTCTTGGTATTTCTGTAAATCATCACCAAAATGCCCAAACCCACGGCTGCTTCTGCTGCTGCCACCACCATGATGAAAAACACCATAATCTGGCCCTGCGGATCGGACAAATAGGTGGAAAAAGCGGCCAGCAACAGGTTGACGGCATTGAGCATGAGTTCCACGCACATCAGCACCACAATGGCATTTCGCCGCATCAGCACCCCCAGTACCCCGATGGTGAACAGCAGGGAAGACAGCAGCACATAGTATTCAATGGGGATGACTCGTACCAATTCTAATTCATTCATGTGTAAGTAAATGTGCGAATGTGTTAATTTGCTAATTGTATTGGTTCGAAGGGTTATATTTTTAAATCGCGTTTACCCACCAGCACCGCGCCCACCATAGCCGCCAGAAACAGAATGCCGGCAATTTCAAAGGGTACCACAAAATCGGTGAACAGCACTTTTCCGAGGTTTTCCACCAATCCCACGTACTTATTGGCCACGCTGGCATTTTCCAATTGTACGCTTCCACGCAATACGCCCACCAAAGTCACCAAAAGCAAACCGGCCGATATGGCTGCCGCTATTTTCCAGACATTGGACTTTTGCGGTTCAGTATCCCGATTCAGGTCTAACAGCATCAATACAAACAAGAAAAGCACCATGATGGCCCCTGCATACACGATGAGGTGTACGGCGGCCAAAAACTGTGCATTCAGCAATATATAATGTCCGGCGATGGTAAAAAAAGACAGAATCAGATACAGCACGCTGTGTATCGGGTTTTTAGAAAACACCATCATCAGGGCCGTAGCGACGGTCAGGAAGGAAAGTGTAAGGAAAATAGGTAAAATCATGATTTTCTTGCTTGTATGCAGAAGAAGATGTTCCGCGCAAAGGCATTCGGAGAAAGCGCCGCAAAGGTACGCGATTTTTTAATGTTGTGCGGTAGTCTGTACCGCACGATCGCGTGTGGCGCGTTGGCGCTGCGTCACATCTACCCGCGTTTCCGGCGTGTTGCCTTCCACCAGCATGTCTTTGCCAAAAATAAAACCGTGGCGGGCGTAATCGCTCGGCACAATGCGCTCGGTCAGGAAAATGGCCTCCTTCGGGCAGGCTTCTTCGCACAAACCGCAAAAAATGCAGCGCAGCATATTGATCTCATATACCACAGCATATTTTTCTTCCCGATACAGGTGTTCTTCCCCGCGTTTGCGTTCCCCGGCCTCCATAGTGATCGCTTCCGCCGGACATGCCACCGCACAGAGGCCACAGGCCGTACAGTTCTCCCGTCCCTGCGCATCGCGTTTCAGGACGTGCCAACCGCGAAAAACAGGCGTAAACGGGCGTTTTACCTCCGGATAGCGCAGGGTATTTTTTCTCCTAAAAAAGTGCTTCAGCGTCGTCAACATCCCCTTCAGGATAGCAGGCAAGTAAATGCGCTCCCAAAAGTTCATTTGTTTATCAACGACCTGTTTCGATCTGTTTGTAAGTGACTGCATCGTTTTTTTCAATAATTATGTGTCTCCAATTGGCTTCCTAATTTGGTAATGTGTTAATTTGGTAATTATTAGTCAATTTCACTGAAAATAACACCAATTCATATCAGGCAAATAAGCACCCGTAAAAGCAAGCTCCTTCAGCTCTCTCATCCCTCCCCACTCATCACTCCTTACTACTTTCCCCACAAGAGTGCCAGTCCCCCGGTCAGCAGCATATTCAAAATAGCCAGTGGAATCAACCCCTTCCAACCTAAGTGCATCAGCTGATCGTAGCGGAAGCGCGGCAAAGTCCAGCGTATCCACATGAACACGAAGATGAAGAAAAAGATTTTGGAAAACAGAACAATGGGACCCATCAACCCGCCTAACCAGTTCGGATCCACACCGGGGAAACGGTAGCCGCCGAAGTAGAGGGTAGAAATCACTGCACAGGATATAAACATATTAATGTACTCGGCAAAGAGGAAGAAGCCCAATTTCATGGAGCTGTATTCCGTGTGGTAGCCGCCAATCAATTCGGTTTCGCACTCTGCCATATCAAACGGGGCGCGGTTGCACTCTGCCAGTGCACATACAAAAAAGATGATGAAACCCAATGGTTGATACACAATGTTCCATTTCAGTCCCTGCTGTTGTTCCACAATTTCGCGCAGACTCAGGGAGCCGCTCAGCATGATAATGGCAATCAGGGCCAATCCCATGGCCAATTCGTAGGAGATCATCTGCGAACCGGCGCGAATGGCCCCATACAGCGAATATTTGTTGTTGGAAGCCCAACCACCGATCATGATGCCATAGACCCCCAGCGAAACGAAGCCCATGATGTAGAGAATGCCGATGTTGACATCAGCGACCTGTAAATCAACGTTGAGACCAAACAGGGTGAGTGTAGTACCCCAGGGAATGACCGCACTGGTCATGCAGGCCACAAACATGAATATGCCCGGAGCCAGAATAAAAAGTACTTTGGAGGAATCGCGGGGGATAAAATCTTCTTTCATGAACATTTTGACCCCATCGGCAATGGGCTGCAGGATGCCGAATGGCCCTGCACGATCCGGCCCCAGCCGATCCTGCAAAAAAGCAGCAATTTTCCGTTCCCCATAGGTAGAATAGGCAGCAATACCCAGTGTTACCAAAAACAACACCGTAATCAACCCCATTTTCTCGAGGGCTGCCAACAAAATCAATATAGTAAGCATCATCATTTTATTTTCTAAAAATCTTCTTTAATCACTCATCACTCATACTGCACTCCCATATTGCACCCCGTCTTATCCAACAGCCACCTGCCGTTTTTCCGCACCATGCCAAAATTGAATTTACTGGTCTCATCGAGCGCCAGTACCGCGTCTGCACGGTCGCCCTGGACCATAGAAGTAACGGCCCCGGTGCTATAGGGGGCCACAAAATCCTGCGCGCAATAGTAGCGGTCTGCACCCAGCCCGGTCGGCACTTCGTCTATCGGCTCGGTGGCCCAAAAGGCGCTGCACGTCCGGTAAAACTTCTTTTCGTCCTCGATAAAGCCATTGCTTACAAAGCCGCTTTTTTCAAATTCCGCCAGATATTCGTCTAATTTCGCTTCGTCGAGCTTCAAATGAACGCCCGTATTGTCCACAAAACGGATGGTACCCAACCGTTCATTGTTGTCTTCGTACCATTTAAAAAAGCCATGCAGGGCATCCGCAATGGCCAGCGAGTCCGTTTTGATACCCTCTTTAGAGGCGGCTGCCGATTCGCCTGTGTTTTGGCAGGCAGCCATTTCCAAAAATAATATCGAAAAAATTAAAATATATTTCATGTTGTTATGCTGTAAAATCTGCATTGATCCCCTCCTGTTCTAAATATTGTCCCTTATAATAAAAAGGCACCCCATCAATGGTTTCCCTGACGAGGTATGCAGGAATGCGCCGTTGCGTGCGCACACTTTTGCCCGTTTTTTCAGTAATGGAAGTATTCATCTATTAATAAGTTTTTCGTATGCAGTCCACAAACGAAGCGTCCACACAGTGGATGTCCGTTGAGAAAGATCAATATTATACCACTGTTTCTGCCTGTTCTGCGTAATGCCCCTGAGAAATCACGGAATGCCGGGAGATGGCACGCGGCCCTTCCACAGTCCATTCGCGCACATCTTTTTTGTCGAACCGGCAGGTGTTGCAGATGTACTCCTGCACCTCATCGTACTGGTCTTTGCGGGCCGTCACGCGGTATATTTCGTCGCCATACATCCAGGCAACGGCTTTGCCGCAGCACTTGTCGCAGGAGCGGTGTACGTCCATGGGATTGAGGAACCACACCCGGCTTTTGAAGCGGAAAGTGCGGTCTGTCAGGGCACCCACCGGACACACGTCAATCACATTGCCGGAAAAATCGTTGGTAATGGCGCGTTCTATATAGGTGCTGATCTCCGCGTGGTCGCCGCGATTGATGATGCCATGTACCCGTTCAGGTGTCAGTTGATTGGCTACATACACACACCGATAACACAGGATGCAGCGCGTCATGTGCAGTTTGATGTAGGGGCCAATGTCAATCGGCTCAAAAGTGCGCCGTTCAAACTCGTAGCGGGTTTCCTCGCTGCCGTGTTCAAAAGCCAGGTCCTGCAATTTGCATTCTCCGGCCTGATCGCAGATGGGGCAATCGAGCGGGTGATTAAGCAGCAAAAACTCGACCACCCCTGCCCGGGCGTTGGTGACCTGCGGATCGCTGATGCTGGCGACTTCCATGCCGTCCATCACCATCGTCTGGCAGGAGGCCACGAGCTTGGGCATGGGGCGCGGGTCTTTTTCCGATCCTTTTGTGACCTTTACAAGACAGGTACGGCATTTGCCGCCCGAGCCTTTCAGGGACGTGTAATAACACATGGCAGGGGGCACTAAGTCGCCGCCGATTTGCCGGGCTGCCTGTAGCACGGTGGTACCGTCGGCTACCTCAATTTCAAAACCGTCTATTTTTACTTTTGCCATTTTTCAATCGTGTATTTCGTGCTGACACCTTTGGGCTGATTTGCCGCAAAATAACAGTAAAGTTTTGTATCAGTTGGCATGGAGGGGGTTTTTTATTTTGAAAAGAGGCGAGAAAAAGGGGGGCATTTATTCTTCCTGTTCAAAAGTATGGTTTTGCTCTTTTAGTATTTGTTCTGCTGTTTCCTCCAGTTCAGGCAGAAACTTTTCTACAATTTCTGCCAATTTATCGGCTGATTTGGTGATTTTTCTCGCATTTTTAGCATGGCCGATAATATCGCGTAAGAAATCCCGAAAATCTCTTTTCATACATATTCCACTTCTTTCAAAATGTGTTGCCCGATATATTTGCGCAGGTTATTGCGGGGTACCACGTCCACTTTCCGCTTGAATACCTCTTCCAAAAACCATTGTAGTTCCATCAAATCGAACAAATTGATGCGTCGGTAAAATTCCACCAATATGTCAATATCGCTGCTATCGGTTTGTTCTCCACGCACCCAGGACCCAAACACACCAATTTCACAAACACCGAACTGTCGGAGCAATCGGGGTTTTAATTCCTCAATTTTTTGCTTGATATATTTTAAGTTCATATCGGTATATTTTTTCTTTCTGGTACTTCGTACAAACAAAGTTGACTGCCGATTACACGCTTCAAACGGTGGCCGGCACCGGCTCCCGCACCAACCCATAATTGCGCTCCATACACAAACGCGGCTCCTGCACGTGCCATTCAAACTCTTCGCGGAAGTGCCGAATGGCTGCCGACACCGGCCAGGCGGCTGCATCGCCCAGCGGACAAATGGTGTTGCCTTCTATGTTTTTGGCAATACCGGCCAGCATATCAATATCGGTCAGTTTGCCCTGCCCGTTTTCCAGGCGCCACAGCAGTTTTTCCATCCATCCCGTCCCTTCGCGGCAGGGTGAACACTGCCCGCACGATTCGTGGCGATAGAATCGGGCAAAGTTATAGGTGTTGCGCACAATGCACTGATCTTCGTCATAGACAATAAAGCCTCCTGAACCCAGCATGGAGCCTGTGGCAAAGCCGCCGTCAGCAAGGCTTTCGTAGGTCATCAGGCGATTTTCTCCGGCAGCCGTTTTGGTCACCAAAAAATGCGGCAAAATAGGCACGGAAGAGCCGCCCGGTACACAGGCTTTGAGGCGCTTGCCATTTTTCACCCCCCCGCACCACTCGTCCGAGTACAAAAATTCCTCTACCGAAAGCCCCAGTTCAATTTCATACACCCCGCCGTTTTTAATATTGCCGCAGGCAGAAATCAGTTTAGTGCCGGTACTTTTGCCAATGCCGATTTTGGCGTATTCTTCGCCTCCCTCGTTCACAATGGGTACAACGGCTGCAATGGTTTCCACATTGTTGACCACAGTAGGGCTTTGCCACAGGCCCTTCACGGCCGGGAAAGGCGGCTTGATGCGCGGGTTGCCGCGTTTCCCTTCGAGGCTTTCCAGCAGGGCTGTTTCTTCGCCACAAATATAGGCTCCGGCACCGGGAGTAACAAACAGATCAAGGTCGTAGCCGCTGCCGAGGATGTTTTTGCCCAGCCAGCCATTGGCGTAGGCTTCGGCAATGGCCTTTTCGAGAATTTTTACAATCCAGGAGTATTCGCCGCGTATGTAAATGTAGGAGCGATTGGCTCCCAGCGCGTAGCTGGAAGTAATCATCCCCTCGATCAACAGATGCGGAATTTTTTCCATCAGGTAGCGGTCCTTAAAGGTGCCGGGTTCCGACTCGTCGGCATTGCAGCACAGGTAACGGGGTACCCCTTCGGGTTTGGCCAAAAAAGACCATTTCATGCCTGTCGGGAAGCCTGCTCCGCCGCGACCGCGCAGCCCCGACTTCTTCACTTCCTCCACTACCGTTTCGGGCGACATGGTTTTTAGTGCTTTTTCCACACTGCGGTAGCCGCCCTTTTGGCGATAGACTTCGTAGGTGTGGATGCCCGCTACGTGGGCGTGTTCAAGCAAAATTTTGCGCGCCATCTATTTTTAAATGTGCTAATGTGCGAATAAGAGAAGGTACTGATCGGGTAGTGAAACCGTTATCTGTGCATTCCTGTTTAGAAAATCGGATTTTGGAGCGCAAAGGTAGCCCCCAAATCCTGAATTTCCCAATATTTAAAACTTTTCATCCGCCTTTTTAACAAGGGTGTATAATGAACAAGCATATTCTTTAATTATTTATTCCTTTGTGCCGGGTACCAATAGTTGTATGCATTCTTCTGCCGATACTACGATCCCTTCCATATGGGTATTGGGCAGTAAAGTGACCAGCGTACCTGTTTCTTCCAATTCCTTCAGCCAGTCTTTCAATTCCTCTACGGCCATTTGTTCGACGTGCATACCCGAAAATCCCACGCCCTTGCGAAAAGCCTCTGCAACAGCCGGATGGTGGAAAAGGGGCAGAATGTCAGGATCATCGCCTTCTTCCGTTTCCTCATGGCCCAATAAAGCCCACCCTTCATCGTCGCTGAGTCCATAAACAATACCCGTCCGGGCAACAGTCTCTGTCAAAATACCCATACGCACTTCATCCGATTTTTTAAAAAGATTGACAATTTGCGACGGTGTCATGATAAAATATATGCTTATTTAAAAAATTTATAATGCACGTACTTTCAATGCATTAAAAATTAAAATGAAAATCATTTATTCTTTCTGATCGCCGTCCTGTTTTTCAATCTCCTGATTGAGATCCTCTGCCATCTTGTGCGGGTGCATCACGGCACACTCAAAAGATGGCGTAGGGAACACCCCCACAGTTACACCGTCCTCCTCAAAATCATTCATCCAGTCTATAAATTCATACAGGTCAATGGGTTCGGGTTTGAACTCATCGTCAAAACCACCGGCTTTGGAGAAATGTTCTGCGAAATCCCGGCTGGGAAACACAGCGAGTACGTCCGAAGCATTGGTGTCTTCGTCGTCTTCGAGCATCAGCCAGCCTTCATCCTGATCGGCCAACCCCCATACTTCCTCGAACTCTACAACGGTTCTGATGAAGTAACTATACCTTTTCTCCGGCTTCTTAGCCAGAATTTCCTCCATTTGTTTTTGCGTAAGCGACATCTTTAAATTAAAAAGTTGAAAGTGAAAATTGAATCAAATCGCTGCATTTCTGATAATCCTCCAAGCCTCAAAAAAAATTAAAAAGGCAATCCCACAAAACGGGCGCGCATCCATCCCTGCTGACCATTTTCACATTGTATTTTATACCACTGCGGGATATCGTATTCTTTACCGTTTTCATCGGTCATTTTGGGTTCCAGCACGTAAATAGTTTCGGAGCGTTTAAAGCGAACGGGCAATTTGCGGGCACTCTCAGTGGGATTGTCCCACAAAGCAGCACCTTCCTGCGTAACATAGGCCACTGATCCGGGCGGACGCTTGGCCGAAGGTGCAGGCAAATTCTGAGCCGCAGGGGCTTGTATGCCTGCCTGCGGGGAGGCGTTGGCTGCGGGTGCGGGCGTTGGCTCGGCAGCAGCGGGAGATGCCGCCTGTGGAGCAGGGGCCGTTGTTGGTGTGGGTGTCTGTACAGAAGAATGGCCGGGGGCAGGTTTCTTCTCCTGTCCACAGCCCAAGGCCAACGCACAAAAACATCCGATCAAAAAACCAAAGCGGTTCATAAGTAGTGATGAATTATAAACGATGAGTGATGAGCGTAATAAACCATTGGTTGTTATAGATTTGTGGTAAACCAAAACACGGTTTATTTCTGTTCACCCTGTTCATGCGCGCTCAGGCTCAGGGTTTCATTTTCCAGGTGCCTTTGTCTATTCTCCCTGCCCGGCAATCCTCTATGAACTGATCCATTTTGGCTTCGGTCAGGTGTTCGTGGTAGTATTGTCCCACCTGCATCATCGGCGCATAGCCACAGGCCCCTAAGCACTCTGCCTGCTTGATCGTGAACACGCCGTCGGCGGTGGTTTCCCCCTGCCCGATGCCCAATTTCAGTTTGGTGTATTCGATGATGCGCTCGGCCCCTTCAGCCGCGCAAGGCCCGGTCTGGCAAAATTCCAGTACGTAGCGGCCTACCGGCGCATGGTTGTACATGGAGTAGAAAGAAGCCACTTCATACACCTCAATGGGCTTGATATTGAGTACAGCGGCTACATGATCCATCGCCGGAACGCTCAGCCAGCCGTTGTTCTCTTCCTGCGCGATATGGAGCGCCCGCAAAAGGGCACTTTTGTGTCTGCCCTCCGGAAATTTTTGCATGATGCCCTGCACCTCCGCCAATGCGGCGGGAGAGTATTGAAAGGCGGGGGCATCGTGTACATTGTTGTTGTGCATATTATTGCTTATTCTTCCTCTATTATGGTAATTCCCTCCGGAAGACCGGTTTCTAAACACCGAATGATGATAGCAGGAATTAATCTTTGTATGGTTATATACGTATTATCCGCGCTTGAGATAAGCAAAACCGGAATGGCATACTTACTGAAGTTCTGCTGATAACCGAGATTAATTTGTTTTCTTTGGATATAACGATCTGAAAATCAGTACATGAACAAACTCGATTAAAGTTGCCCAATACGAATCTGTACCCTACTCACGCATCCAGCTCTCCCGCAATTACATTCATCGAACTCATGGTCAAAATGGCATCTGACAGCATTGATCCCTTAATCATTTCCGGGTAGGCCTGATAGTATATGAAACAGGGCCGCCGGAAATGCAGGCGGTAGGGAGTACGCCCGCCGTCGCTGATGAGGTAAAAACCCAATTCGCCATTTCCCGCTTCCACCGCGTGATAGACCTCGCCGGCCGGAATGGGCGTTTCCTGCATCACCACTTTGAAATGAAAAATGAGGGCCTCCATTTTGGTATAAACATCCGCTTTCTCGGGCAGGTAAAAGGTGGGGACATCGGCGTGGCAGGTACCTTCCGGCAGGTTTTCATACGCCTGACGGATGATGCTGACACTCTGGCGAATTTCTTCCTGTCGTACCATAAACCGGTCGTAGGTATCCCCGTCTTTGCCAATCGGCACCACAAAATCGAAATCATTGTAGCTGCTGTACGGCTCCATCACGCGTACGTCGTAGTCCACACCGGTGGCGCGAAGGTTGGGGCCGGTGAAGCCGTATGCCATCGCGCGCTCTGCGGAAATGGGACCCGCGCCAATGGTGCGATCCATAAAAATGCGATTGCGCTCCAGCAGGTTATTGAACTCTTCAAACTTCGCGGGAAATTCCTTGAGAAATTTTTTCAATTTTTGATGAAAGCCCGGCGTAAAATCGCGCTCCATGCCGCCAATGCGACCAATGTTGGTGGTCAGGCGGGTGCCACACACCTCTTCATACATCTCATAAATGCGTTCTCGCTCCTGAAACATATACGTGAACCCGGTCAATGCACCTGTATCCACCCCGATAACGGAATTGCACACTAAGTGATCGGCAATGCGGGCCAGCTCCATCACGATGACGCGCATGTACTGCGCCCGCTTGGGCAGTTCGCAGCGGATGAGCTTCTCGACAGTCATGTGCCAGCCCATGTTGTTGATGGGGGAGGAACAGTAATTCAGCCGATCGGTGATGGGCGTGATCTGGTTGTAGGGCCGCCGTTCGGCCAATTTCTCGAAGGCCCGATGGATATAGCCAATGGTGGGCTCAGCACTGACAATGCGTTCCCCATCCATTTTCAGTACATTCTGAAAAATGCCGTGTGTGGCGGGGTGGGTAGGCCCCAGATTCAGGGTAGCCAGTTCTCCGTCGAGGTTGTCTAAGGAGGAAAAATAGGATTGGACCTGCATTTTTTTTAGGTGCTGCTATAAGAGGCTTTTTGATTTTTGATTTTTGATTTACGATTTTTGATTTACGATTTACGATTTACGATTTTTGATTTACGATTTTTGATTTACGATTTTTGATTTTTTTATGTATGATGTTAATTATCGAAAGAACGGCCCTCGTGGCCGTCGCGGCCAAAGTAGCGGTCGTCCTTATCCGTGCGGGTACCATCCTCGAGGCGATATTCCTTGCGCATAGGGAAGACATCCATGTCATCCACATTCAAAATGCGGCGCAAATCGGGGTGGCCCGTGAATTGAATGCCAAAAAAATCGTACTCCTGCCGCTCCATCCAGTTGGCAGCGGGCCACAGGACAGTGGCAGAAGGAACGGTGGGGTCTGCTGCCGACAAAAATGCTTCTACCCGCAGGCGCATGTTGCGCGGCCAATTGTGCAGGTGATATACCATGCACAACTCCTGTCCCGGACGGTTGGGATAGTGTACCGTACACAGCGAAGTGAGGAAATGAAAATTCAATTGCCGGTCTTCCTTCAGGAAACGCAGCAGTTCCACTACCTGCTCCCGTGTTGTCCGCACCGTCAGCACCCCGTCGTAACCAGTCCGGTGCCCGGCCAGTGCCTGGGGCATCTTTTGTTCAATCAGCGCCGTAATATGTTCCGGATGCAATTCCATAAGCTACGCGATTTGATATTTTTCCAACAAATGCTGGTATTCCGGCGAATGCCGACGACGGAGCGGCTCGTTTTTCACCAGCTCCTGTATTTTTAAAATGCCGTCTATGATCTGCTCAGGACGCGGCGGGCAACCGGGTACATAGACATCTACCGGAATGACTTTATCAATGCCCTGCAAAACGGAATAGGTGTCGAAAATACCGCCCGAACTGGCACAGGCCCCTACAGACAGTACCCATTTTGGCTCGGCCATCTGCATATACACCTGCTTGAGAATAGGCCCCATTTTCTTGGCAATGGTACCCATCACCATCAGCAGGTCTGCCTGACGGGGCGAAAAAGACAGCCGCTCCATGCCGAAACGCCCCAAATCATAATCGGTGGCCATGGTGGCCATGAACTCAATACCACAACAGGACGTGGCAAAAGGCAAGGGCCATATAGAATTGGCGCGGGCCAAGCCTACGGCTTTTGACAACGAAGTGGCAAAAAATCCTTCTCCGCCATATCCTTCGGGCATTTCTCGTTTATGTACCATTTTTTTTTATTTACGATTTATGATTTATGATTTATGATTTATGATTTACGATTTATGATTTACGATTTATGATTTATGATTTATGATTTACGATTTATGATTTACGATTTATGATTTACGATTTAAGATTTAAGATTTATGATTTACGATTTATGATTTACGATTTACGATTTACGATTTACGATTTTATAATTAACAATTAACAATTAACAATTATTTGTCCCATTCCAGAGCGCCTTTGCGGAGTACGTAGAAGAAACCCAACAGGAAGACGGCTACAAAAAGCAGAACGGCGGTAAATCCTGCAAAGCCCATTTCCCGGAAATTTACAGCATAGGGATAAAAGAAAATAACTTCCACGTCAAACAGGACAAACAAAATGGCCGTCATGAAATATTTGATGGATACGGGAATGCGTGCGTTGCCCTGCGATTCGATGCCGCATTCAAAGTTTTTGTCTTTGTTCTTGCCGCCCTTCGAAGGGCCGAGGATGTGGGTGACGACCAATACGAATACCACGAAACCAATGGCCACCAATGACTGCAGGATAACGGGAAAATAACCAGCGGGATCCATTTATATTTTTTATATTTTAAATTATTTATTGATTGAACCTGTGAAGGGGTTGTTGACAGAGGCATTTGCACCACAGGCAGGTTGCCCCCCCCGGCCAAATCCGCCGCAAATGTATTACGGTTTAGCGAATTAGCAGCAAAGATCAGGCGAATTATTTACAGAAGTCCTGCGAATGGCGATCCTGCCTGCTTTTTTATAACAAGAATTGATTCAGTATGGTTTAAAGCCCGGCAAAAAGGCGACAACTTTTTTAAAAAACGGACTGTGTCCGGGTAATTCAACTGCCTTTCGCTACTTTTGCCGCTGTTTCTGTATTCTCTGTATTCTGACTATTTTGTATGTCTGCCAAAACACTTGTAAAAAGATTTGCCCTGTTTTTTGCCGTTTACCTGCTTTGTATCGGTTGCTTTGGCCTTTCGCCTGTGCAGCGAGGTAGCACAGCCCTGTATGCAAAAGGTGCGCGTTCCTTTTTGTCCCTGGTCCTGCCGAAAGCCTTTATACGGGCGGAACCCCACGCGACACAGCCTTCAACGGTACGCGTACTCTACCACGACCGGCAAAAAGTGATGGCCTGGATACAGGAAGGAAATCAGCGGGGGGCGAAAAACGTACAGGTGCCTTTAGAAGAGTTTGGTATTCTTTTGCCGGAATTTTTTCTCTACCCGACGCTGTTTTTTATTTGCCTCACTTTGCTCACCCCCTTGAAGCGAAGCAGTAAAGTTCGGGGTTTAGCAGTGGGGTTTGCCATTTTATTGCTGTTGTCGTGGCTAAAATTGCTGTGCTACACCCTTTATTACATGTCTAACAAACCCATCGGCATTTATGAGTTGCAGGGGGCCGCACGTCAGTGGGTAACCGACGTGTATGTACATCTTAAAATCGGAGTCGGGTTTGTTGTAGCAGTACTTACCTGGCTGGCGGTAACCGTGTCCCGCACCGACTGGCGGACGCTCATAGCGGAAAACGGCTCCGGTGCTACAAAATCCACAACCCAATGAGAAACAAAGTATATTTCGTACCTTTGCGCCGTCTAAACGACGCGCCCTGCCTACAAGGGAGCTGTCCTTTTTTACACATGCGCTATTTTACCACTACTTTTTTCTTTTTCTTTTTCGGTGGCTGTGTCACCACTGCCTCGGCACAGAATTTCCGTCTCCAAATTGCTGCTTACGCCGAACCTGCCGCCAAAGACTATTTTCGGCAGCGGGGTGTGCAGGAGGTAATGGAGGAACGAACGCAGGGGATGTATCGGTATTTCCATCCCCAAATGTTCAAGACCCGTTTGGAAGCAGGGCAGGTGGTTGCTGCTTTGAAAAGCAAGGGCTTTGCCTATCCGGTTATCATAGACGTGGAAGTGGACCGTTTATTGGCCGAAACCCGGTGTCCACGGGTACGCAACGGGCTGTTGGTGGTGCAGGATACTGCCGAGGCCACCGACACGCGCATTGTCTATTTTGAAGGCAAAAGCGAAGCCCTTCCGGAAGCGGGCAAGACAGAACTCCTCCAGGCCATTGCCGCTCTGAAAAGCCATCCCAAATGGACGGTCAAACTGGCGGGCTACACCGATAACGAAGGAGACTCCGGCGACAATATGGACATTGCCGCTAACCGCTCGCGGGCCGTCCGCGATTTTATGATTGCCAAAGGCATACGACCCGACCGCATCCATATTGATGTTTTGGGCGAAGCAGGGGCGGCCGCTCCCCACCAGAATGTTTTCAATGAGGATATTGTGGAAAACCGCAGATGGAACCGCCGCGTGACGGTAATGGTACACGACGAGCAGGGCCGTCCGGTTAAAATAAAAAGGTAAAAACAGGCAGTGTACACCTGAAAATATTCTACCTTTGTCGCTGCTTTGGGCCATGCCCTCCACCCTTTAACATTTTATTGATATTCAGACACATGTACATTTCCCGTCGAAATTTTCTGACACAGACGGCCCTGCTCGGAGGAGCAGCCCTGTTGCCCGACCTGTCGTTTGGCCAGGCCAAACGTGCCAGACACATTGGCCTGCAATTGTATTCTGTGCGCGATGATGTCAAAAAAGACCCCAAAGGCACCTTGGAAAAATTAGCGGCGATGGGCTACAAGGAAATAGAACATGCGGCCTACATTTACCCCGAAGCTTATACGGAAAGAAAAATATACGGGTATTCGTCCAAAGAATTTAAAAAAATCATGGACGATCTGGGGCTTAAAATGCCCACCAGCCACGTTGTTTTCAGTATGAAACACTGGGATGCTGCCCGCAATGATATGAAGGATGTGTGGAAGCATGTTATTGAGGATGCCCTCATTATGGGTCAAAAGTACGTCATCAGTGCCTCTTTCGACGCAGACAAAACCAAATTGGACGATGTGCGCCGGGGCATAGACATATATAATAAGGTGGGTGTCATTACCGCGAAATCCGGTTTGCGGTTTGGTTTTCACAACCACCACCAGGAATTTACCCAAAAATTCGACGGCAAGCACCTCTATGACATTATGCTCGACGAACTGGACCTCAAGTATGTGTGTCAGCAGCTGGATATCTGCAACATGTCTTTGGCCGATGTGGACCCCATGCGCTGGCTGCAAAAGTACCCAAAGCACTTCGAACTGATGCACGTCAAAGACCGCGATAAAAACAAGCCCGAAAGTACCACGCTGGGCGACGGGGCATTAAAGATGGATGAAATTCTGCAATTTGCCCGCAAAAATACCCGTATCAAATATTGGGTGCTGGAGCAGGAAGCATATGGCGACAAAACCCCCATGCAGTGCGTACAAATAGACCTGGATCGTTTTAAAAACCGATACAAGTTCTAAAAAGGGCAAAAACAAATAATTAACAACTAACAATTAATAATTAAAAAGAATATCATGGGGCTTACAGAAGAGCAAAGAGCCGTACAGGAGGCTGCCCGCCAGTTTGCACAAAATGAACTGAAACCCGGAGTGATCGAAAGAGACTCTAAAATGCAGTACCCCAAAGAGCAGGTACGTGCGATGGCCGAACTCGGTTTTCTGGGCATGATGGTGTCCCCGGAATACGGCGGTGGGGGGATGGATACGCTCTCCTACGTATTGGCGATGGAAGAAATCAGCAAGGTGGACAGCTCCTGCTCGGTCATTATGTCGGTCAATAACTCGTTGGTCTGCTGGGGATTGGAAACCTTTGGTACAGAGGCACAAAAACAAAAGTACCTGCCCAAATTGGCTACCGGCGAATGGATCGGCTCTTTTTGCCTGTCCGAACCCGAAGCCGGCAGCGATGCCACCAGTCAGCGCACTACTGCCATAGACATGGGCGACCATTACCTGCTGAATGGCACCAAAAACTGGATTACCAACGGGGGCACCTCCAAAGTGCATTTGGTCATGGCCCAAACGGACGCAGCCAAAGGTCATCGGGGCATCAACGTCCTGATTGTGGAAACCGACTGGCCGGGCGTGACCATCGGAGCGAAAGAAGACAAGCTGGGCATCCGCGCCTCCGATACCCATACCATTATGTACACCGATGTGAAGGTACCCAAGGAAAACCGCATTGGCGAGGACGGCTTCGGCTTCAAGTTTGCCATGAAAACCCTTTCCGGTGGGCGCATCGGCATTGCAGCACAGGCCCTCGGTATTGCAGCCGGTGCCTACGAGCTGGCAGTGGCCTATTCAAAAGAGCGGGCCGCCTTCGGAAAACCCATCAGCCAGCACCAGGCCGTTGCTTTCAAAATTGCCGATATGGCGACCGACATTGAAGCAGCCCGGCTGTTGGTGTATCGGGCAGCCCGCATGAAAGACCAGCATTTGGATTATGACCAGGCAGCGGCCATGGCCAAGTTGTTTGCCTCCGAAACGGCCATGAAACATACGGTCGAAGCCATTCAGATTCACGGCGGCTATGGGTATGTGAAAGAATACCATGTGGAACGCCTGATGCGCGATGCCAAAATTACCCAGATTTATGAGGGGACTTCGGAGGTACAGCGCATTGTCATTTCCCGCAATGTACTCAATGGCCAGCTGTATATAGACTAAACATTTCCCAACGCTTCCGCCCATCTTCTTCCCGTGTCATGGCGACAACCAAAAGGAAAGCTTTAGAAAACGACGGGCAGATCGTATTAGCGACTTTTTTGAAAGATCAGGTGCGCGCCGGATTGCCTGCTCTGTTGGAAAAAGGGCCAGCCGCATTGGAGCAGGCCGCCCGGCGCATGTCCGACGCACAGTTGCGGGGCGTAGCGGTTATGCTCAAAAGGTTTGCCATGCAGCCTTTCGAAAACAGCGACGCGTGGTATCAGTCGGCCTTTTCGTTGTTTACCCGCCTCCATTTGTTGGAATCAGCCATGCGCCGCATAGATCAGTTGCCGGAAGCCGTTCAGCAGGATGTGTATTCCCTGATGGGGCGCACCATCACCAAAAAGCAATTGCTGGCAAAACCGGACGCGGAAACGATAAGCGACAACTGGTGTGCGGCTGCCACGCTGGAGTATTCCGAACCGGACAATCTGCGCGCCCGCAAGCAGTGGCTGTATGGCCTTCAGTCGGGCCGCACGGCTTTTATCCTCGATTATGTGCCGGAACGCGCCGACTGGCCTGATCCGGCTTTTCAACCCGGTACCATTGCTTGTGCAGCAGTGTCCTTTTACCCGGCCCATTTCCCCCAAAGGGCTTTGTTGCGCACCGATATGGCGCTTTCTGCCCCTGCCGGACTGCCTGCTGCACCTCTGCGCCATTGGGCAGCCACCCAGGAACATTACGCCCTTGCTCTTGCCCGCAATGTCTGGCTGGAAGAAATCCTGTGCTACACAGCAAATATGACATTGCTTAGGCAGGGCGACAATTGGTACTTAGCCGACCGGCAGGAAAAAATGCTGCCCGTGGACAAAGAGACAGAGGAGCGGGTGATCTGGCGTTTTCTCGCCCTTAGCAGCGGCTACCCGGTATCCTGTCTCCTGCTCTATACCCCATATACCGTCAAACCCCTTGGCATTTTGAACAACCAACATTATCTTCCACTTTTATAAATACCAAACATTGCCATGCGCACTAAAAAAGGTTTTGGGATACCATTTTTCCTGCTTGCTCTTCTATTTGGTTTGGCCTGGTGGACCTGCCAGCGCTCCATACCAGGCAAGGCCCCTGATCAGGCGCAACAATCGCGTGGAGGGGCGCAGCCCGGTGGTCAGGGTCAACAGATTCCGGCACACGTGCTGGATGTGCTTTCCTATGTATGCAAAAACAATGCGGCACCCGCCGGTTATCAGGGCGGACGCACCTTTGAAAACCGGGAAAAGCGGCTTCCCGCTGCCGATACCGACGGCACCAAAATCCGCTACCGCGAATGGGATGTTCATCCCAAAATACGCGGCCAGAATCGCGGCGCAGAGCGTTTAATCACCGGCTCCAACAGCAGCGCTTACTATACCAAAGACCATTACCGCACTTTTATGCGGATTGAGCGGTAGGTACTTTTACGCCTCTTTCAAAAGCGTTTTCTCTACCTGTTTCAAATCATCGGCGCTGAAATCCAGATGGGTTACAAAACGCACGGTTTGCGGCCCGAAAGCGGACGCTTTGATGCCGTTGGCAGACAGATATGCGAGGAAAGAAGCCGCTGTAACAGGGGCTACGACATCGAAAATGACAATATTGGTATTGACGGGTCGGATGTTGCACACTTCGACGCGCCGGGCGAGGGCTGCGGCCAGCGCACGGGCGTGGTCGTGGTCTTCACGGAGGCGCTCGCGGTGGTGTTGCAGCGCGTAAAGGCCCGCAGCAGCCAGATAGCCTGCCTGGCGCATACCACCGCCGAAAGCTTTGCGCACACGTCGCGCTTCAGCTATAAAGGCCGCTGAGCCTGTAAGCAGCGATCCCACGGGTGCGCCCAATCCTTTAGAGAGGCAGATGGACAGGCTGTCAAACAGGCGGCCCACAGCAGCAGCATCGTCGCCTGTTTCTGCCAATGCATTGAACAGGCGCGCCCCGTCCAAATGGAGGGCCAATTGGTGGCGTTCGCAGACGGCTCGAATGTCGCGCATGTTTTGCAGGGGATAAATGCTGCCGCCCCCTTTATTACAGGTGTTTTCGAGCACCACTAAGCGGCTCACAGGCAGCCAGTCGTATCGCGGCTTGATGGCTGCTTCCACCTGCACCCCTGTCAAAATGCCGTTCTCACTGCGCACTAAGTTTACTCCAATGCCCGAATGAAACGCGTAGCCTCCGACTTCGTACTGGTAAATATGACTCATTTCGTCACAAATTACCTCATCCAAAGGACGGGTATGCACTTTCAGGGCAATCTGGTTGGCCATGGTGCCGGAAGGGCAAAAAAGTGCTGCTTCGTGGCCTAAAAGGCCGGCTGCGTACTCCTCTAAAGCCATGCAGGAGGGGTCCTCCCGGAATACATCGTCGCCTACTTCTGCCTTCCACATGGCCTCCAGCATGGCAGGCGTGGGTTTTGTCACTGTATCAGAAATTAAGTTGATCATTCAATGACTAAAAATTGGTATAGTTTTTGAAACATCAGAAATCAATGCAAATTCCGGGAATTTTTCCCGTCCTTTGCGGCGCAATGGTAAAGCGTTTTTGAGACATCACCAATTTTTTATTTACTTTTAATCTTTAATCCCGTTCGTCCGAAGGTTACAGGTCCCGTATATATAAGTGACCAGTTCTATTTTTTCATTCCAAACCGATCTACACGCACTGATGGAGAAATTTTTATATTTCTACTCATCTCTCTCCTTCTTGTTTTTCCGTAATCCGGTCTCGTATTCGCATGGAGGCGTGCTGCACGGCAGCGGGCAGGACACTGTATTGGGTGTCATTGTTTCAAACAAATAAACACCAAGACGATCATCAATTTTGCACATGAGATATCTTTTCTTAATCCTCCCTCTCATCGCCATCCTGTATCCCGCTGCGGAAACAATGGCTCAGGTTACCCTTCAGGCAGATACAGTGAATATTCCCTGTACGGCGGTCAACACATTCAGAATACCCGTGCGGGTGCGCAATTTCCAACAGGTGGGTTCTTTTCAGTTTACCATGGGCTGGAATCCTGCCCAATTGGAATATCAATATATTAGTAAAGGCGCTGCCAATAATCCCTTTTTTAGTGCCGGGGCCAATGTCGGTTTTGACACGGTGAGTTTTTTGCCTTCCGGTCGCGTAACCTTTCAGTGGAACCGCGTAGGCGGTTTGTCCGTACCCGATACTACCATTCTTTTTTATCTGGCGGTGAAACGCGTGGGCGGGGTTTTTGCGCCTGTCAGTTTTCTTTCGGGGGCCAATGCGCCGCTCCAGACAGAAGTGACCGACCCACAGGCCGATGAGCTGCTATTTAAAACCATAGACGGGGGAGCGCGTCCTTTAGACAATATAGCTCCGGTGATTACCTGCCCGCTCAACGTGGTAAAAACCGTAAGTGGCCCCACCGCCATCACAGGTATTGCTCCGGCCAGCGTGGCCGACAATTGCAGTTCGGTGGTGGTGAACTGGTCGGCTAATGGCGTGACCAACATCGCCAACTCCAACACACCTGATGCCAGCAACACGGTCTTTTTGCCGGGTGTTACCACCATTACTTACACAGCAGCAGATGTGGCAGGTATGACGGCCAGCTGTTCTTTTACGCTCGATTTACAGCCTTCTGCTACCAGCGATACCCTGACCCTTTTACTTGGAAGTGGCAGCGCTGCCTGCGGCACCAATTTTACAACAGATATTACGACGCTTAATTTTGATTCGCTGGGTTCCCTGCAATTTACGGTGAGTTGGAATCCTGCCAATTTGCGTTTTGCAGGCATTACCATCGCCGGTTCTGCTTTGCCCATTTCCATTGCTTCCAATTTTGATACCACCACGGCGCGTGCCAATGGCCGTTTCACCTTTTTCTGGACCACCAACGCCCTTTATGGCACGACGCTGAACGATGGTGCGCTGCTGTTCCGCTTGAATCTGCGCCCCCTGTCTTCCAATTTATCGGGCGTACAGGTTAGTTTTACCGATACACCTACCCCACGCGAAGCGGTGACCAGTGCCGTACAGCCGCCGGTGGAGGTGCCGGTGATTTATATTCCGGGTCAGCTGACCACCACCGACAATGTGGGGCCAACGCTGCAATGCCCGGCTAATATTAATATCACCAATCCCGTGGGGGTACTCACTGCCACCGTCAATAACACGAATCCAACTGCGCTGACCGACAACTGCGGTGGTCCCGTTACCCTGAGCTACGTTCGGACGGGTACTACCTTAGGCAGCGGCTCCGGCCCTGCCAATGGCATCTACAATGCGGGGACTACCACGGTGAGATACACGGCTGCCGATAACAAAAACAACACTTCCGTCTGTTCTTTCAATGTGGTGGTGGATGCAGGGAAACCCGCTCCGGTGGCTATAGACTCCGTTGCAGGCAATTGCAATGCCACAGAAGTAGTTCTGCCAGTGCGGGTAAAGGATTTTGCCGATCTGATTGGCCTGACCTTTAGCATTAAATGGGATATTTCGATTTTGGAGTTTGATGCCATTATGGATGTGTATGCAGGGATGAACTTGTCGGCCCTGAATTTCCAGTTTTACAGCAGTGCCCCCGGCGGCACCCTGCAATTTTTGGCAGCCGATCCCACCAACGGCTGGCCTGACATTCCCGATGGCGGTGTGTTGTTTGCCATGAAATTTAAGGTCAAAAAGCCCACCACCGGTACGCTGATAGAATTTACCGGCTTCTCGGAAGCGGTAAACAGCGCTTTGAACAGTGTGCCTACTCAATTGAAGAACGGCGTTTTCAGCACTTCTTTAGATACCGCTCCACCGACTATTACTTGTCCGGCCGATGCGTCGGCCAATGCTACCACCACCGACTGTAAAGCAGTAGTAAAATTGGCAGCTGCACAGGCCACAGATGCGTGTGCGGGCATAGAAAGCATCAGCGCCAGCACTACAGACACCCTCTTCAATGTGGGCAGCAATATCGTTACTTTCACAGCTAAGGATAAGGCAGGCAATACCGCCACCTGCCAAACCACAGTAACCGTTCAGGGAAACACCGGCAGCGGCGCTTTTGTCAATTGCCCTGCCGATATTGCTCTCGATCTGCCAGTCGCCGCCTGTTCTGTGGCTGCCAACTGGACGGCCCCGATGTTTGATGCGCCCTGCGGAGTGGTCAATCCGCAAATTACCTCCAATTTCGCGCCCGGCACCTTGTTTGTCAAAGGCGACACCACCGTGCGCTATTCCGTACAGGGATCGGCAGCCACCTGTTCCTTTAAAGTCTCTGTACGCGATGTAACTCCTCCGGTACTGACTTGTCCGGGTAATATTACCCTACAGGCCGATGTCAATATGGGGTGCCGCATCATAGCGGGCTTTACCACGCCCTCGATTACCGATGCCTGCGACCAAAACCCGGTGCTTACCAGTAATTACCTGCCCACCGACACCCTTCCGATTGGTGTTACCACCATTGAATACAGCGCCAAAGACAGCGGCGGCAATATCGGTTCCTGTAGCTTTGTGGTAACTGTTACAGCGCAGTCCGGTTATAAAATCAGCTGCCCGGCCAATATTGTGCGTTATGCAGCGCCGGACACCTGTATGGCCATTGCAGAATGGAATCTTCCGGTCAGGGCGGTGGACATTTGCGCCAAAGACACCCTTGTAGCCACTACTATTACGCCTTCGGGTACTGCCTTTCCGGTTGGTATCAGCAACGTTGTTTATACAGCCACCGATGCACAGGGCAATACCATGACCTGCTCTTTTCAGGTTACGGTTGCCGACACCACTGCCCCGGTGCTGACCAACTGCCCGCAAGACCTCACCGTAGAACTTCCCGCAACCAAGTGCGATACTTCTCTGACGTGGATAACCCCCACTGCAACAGACAAGTGTCACAGCTCCGAGATTATAGCAGATACCGAACCCGGTATTTTTGGGCCGGGTACCACAACAGTTACTTTTTTTGCACAGGACAGTGTCGGCAACCTGACCACCTGCTCCTTCAATATTACGGTAGAGGACAAGACCCTGCCTGTGATCGGTGCCTGTCCGACCGACTTTTTGGTACAGTTGCCACCCAACCAATGCGATACAGTCCTGACCTGGGATGAGCCTGTTGCGTTGGACAATTGCCAGATAGATGCTGTGGTAGCCGACACTCTTTCGGGCAGCGTGTTTAAAACCGGCGAAACCACCGTACAATACACGGCTACCGATGTGGCAGGTAATACAGCAACCTGTTCCTTTAAAATAACAGTACTCGATAAAGTATCGCCTGTTTTTGCCGGTTGCCCCAAAGATACAACCATTGTCGGCAGCGGCAATTGCGGTGCCTTTGTTACCTGGAAAATGCCGACTGCCACTGATAACTGTACGCCTCAGGCCGATATTGTGATAAATGCTTCGCATCCGGCTATGGGCAATTATGTCGGTACTACCGATGTGCGTATTCTGGCCCGCGATGCCAGTGGCAACTACGACACCTGCGCCTTCCGCATCATTGTCAGCAGTTCCGGCGTTCCCGGCTTTACCAATGTGCCTGCCAATAAAACTTTCAGTGGTTGTGAATCCATTGCCACTTGGGACACGGTAAAAACCATCAATTTCTGCAAGCCGCCTAAAGTAACCCAAACGCACGTTTCAGGAGATACTTTTCCGATAGGGGTCACAACCGTTCTCTACACAGCCACCGACAGTATTGGCAACACGTACACTGCTACTTTCACGGTCACGGTGAATGAGGCCCAGGCTCCGGCCATTACCTGTCCGAAGGCACCGATTATACTCAACGCTGCGGGGGGTATTTTACAGGACTCGTCCAATTTTATTATGGACACCGACACCATCAAAACCTGCGACGGCGTACAACTCTATTTTACACAGCCCGCCGCCACAGACAACTGCGGTACTCCTGTATTGACTCAGACCGGCGGACGTGCTTCCGGTGCCCTCTTCCCCATTGGCACCGATACCCTGAAATATGAGGCAGTGGATAAAGCGGGCAACAAAACCACCTGCCGCATTCCCATTACCATAAAAGCATTGGAAGCCCTGAAAATCAACATCAGTCCATTGCCCGCCTGTCAGGGTGCCGAAGTGATTTTGCAGGCGGATTCTTTCCCGATGAGCAATGTGACGTATGCGTGGACCGGCCCGCAGACTAATTATCCGGACGCTGCCAAAATCACAGTATTCAGCCTGAATCAGGGCAATGCCGGCACATACTCTGTGCAGGCCGAAATCAACGGGTGTCTTACACCAAAAGCATCTGGAGACGTATTGCTGGTGCAAAAGCCTGTGGCCGAGGACGATATGTTCATGATTGAACCTGCTTCTACCGACACTTTCGATATGTTTTTAAACGACGTGCTGGTGCCTCTTACCGATTTTACCCTGACACAAATTGGCCCGACCCCTGTTGGAGTGACCCCGCTGACGGACGGTACCTTCCAGTATGTGGCCAATCCCGACGGGAAGCCCGCTTCTTTCATTTACGAGATGTGTTCCAAAACCTGCCCGACCCTGTGCGACCGGGCAACGGTGACCATAGACGTTATTCGTCGCGACTGTGATTTTGTACCCAATATTATTTCGCCCAATGGAGATCAGATTAACGACTTCCTGTATATTTCCTGCCTCGACTCCGGGTTATATCCCGATAATTCAATTGTGATTTATAACCAGTGGGGAGACAAGGTGTTTGAAGCCGCTCCCTACACCAACGACGACGCAAACGGGTGGAAAGGAGAATTGAACAATGAACGCGGCAAAGACCTGCCCGACGGCACTTATTTCTATATTTTCCGTCCCGGCCCCAATCAGGCTCCGCTTAAAGGATTTGTGGATATTTTCAGATAGCGTACTTTTACGTCCTGCTGAATACACGAGGATGACAATCAAGCCTTCCTTTCCTTTTCCTTCTTTTTAAAAACAAAACGTTTTTGCGTTATGAAATATACAGGTCTTTTCCTGCTCCTCTTTGTGGTCGTTGCTCCGCTTTGTGCACAGCAGGATCACCAATATACCCAGTTTATGTACAATAAGCTGAACCTCAATCCGGCCTACGCCGGTACCCGTGGAGTACCCACCATGACCGGGCTTTTCCGCAGCCAGTGGATTGGTTTTGAGGGGGCACCCCAATCTTTTTTGCTCAGCGTCCATTCGCCTTTTTTGTCGAAACGCGTGGGGGTCGGCGTAAATTTGTCGCAACGAAAAGTGGGCCTTACCCGTGACTTCAACGGTGCTCTGGCGTATTCTTACGACCTTGTTTCGCGGAAGGATATGTCGCTGCGAGTAGGGCTGTCCGGGTCGGTGCGGTCTCAAAACATTGCTTTCAGTGAGGCAAAGCCCGGTGATAAAGGCGACCCTTCCATAGATAATGTAAATACCAACGAAATATTGGGCAATGTAGGGGCAGGGCTATATGCCACTTTCGCCGAAAAGTTCTATGTGGGGCTGTCTGTACCGCGTATTTACACCAACCGCATCGGTTTCAATCCCACTTTACAGAAGGTGGCAGAAGAATCCATTCACTATTATGCGATGGCTGGTGTGATCATTCCCATAGGCGAAGATGTGAATCTGATGCCTGCTGTATTGGCTAAGTACGTGAAAAATGCCCCTTTTGATGCTGACATCAACCTGAATTTAGACATCCGCCAGAAATTTACTACGGGTATTTCTTACCGGGCAGGAGGGGACGGGGCAGGCGACTCGGTGGATTTGCTGGCTTTTTGGCAGGCTTCGCCCCAAATGGGGGTCGGGGTAGCCTACGATTTTCCCCTGTCGAAAATAAAAAACTATTCTACCGGCTCTGTAGAAGTGCTTTTGCAGGCTGACTTGAAAAAGCGCAAAAAGGGAATGTCCAATCCACGTTTTTTCATGTAATAAAAATTTCCCTTTTTGGTACGATAACACAAAATCGAACGTTAAATAGCAAAATTTTATATGAATTATAATCGGACACTCCGCCTTTTTGTTGCTGTGGCATTTGTTTTTTGCGCAGCACTCCGCCTGCCTTTTGGAGCGAGCGCCCAAACGGCTGCCGATCCCTCCGTTACGGTTAAGATTGAAAACGAACAGGCCGTCAACAGCAAAGGGCTGGATTTCAGCCCGACATTCTATGAAGACGGCATCGTATTTATATCTACCAACACTGCCGGTCTCAAAAAAGAGACTGATGCCAGCCTGAAACTGCCTGCTATGTCCATCCTGCGCTCGCGCCGCGACAGCGAAGGCAAATTGGGTACTCCCGAACCGTTTTCCAAGGAAATTACCTCCGTGTATCACGAAGGGCCGGTATGCTTCGACCGCACTGCCGAAACAATTTTCTTTTCTACCAATGTTGTTATTGGGGGCAAGGAAAAGCTGGACAAAAGAGGAACCCAGCGGATGCGGCTCTATTGTTCCAAAAAATCGGGCGAAGTGTGGGGTACCCCCATGCCCCTGCCTTTCAATACCAACGAATTTGACGACTGCCATCCGGCGATCAGCATAGACGGCGACCGCCTCTACTTCTCCTCCAACCGTCCCGGCGGCAATGGCGGTATGGACCTGTACGTCAGCTATAAATTGGGCGATTCCTGGAGCGAACCCGTCAATCTGGGTACTACCATCAACACCAAAGGCAACGAAGTGTTCCCATTTGTTCATGCTGACGGCACTCTGTATTTTGCTTCTTCCGGACTGAGCGGTGGCAAGGGCGGCCTCGACCTGTTTGCGGCCAAAGCCAAAGACGAAGGCTGGGAAAAACCCCAAAACCTCGGCGACCAGTTCAATACGGGTGGCGACGACTTCGGCCTCATTGTGGATTTGGATAAAATCAATGGCTACTATTCGACCAATGGAAAAGGCGGCATCGGGGGCGACGAAATTTTTAGTTTCCACACCGAAAACGGCAATTTGGATGACCTGCTGAACCCCGACAGCAACCGCAAAATGCTGTTAAATATCCTCGTCAAGGATGGCAAAACCGGGCGGCCCATCGAGGGCGCTTTGGTCAGCATCCTCAACGGGTCTCTGGGCAATCCTATTGGGCGCGACTCGGCAGGCAATATGATCGTGGTACAAAATGAAAATGGCAAAGACGTGATCCGTGCGCTCAGCAATACGGCACAGACCCTGGAGGGCAAAACTGACCGCAGTGGCAAGTATGCTGCCGAATTGCGCAGCGGTGCATGGATACTCAGTGCCGCCAAGGCCCAGTACAAAAACCAGCAACTCCGCGTGGTACTGGAAAAAGACGGCCAGGAAGCCGTGATTTCCATGTATCCCGATGGCGATTACGCCGGCAAACTGCGCTGGAATGCCACCCTCACCAACTACGCCACCAATACACCCATGGCAGGAGCTACGGTGGTACTTACCAACCGCGCCACCGGCAAGCAGGACACCGTTTACGCTGATGCCAACGGCGTAGTGGACCACTACCTCGACCCCAATACCAAATACCGCGTACAAATGTTTCAGGGGACACGCCCTGTGGGCAGCGCCGACATAGATACCAATGGCTGGCCCGCCAACCAGGTGAATAACCAAAGCTTTGCCGTTGCCCCCATGATGCCGGGTACCATCATAGACCTGCCCAACATCTATTACAACTTCAACGATGCCACCCTGCGTCCCGATGCCCGCAAAGACCTTGATCTTGTGATTTCGCTGATGAAACAGCAGCCGACCCTGACCATTGAATTGGCCAGTCACACCGATGCACGCGGCAGTAGCTATTACAATGAGGAGCTCAGTCAGCGCCGTGCCAACGGGGTAGTGGAGTATTTGGTGACGCACGGCATAGAACGCAACCGCCTAAAGCCCACCGGATACGGCGAGAGCGAGCCGCGCAACCGCTGCACCGATGGCGTTTCCTGCACGGAAAAAGAACACGCCCGCAATCGGCGTACCGAAGTACGCATCATCGCCGGTCTCAAACCCGGGTCCTTCACGTATGTGGATGGTGGCACCCCCGAACCGCAAACGCCTTATCAGGAAGAACGCCCGATACCAGCCACCAGCATTGACAAAACGCCTGTTCCCGTACACCACAACACGACCGATGCAAATGCAGGCAACCACAATGGTGCTTTCTATGTAGTGGTAGGATCGTTTCAGGTAGAGGCCAATGCCTTGGAGCGGATGAAGAGCCTCCGCGAGTCCGGTTACTCGGAAGTGGAGATTGTGCGTTTCAGACGCTCCGGGTTGTATTCGGTCTGTGCAGGTCGCTACAACAGCCGCAACGAGGCCCTCGGCGTGGAAAAAGCACTGGAATCTGCCGGTATTGATGCCTTCGTCAGAAGTGCGCACGATGCACAATGATGCTGCCATGAAATGACAGCAGCGGAAAACACTGTACTCATTACGCAGGATGGGTCCAAGAGCCTGTATTCCGGGCAATACGGGGTCACTTACCACTCCAAATACGGGGCCGTGACTGAATCGGCCCACGTGTTTATTGCCGCCGGCTTGCGCTACAAAGCCGTTGTACAGGCAGAAATCAGTATTCTGGAAACAGGTTTTGGCACGGGCCTCAATGCCCTGATGAGTCTGATGGAATCTGAAAAACGCAATTTGCAAATACAGTATCTCGGTTTGGAGACCGCTGCCCTGTCGTCGGAGGCTGCACAGGCATTGGACTATCCGCCCCATTTGGAAGCCCCGCATCTGGCCGATGCCTTTGCGCTGATGCACCAGTGTCCGTGGGAACAGCCGGTGGCGCTTGGCGACCGTTTTGTATTTCAGAAGAGCGCTACGCCCATCGAGGCATTTTGTGCTCCTTCGACTTTCGATATTATCTATTTCGATGCCTTTGCTCCACAGGCACAACCCGAACTGTGGGAACTACCCGTACTGGAACGCATGTACGCCTCCCTGCGGCCCGACGGTGTGCTGGTGACCTATTGCGCGCAGGGAGCTTTTCGCCGTACCTTGCGTGCAGCAGGTTTTCAGGTGGAAAAACTACAGGGACCGCCCGGCAAGCGCGAAATGACGCGGGCGGTGAGGTGAATAATTGGTCCGCCACGAAAGAGGAATAGGAGAATTCAACATAATATCTCCCTTTTTTCTCTCCATTGCTTTTTTCCAAAGGGCAGCGGAACCGACTGATCTCCGAAAAAGAGCGGGGCGAGGTTTTCAAAAAGACCGTTCCTCACCTGTGTCCCTTTGAGCAGGCCAAAAATTTAATTTGCAAAACACAAGTCCGGCAGCGACCTTTGGGCGGTTAAAAAGTCAGCGCACAGGCGGCTGCGCACTTTCGCATTGAAAGACTTGGGGGAAATTACACTTCACACCTACCGTTTTCGACATCATGGCTCCTCCTTTTTTTAAAACCCTGTATGGGCAGGTCATCATCGGCATTTTTTCGGGCATTCTGCTGGGTGCTTTGCTACCTGCGTGGGGCAGTGTCCTGAAACCGATTGCTGACACCTTTATCAACATGATTAAAATGGTGATTGCACCCATCATTTTTTTTACCATTGTGCTGGGCGTAGGCGGCGTGGGAAGCATGAAAAAATTAGGGCGGGTAGGGGGCAAGGCGCTGCTCTACTTCGAGGTGGTGACCACTTTGGCCCTGCTGATTGGTTTGGGGGTAGCCAATATCGTACAGCCGGGTGCGGGCATAGATACCTCGGCTGCCACAGGCGGTCAGGCGGAAATTGCTAAGTACCAGAAAACGGCAGGCGAAATGGACTGGGTGGCGTTTTTTACCCACATCGTCCCTTCCAATATTTTTAAAGCGTTTGCGGAGGGCGATATTTTGCAAATTCTGTTTTTTGCGGTTTTGTTTGGCATCGGCCTCAACCAATTGGGCGAAACCGGGCAACAACTCCACCGGACCTTTGAAAATCTGCAAAAAGCATTTTTTAAAGTCCTGCATTTGGTGATGCGACTCGCTCCGGCGGGGGCTTTTGCCGGCATGGCTTATACCATTGGCAAGTTTGGCCTGTCGTCCCTGTGGGGCTTGGGGAAATTGATGCTGAGTGTATATGTCACGATGGGGCTTTTCATTTTTGTGGTGTTGGGGGCTGTATGCAGACTATACGGGTTCCGGTTGTGGCACCTGCTGCGGCACATCAAAGAAGAAATTTTGTTGGTACTGGGTACTTCCTCCTCCGAATCGGCCCTGCCCTCGCTGATGAACAAGCTGGAATACTACGGGTGCGCTCGTCCGGTGGTAGGTTTGGTCATTCCCACCGGCTACTCTTTCAACTTAGATGGCACCGGCATTTACTTAGTAATGGCCATGCTGTTTTTGGCCCAGGCATTTCAGGTACCCCTCTCCGCAGGGGAACAACTGACCATCGTCGGCGTATTGATGCTGACTTCCAAAGGGGCGGCAGCCATTACGGGCGGTGGTTTTGTGGTGCTGGCTTCTACTTTGGCCAGCATCAAGACCGTGCCGGTGGAGGGACTGGCCCTGTTGTTGGGCGTAGATCGCTTCATGTCGGAGGCCCGCGCCATTACCAATCTGATTGGCAATGCAGTGGCAACCGTGGTGGTAGCCAAGAGCGAAAAGGCTTTTGAACATCCTCTATTTGATGAGGATTCATTGCCGTTTGAGGGTTGATGACGTTCAGAAATGCGGCGGTATGGCTGAGATGTTCATTTTACGGGAAATGCAGGGGATGAATTTTTCAAAGCAAAAGTAAGAACTTTTTGTGCAATCCCTGGGCAAAGCAGGGTTTAAAAATATTTTGTCTCATAAAACGTTAAAATTTTCTCAAATGACGTTCCTTTGCGCTTATAACAAGAAAAAGGACGTTATTACCGGACTTTTAACAACATGAGACATTTACTGCTTATCTTCGCTTTTCTGCTCGCCGCCGTCGGTTTGAGCGCACAGGCATCCACTGTTTTCACTGAAGCCAATGCAGCCTACCACCGGGGGATGGATTTTTTTAATCAAAACCTGTATGGGTTGGCCCAGAAAGAGTTTCGCACCGTGATGGAAATGTTGCGTCCGGTAAACGAGCCGGAGTGGAAGGCCGTGAAAACCGATGCAGAATTGCACCATGCCAAATGTGCGGTCCGCCTCGGACAACCCGAAGCCGAAAAAATGGTGCTTGACTTCCTGCGGGAAAACTCGCCTTCGCCCGTGGCCAACCAGGCTGCTTTGGAGATTGGCGATTATTACTTCAACAATAAGGAGTACGACAAAGCCCTGACCTATTACGATATGGCACCGGCAGCGTCCGGCCCTTCCCGCGACGAAATACAGTTCAAAAAGGGGTACAGCTACTTCATCAGCAAAAAATTTAGTCAGGCAAAAGCTGCTTTCGGCAGCATCAGGGAAAATACGCGCAGCGCCCGCTACTACGATGCCAATTATTATTACGGCTGTTGTGCCTTTTTTGAAGGCAAATACGACGAAGCCCAGAAATCATTCGCTCGCTGCGAAGGCTCCGACAAGTACAAGCAGTACATTCCGTATTATCTGACCCAGATATATGCCGCCAAAAAACAGTACGATCAGGTCATTTCCTACGGCGCGCCCAAAGCGCAAAACGCCGACATCCGCAACCGCGCCGAACTCAACCAGTTGATAGGACAGGCGTACTACGAGCGCGGCGATTACAAAAAGGCCATGCCCTATTTGGAATATGCGGTGAACAACGGGGTGAGTCTGCGTCCTGCCGACTATTATCAGTTGGGCTACACCCAATACCAAAACGGCTTTTATAAACCGGCCATCGAAAATTTTGAGCAACTGACCAAGCAGGACAGCCTCCTGGGGCAGAACGGCCTCTACCACCTCGGCGATTCTTACATCCGCACCGGCAATAAATTTGCTGCCCGCAATGCCTTTGGTCAGGCAGCCAATATGAATTTGGACAAATCTGTGAAGGAAGACGCGCTTTTCAACTACGCCAAACTCAGCTATGAACTGAAATACGACCGCGATGCCATTGAGGCACTCCAGAAAATACCCGCCGGGTCCAAATACTACGAAGACGCACAGGCCCTGATGAGCGAGGTTTTCCTCAATACCCGCGACTACGACCGTGCTATTGCCACCCTCGAATCGGTGCGCAACCGCACGCCCCGCCTAAACGAAACCTATCAGAAGGTCTGCTATTATCGCGGCATTCAGCTCTATCAAAACGGGCAGAAAGAGGAAGCCCGGCGCTATTTCAATAAGTCCTTAGAGCAGCCCTCCGACCACCGCTTAGCGGCCCTTTGCTCCTATTGGATGGGGGCCATTGCCAACGAAGGCGGCGACTACGCCACAAGCAAACAGCACATTACGGCTTTCCTGAATCAGGCGAAGAACTATGGCGACCTGCCCGAAGAGAGCAACGCCGCCATGGGCAACTATATTCAGGGGTACAACTTCCTAAAAGGCAAAGAGTACCGCACCGCACTTGGCCACTTCAAGTTTACGGTAGATGCCCTAAAGCGCAACGAAGACCGCATCCGCACGGATCAGATTAAAAATGCCCTGCTGAGCGATGCTATCCTGCGCGCAGGCGACTGCCATTTCAAACTGAACCAGTACAATGATGCCATTGCCTATTACAATGATGCTATCAACCGCAAGGACGAAGGTTTTGAATATGCCCTGTATCAAAAAGCCATGATTAAAGGCTTACAGGGACAGCAAACCGACAAAATTGTATCTTTAGAAAACTTAGTGGATAAGTACCCGGGCAGCCGCTTCACTGACGAAGCACTGTATCAGTTGGGCAGCACGTATCAGGATTTGGGCAAGTTCGATCAGGCCACTCAACCCTTGCGCCGTTTGGTGCAGGATTTCCGGGGCAAGTCGAACTTAGTCAATCAGGCCCTCCTGCGTTTGGGTCTCATTTCCTACAATCAGGGCAACACCAACGCTGCCACCAATTATTACAAGCAGGTATTTGCCAACAATCCCGAAGCCGCCGAAGCCAAAGATGCCTTGTCGGCCCTCGAAGAAATATATGTGAAAGACCTGAATCGCCCCGACGAATATTTAGCCTTTTTAGAGACCGTGCCGGGCTATAATGTAAATACGGCTTCCAAAGACAGCGTGATTTATCAGTCGGCCAATATTCAGTTTCAGAATGGCAAATACCAGCAGGCCATTGAAGGGTTCACCAACTATCTGGCCAAATATCCCAACGGCCCCAATTCGGTGAATGCGCTGTACAACCGCGCAGAGTCTTATGCACAGCCCCCCATCGGCAAGTATGGAATGGCCCTGAAAGACTACGCGGCTGTGGTAGGTCGGGGACCTGGGCGTTTCTACAACCGTGCTGCCGAGAAGGCCGCCCTCATTGCCCTGAACACCGAAAAAGACTATGCGCAAGCCTTTGAGTTTGCCCGCAAATGGGAAGAAGGGGCTGCCAGCAACAGCAGCCGCTCGGAAGCGCAGCTGACTGCTTTGAAAGCGGCCTACTATACCAACAACTCGGTGTCGGTGGAAGAGTACGCCCGCAAAATCAATGCTTCCGGGGCCGCCTCCAATGAGCAGTCGGCCGCCGCCAATTTCTACTTAGGTAAAATGGCCTACGATCGCGGGGACTTCCCCAAAGCCTTTCCGGCTCTGCAAACGGTGACTAAAAACAGTACTTCGGAGTCTATGGCAGAGGCATACCACTACATGGCGCAAATCCTGTATAAGCAGCGCAAGTACAGCGACGCAGAAGACCTCATTACCAATGCCAACCAAGCCAGCGCCGGCTACGATGACTGGATTGCGCGCAACCTGCTGCTGCTGTCTGATGTGTATTTCGACCAGGGCGATAAAAACAGTGCTTCCGCAGCCATTGAGGTAGTGTTGGAAAACTACAAAGGCAACGACGATAAAATCCTGGCGGCAGCCCGCCAAAAACAGGCCCGCATCGAAGGTCGTGCACCTGCGCCTGTACAGAATTCTACCAATCAGAAAGGCATTCGGAATATGCTGGAACTGGATGAAGGGAATTAGAGAGATGAGTGATGAGAGATGAGGGATGAGGGATGAGTGGGAGAAGGGACTTTTGAATGCCTGGGGTAATTATGCAAAAAACGTATCATAAAATTATCAACGGTGATAGCCGGTATATGGGGGAACTGCGCGATGCCAGTATCCATCTGATTGTGACTTCGCCTCCCTATTGGCAGTTGAAGGACTATGGCACGCCGCAACAAATCGGGTTTCACGACAATTATGAGGCGTACATCAACCACCTGAACCTGACCTGGAAGGAATGTTATCGCGTATTACAACCGGGGTGCAGATTGTGTATTAACATAGGAGACCAGTTTGCCCGTTCGGTGTATTATGGGAGATACAAAGTTATCTCTATTCACAGTGAGATTATTCGTTTTTGTGAAGCAGTGGGATTCGATTTTATGGGTTCTATCATTTGGCAAAAAAACACGACGATGAATACCACAGGAGGAGGAAGCGTTATGGGCAGTTTTCCACATCCCAGAAATGGTATTGTAAAATTGGATTTTGAATATATTCTTTTGTTTAAGAAACAGGGTACTGCTCCTAAGCCTACCGAGGAGCAAAAGTCTAAGTCCGCAATGACCGTAGAGGAGTGGAACGCATGGTTCAATGGGCATTGGCATTTTGGAGGGGTTCGGCAGGATCAACATTTGGCCATGTTTCCCGAAGAATTGCCTCGTCGCCTGATTAAAATGTTCTCTTTCCCCGGCGAAAATGTACTTGACCCGTTTTTAGGAAGCGGAACAACTTCTGTAGTAGCCAAACAGTTGGAAAGAAACTCATGTGGTTATGAGATCAATCCCGATTTCATTCCCATCATAGAGAAAAAAATGGGGGTACATGAATCCGATCTTTTTGGAAGTGTTCGTATAGATTCTGTCCGACAAACCAGCCCTTTGCCAGACTTTGACGAGGAAATTCAAAAGCTACCTTATGTTTTCAAAGATGTGCATCAATTGGACAAAAAGATAGATGTCAAGAAAATGCAATTTGGTTCTAAAATAGATCAGGAGCGGCAGGAGCGCGATGTGTATTTTACGGTAAAAGAAGTAGTCAGCCCGGAACTGGTTCGTTTGAGCAATGACATCACTGTGCGCTTGATTGGCATTCAGCAGGACTTTTCAAAGAATGGCAGTGCCAATGAGTTTCTTATCAGGAAAACCAAAGGAAAAAAGGTGTTCCTGAAATATGACCACATAAAACATGATAAAGATAATAATTTAATGGTTTATCTTTATTTAGAGAATAAAACCTTCCTGAATGCGCATTTAATCAAAAGAAAATTGGCCTTGGTGGATAATTCTTTTGAATATAAAAGCAGACAAAAATTCAACGACTTAGCCGGCCAACCATGAAAAAGTATTCGCTCGATTTTGGCAGAAAGGAGAAAGTCTTGAATTATACTTGTCAGACTTATCAGTTGTCCAGACCGAATAAAGTGGGTGCTGTCATGGAATTAATCAGGCAATACCAGCCAACCCGTATAGAGGAATGGGAGCAGTGGTACTTTGAAAATGCGAGGACTGTCGGCAAAAGCACATTGCCCGTGACCAAAGAAAGTTTGGAGGAATTGGGGGTGCGTTTACACGATAAGATCAAAACAGTCGTCATTCCTGAATGGCAGGAAGCTTTTCGCACTTTGACGCTACAGGATTGTATTGACTATATCCACAACCTGACTATCAAATCACAATAAAAAATACGCAATTGAAAGCACCACGCGATGCAAACGCACAACAAAATCATGCTTTTCAAACATAAAATCATCCTGGCAGCAGCCCTCTTTATGGCTGCTTTTTCGAGCGCTTACGCGCAAAAACCACTGCCCAACGAGAGCGTGGATGTCACCAAAGAATTCGATGCCCGCCTGCTGGAATCGAACAAAATCAACGTCACCCCGGGGTTGCCGCCTTTGGATACTTCCACCAAGCGGCAAAACTACACCATACCCCCTAAGCCGCTGACGGTGGCTTATGACGCGCCCAAGTTGCGCCCGGTGGGCATTCGCGCCGCCAAAAAGGAGGCTATGTACAACGGCTATGTGAAGGCAGGCGGGGGCGTACCCACGTCTTTCTACGGGGAGGGCGGCTACAGCCTGCGCCCCAATGATCGTTTTGATGGCAAACTCTGGCTCCGCCACCACCGCTTAGATGCAGGAAAAGCGGTGGAGAATCAGGCTTTTGCCAACACAGACGCACTGGTAATGGGCAATTATTATATGGAGCAGAATATTGCCGTGGAAGGGAAAGTCGGGTACAGCGCCGACCGTTACCATTTTTATGGATACAACCGCGATTCGCTTTCCTATGACCGCGAAGCCGTGCGGCAGGATTATAAGATATTGGACTTGGGAGGTCGGGTATATAACAGCGAACGCACCGACAATGAATTAAATTTTTCGGTGGCTCCCAAGTTTTATCTGTTGAATGACTATTACTCCAACAGCGAGCGCGGCTTCGATCTGAATTTGACGGCCTCCAAATGGTTTGCAGAAAAGCATCCCCTGCGCCTTACCATCCGGACGGATTTGACCCGTTATGAAGATACCGCTACTTCTGTTCAAAAGCTGAACAACATCTATCTACAGCCCTCTTTTACGTTTCACCATGATTTGTTTAAAATCAAAATCGGTGGTAACTTTGCCAGCAACCGCGATGTGTTCAGCATTTTCCCCGATGCGGAACTGACCCTGCGCCTGCTGGGCGATGGCGTTCAGATTTTTGCCGGGGCGGGCGGCGATTTGCGCAAAAATACCTTCCGCACCATGTCGGAGTACAACCCCTTTGTTCAAAGCCGTCTTTCAGAATTGCGCAATACAGAATATCGCAACTATTTTGGTGGTTTGAAAGGCAACCTCGGCTGGCTGGACTATAACGCACAGGTTTCGTATGCCACTGCCAACGACCTGGCGCTTTTCCAGACCGCCATTGAGGATCGCACCGACATTACGCGCTTCCGCACCATTTACGACACAGCCACCATTTTCAGCCTGCAAGGGACGGTGCGTTTTACACCAATCGAAAACCTGACCCTGACCGGTACGCTGAACCAAAGTATTTTTGACATGAAACGGGAATTGCATGCCTGGGGGCTGCCCGGCCTGGAAGGAAATTTCAACGGCATTTATACGCTGTTGGATGGCAAAGCCAGTGTAAAAGCCGGTTTGTACATCGCCGACCGCATCAACTTCCGCAATACGACCGATGTGGCCGATAAAACAGGTGCGCTCTTAGACCTCAGCCTCGGCGGCACCTACCGCTTCACCAAAAACATCGGTGCTTTCTTAGACATCAATAACCTGCTGAATAACCGCCGCGAACGCTGGTATCGCTATCCGATGGTGGGTACCAATTTCTTAGCCGGTATTACCGCACGGTTCTGATATTCAGGCTGTGCCATTAAACGCCCCTTTTTGTCTGCTGTATTGGCGGCGAAAAGGGGTGCTTTTTTTATATCAGGCACTGTGCCTGCCCCGCAACACTGCCTCTACTTCTTCTAAAGTTACTTTTTGATCGGCCAGCAGCACGAGCAGGTGGTAAAGCAGGTCAGCACATTCCTCCAAAAGGCGCTCGCGGTTGCCCTGCAAGGCTTCAATCACGGTTTCCACCGCCTCTTCGCCTACTTTTTGGGCCACTTTGGCTGTCCCTTTTGCCAACAGCCGGGCTGTATAGGAGGATTCGGGCGTACTTTGGGCGCGCTGCTGAATGATGTCCTCCAACTGAAAAAGAAAAGAAGCCGGGGCGTTATGTTCGTTCCAACAGGTATCTGCTCCGGTGTGACAAACCGGCCCCTGCGGATGTGCCGTAATCAGGAGGGCATCTGCGTCACAGTCAGCGGCGATAGAGACCACCGAAAGATAATGCCCCGACGTTTCGCCTTTGGTCCACAGGCGTTGCTTAGAGCGGCTGTAAAAAGTGACCTTGCCGCTGCTGCGTGTGGCTTCCAAAGCTTCGGCATTCATGTAGCCCTGCATCAGAACGACGCGGGTTTTGGCATCCTGCACAATAGCGGGAATCAGGCCGTCGGGCATTTTATCGAAATCGCAGAACAAAACAGATGTATAAGTAAGGAGTGAGAGATGAGCAGTAAAGCATTTCGAGACAAAGTTACCTGTTTACCGATGGGGAAGCCGTTGTTCAGGGCCGCAATACCAACTTTTGCACCTGTTCGCGGCCGGTATGCTGATCCGTGACCTGTACGAAATACAGGCCCGGCTGCAAACCCTCTACTGGCAAAGTGCGGGTACCCGCAGCGGCTGTCAAAGTGCGCACCATGCGTCCGTCTGTTCCGACTATGCGCACATCGGCCTGTTGACTGCCGGACAGTACCAGAAAGCATGTATTGGATGCAGGGTTAGGGAAAAGGCGGGCTTCAAAGCCGGTTTCCTGTTCGAGCGCACCCCCGCGTTCTTCGAGGGGTTGATTGCGGGGTGCATTGGCAGCAGGAACGATATTGACCGTGTAGTCCTCTATTTCGCCATAGTCATGCAGTCCGCAGGGTGCTATGGTTTCGTAGTGCGCCAGCCGAACACGCATCCGCGTAGGGCCGTTGGTGGCATTGGCCGGGACGGTCAGGGTCGCGGTGTAAGGATTGCCCGATCCGGATCTGCTGAGTACCGTTTCGTTGGCATCGGTGAAATCGCCGTCGGCGTTCCAGTCTATGTAAATTTTGCCACTGTTGCCTGACCACTCCGGGTAGAAGTGCATGGCAACGGGATAAGTTGCACCCGCTGTCAAGTTGGTACTGACAGAGGTGTAATCCGAATAGCCGGTACTGGTATTACCAAGTGTATTGTCTGTATTGATGGTATGGAGTACCACTTTTTTGATGTAATAGTAGGTCAGGATACTCTCTACTGTGGCAGTGCAATAGGATATTCCCTGTCCGGCGGTAATCTGCACGGTGTAATCTTCCACTTCTCCGTCAGAAAAAGTCTCACAAGCACCAGCCGCGCTGTTGTATTTCATGCTTACCCGCAAACGGGTTGTTTGCGGAATGGCACTGAACGGTATGGAAAGGGTGCTGCTGACCGTAGTTTTACTGGTGGAGCCTGCGTCAAAGAGCAATTCGCCACTGCTAAAAATACCGTTCCCGTCTAAGTCCACCCAAATCTTCCAGTATTGATAGTAAGCAGAGCCAGAAAATCCGGGTACTAAGGAAATCGGATAAGTAGTACCTGCCTGTAAAGAGATGGTTTGGGCCGTAAAATCGGTGTACCCGGCTGCTCCGGAACTATGGGAGAAGGTGCCAATATTGACTTGTGCAATCCACTCGTTGCCTGTGCTACTGCTGCCAGAGATACAATAGGGACTAAAAGAAAGCGTGGTGAAGACAGCTGCCTCCGAATAAGATCCTGAAGTAGTGGCATTCGTGGCACGTACCCGCCATTCATACGTTTTGTTGGCAATAAGGCCGACCGCCTTATAGGTATTGGTGGTGCTGGTAAAATTCATCCAGGTACTTTCTCCCTGTGCGCGGATTTGAATGGCATAGCCAGATGCACCGGATACGCCATTCCACCCGAGGGTAGCCGAAGAAATGGTCAGAGAAGTAGCAGTCAGGCCGGTGGGTATTCCCAAAGTGCCACCTGATGGGGGTAGCATTTGGACGGTATAGTCTTCGACCTCTCCATAAGTAAACATAGAGCAGGCGGAAGCGGCTCCGCTGTAGCGCATACTGACCCGCATACGAGTGGTGACGGGCGAAGTACCTGTGGGAATGGCGATAGTTCCATTCACAACTCCGGACTTCAGTGTTCCTGCATCGAACAGCAGGTCTTCAGCGTCGAAACTGCCATCGCCTTTTAAATCTACCCATACCTTCCAGTATTCGTTGTACGCAGAACCCGAAAAACCGGGTGTAAGCGCAAGTATGTAGGCTGCACCTACCGTCATGTTAACAACACTGCCTGTAAAATCCGAATAGCCTGATGCTCCGGAAGGGTTCGAAAAACTGCCCACGTCCACCTTGGATATCCATTCGTAGGTGAAATTGCTGCTTCCGGAAACACAATAAGTCGGCGCGACGGCGGTACTGAAAACAGAAATTGCGGAGTAAGCACCCGTTGTATTGGCGTTGAGTGCGCGCACCTGCCATTGATAAGTAGTATCAGCGCTTAGCCCCTGTAGGGTATAGCTATTGGTGGAACTGGTGAAAGCAATCCAGCTACCGCCCGTAATTCTGATTTGGCCTTCGTAGGAGGTGGCTCCTTCGACCCTAGTCCAACTTAAGACGGCACTTTGTGCACTTATGGAAGATGCTTTGAGACTGTCAGGAACACCCAATGTGGTCAATTCGATAATTTGCAGGACATAATCTTCTACCTCTCCCCAATAAGTTCCGCAAGGTTGAGGGCCGTCTGTTCCATAAATATTCCTTACCCGCAGCCGGACGTTGCCGTTGGTGGCGCTTGCAGGTACGTTCAGGGTGCCGGTGCTTTCCTTGGCCGCATTAAAACCGGACATTGTCACCGACTCCCCGGCTTCAAATATTTTATTGTTGTTCCAATCCGCCCACGCGTACATATAGTCTGAGGGAAAAACAGAGTTGAGCGTAACCTTTATAGAATAACTACTGCCCTTAGCCACCTGACGCAATACCGCAGGATAGTAGGTATAGGACGCTTTGCCGGACGCATTTTCCACGCCCCCAATCGCTACTTTAACGATGTAATCGTCGCCCGTGCCGGAACGGGCGGTGGCACTGCAATAGTCAACCGATATGTACCCTGTTTTAGTAAGGGTATTGCTGCCCGAGGCATTGCCCACAGTCAGGGTAACACTATATATACCGGGGGTGGTATATGTTACGGAAGGATTGGCAGCAGTGCTGTTGGCAGGCGTGCCGCCTTCAAACGTCCATTGATAAGTTGAAGCCGTACCGCCTGCGTTAGACGTGAACTGCACGGCCGTACCCGGCGAAACGCTGGTTTTGTCGGCACTAAACTCTGCAATAGGCGCACTGCCGGAGATATAGCTGACATGTAATTTGGGTGCTTTGGCAGAGGCTCCGTCGTAGGAATCTGCTGCTCTGTAGCCACTTCCGGTGATGACAAATACAAGGGCATTGTTGGGATTCCAGTCGGATCTGGCTACAAGCCCGCCTACAATGCTGCTTAAATCCGGGGTGCGTTGATTGACTCCGGCTTCGTCAATGACCGTCCAGGGTACGGGAGACCAAGCCACGGAAGTCGTTGTTTTTACGCGGGTCGAAATATTGTTGGTGCTGTTGATAAAAGTGCCGGGATTGCCCTGGTTTTCGCCGTAAATTTGCAAATTAGTAGTTCCCGAGCTGACGGCATCGGTGTTGAACTGGATGTATGCCTGTGTAATGGTGGAGCCGCGGGGGATATTGATGTTTCTGAAGCGAATTCCCACTTGTTGCTGAGTGGAACCGTCTGCAATTAACTCCAGATCGGAACTGGTCAGATTGACGTAACCAGTACTCATATTTTGTTCAGCATCGTCACTGCCTGCACTTACCTGCGCGGTAAGGGTGAGGGGAACGCCGTCCTGCACCACGATGCCAATTTGTTTGTAGGTGGTCAGTCCTAAGGTGCCGGTACAGACTACATTCAGTAAATAACTACCATAGGCGGGAGGAGTCCAAACGGTAGTATAAGGGGCATTAGCCACTACTGCAATTGAGTCGCCGTTCACGAAAAAGGCAACCTGTGCCACACCACCGTCGCCGTTGGCAGTAGCGCTCAGGGTGACAGGTGACAGGTTGTTAAATACCTGACCGTCGGCAGGAGCCGTCCAAGATACAGCGAGCGGAACACAGTTGGTATAACAGGTAGTAAAATTACCCGTATTGGAATATGCACTGGTTCCTATAGCATTATAAGCTTGTACCTGCCATTCATACGAGGTACCCGGAGCAAGGGCTGTGGCACTCATTGAAGTGGCCGACAGGTTGAAGGCAGTCCAGCTTCCGCCTGTCGGACGCAATTGTAGGGTATAGCCTGTAGCGCCTGCGGCAGCAGACCAGTTCAGCGTGGCACTGCTGTTCGTAATATTGGTGACAGTGAGACCGGAGGGTACAGCGGGCGGCGCAGGTGTTGTAATGTTGAGGGTGTAGTCTTCCACCTCACCTGCATAGTCGCCACAAGGGTTGTTGCCTGCGGAGTCGCCAGTACTGCGTATGCGCAGGCGAACGGACCCTGTGGCGGCAGTGAGGGGCACTGTCAGCGACCCAAGGGCCTGGTAGGAACCATTGGGAGCAGACATAGAAACAGATTCGTTGTTTTCCAAAGATTTGTTGCCATTCCAATCGGCCCATACATACACTGCATCGGAACCCGTAGCATTCTGAAGGGTAACCGTAAGGGTGTAGGTGCTGCCCTTTTCCACGGAAGCGGAAAGCGCCGTATAGTTGCTGTAACTGCTTTTGGCGGAACTTTTTGCGATAGTGCCAAGGGTAACCTGGGTAATGTAGTTATTTCCCGTAGAAGCTGCTCCGGTGCCGGAACACACCTGATCTACAGTAATATAGTCGGCTTTGCTGACAGTGTTGGTTCCGTAGGCATTGCTGACCGTCAGGGACACATCGTAGGAGCCAAGCGTATTGAACACAACAGCCGGATTGGCGGCCGTGCTGGTAGCGGGAGTCCCTCCTTCAAAAGTCCATTGGTAAGTAAGGTTATCGCCCGACGCGGCTGATTCGAATTGCACAGTCCTGCCGGGAGTCACTACGATTTCGTCGGAAGTGAAATTGGCCACCGGCACCGGCCCCAGGGTATAGGCAAGATGGAGTACGGCTGCTTTGCCAGCAGCCCCATCGTAGGAATAAGCAGCCCTTGTACCTGATCCGCTGATTATAAAGGCCATTGCATTGTTGGCCGCCCAGTCGGAGCGATTTATGATGCTCTGCACTACAGTGGTGAGATTGGGGGTGCGTTGAGCAGTGCCTGCATCGTCGCTGTTGATCCAGGCAGGTGGCACCCATTGTACGAAGTTGGTGGTCTTGGTTCTGTTCAAAACCGTATTCGTACTGCTAAAGACAGGCGCATTGCCAATATTGTGTCCGTAGATATTGAGGGTAGTGGCCGCAGAGCCGGCCCTGTCAGCAGTAAACTGAATGTAGGCATTGGTGAGGGTAGCTCCGGCAGGCACATTGACGTTGGCGAAACGCAAGCCAATTTGCTGTGGCGCACTGCCATCGTACGTGATTTCCAAGTCGGTGCTGGTCAGAGATAAGCCGTTGTTAGAGGTGTTGTGTTCTGCGTCGTCGCTACTGGCTGCCAATGGGATGGTCAGCTCGGTGATAGCCGGGTCCTTTACCCCAATATCTATTTGCCGGACGTTTTTGGTACCACTGTTATCGTAAGCAATGGCTTTCAGGTTATAGTTTCCATAACTTACAGGAGTCCAGTTAATGGAATAAGGGCTGGTGTTATCGGTTCCCACCAATACGTTATTGACATAGAATTCTACTTTAAGCACAGGTACGTTGGCGGTAGCCGTCACTGACAGGGGAATCGGGTTAAAATCGTTAAATATCTGGCCGTTTACCGGACTCGTCCAGTTAACGGTGAGCTGGCTACAGGAGGGCAGACAACTATTAAAAGTAGTGTTTACAGCAGAAGTGATAACATTAAAAGCAGTACTATTCCATCCTATGTTGCCATCATGAACATAAGGGTTCATGATATACTGCTCTCCGGACGCATGCTCCGCACCCCACAAATGGCCCAATTCATGGGTGGTCAGTTTGGCGCGGTGGGTAATGCTCTGGTCATAGTTATAATCAATTTCTCCATAGCGATAGGCGTTTCCCGGACACATATTGCCGATGTACGCATAACCATATCCCTCCATGTTTGTGCCTGTGAAAAGCAGGGCACAGTTATAATTATTGGGAATCAGATTGGGATATGCCCATTCTGCGAAATTCTCTGTCAATCCCTTTTCATCCCCGACGGCCACATCGGGCCAGGGGTTGGGAGCGTTCTGGATATAATAGACATCATTGAGGATGTGATTAACTCCAAATTCATCATCGTAATAAGTGTTGACAATGTTGATAATCGTCTGTATATAATCATTAAAAGCAGCAACCGAACCTGCCTTTTTCAACCCCTGCCAGTCCAGCACAATGGATAGGCGCGGGCAGTACGTAACGGGAACCATGTTTTCCTGCTCGTTTTTTGAAGGGCGGACAGGCGGAATGTTCTGCAAAGGATGTGGTAAATATTTGGTTACATCCTCTTCAGCCAGATGGCGGCACCCTGAGTGGGCAATTGGCACATTATTACTGGCATACACGGTTACCAGACTATTTGCTTTATGCTGAGGCGTTTTTTCCACTAATTCAAAAACATGTTCCTCTTTATCCTTAATGAGGCCAAAAATATAGTGGGTACCAATGGTCATGCATACTTCCACAGAGGGATCATTTTTCAAATGTCCTTTATAGGTGATGTTCTTTTCCACCTGTACCACTTCTCCGTTGGAACCAACAAATTTGAAGTTATCGTCGTGTACCTTAGAAGGGATGAGCTCCATGTCCCAATCATACAATGCGCCAAAGCGAAGGCGCAGGCTAAAAGCCTGGCCTTGCTGACTATGGGCAAACTGGTACAAAGTGTGTGCGTCTAATCGGAACAGATCGTAGGAAGGAAGATGGTCTAATAATTCACTTTTATATGACTGATGGGTGACCGTTGCCGTCAAAAAAAGTTGTTCCTGAGCCAGCGCACACTGAAAAAATAATAAAAAAGGGATTAAGAACAAAAGGCGATTTTTCATGTTAAAACAATTAATCTGTGTTAGGTGTACAAAGATAAGGACATAATTTACTGCCCTGCACTGACTAAATGCACGCTATTTCCGAAAATACATTTTTATGCAGGGTGTTTTAAGGTCTTACTACTACCTTTGCGGCATTATTTTGTGGAATGCTATGTTTACTTTTGGCTGTTTATGCAAAAGGTTTTATTTGTTTTTTTATTAGGTACTGTGTTTGGCTTTACTCCTGCATGCGTGGCAGCACAAACTAAACAGTCAGTTGGTTATGAAGTGCGGCGTATTAACTACATCCATGAGCGAGTGGGTGAATGGCCGACAACGATTTGCGCTGCTCCGGACGGGACCTTATGGATGGGTACATCAGATGGTTTATATCGCTTTGACGGATTTGGCATTGAGCGTTTGCACCTGATTCCGCAGTATTTCCCCGTAACACATTTGCAAGCAGATACCACGTATGGCGATAAGTTAATGTGGGTATGCGGACCTTCCGGAGTCGCGATTTTCAACCTAAAGTCGGGGTGTCGCCTCTCCGAACAGGATTTAGGTCTCCCCTTTAATATGCAGAATTATTATGTGGCTATGACAAAAAGCATAGCCGGTTTTTACTGGTTGCTTTGTGGTGAGCAACTTTTTCGCCTGAATAAGTCCGGCTCCATGCAATACGAGTGTGTATATGAGGGAACCATTCCCTCATGTCTGACACCCAGACTCGTGAATGACCCCATTCAGCCGAATGGAGTTTGGATATTTCCTAAATCATATAAAGCGTATTATTTTTCGGATAAAGTAGTGACCCGATTAGATATCCCCTTTTCAAAAATACCACCTAATGCTCCGTTGGGTCTCGCCGGGCTGGTCTCCACCGACCAGGGTTTGGCTGCGTGGGGAGAAGGCCGTTCTGTATATTACATAGACACGACCCGCAAAGTCCTGCACCTGTGTGCAGACCCAGAGTCCATCACCCGGCTTTTTCCTGCCTTCCGGGAAGTGGATCTGTTTGCCAAGCAAAAGGGGCTTCTTTCATCATATTTGAACCTATCCAGTGGATTGCAGGTGATAAGTACCAATTTGGGAATGTTTATTGTGAAAAAAAAGTGCCAGGCTTTTAAAGTAATTAAGGATTTGGTAGGAGAAGAAATGAGGGGTATGTACGTGCAGAACGAACAGGATTGGTGGGCGGGCACCTATAATGGCCTGTATCGGGGACACATCGGGACAGGTCAGTGTTTGCGCTACGAAGATACACGCGTCTGGGGTACACGGGATTTTCTTGCCTTAGCTCCTGGCTTGCTGTTTCTGGCTATCGAAAGCTCTACGGGTGTCGGCATCTGGGATGTGGAGCAGGAGGAAATTTTAGAGAAAACGCTCCCCCGGCAAGCCGTTAAAAAAGGGCCTCAACTCTCACTGTGCCGCGATTCCCGGGGCATTATCTGGATGGGGGGATACAATGGTGTGTCTTGGGCAGAGACTGCGTCTCTGCCTGTGTTCCAACCCTACTCTTTTTTTCAATCGGGGAAGCCTCTTAAAATCTCCAATGTCCTTGCCCTTTTGGCCGATGATCAGGCAGGAATATGGGTGGGATGGGATAAGGGTCTGCTGCGTCTGGCATTCAACCCTGTTACCCGGAGCTATGAACAGCGTGACAGCGCGACAGCCCTCAACGGCATAACAGTCAGTCATCTTTACCGGGATCGGTACGATCGCCTCTGGATTGCTACAAAAGGCTCCGGGTTGGCCTGTCTGAACTTGAAAGCACCCGAAAAAGGCCCTAAGTGGTACAATAGCGAACACGGTTTGTGCAACAACTTTGTATGCCGTATAGAAAGCAGTCATGATGATCAGGTACTCTGGCTGAGTACCCATAAGGGACTGGCCCGTTTAGATGTGCAAAAGGGTACTTTTCACAATTTTTATGAGGATAGCGGCTTCTATGGCAATGAGTTCAATTCAGCAGCCAGTGCAGCGTTTCCCAATGGAACCCTGATGTTCGGAGGCATTTCAGGTTTGACGTTTTTTCATCCCGACTCCGTCAGAGTACCCGATTTTCAACACCAGACCAACGTGATATCCGCTAAAGTGTTTAATGCTTCCTCCGGAAAATTAGAGGCTATGGCCCTCACACAAAATGGCACTTTACAACTGCCCGCTTACATCAGGTATTTGGAGTTGCAATTGAGTACTTCGGAATGGTTGCGTCCATCCGCCACCCGTATACGCTATCGCTTACGCGGCATCTCTGATATATGGAGCTACACCAACGGCGAACAGACTATTAAATTGATTGGTGTACCTTCCGGCCAATACTCTTTTGAGGTGCAGTCAATGCCTCTTGATGGACACATAGGAAAAATCTACACTTTACCTGTTTATATCGCCAGTCCTTATTACGAGACTCTGTGGTTTAAAGCAGTTGTGGTACTCTTTTTTTTGGGGGTCACTTATTATTTTTATTGGCATCGCATCAGGCAGGTACTCCGGGAACAACGAATCCGTCGCCAGATCGCTGATGACCTGCACGATGACATCGGAAACAAACTCAACCTGATCGGCATTCTTACTCAGAAAGTAGCCAATACGCCTTCAGGGAAAATGCCAAAACCGCAGGACATGTCCAATCTGACAGATTTGAGTCGTACTGCCCTGCGGACCTTACACACCATGATTTGGAGCGTGGATGCCGATAAAGACAGTCTTTCCAACCTGATCGAACGTATGCAGGATTTTGCGGACGATTTTTTACGCCCCCTGAATATTGCCTTTCAGTTTACCATACAGGAGACCATGCCCATCCGCAATATCAGTATGCAGGTGCGACACCACACCATCATGGTGTATCAGGAATTGCTGACCAATATGGTAAAATACGCACTCCCCAAAAACGTCACCATTGGAATCAGGACAAAAGGAGATACCTTGTATATCCATATTCAAAACCACCGCTGCCCCGAACCAAATCCGTCCTTTGAGTTTGCTTCCGCTCAAAGGGGAAATGAAAGCATTAAGCGCCGCTTAGAGCGCATGAAGGCCGATATACACAGGGAGGAAACAGAAAGCCATCAAAGCATAATACTCACTGTCCCACTCCAATCCTGATACTTTCTTTTACTTTTAATTTTTATCTTTAAACCGCCACCAGTGAACTTAGCACTTATAGAAGACGACCCCCTTCTTCGGGAGGAAATCGCAGAACACTTTGCCACTCATCCTACTATTCGTTGTGTATTAGCAGTATCATCCATTGATCGCTTCAAACACTTTTTTCGGGATTTTATGGAAATTGATGTCCTGCTTTTGGACATTAATCTTCCCTATGTGTCGGGGGTAGACGGCCTGCCTGCCCTTCGAAGGCTTTTGCCGGAGGCCGAAATCATTATGTACACAGTGGTCAATGACCATAATACTATTTTTAAATGCATCTGTTCAGGTGCTAACGGCTACCTGCTCAAAGACGGCAATCTGGATACCCTCGAACGCAATTTATTAGACATTGAAGCACAGGGGGGATGCGCCCTGACTCCCTCGGTGGCCCGTCGTATCCTCGGCTACTTTCAGCCCAAAAATCGGGAACAACCCAATACTCAGCTATCACCTCAGGAATTGAAAGTAAGCCGCCTGTTATTGGATGGTGTTTCTTACCAACAGGTAGCCGACATGCTCAACATCACGATCAACGGGGTACGCCACCACGTGCGGAATATTTATCGCAAGCTGCACGTCTCGTCGAAAGGAGAATTGTTGAAGCGATTTAAAGAGGGCGATGTGGAGTTTTGATAAAAAAATAAAAATTAAAGTAAAAATTTTCAATTATGTACCATTCAGGTACTTATGGCACCTTCTTTTGGGGCGGTCAGCCATGTCAGGTTTCTTCAGCCCCACATGGCTGACCGCCGCTTTGCTTTTTCCTATTTTTATTTACCGCCTTCATTCATTTGCAATACAGGGGTCTGGCTGCTAAATTCGATGAGCCATTTGCCACTCACTTTATGCAGGATCAGGGCAAAGGTCGTTTTGCCGCCGACTTGCTGCCCCCCTTTCAATTTGATATCACTGACGACATTGCTGGTCATTAAAACCACATCAGAAGAAATGATCCGGGTGGCGGGTGCGTCCATCTTCCAGGAAGGGGTTCCCTCCAGCATTCCCACAAACTGCTCATACCCCGCTTTGATATTGTCTAATCCGCAGATCAGACTGCCATCGGGATAGATTTCGCAGGCTTTGGCCGAGTAGAAAGAATAGGCTTTGGCCAAATCGTTCCGGTCATAAGCCTGCCAGACTTCGTTCCACGTTTTCAGTGCTTCTTGTTCGATAGCACTCTGGGCGGAAAGGGTATTGAAAGCAAGGAGCGCCAAAAGGCAAAAAAAAGTGTTTTTCATAGCATGAAAAATTTTTAATAAGGGAAAATTGTGTGACAATCGTCTGTGCGATTTGATGACGCAAAGGTGGGGGCAGTGCAGGCTACGGCGCGTCGGTATATCCGCGCAAAGTAGATACGCAGATATGCGTAAATGCAGGAGTCCGATAGCCGGAATGAGCCTTTTGCCACAGAAATGCGGCGTGGAATTGCCTGAGCGGCAGGATTTTTCAGGTTTTGGGACGGGATAGAAACAAGAACCTGCACCATTTGGTTGCGTGGCAGGTTTGCATACGGACGGCCCTTGCCTGCCGCCCCGCCTCAAATTAACTTATTGCGCAGGGCAAATTGGGTCAGGCCGGCAATGCCGACGACGTTTATCTTTTGAATAATGTTGTTTCGGTGCGTGTCCACCGTGCGGGGGCTGATGAAGAGTTGCGCCCCTATTTCCACACTGCTCAAACCCTGTGCCACGAGTTTCAGGATTTCCACTTCGCGGTCACTCAGTCGGGCCAGCAAAGGGGCATCGGGCGCAGCGGAGGGGCGCAGCAGGGCGAGTGTTACTTCGTTGGAAAAACAAGTCCCCCCTTCCGCAACGCGCCGAATGGCTTCGCTGAGTTCTTCTAAGGAAGCATTTTTGAATAAAAAGCCTTTGATGCCCTTTTCCACAGCAGCCTGTATCAAATCTTTGCTCTCCAGCATGGTCAGCATGAGGGTTTTTACGCCAAAAAATTCACGTTGGATCACCTCGGCGGCCTCTAAGCCATTCATCATGGGCATTTCATAGTCCAGCAGTACCACATCGGGTTTGGCTCCGCCGCGCAACAAGGTGATCACCTCTTTGCCGTTGGCGGCCTCGCCAACTATTTCAATAAAGTCTGATTCTTCTAATAAAGCACGAAAACCTTTGCGTACCAGGTGGTGATCGTCAGCGAGGATTAGTTTAATCACAGCGGTTATAGTTAAAAATGTAGCAAATTGACCATTGAAACCACCTTTTCAGGTATTGTACATGCCTCAAATGTTTATTCAACATCAGGCATTAAACAGAAAGCATTATTCTGACTTGTGCCAGGGAGCCGTGTGGGTTGACGGAATCTACAGAAAAAGAGCCATTGAGGGTGTTGACGCGACTGATAATGTTGAGCAGGCCCATACTCCCGCGTGTTTTTGCATCTTCGAAGTCATAACCTTTGCCATCGTCCTGTAGGAGCATTTCTAAATGAGGGCCGTTTTTTCCTATCCGTAGCAACACCTTATGGGCATCAGCGTGTTTGACAATGTTATTGATCAGTTCTTGTGCAATGCGATATACGCCTACTTTCACTTTTTCACTCAGATTGTCCGGCACGTCCTGATATTCGAAGCGCGTTTCGATCCCTTTGGGGTGCAGGCTGTTGCGCAACAGAAGTTCGAGCGAAGGAGCCAGCCCCTGCTGTTCCAGGGTCGGGGGCGACATGGTATGGGCGATGCTGCGCACTTCTTTACAGGAGGCATCCAACTGAGCGTCCAATTCGGCGAAACGGGGGATTTCTTCGGGTGTACTTTTGCCGACGCGCCGACCGAGGGCATTAAACCCCAATTTCAGGGCCACCAACTCCTGTGCAATGCTGTCGTGCAGGTCTTTGGCAATGCGTTTCCTTTCGGCTTCCTGGGCCTCTATGACGGCGTTCAATCCCAACTTTTGTTCGCGTATGAGGGCAGCATCCAGCTCGGTGCGTTTGCGAAGGCGATAGCGGTTCCAAAATAAATAACCAAACACGATAAATGCAGCGAAGGCGGCAGATAAGGAATAGAGCCAGACGCTTTGGCGATAGTTCGCAGCGCGTTGCGCCGTGATTTCCTGTTCCTTTTTAACAAGATTATATTTGGCCTCTATATTGGCAATTTGACCCACATAGTCTTTTTTATTGATGGTGTCTAAGCGGGCAAAATAGATTTTGTGCCACTTATACGCGTTTTCAAAATCCCTGAGTCCGGCATAAGCATTTGCAAAATTTTCGTGGTAAGGATCAAGCGGTTCCTGGAGGTTTAGTTTTTGCATAATGGCCCATCCGCGTTGATTGACTTCCAGGGCTTTGGCATACTGCCCCAGCCCATTGTATGCTGTGGCCATGTTGCATAGCGGATAGACCATATTTTGCTCTCTTTTTACCTCTGTGAGATAGGCCATGGAACGTTCGCACCAGGCGAGGCTTTCCCGATAACGCTTTTGTTGGTTGAGTATGTGCCCCATGCCGCCACACACCACGCCAGTCACCATCTTGTTGTTGTATTTCGTGGCGAGGGCCAGGGCGGAATCGGCATAGGCTATGGCTTTTTCGGCATCGCCTTTGGTTCCGTAAGCCACCATAATGTTGTTGTAGGTGAACATGGTGCGCTTTTCTTCGCCCAACTCGCGCCTCAAACGCAACACACGATGGTGCATTTCGATGGCTTTATCATGTGCATCCATATCATTGTAGGCGTTGGCGATATTGGCTAATGCGCCCGCAATGTCACTTTTATTGCCTGTTTTTTCTTTTACGGTCAGCCCCTTCAACAAATAGACAACAGCCGAGTCAGGGGTTTGCAGATAGCTCCAGGTGCCACCGATGTTGTTGTACGCACGGCCCTGCCCCTCCAGGTCCTGCAATTTGATGAAAATGGCGAGCTGCTCATGGAAATACGGCAGTGCCTCGCTAAATGCACCTTTGTTTTTATACGCCCAGCCGCGTATATCGCAGGCCCTTGCCCTCCCTTTTTCGTAACGGGCCGCCTTTGCCAACAGATCAATGCTGTCTGCCAGCCGAAAGCCGTCGTCGGGATTGCCGGCATCATCCTGTTCGTTGGCAATGTAGTAAAGAAGATCGGCCTTTTGGGCAAGGTCCTTTTCAGCATGAAAAACGCGGTACAGACTGTCTGTGACCCGCCTGTCCTGCGCCGGTAAAGGACAGTACATTAGCAGCAGGCATACCGCAGAAAAGGTTTTCGTAATCATGAATGAAACAACAATATTTTTACAACACGGCTTGCTGCCACAAAAATACAGAGTATTCAAATTATTTGGCAAAAAATATAATTTTTGCTTACGACACAGCCTCTGAAGAAATTATTGCCAACCTTATTTTGGCATCTTCTTCATGCTCAAAGGTTTCCTTTTTCATTTGAATCGGGGCGCAGGCATCTTTATTTTGTAACATAAAATTTGCAAAAACCCCCTACTTTTGCGCTTTCTTCATTTTTTATGCAACCATACCTGCTTCGATTTTTCTCCGGTTTCTTTTGTGCACTGTACTTAGCTGCCTGCTCCAAACCCGACGTAAGCAAAAGCCGCACGGCACAGATGCACGAGCGCGACCTCACCCCTCCTGCCGGTGCGCTGTTTAAAAAACTGCCTTCCACACAAACGGGCATTGATTTCCGCAACGTGATTACCGAGGATTGGAATGTCAATTATCTCTTTGACTCCTATCTCTATAATGGCACAGGCATCGGTATCATAGATGTCAACAATGACGGATTGCAGGATGTTTTTTTTCCGGCTACTATGGGCGATTGTAAACTCTATCTGAACAAAGGCGGCTTTCGTTTTGAGGATATTGCGCCACAGGCAGGGGTGACAGCGCGCCAGGGTCTCAAAAGCGGCGTGGCCATCGCGGATGTGAACGGCGACGGCTGGCAGGACATTTATCTCTGCCGGACAGGATTAAAGGAGGACGACACCCGGCGCAATCTTTTGTTCATCAACAACCAGAACAACAACTTCACAGAGCGCGCACGCGAGTACGGTCTCGACGATCCGGGGGCCTGCACCTCCGCCACCTTTTTCGACTACGATCTGGATGGCGATTTGGATGTTTTTTTGGCCAATTATCCCGCTGAATTTGCCACCGTCAATAACGTCTCCCTCACCGAAAATCCGGACGGCAGCCGCAGCCGCAATACTGCGCCTAAAAGACCCATAGACAGCGACCGACTGTTCCGCAACGACCGGGGACATTTCACCGATGTGACCCTGCAGGCGGGTGTGGCAGACAAAGGCTACACGTTGAGCGCCACTGTTTCCGACCTCAATGACGACGGCTACCCCGACCTGATAGCCGCCAATGACTATGTGGAACCGGACAATATCTATATCAACCAGCGCAATGGCACTTTCAGAGAACAACGCGCCGACATGGTGCGCCATATCAGCAACAACTCAATGGGGGCTGACATGGCCGACATCAACAACGACGGCCTTTTAGACTTTTTTGTCCTGGATATGCTCGCCGAAGAGTATAAACTCCAGAAAGCCCGCTTATCCAATGCCCGCCCGGAGCGCTATTTCACCCTCGCCCAATATGGCTATGGCTTTCAGGAAACCCGCAACATCCTGCAATTGAACAATGGCAACGGCACCTACAGCGACATTGGCTGCCTTGCGGGTGTCTTCCAGACCGACTGGTCGTGGGCCTGCCTTTTCGACGACTTCGACCACGACGGCTGGCAGGACCTGTATGTCACCAATGGTTTTTACCGCGATGTCACCAATGCCGACTACATCCATTTCACCTCCGATTCAGTGGGCAAAAAACACGGCGGTGATATAGACTCCAGAAGTGTACCCGACATCAACGATTACTTAGCCCTCATCCCACAGTTTCGTCTGCTCAACTATGCCTACCGCAATCGCGGCGATCTGCGTTTTGAGGATATGTCCGTCGCCTGGGGGTTAGGCGAAAAATCCTATTCCAACGGAGCAGCTTATGCCGACTTAGACAACGACGGAGACATGGATTTGTTGGTCAACAACATCGAACACGAAGCCTACGTCTATCAAAATACGGCTGTGGAAACCCAAAAGGGCAACTGGCTTCAAATCAAATTGCAGGGCGGCCCCGGCAACACCGGAGCCATCGGGGCAAAGGCCCGACTGACAGCCGGCGGACAGGTTTTTTATAAAGAACTGAACCCCATGCGCGGCTTTATGTCCAGTGTGGAAGCATTGCTGCACTTTGGTTTGGGCAATGTCCGGTCAATTGAGCGCTTGGAAGTACAGTTTCCGGAGGGGAAAGTGATCATTATGGAAAATGTACCGGTCAATCAGCGCCTCACCTTGTCGCTGGCACAGGCCAAACCGGGAAAAATGTCGCCTCTGTCTGCGCCCACACCCTTGCTGCAAACAACCCCTGCCCCTGCCTTCACCCACCGGGAGGATGCTTTTTTGGACTTCAACCGCGAAGCCCTTATCCCCTGGCGCATGTCTTTGTATGGACCGCGTCTGGCGACGGGCGACGTAAACGGCGATGGCCTGGATGATGTGTTTGTCGGGGGGGCCAACCAGCAGGCGGCTGCTTTGTTTTTGCAAAACGCACAGGGTGGTTTTTCGCCTGCTGCTGCGTCCACCTGGGAAACCGACAAAGGCTTTGAGGACAACGGTGCTGTCATGACCGATGTGGACGGCGACAAAGACCTCGATTTGGTAGTAGCCAGCGGCGGCAATGTCGCCCTGCTGCCTTCGCCCTCCTACCAGACCCGGTTGTATCGCAACGACGGACAGGGCAATTTCACGCGCACGGGCGGCCTGCCCAATGGCCTGAGCGAACCCGTATCTGCCCTTTGCGCTTACGACTATGACCGCGACGGCGACCCCGATCTCGCGCTGGGCGGCTGGTGCAAACCCGGCTCCTATCCCCTTTCTGTGCCTTCCCGCCTGCTGCAAAACGACGGCAAAGGCAATTTTACCGATGTCAGCGCCGCCGTGTTCCCCGACTATGCCAGCCTCGGTATCGTGTATGACCTCCAATGGGCCGACCTCAACGGTGATCAACAGGCGGAGTTGATCGTGGCCTGCGAATGGTCGCCGATACGCATCTTTAAAATAAATAACGGAAAATTGAAGGAAGCAACTGCTGATTTTGGTATGGACAAACACCACGGCCTTTGGCGTTCGCTCCTGACCGCCGATTTCGACGGCGACGGCGACTTAGACCTCGCAGCAGGCAACCTTGGCCTCAATTCCCGCTACCGCGCCTCCGAGGCAGAACCCCTGCGCCTCTATGCCAAAGACTTCGATCAAAACGGCAGCTTAGAACCGGTTATGACCCTCATGCAATATGGAGAAGAATTGCCCGTCGCCTACCGCGACATCATTGTCAAGCAAATGCCTTTCCTGAAAAAGAAATTTCTCTACTACACGGCCTATGCCAATGCCACCGTAAGCGATCTTTTCCCGGCTGCTGACCTTGATGCTGCCAAAAAGAGCTATTGCAACGAACTGTCTTCCCTGTACTTTGAAAATCAGGGGGGACGGTTTGTGGCAAGACCGCTGCCTATGGAAGCCCAGATCGCCCCTGTTTTTGCCCAAACTGCCACCGACCTCAACCGCGACGGCCATTTGGACCTGCTGATCGCCGGCAATGACCACGGACAACAATCGGAAACGGGTGCTTTGGACGCGGGCAACGGTTTAGTCCTTTTGGGCGACGGCAAAGGACATTTCAAATCCCTGTCGCCCCGCAGTTCGGGTTTCTGGGCCACTCAGGCCGCCCGCAGCATCGCCCTTTTAAAAACCGCTTCCGGCAACCACACCGTGTTAGTGAGCAACAGCAACGGCCCGATACAGGCATTTAAGGGGCGGTGAGCCGGATTTTGCAAACGGGTTGCCGTGGCGCGAAATGCGCCCTCTGCTGTAAATAATTTTTATTAGTTGCTGAATCCTGTTAATTTTGCACCGATTCAGCAACCAATAAAATTACCTGCTGATACACCGGAACGATCAGATTATCAATTTATTCGAAATTAAGTTTCATACCAAATCCCTGGCCCTTAATAAAGAGGAAGCGCAAAAAATGCGACAGCGGGGTTGGCTCTTTGAAGAAGCTGCCAAAACCCAGAAGCAAATTTTCCGGGTGTTCTTATCCACCTTCGGTGTCACCCCCAACGAGTACAGCGCCGACATTATAGATCAGTCCCTTACCCTTGACGATTTGTTCTGATCCGTTGACAAGCAGATGGAAAGGGATGACTTCAATGTTAAGTTTTTACTGCTTCTTAAAACTTAACATTCCATATAATCGGCGTTGCAGACCTTTGCCGTTTTTACAACAGCACAAGATATGGCACACAAGACAAAACAGGAAAACGTTTCTAAAAAAGAGCGGCCTGCAGCCCCCAAAAAGTTAATCACCAAATTTGAAAAAACCCAGACGGACGCTCAGAAAGCGTATATTGCGTATGAAGCGAAAAGCCTGGAATATGAAGAAATGTTGAAAAAAGGGGGCGATAAAGTCAGCCTTTTTCAGGCTGAGTATGCGGCCAAAAAAGCGAAGTACGAGTACAAGATCAAAGCGTTGGACAGCAAAATGTCTAAATTTCAACTGAAAAGAGCTGAAAAAGCGCTCCGGAAGGAAAAAGACCGCAAAGAATAAAGGGCATCTTCAAAAAATTCATCTAAATACAACATTCCCTTATTGATGGGTTAATACCGATAGGTGTAATATTGCAGCATCAAACTGCCTGTTGCAATATGCTTTCCAAACAACACCTGCGAGAACGCGTTTTTAATAAAATACACCTCGGCAACCTTGTTTATAACACCTGCTGGGAGGACCCCCGCTGCGATCGTGCTTTGCTCAACCTGCAGGCCGACAGCCGCGTCGTGGTACTCACCAGTGCCGGGTGTAATGCCCTGGATTATTTGCTCGACGATCCCCTGGAAGTACACTGCGTGGACCTGAACCCCCGTCAAAATGCCTTGCTGGATTTGAAAACAGCCTTCTTCAAGGCAGTAGATCACGCCACCCTGTTTGATTTTTTCGGAACAGGCAGTTCCGCTCAATACAAAGCTGTTTATCAGGAGGCAGGGGTACGTGCGCATTTACCTGAGGATTCCTTTACACGTCATTATTGGGATAAAAAAATCAATTACTTCAGCAGCAAAAGCCTTCGGACATCCTTCTACTGGCACGGCACAAGTGGGACTTTTGCATGGATGTTGCGCCAGTGGTTTCATGCGCATCCACAGGCGATGCGCTTAGCTGTTCGTATGTTTGATGCCGACACCTTAGAAGAACAGGAGAAATGGTACAGTCAGCTGGAACCTCGTTTTCTGAACGAGTTCATTTGTTGGGCAGTTCGTCGGCACTTTGTCCAGAGCCTGTTGGGGGTACCGGTAGCCCAGCAGCAACTGGCTGCTTTGCAATATAAAGATGGCATGTCAGGCTATGTCCGCCATTGCCTGCGCAAGGTTTTCGTGCAGCAAAGCCTGCAGGATAATTATTTTTGGCGCCTGTATTTTTTCGGAAAGTATGCCCCCGCGTGTTGCCCCAATTATCTTCGCCCCGAATATCATGGTGTTTTGAAACAACGCGTCGGGCGGTTGCATACTTATAACACCTCCATCAATGATTTTTTGAAAACTATGGCCCAACCGATCACGCATTTTGTTCTGCTCGATCATCAGGATTGGTTGGCTACACATCAGTACGCGCTTTTACAGGAGGAATGGCAGCTGATTTTTGAAAAAGCAGCACCGGGAGCGCGGATTTTATTCCGTTCCGCGTCGCCGGTTCCTGATTTTCTGCCGCCTGTTGCTCAAAAAAAGGTCTGTTGGGATTTGCGTGCCGCCCGTCTGCAACAAATGCGCGACCGCGTCAGTACATATGCAAGCACCTGGATCGGAACCATAGAAAAATAGCAAAAATAAGCCTTTTACAAACAAAATATGGAACTCACCGCCCCCGCTCAGGAAGAGAAAATACAGCGATATTATCGGTTACACGCCTCCATTTATGATGCCACGCGCTGGACATTCCTGTTAGGGCGGCATACATTGCTACGCCGCCTCCCATTTTACAGCAAAGAACTGCGCTCCGTGTTGGAAGCAGGATGCGGCACGGGCCACAACCTGCGGTGGCTCGCTGCGCGTTATCCGGCGGTTCGTCTCACAGGGGTGGACGTTTCTCCCCAGATGCTGGAACGCGCTGCACGGCTGCACGGCCGGCGGTCAGCCCCCTATCGCCTAGTGCAAGATAGATACGGCAAAGATGGATTCCGGCCTGCCGAAGCACAGGATGTGGTTTTGTTTTCCTATGCGCTTACCATGTTCAACCCCGGCTGGAAGGAGGCCATTTTATGCGCCAAAGAGGACCTTTCCGACAAAGGGCGCATCGCGGTTGTGGATTTTCATGTCTCCCCACAAAGTTGGTTCAGGCATTGGATGCGTTTCAACCACGTCCGCATGGAGGGGCATCTGCTTCCTTTTCTTCAACAACAATTTAGTACCGAATACCTCAGCATTCGATCTGCCTACTTCGGCCTTTGGCAATATGTGATCTTCATAGGAAAAAAGTGAGGTAAATCTTTCTGTCAACCATCTACAGGAAACCGTGACACTGAAAGAGAAAAGGATACTTGCTTTCGGTGTTCACGGTATTTTTTTGTCCCGATGGGTTTGTAAGCGCAGTCCGCCATAGAATAAGGCGCGCTGTTCAGTAAGCGTCGTAGCATAAGCAACAACATTTTGTCAGGTTATAAATATACAGATTCCGGGGGTCTCGCACAAAGGTCTGTCTTTTTATCGGATTTGTCAAAAAGGATGAAAAACTATTCATAGTCAGAGGTGTGTCGGCACAAAAAGCCGGATTTTTTTGACAAAATGTATTTCAAGTGGGCGGAATGTGGCAAAAAAATCGAGATTCCGCCCGATTAAATGACAGAAGTTCGTACATTTGCGGAAAATCTTATGGGCCATGGGTAAGAACAGAACACCTGTCCTCATTGGACGTTCGGCAGAAATAGCGGTTTTAGAAAAAGCCTGGCAGTCCGACGAAGCCGAAATGGTGGCCGTTATTGGTCGCCGACGGGTAGGCAAAACCTTTTTGGTGCGGCAATGCTATGCCGACAAAATCGTTTTTGAAATGACGGGTATCAAGGATGGCAAAATATCCGAACAGCTCCGCCACTTCACCGACCGCCTCAATCACCATGCCCGACCCGATCAACCCTATAAAAGGCCCAAGAACTGGCAGGATGCTTTTGAGTTGCTGACCCGCTGGTTGGAAACACGGACAGACTCACAGAAAGCAGTCCTGTTTTTTGATGAATTACCGTGGCTGGCAGGGAAGCGTTCTGATTTCATCAAGTCGTTTGGACTGTTTTGGAACATTTGGGCTTCTCAGCAACATATCGTGGTGGTTATTTGCGGGTCGGCTGCATCGTGGATGATTACCCACGTGGTGCGCGATAAAGGGGGATTGCACAACCGCATTACCCGCCGCATTCTGCTCAAACCTTTTCTGTTGCATGAAACCGAGCAATACCTGCAACACCGGGGTGTCCATTTAGACCGATATCAACTCCTCGAACTGTACATGGCATTGGGCGGCATTCCCCACTACCTCAAAGAAATAGAAGGCGGCAAAACAGCGACCGAAAGCATAGATTACATCTGCTTCTCTGAACAAGGATTGCTCCGCGAAGAGTTTAGTGAACTCTACGCGGCCCTTTTTGACAATGCCCATTTTCATATACATATTATCAGGACCCTGGCAACCACCTGGCAGGGGATGTCGCGCACAGAGATTGCAGAAAAGACGGGCCTCAACGACAGCGGCCATTTAAGCAACTATTTAGAAGAACTCACCCACTCGGGCTTTATTACGGCCTTCTTCGCCTACGGTAAAAAAAAGAAAGAACTTCGCTTCCGACTGACTGATGCCTATTCTTTGTTCTATCTCCAATTCATGGAGAACCACCGCGCTGCGGGCAGGGGTAGCTGGATGCGCCTTTCACAGACGCAGGCATGGAAAAGCTGGAGCGGCTATGCTTTTGAAAACATTTGCCTACAGCACATTGCACAAATTAAAAAGGCACTGGGTATTGCGGGCATTCACTCCGAAGTCTCCCATTTTCACCTTAAAAACAGCGCTTTTGGCAGGGGACTGCAAATAGACCTGCTGATTGACCGCCAGGATAAAGCCATCAACCTGTTTGAACTGAAATTTTACAGTACACCCTTTGTACTCAAAAAAGACCTGACCGAAGAAATTCGCCTGAAAAAAGCGATTTTTAAGGAAGCCACTTCCACCAATAAACAACTGTTTTATACCCTCCTCGCCCCTTTTCTTCCAGCTCAGAGCGCAGGGGTTTTCGATCGAATGCTGGATATGAACTGCCTGTTTGAAGAAGCGGAGACTTAATTCAATGCGCTGAAAGCCCTGACAAGGTTTTTAACAATTTCACGTCCTCATGCCAATTGGACAGGGATTTCTCAAACGAGGCCTGCGTTTTGGTCAGGCGCAGGATGTGTGGAGAACCCTGGCGAATCGTGCTCCATGTCAAATCCACCTCTGAATAGCGAATGGCCCTTTCCATGTGAGAACGGCTGCTCTGTGCTGACCGGTAATCATATACGCGCTGAGTGGGTGACTCCATAAACGGACCCAATATCTTCCATACATCCGGATAAATATCGCCCTTTTGTGGATAAGACCGTCGCCAGTCGGCAGGTGGCTGAGGTTTGTTATCAACGCGTTCGGTCAATTCCTCTTTGCAGGCCAACAACAGGGCTTCCGCCAGAACACCCCATTCTCCCTTGTATCGGGAGAGTAGCGGAGCCAGCACCTTATATATGTAAGAGCGGGGAACATGAGGAATAAGTTCCTTCAACAGATCAGTCAGCCAAGCCGCATTTTCCTCTAAAGAACGGCTCAGAGTCAGCAGATTTTCTATGATGTCCTTTCGGCATTCTTCTGTGCTGTAATCCAGACCTGTTCTGGAAAAAGACTCACCGGCATCCGCAGATTTCATATCGTACAAATGCAGAGAAGCAAGGTAAGCAGGCAGCTGTTTCTTTTGCTCCGCTAAGAAATCCCGTAAAGTCGGCTCCGACGCAGATTCCAATTGCATCAGCACAGCGGTGAGTTGACGCATCACCCTTTTTTCTTTCCGATCAGCGGCTATTTGAAAAGCAGCGCCCACAAGAGCAGGAGAAAAATGAGACAACAGGGCTACCCATTGTGCCACCTCTATATATTCAAAAACACGACCCAGAAACGCGATGCTGTGTTGTGCCGATTCCTTATCATTCAGAAAGATCAGGGCCTTTGCAAAGGGTGTATAGTTCGCCTGTTCAGGCTTTTCAATAAGACAGAGAGCCTCTATGAATGTACGTACTGTGGAGGCCGTGTCTGTAGCAGACATTTCGCACTGGTCAGCGTAATAGTCTAACCAATGCAACCAGGTCTCAGGACGAGTATTCAGCAGGACTTCGGTATGTTGGCTTCGGGGCCAAAGTACTACAGCGCCGTAGTGGTACCAGTAGTCCATGGTCATACCCGCATTTCCGGTGTACCCTTCCGCTACTTTTTCCAAAGGCTCGCCCTCTCCTAAATCCTCTTTCCCCCATATCTGTTCATCTTTTAAACTTTTATTTCCCAAATCAGGCAACTCGTCCGAGGCCCAGTGTTTCACTTCGGTTTGGGTTTCGTAGATTTCATCTCCCATGTAACCGTGTTTGGTGAGATAGTCATCGTCGTAAATGTGGGCATCATAATAGGAGCGGCGACGCGGACTGTCGTACTGCAGATCACCACACAAATAATGTGTCACTAATCCCAACCTGGCAAAATAGCCTGCCTGAGTCGCAGCCTGCATGAGGCTCTCCGCACGCGGAAGATCGTGTAATTTAAGCGCACTGCCCGAAAAATTGGCCGGGGTATATTGGTGATCCAGCAAAATAGCCAGAGGAAAGAGCTGTTCAGTATTTTTGAGATCAGTCAATAATTTTGCTAAGCCATCTGTATGATCAGACAGTCGGACACTTTTCAGGGCTTTCCCCTTACCCGACTGTACCAGATTATAAACCAATGCAAGGCGATAGCCGGAGGTAACGGGCTTGATCTCGTGATCGCAATCAGCAAAAAAAGCAGCGTAAGGAATTTTATATTGGGCAGCGGATTGCGAAAAATCTATGATCTCCTCGCGCCCGTCGAAGCGAACAACCAATTCGCCGCCTGTATGCACAGACGGCAGACTTATGACCAAAGTACCAAACATCCCCTTTTCCTTTTCAGAATCTTTGTGGGGCAGGAAAAAATCGCCTGTTTCGTACAGCAACAACTTATAGAGATGGGCATTCACCTTTTCCCCCTTTAAGTCTAAGGCTTTCTGAACAGTGTTCACCACGTCGCTCATGAAAGATGCCCAGCCCGGATTTTGAAAACTTATCTGAGCGGCATCTATTTCCCAGGCGCTGCGTACGGAAGTGTCGGTAATGGTCTGGCTGCCTTTGCCAAAAGGCGCTTTGTGTGCTCTGACAATGATGTCAGCCGTTTGTGTGGCCGACAAAGGCAGGCCAATCTCGCCTATACCTGCAATGGAAAGGCCCGGGTGTATATACGCCTGCTCGCCGTGTGTCACATAGTGACCGGAGCCTTTTATGTGCCCGAGTCGGCTTAATAAATCTTCTTTTATGCTATTTGCCATTATCTTCATATTTAAAGTTTACTGTCGCCCCCGCAACCAGATAATATAATCCGTCCGTGGAAAAGCCGTAATGCCCAGCTGCCGCCCCATGGTGATCAGCTGGCCCCGGTGCATGGTCTGGTGATTGAACAGGTGGTGGATCATGTCTTTTGGCAACTGTTCCTGTACGCCGGGAGCAGTCAGCAGTGTAAAGCGCAGGGGACGGCTAAAATACGCTTCTTCCTGAGCGCCGATGAAGTCAATCAGCCTTTGGGAGATGTCTGACAGGCTGTCGAAAATGGTGGCGTTACTGCCCTGAAAGGTGGAGGCAATGAACTGGCCCGGCGCACGGCCGTTCAGGCGCTGGTACCAAATGTCTTCCACCGACCAAAGGTGCAAAAAAGTGTCGCGCACCGAAGGAAAACTCGATACCACAGGCGTTTCCAGCAGGGCATCGCTTTGCTGGCGAAAAAGGTCGGCCAACCCTTTGTTGGCCCACAGGTTATAGTGGGCGTAGTCCAATAATTGTTGCATAACGGTTTGATTTGGGCGCAAAGATACATTTTCTCCGAAGATGAACGTTTGAAAACCTGTCGGTACACCACCAACTTATACTAATCAATGATTCGTACTATTCATCGCTTACCACTCCCCCATCATTCCTCCTTATGAAAATTCTGTTGATTGAAGATGAACGCACGCTGGCGGCTTCCATCGCCGATTTTTTAAAAAGCGAGGGCTATCTGGTAGAGGTGGCTGCCGACTTTGCAGCCGCAGAAGACAAGGCCCTGATGTATGAATACGATTGCCTGTTAATAGACATCAATCTGCCCGGAGGCGGTTCGGGATTGGACGTATTGCGGGCGCTGAAAAAAGTGCGTCCCGAAGCAGCCGTCATTATCCTGAGTGCCCGCAATGCCCTGGAAGACCGCATTACCGGACTGGATTTAGGGGCCGACGATTACTTAGCCAAGCCTTTTCACCTGTCCGAACTCAACGCCCGCCTGAAAGCCCTGCTGCGGCGGCGGCAGTTTGGCGGGGCAAGCGATGTGGTGTTCAACGAAATACGGGTTAATCCCGTTGAGCGCAGCGTTTTTGTACAAAATCACCCCATTGACCTGACACCCAAGGAATACGACCTGTTACTGTATTTTTTAGCCAATAAGCACCGGGTATTGCGGCGCGAAAGCATCGCCGAACACCTGCTGGGCGACGATGCCGATCAAATGGACGACTTCAATTTTATTTATTCGCACATCAAAAACCTCCGAAAAAAACTGCTGGATCGCGGTTGCGACGACTATGTACGGGCGGTGTACGGTGTGGGCTACAAATTCACCGACCACCGATGAAACTGCTCCGAAAAAGCCAGCGCCTGTTTTTGCGCATTGTCCTGCCGGTTTTTGTGGTCGCTGGCATTGCCCTCTACTTCGCCTTAGATGCCGCCTCCAACCGATTAGCAGACCGGAAGCTCCACGATGTGCGCGTCGAAGTAGAGGCTTTTGCCACAAAATATGACAGCCTGCCTGTTTTCTTTGACAATGCACACAGCCATTTGTTTGCCCGACCCCTGTCAGCAGGCAGGACGACGCATTCTGATTTTTTTTCGGACACCCTGATCTATAACGAAGTGGAGGGTGGGACGCAGCCTTTTCGGTGCCTGCACTTTCTGCTGCCTGCCCGAAAGCAGGTCTGGGAAGTAACCCTTGCTCAAAGTACCATCCGACACGACGAATTGATGTGGACAGTGGGGGCGCTGCTACTGGTACTGATCGGTCTGCTTTTTCTGATTCTGGCTGTTGTGAATCAGCGGGTTTCTAAACAGGTGTGGACTCCATTTTTTGCCACCCTTGAAAAAATGCGCCTTTTTCGGGTGGCCCATGCAGAACCCTTACATTTGGCAGATTCGGAAGTGGATGAATTTCGGGAATTAAATGCTACTTTAGCCTCCTTGGTCGAAAGGGTACAGAACGATTTTCATACCATTAAAGAGTTTACGGAAAATGCCAGTCACGAACTCCAGACCCCTCTGGCGGTTATTCAAAACAAGGTAGAAGCCCTGCTACAGGAAGAATCTTTATCGGAGGTACAAATGCAACAGTTGGATGTCATCGGGCAGAGTGCGCGCCGCATGGCCCGCCTGAACCATGCCCTTTTGTTGCTCTTTAAAATTGGAAACAACCAGTTTGCAGAACGCCAGTCGGTGGATTTCAAACCCCTGACAGAAAAAAAACTCCGTTGGTTAGAGGATTTTATAGAGGAAAAAAATTTGCGCTCAGAAGTGGTGCTGACCGACAAGCGGGTGTTGATGAATGTTTTTTTAGCGGAAACCTTAGTATCCAACCTGCTCACCAATGCAGTTAAGCACAATCTGCCCGGCGGTTTGATTCGCATTCACCTGCACGACAAAGGGCTGCGGATAGAAAACACCTCCCCGGCTCCGCAAGTACCCGCGCCGGAATTGGTGGCGCGTTTTGCAAGGGGAAACCCACGCAGCGAAGGGGTGGGCCTGGGTTTAGCCATTGTACAGGAAATTTGCCAGCAATCGGATATGCATTTATTTACAGAGTATGCAGAGGGGCAGTGGACAGCAGAAGTCCTGTTTTAATCTCTTTTGATTCCAAAATTTCTCCAAATTTCCCGCTGACCTTTGCCGCGTTCTTTCATTTCAAAGGTCTTGTTTATGCGTTTGCCTGGTTCCAAATCTGTTCTGCGTTTAATTGCCTACGGTTCCCTTGCCCTGATTCTGCTGGCTGCCGCCTGGCACTTCCTTCGGAGTGAGGGGGTGCGTTTCTCGGATATAAGAAACACATTGGTCAAAAGCAACGGGCATTGGTTATGGGCAGGGGTGTGCCTGTCATTCGTCTATGTGGTACTACATGCAGCCATGTACCGTGCCGGTTTCCGGGCAGTGGGATACAGGGTGCATTTTGCACCTTTAATAACCCTGTTTTTGAAGCGCAATGCAGCAGGTGCCTTATTGCCCGTCGGCTTTTTGTCCAGCCAGCTACTTTTTTCGAAAGGCATAGAGCATTCGGAAGGCGTTTCGCAGCGCGTCGTACTTGCAGCCTCCGGCGTTTTTTCGGCAGCCGGGCTGCTGTCGTTGGTGATCGTGGTGTTACCTGCTTTGGGATGGATGATAACGAAGAACCTCCTGCCGGAAGGTACCGTCCATGCGTTTATTTTGGTGAGTATTCTACTGCTGATTTTAGCAGGTGTACTTTTCAATCTGGTACAACATGGAAGAATATACAAGTGGTTACTTGCAAAACTGCCGGGCCTTTCCGGCCAATTAACGCCCCTTTTCTCTAAAGGACTTGATCCGAAACGCGTAATGGAGGCTGTTGGGTGGTCGTTGGGTGTGGAGCTGATCGGTATACTCCACATTTGGGTAGCGGGGCGTTCGTTGGGGTTGCCTGTACACTTCGAAATGGCCATTGCCGGCTACCTTGCAGTATTGGCAGTGCTTTTAGTAGCACCCTTGCTGCGGGGTGCAGGAGCAGTGGAAGCCTTGTTGGCTTTTGTATTGGTGCGCTACGGACTGAATATCGGCGAGGCGACGGCGGTGGCGGTACTCTTTCGCATCTTTGAGTTCTGGGGCATTTTGCTATTGGCCATCCCTGCCTTTGTGATTCGATCCGGCGGACTGTTGATGCGCACAGGCCCTTCCATGTTGTTATTTCTGTTGGGGGCCGTTAACATCGTATCCGGGCTGACACCTGCTGCCCCGGAACGGGTCAAATGGTTGCGCGAAATACTTCCCGTCGCTGCTATTCATGCTTCAACAGCGCTCACCGTAGTAGCAGGTTTGATCTTACTGGCTACCGCTTTTTGGCTGCTGCGGGGGTTGCGTCCGGCCTGGTGGGCCGCCATGCTGTTGGGTACTCTCTCCCTCGTCGGCCACTTGCTGAAGGGGATAGACTATGAAGAAGCAGGACTGGCTGCTCTTACGCTGTTGGTCTTACTGGTACAGCAGAGAGAGTATAATGCCCGTTCCGATATGCGCCTGATGCGACGACACTGGCTGCCTGCCCTGGCTGCCTGTCTGGTACTGCTTGCCCTGACTGCACTTGGTTTTTGGCTCCTCGATCATCGGCATTTTGGCGCAGACTTCAGTTGGACACAGGCACTCGGATACGCATTACAGACCTTTTTAATGCTAAATCCATCCGGTCTGACCCCGTTAACAACTTTTGGCGGCGAATTTTTGGGTCTGCTCCATTTGCTGGCCGGAGGGGCATGGTTACTTCTGGCATACGGGTTGTTCCGCCCCTGGATACCTGTTTTTGAGGAAGATGCAACCGATCGGGAAAAGGCGCTTCGCCTGATCGCCCAATATGGTCGCTCGTCTCTGGATTATTTTAAAGCTTACCCGGATAAGCATTTCTTTTTCTCAAAAAACAGCGACGCTTTTGTGGCCTACAAGCCCACCACCCGTTATGCGCTGGTGCTTGAAGACCCTGTAGCACCTGACGCACTGGTTATGCGGGAAACTGTTCGGGAATTTGATTGTTTTTGCAGATCATTGGGCTTGCGCAGCCTTTACTATCGGATTCCTGCCGCTTCTGTCAATGTGTACAAAACCTTGGGAAAGTCGTTGATGATGTTGGGTGAAGAAGCCATTGTATCTCTCTCTGAATTTACTCTGGAAGGGAAAGAACGCAAATCGCTGCGCAATGCTGTCAGCCGAATGGAGCGAGAAGGGTACCGTTTCATCGCCCACGAACCACCTTTATCCGGGGCTTTATTACAGCAAATGCGGGCAGTGTCAGATGGGTGGTTGCACATGTTAAATCGTTCGGAAATGAGTTTTTCGCAAGGAGTCTTTGACGAAAAAACCCTTAAACATCAAACGGTACTGACCCTGGAGGATCACGAAGGAAGGATTCTGGCCTTTATTAACCTGATTCCCGGAGCCAACAGCCACGAGGCTAATTTCGACCTGATGCGCCGCTGTCCGGAAGCGCCCTCCGGTGCTATGGACTTTCTTTTTGCGAAGATGTTTCTGTGGCTGCGCGATGCACGGAAGTTCACAACCTGTAATCTTGGCCTGGTCCCTCTGTCTGGTATGGACCATCCCAATTCTTTTCCCGAAACCCTGCTAAAGTTGGCTTATGACCGGTTGCCTTCCTTTCAGGCTTACAAATCCCTGCGCTTTTTCAAAGAAAAATTCGCCCCTGAATGGCAACCGCGTTACGTGGCGTATGACAGTGACCTGGACCTGGTGAATTTGCCTTTGGTCATGAAAAAGGCTGTTTATACGCCATAAAATGGTCCTGTTGCATCCAAAATCAGTCGGTTCCCTTTTTTTTAACGTACAACACCCTGTTTTATCCATGAAAAAGAGCCTTTATCTATGCTGCACTCTATTTTTATTGCTGTGTAGCACATCCCTCTGTCTTCCGCATCCTTTCGGGAGGATCAAAGAGTACCCGAATGTATGCCTGCCCCACCCGCGAATGCCTGCTTCAAATGCCGGGCCTGCCGCCATACAACAGTGGACAGAAGGCCGGTCAGAGGAAATATCACCTCAAAAATTGGATTTCCCCCCCGTAGGAATTATCACCCTCTACGGAAATACCCGACAACCCGATCCGTTCGTCATTTTTTTGAGTGGCGATGGGGGCTGGAATAAAGGAGTCATAGATATGGCTGAAAGCCTGGCTGCTGATGGACATACCTTGGTGGCGGGAGTGGATTTGGTAAAATACTATAAAAATCTTCAGGCTCTAAGCAAAGCGCACTGCCTTTATCCGGCTGGTGATATGGAAAATCTCAGTCAGTTTGTTCAAAAACAACTCCGATTGCCTTCCTACGAAAAACCCCTGCTGATCGGTTATTCCTCCGGAGCCACACTGACCTATGGCTTGCTGTGCCAGGCACCGTCCGGCACTTTTCGGGGGGGCGTGGTATTGGGCTTTTGTCCCGATATCCAACTAAAAAACCCACTGTGTACGGGTTCCGGCCACCTCACCATGAAGCGGCGGACGGACGGAAAGGGCTATGACCTCTCTCCTTTGGTGGCACCCTCCGCCCCTTTGGAAGTACTCCAGGGGGAAATAGACCAGGACTGTTTATGCGAGCAAACCTGCGCTTTTTTCGACCATACCGAACACGTACATGTGGTGCGGTTGCCACAAGTAGGACATGGTTTTTCAGTCACCCGCAATTGGTTGCCACAATTCAGACAGGCAGTCACAGCAGTTTGTCAGACGACGCGCCCGCCTTCCTGCGCTACTGCCCCTAAGCCTAAAACCAATATGGGTCTCACCGGCCCTTTGCCTTCCACTCCTGCTTCCCCGACAGAAGGAAACGCTGCGGAATTACCCATGGTTTATACCCCGGCCTCTACACTTGATCCTGCTCTGCCATTCGCCTTTTTTCTAAGTGGCGATGGTGGATGGACGGGCTTCGACCAGCAGATTAGTGACCAGTTGGCCACACGTGGTGTGTCAGTGGCGGGCCTCAACTGTCAGTCTTATTTTTGGCAAAAGAAAACACCCGAGCAGACCGCGGCCGATCTGGCTCCCGTACTCCGGCAATGCCTGCACGATTGGAAAAAAGAAAAATTTTCGCTGGTAGGCTACAGCTTTGGGGCCAATGTGGCACCCTTTGTTCTCAATCGCCTGCCCGAAGACCTGCGCAAAAAATGTCAAAGCCTGATCCTGCTTTCCCCCGATCCATACGGCGATTTTGAAATACACGTAGCAGCCATGTTGGGAAAATCGGTTGGCCATTACGACGTAGCAGCCGAAATAAGGGGATTAAAGACTCCACCCGTCTGTATCATTCGGGGCATGCAGGAGGGTACTGAAATGCAACAGGCCCTAAGCCATACAGCCCAAACCCTGCGGTTTGAGCAACTACCCGGCTCGCACCATTATGATAACGATGCACATCGGGTAGCAGATGCGGTACACACATGCCTGAAGAGTTGAAAGTTACACAAAAACAAAAAAATCTGATTCTTCATTGCGCTCCAAAATTTCTCCAAAATCGCTGCCTACCTTTGTGCCATAAAAAGAAAAAGCCCGGTAACCCGTAATTTGAGACAAACAAGTAAATGTAAAACTGTGTTGTTTGATAAGTATGTAGAAGGTTTTTTAGATTTGGGAGCTGTCATGTAGAAGACAGCTTCCTTTCAGACCGCGTAGCTCAGTGGCAGAGAGCCCGATTCTTGGTCGGGAAGACGGAGCCGGTTCGATTCCTCCCGCGGTCACCTCACTTCTTTTGATGGATTAACACCCGCCATTTACACCCGTTTTTCTGCCCTTTTTTCCATGTATCCTCCGGCACGCACCACAAAACTCCTCCCCTGCCTGTTCCTTTTTGCTTTCCTGCAAGCACAGGCACAGGATAAATCTGCCATCAAATACAATCTCAATGAAACAGGCACTCATTATATACAGGCCACCTTACTAAACCAGACCTGGCTGCGTTTCAATCAGAGCAATCCGGGTACACTGGTGGAAGGGGTGTCTAAGGACAATACTTTCGACATTGGTTTGCGGCGTACGCGCATACAGTTGATTGGTAAAATCAGCGACCGGGTTTTGCTCTATTTTCAATTTGGGCAAAATAATTTCAATAGTCAGTTCAATTCAGGCGGCAACCGCAAACTGGCCCCTTTTTTCCATGATGCCCTGTGCGAGTACAATGTCGGTAAAGCGGACCGCCTGAAAATAGGGGCAGGTCTCACCATTGCCAACGGCCTGTCGCGCTTTTCCCAACCCGGTATTGCTACCATCATGACCTTGGATGTGCCGGTTTTCGCCCAAACCACCGTAGATCAGACCGATGAATTCAGTCGCAAACTGAGCCTCTACGCACGCGGTCAGATGGGCCATTTTGACTACCGTTTTGCACTCTCAGATCCCTTTCCCATCTCTTCCGCAGGCAACGCTCTACCCCCTTTATCCGAAAAAAGCACTTATGCACAAAGGGGCCATCAGTTGCAATACCAGGGCTACCTGATCTATCAGTTTTTCGATCAGGAAAGCCACCTCACCCCGTACATGCCCGGCACCTACCTCGGAAAAAAGAAAGTGTTGAACCTTGCGGCAGGAATGATACAACAGCCCGATGCCATGTGGCACAAAGCAGCCGACAGCCGCGACACAACGTATCAGGCCATGCAGCACTTCGCAGTGGAGGCCTATTTAGATATGCCACTGAACAGCGAGAAAAAGACCGCCCTGTCCGCTTACACCGGATATTTTAATACCAATTACGGCACCAATTATTTGCGCATGAACGGCATCATGAATCCCGCCAATGGCACCTCCCTGACGGCTGCAAACGGCATCAGCGGCCAGGGGGCGGTGTATGGCAACGCCCTGCCGATGTTCGGCACAGGCGATGTGGTCTATACCCAATTGGGATTTTTACTGCCCCAAAGCAAACGCCCCGGAGTGGGTCGCTGCATGCCCTACGCATCGGCTACTTTCGCCCGATACAAGGCGCTCAACGGATTGGCTGCTCAAACATTTGCTGCGGGTCTGAACTACTTCATACAGGGACACAACGCCAAACTGACCTTAGATGTGCAGAACCGCCCCGTTTTTTCAGTGAATAATGGAGCTGTTGCCTCCGACGGTCGTAAAAACCAGGTGACTATGCAATACCAGATTTTCTTTTAAGTGTTTTTCAACATTCCCCGCATATAGTTCGCTATATATCTGTAAAAGCGATATAATATATTGATAAAAAAGACATGTTCGAAACCCTCGGAAAGTGTCCGTTGCAATTTTGAAAGGTGAGAAAGAACCTGTTTAGCGAGGTATTGGCTCAGAAAAGTCTGTAGCCAATACCCGCTTAGGTTCTCAGTCAAGAAAAAAGTTCCAATGGCAGCGCAGGTAAATGCCGGGGCCGGCATCTTTGTATTGCGTGCCTTCATACACGAAATTGGTAAAAATACCCTGCAAACCCAGCTCAAAAATAAAGGAGCGCTGAGGGCTTTTTTCGCGCGACGTTTCCATGGCCCATCCCAAAGAGAGCAGATCGGTCCGGAAGTCACCAAAAATGTGGCGGTAGCGCAGCGCGGCACCGTGGGTACGCACTTTGCGCTTGTTCCTTTTTTCCTTCACAAAGCGGTTGCCAAACCGCGTATAACCCAAGCCGGTCATAAAGCCAGTCCCAATTGTTGAAAGTTCTGTGGAACCTGAACTATCATCGTACAAAGCAATGCCGCCTGCATACATTCCCGCTTCCACCACATTTTTAGGCGTGAAATAATAGCGCACCGGCACGCCAATGCCGTCCAGAATAGAAATGCCAATGCCCAATTTGCCGCCATAGCGACTGACATCAATGGCGGGGCGGGTACTTTCCTGCGCTCTTGAAGAAGCCAGAAAAGCGAAAAAAACAAAAAGAGTGAGTACTAAGTTTTTCATAAATTAAGAAAGAAAAAGGCTTTAAAGCCTAACGGCGCAAAAGTAATAACTTTTGCCAATAAGAAACTTTTCACCGGACCAAAAAAGCACGGCCGGTGCGGGCCTCCTCAGCCATGTTGCCCAGCGTTTTTTGAGAAAAGGACTCTAACATACTTGCCCGGCACACAGAAAAATCGTCGTGTAGCGGGCAGGGCGTATCCGAATTGCAATGCCGAATACCCATGGCACACTGGTTGAATACAAGATCGCCATCAGTGATGGATAAAATCCTGGTCAAGGGAATTTGCAGGGTGTATTCATTGACAAAAAAACCGCCGTTTGGCCCTTTCGCAGAGTCCAGTACCCCGTGACGCACTAAGTCCTGCATGATTTTGCCCAAAAAGGGACGCGGCAGACCCAGCGTGTCGGCCAGGTCCTGCAACCCTACTTTTTCGCCATTTACACCATAAGAGGCCACCTGAATAGCAGCCCGCAAAGCATATCCGAACGTTTTTGAAAACATAGCGCAAAGATGGCAAAACCGCCAATGCCACAGGGTGATTAAAATCATGGAGGGTATTGAGGTGCCTCATGCCCTGTGAATGCATGCACACTGACCTTTGCGGAATTAAAGATAAAAAACTCTTTTTATCTTTTAATATTGTTTCTTATTTTTCAAATTTTGCCCATGTTAAGAACATTGATGTTTCCGCTCCTGCTGCTGTGTGCCTTGTGCGCCTGCACTTCCAAAAAAGAGGCCGATAACGCCGCCAAAAAATCGCCTTCTCCTTCCGAGGCCGCCGCTCCTCAGCCGGAGGTACATGGCACCGAGGTAAAAACGGTAGAAATGACCACCCCCCTGAACAAAAGTTGGGTCACCGACGGCAAAGGCATTTATGAGACCAAATGCTTAGCCTGCCACAAGCTCACCGACGAAAAATTGGTCGGGCCGGGGTGGACCGGGGTCACCAAAAGGCGCGAACCCGTCTGGATCATGAATATGATTACCAACGTGGAAATGATGCTTGAGAAGGACCAAGAAGCCCAAAAATTGCTGGAACAATGCTTAGTGCGTATGCCCAATCAGAATGTTACGCAGGAAGATGCCCGCAAGCTATTGGAGTTCATGCGCTCCAACGACGGAGAAAAGTAAACCCCTTTTCATTCTGACACATCCAATATATTTTATTATGAAAGTCCATCCTTTTTTATTGTTCATAACAGCACCCGCTGTGCTGTTGACAGTCCTGTTGACAGGGGGCTGCAAACCCCAAAACCCCACAACCGCCGTGGAAGGCGATGCTGCGGGCAAAGTCTATGTGCCACCCGGCAAATACGACGAGTTTTATAATTTCGTGTCCGGCGGCTTCAGTGGGCAGGTATCGGTCTATGGCCTGCCCTCTGGTCGTCTGCTGCGCAGTATTCCGGTATTTTCGCAAGACCCCCAAACAGGCTGGGGCTACAGCGAAGAAACCAAGCCCATGCTCAATACCTCACACGGTTTTGTATCTTGGGATGATTCACACCACACGGCCCTTTCCACCACCAACGGCGAACACGACGGGCGCTGGTGCTTCATCAATGGCAACAATACGCCCCGTATTGCCCGCATTGACATGAAGACCTTCCGCACTGCCGAGATCATTGAGATACCGAACAGCAGTGGCAACCACTCCTCTCCGTTCATTACGGAAAATACGGAATACGCCATTGCCGGTACGCGCTTCTCCTACCCCCTCGACAATCAGGGGGCCAATGCCGATGTACCCATCAACTCATACAAACAAAATTTCAAAGGCACGGTCAGCTTCATCGGCATAAATCCGCAAAGTGGCAATATGGATATTGCTTTCCAGGTTTTGTTGCCCGGGGTGAACTTCGATCTGTCGCGTTGCGGACGCGGCCCTTCGCATGACTGGTTCTTCTTCTCCTGCTACAACACTGAGCAGGCCAGTACCCTGCTGGAAGTGAATGCTTCGCAAAAAGACAAGGACTTCATTATGGCAGTCAACTGGAAAAAGTGCGAAGAATATGCCAAAGCAGGCAAAGGCCGCAAAGACAAAGTGCGCTATGCCCACAATGTATATGACGAGAAAACCCACACAGCCACTTCTACCATCAAAACCGATGTGGTGGTACTCGATCCGAAGGAACTGAAAGACATTGTATATTTCATGCCCTGTCCGAAATCGCCGCACGGCTGCGATGTGGACCCGACCGGACAGTTTATCGTGGGTTCCGGCAAATTGGCTGCTATCATTCCGGTCTTTTCTTTCGATAAAATAATCAAGGCTATTGCCGACAAAAACTTTGAAGCAGAGTTTGAAGGTATTCCGGTACTGAAATACGACGCGGTTTTGCATGGCGAAGTTAAAAAGCCGGGTCTTGGGCCTCTGCATACGGAATTCGACGGCAAAGGGTTCGCCTACACTTCCTTCTTTGTGTCTTCCGAGATTGTGAAATGGAATATTGAAAAGTTGGAAGTAGTGGACCGCGTTCCTACCTACTATTCCATTGGTCACCTGTGTGTACCCGGCGGCCCCACCCGCAAACCACACGGCAAATACGTAATCGCCTACAACAAGATTACCAAAGACCGCTACCTGCCCACCGGCCCGGAACTTACACAGTCTGCCCAACTGTACGACATTTCGGGCGACAAAATGAAACTGCTTTTGGACTTTCCGACCATTGGCGAGCCGCACTATGCCGAAGCCATTCCGGCCAGTCTGGTATCTCCCAAGTCTGTCAGAATCTTTAAAATTGAGGACAACAACCACCCCTATGTGGCCAAAGGCGAAAAAGAAGCCAAAGTGTTCCGCGAGGGCAACAAGGTACATATCAATATGACCGCCATCCGCTCGCACTTTACCCCCGACAACATAGAAGGGGTGCAGTTGGGCGATGAGGTCTATTTTCACGTCACCAACTTGGAGCAGGACTGGGACGTACCACATGGTTTTGCCGTAAAAGGAGCCAGTAATGCCGAAATTCTGATTATGCCCGGCGAAACCTGTACCCTCAAATGGGTACCCGATCGCGTGGGGGTGGTGCCGATTTACTGCACCGACTTCTGTTCGGCCCTGCACCAGGAAATGCAGGGATATGTGCGGGTATCGCCGCGCGGCAGCAGTGTGGCCCTGACCTCCGGCACAGGTAAAACCAACTAATTCTAAGTAAATTTGTTAATGTGTTAATTTGCTAATTATCAAGCAGTTACACTGAATATAACAAGAATTACAATCAGATACTTAACCGTCGTTTTTTATCTGTAAAACTCTAAATACAAAATGCGTCTTAGCACCACCACCCGTCTGCTGACGGGCATCGGCAGCCTCCTGCTCATCATTACCTTTTTTGTGCCCCTGTGGCAAATCATGCTGTGGGCACCCCAATATCCGGAGGGACTGAATATGAAAATCTGGCACAACCAATTGAGCGGAAACGTAGATATCATCAACGGCCTCAATCACTATATTGGCATGAAGCACATCAGTGCAGACATGTTTCCGGAGTTTCACTATATCGGGATTTTGCTGGGCATTCTGATTGTCGTAGGCTTGGCAGCAGCGTTATTGGCCAGCGGACGCATTTTGTTTTTGTTTACTCTGTTGTCTTATGTCTATGGCGTGGCGGCCCTTTGGGATTTCTGGCGCTGGGGCTACGACTATGGGCACAATCTCGACCCCAACGCCGCCATCAAAGTGCCGGGCATGTCGTACCAGCCTCCGCTGATCGGCTATAAAAATTTGCTGAATTTCACTTCCTTTTCCGGACCCGATACAGGTGCGTGGATCATCATTGCGGTCTGCGCAATGGCGACAGTGCTGTGGTGGTGGGAGTTCTTCAAACACCACAAAAACAAACGGATTACCAACGGCAGTTCCATGGGAAAGGCAGTCGCTGGCCTGTTTTTACCCGTTTTGTTTTCCCTCGGGGCCTGCCAAACCGGCCCCGAGCCAATCCGATACGGACAAGACAGCTGTCAACACTGCAAAATGACCCTGATGGATCAGCGTTTCGGTGCCGAAATCGTGACCAAAAAAGGGCGGGTGTATAAATTCGATGACCTGAACTGTCTGGTAGCGCATTTGAAAGCAGGGCAGGTAGCCGCCGATCAGGTGGAACAATTGGTGGCTGTGGATTTCGCACAAAAAGGTCAGTTTGTATCCCTGCAAAAAGCGTTTTTTCTACAAAATGAAGCGCTGAAAAGCCCTATGCGGGCCGACGTGGCCGTATTTTCGGATATGAAAGCCTTAGAAAATGTACGGACTTTGCTGGGTAGCGGCCAAACGCCCACCTGGCAAGCCCTGCAAAGTACTCTTTGATTGTTCATTTTCCTTCTCTTTACCCTGTCTATGCCTGCTTCTGCGTTTTTTAAAACCTGCTCTCTGCTACTGGTCGGGGGATTTTATTGGCTGTGTCCTGTTTTTGCCAACGCAACCACATGGCACATTGGCCCTGCACAGCCCATGCACCGTCTTCAGGAAGGCATTGCGGCTGCCCGCCCCGGCGACACCCTGCTCGTACACGGCGGTACTTATGCAGAAGGGAATCTGGTGATAGACAAATCCCTGACTCTCATCGGTTTGGACTATCCGGTGATTGACGGCGAACATCAATGGGAACTGCTGACCGTGCGGGCATCCGATGTACACATTCAGGGTTTCGAGCTGCGCAACAGCGGACAACTCAGCACCATGGATGTGGCGGGCATCAAAGTATTGTCCGCCGACCGGGTCACCATTGAAAAATGCCGCCTACAAGGTTGTAACTTCGGTATTTATCTCTCGAACACCCAGGATTGTGTCATCAGGGGCAACGATGTACAAAACACGTCGGTGGTGGAGCAAAATAGTGGCAACGGGATTCACCTGTGGAAATGTACCCGCGCCCTCGTTGCCGAAAACCACCTGACCGGACAGCGCGACGGCATCTATTTCGAGTTTGTAACGGACTCCGAAATTCGGCATAACCATAGCGAGGGCAATTTGCGTTATGGCCTGCATTTTATGTTTTCGCACAACGACCACTACCACCACAACCGTTTTCATCACAACGGCGCGGGTGTGGCGGTCATGTATTCCAAACAGGTGAACATGCACGAAAACGAATTTGGCTATAACTGGGGCAGCAGCGCCTACGGTTTGCTTTTAAAAGACATTTCGGACAGCCGTATTTTGGACAATGTGTTTGAGTACAACTCCGCAGGGGTGTATATGGAAGGTGCCAGTCGCATTTTGGTGGAACACAACCTGTTTAGAGAAAATGGCTGGGCCTTGCGGGTACAGGCCAGCTGCGACGGCAACACCGTGCGGCGCAACAATTTTTTGGGTAATTCCTTCGATGTGTCCACCAATGGCCACCTTGTACTTAACACCTTCGACGGCAATTACTGGGATCGCTACGAGGGCTACGACCTCAACCGCGACGGCGTGGGCGATGTGCCTTTTCGGCCTGTCAGCCTCTATGCCGTAGTGGTGGAAAAAATGCCTTTTGGCCTGATGCTGATGCGCAGTTTTATGGTCTATCTCATGGACAAAGTGGAAAAAATCATTCCTTCGCTCACCCCGGAACAATTGATGGATGCTACTCCCGCCATGCACGCTTTGTAAAACACAGCACCATACCGCAGGGCAGGCGGATCCTTTTTCATCTTTTAATTTTTACAACAACATGAAAATCAACAACTTATTTTCTTTCCTCACAGGGATATTCATCATTTGCCTGTTGGCAAATTGCAACAACGCAGGGTCTTCCTCTGCGCCTGCCACTGAAAAGTCGGCAGCGACAGAAGGGGGACAGTCGGCAGTGCAGGACGACGTGTCGCAAAAAGATGTGGTAAAAGTAGCGGCCGGCAGCCCCGATCACACCACCTTAGTAGCCGCCGTAAAGGCAGCAGACTTAGTGAATGCCCTTTCCAATGCGGGGCCATTTACGGTGTTTGCTCCCGTGAATGCCGCTTTCGACAAGCTCCCCGCAGGAACCGTGCAGGACTTACTGAAACCCGAAAAAAAAGAAGCTTTACAGGATGTCCTCCAATATCACGTGGCAGTGGGCGTTTATAAGGTGGATATGTTGCGCGACGGTCAGCAGCTGTCCATGGCCAATGGTGGCAACGTGACCGTGGGAGTACAGGGAGGCAAAGTGACGATCAACGGGGCCAATATTATTGCAACGGTCCCTGCCAGCAACGGTATCGTCCATGTCATTGATGCCGTCCTGCTACCGAAGTAATACACCTTAAAAATGCTTGAATCTATTCAACTTTCCAAGTCCTTTGGCAAACTCAAAGCCCTTGACGAAGTGAGTGTAAGATTAGAGGCCGGGCAGGCAGTGTCGCTTATCGGACCCAATGGTTCCGGGAAAACGACCTTCTTGAAATGCCTGCTCGGCCTTGTGGTACCCGACAGTGGTGAACTGCGCCTTCATGGACAGTCCATTCTCGGTTTGTGGGACTACCGACGCGCCATCGGCTATATGCCCCAGATAGGGCGCTATCCAGATCACATCCGTGTGGGGCAAGTGTTCGATATGGTGCGCGAGGTGCGTGGCCATACCGCCGGAGGGTGGGACGAAGACCTGATGCAGGCTTTTGAGGTCAGCACCTTTGCCCACAAAGCCATGCGTACCCTCTCAGGCGGCACCCGACAAAAGGTAAGTGCCTGCCTTGCTTTCCTTTTTAATCCCGACGTGCTGGTACTGGACGAACCTACGGCGGGATTGGATCCCGTTGCTTCTGAAATTTTGAAAGAAAAAATCACCACAGAACGCGACAAAGGCAAATTGATCCTGCTGACTTCGCACATCCTCAGCGACTTGGACGATCTGACTACCGATGTACTCTACATCATGGACGGGCGTATTCGCTTCTTCCAAAACATCGAAACCCTGAAAGCTCAGACCGGCGAGCACAAACTCAACAAAGCACTGGCTCAAATTATGACCCGACTTGCCGCCCATACTTCAGAGCCGGGCAACACGCCCTCCACATTATGAATAAAATCGTCAAATACATCCTGTACGATATTCTGCAAAACCGCATCGTATTGGGCTATACGGCGTTTCTGTTCGCTATTTCTTTCGGCTTGTTCAATCTCAGCGGTGACCCGGTCAAAGGTGTGGCAGGTCTCCTCAATGTGGTGCTGATTGTGGTGCCTTTGGTGAGCGTTATATTCGCCACCATCCACTTCTACAATGCTGCCGAATTTATTGAACTGATGGCGGCGCAACCCATTCGGCGCGATCTGCTGATCTGGAGCGAGTTTACCGGGTTGGCTTTTGCAATGGTCATGGCGGTGCTGGTGGGCTTAGGCATTCCGGTGGCGCTGTTTGCGCCCGGCGCGACGGGCCTGACTTTGGTGCTGGCAGCGGCCGGGCTGTCCGTAGTTTTTGTGTCCATCGCCCTGCTGGCTTCCGTGCTGACGCGTGACAAGGCCAAAGGCATAGGGATGGCACTATTGCTGTGGTTCTATTTCGCCCTGCTGTACGATGCGCTGGTCTTATTTCTGATGTTCAGCTTCGCCGATTATCCCTTAGAAAAGGCCATGTTGGCCGTCGTGGCGCTCAATCCCATTGATTTATCGCGGGTCATTGTGTTGCTCCAGTTAGATATTTCCGCCCTGATGGGCTATACCGGAGCATTGTTCCGCGAGTTTCTGGGAACGGCTACAGGCGTTGCTTTTGCCACGGGTGTCCTGTGCCTGTGGATGCTGCTGCCGGTGCTGTGGGCCGTGAGCGTTTTCCGTCGAAAGGATTTATGAGGTATCAGAGTTTGTCAAATTCAGAAAGCACAATCCATATTTGTCATTGCCTAAAATAGGTTGACCTTTGTTAGTAAATGATGAATCTAAAAAAGACTCAATTGATATGGATTTTCAACATTTTGTTTTATGGTGAAGATAGTCATTGAGATTCTGTCTTTTTCAAGAAGTTCTTTGACATAAGTTTCATATTGGAAATGTAGAAAGGCTCCTTGGAACGCTCCTCAAACTCCCGACAAACGCTCTGTTGATGACCCTGCTTACACTTATCCCTGCCAACAGATACAAAGCATTCATGGGGTAGGTGTGTGTTTTAATGCCTCGGCGGAAACGCTCAAGCGTGGTGGTGCGTACTTTTTTTTATGTCGTACCCCACCTCCTCTGATCCACACTTCAACGCCGCTTCAAGGTAGTCTATTTCCATTTGCTTCTGACCGATTATACGCTCTAATTCGGCCAAGCGCGATTGCAGGTATTGTGTTTTTGAATATTCACTTTCCATCTGTACTACCATTTTTGTCCCTCTTTCAAGATTTGAATACAAATATAGCCATTTGTACGCACTCGCACGACTAATTTCATACAAAGAACACAATTCTCTGATCGTGATCTTTTTCTCTAACAACTCCTTAACCTTTTGTTTCTTAAATTCTTCGCTAAAGCAACGATTGTACTTCGATTCCGTTTGAAACTTTTTGTCTTTACTTGACGACATATGATTGACTCAACCTATTTTAGGCAATGACACGTTAATCCTGTCAAAAGATACTATCAAATAGTTTTGTCTTCGTACTTAAAGTCAGGAACCTACCCCTAAACCTTAATATACGCCCACCCCTTTTTCTGTTTCAGGACGATCTCCACCACCCCGGCGGGTACCGTGCGACACTCGTTTACCAATTCCGTGCGCTTAATTTTGCGTTCTCGCAGCGTGTTTTCACAGGCCACGAAGTCCACGCCCCGCGCTTTCAGGTCTTTTATTTTGTCTGCCTGTTTTGTTATGGCAGTTTGCAGAAAGCTGATGCCGTTGTTGTGGCACACCACTTCCAAACGTGCATTCGGAGCCGCCACCAGGAAGTTGTGCAGCTGCTTCACCAAAGATTTTTGCAACAGGGTATCGTTGCTCGTCAGTTGAAATACCACCCTGAGTTTGTCTTTGGTGACTACAACCGGGCTTTCGCTTTGCGCAGAAGTGCTTTGAAGGGCCAGAAAGGAGGCCAACAGGAGAAAAAGGATTTTTTGCATGGTAGCAGAATGTTAAGAAGGCGAAATGTGAAATGCCGGATGCAGCGTCCTCCATCAGACAGGATTGTCCGTGGAGGACAGGTGTAAGACCAAATCCGGATGCTTATCGGTCTTTGGTAAAAGGCTTGAACATCTGACTGAAAAAGCCGTGTGGATAATGCTCCACGTCTTTAAAACCCAGTTCAATGTCGCGCCCGTCGCGTGGTAGCCAGGCCGTGCCAAACACATAGTCCCAAACAGAAAGGGTCAGCCCATAGTTCACGCCATAGTGACCATCGGGCAGATTTTTCGCATGGTGCCAAATGTGCATTTGCGGGCTGTTGAGCAGGTAGCGCAAAGGGCCATAAGGCACCTGAATGTTGGCGTGATTCAGGTGGCCGATCACAATAGTGAAAAGATGCACCAGAATAAAATCCTGAATGCCAAAACCAATCATCGCCAAAGGAAGATATTCGAGGCTTCTATAGACCACCGTTTCCATGAAGTGGTAGCGCAGATGGGCCGCATAGCCCATTTGGCGCACCGAGTGGTGGACTTTGTGTACTTCCCACAGCCAGGGAACCCGGTGCAGCAGGCGGTGTACGTTCCATTGCACAAAATCGCGTACCACAAACAAGAGCAGGAGCTGCGCCCAGCGCGGCCATCCCCCTACCTGTAGGGCCACCAAATTGCGAATGCCGAAGGTATGGGCCAAAAAATCGTTGAATGCCCGCACCACCACATCCGAAAGGGCCGCATAACCCACCAACCCAAACAGGAAAAAATTGAAGAACATGTAAAAAGTATCCAACCAAAAGTCTTCCCGAATGGCAGGCTGGTCCTTTCTCCACGGGAAAAGCAACTCCAAGGCATACACTGCCGCCGAGATACCAATCAGCCAGTAAAAATAATTGCCCCAGTGCGGGTTCATTACTTCATGCGCCAGATAGCGCGCATAGCCGGTAAAACTTTGAACGAATTGTTGAACGTAGGGGTGCATATAATTAATTTTTATATTAAAATTTGTACAATTTGAAAACGATTCGGCCCATCAGGCCGTTCACAAAACCTGAATGCGTCCGCCAACTGGTGTAAGAATAAAAAAAGTTGTTTCATTCGGGCTTCGGCTGTTTAAAAAGGTGCCTCCATAAGGACGGCGTACTCTTACCCTCGCAGGACGCTAAATCGCGCATTCGAAGCAGCACGACAAGCCCTGAAAGGCCCGTGAGTACACCTACAAACCCAATGGCAAAGCCCATACCCCACCAGTCACTGACAAGGCCCGTCAGCACCGCCCCGATCACATAGCCCAAATCGCGCCAAAGGCGAAACACCCCGATGCTCTCCGCCCTTTGCACGGGGTGCGTATTGTCGGCCACCACCGACAAAAAAACGGGATACACCATAGCCGTTCCAATGCCCAACAGGAAACTGCACAGCAACCAGGTCGCAAGCGAGGCCGCCATTAAAAACCCCAGAATGCCCACTGCCTGTGTACCCATGCCCGCCACCAAAAATTCCCTTTTAGAAAAGCGGTCCGACCAGGCACCCGTCCCGATTTGCACAACGCCCCACACAAGGGGATAAAGTGCTGCTGCTAAACCGATGGCAGACAGGGAATACCCCTGTGCTTTCATCAGCAGCGGCAACAAACCCCATACCAAGCCGTCGTTGAGGTTATTGACAAGACCTGCCTGCGTAACAGCCGACAGGTTGCGGTTGTTCAGCGTAGTGTCCCAAAAAACAGAGGCCAATCGTGGCCGACACGAGATAGTGGCCTCCAAAGCTGCATGGTGTCGGGTGTCGCGCACAAAGAACACCGTCAGCAAAAGGCCCGTCGTGGCAATGAGGCCACCGCCCACTGTCATGACCTGTAGCGGGGCCGCAAATTGCACCGCCCACGCTGAGCCAAAAGCGGCCAGCGCCACTGCCACATAGCCCGCAAATTCGTTCAACCCCATTGCCACCCCCCGTCGCTTTTCGCCCACCAGGTCTATTTTCATCACTACAGTACTGGACCACGCAAAGCCCTGATGCACCCCCAGCAATACGTTGGCCCAAAGAATATAGTACCAGTGTGGCGCATACCAAAAAATCAGCGGCACCGGCAGCGCCAGCATCCAGCCCGCTATCAGGAGTTGCCTGCGTCCGTAGCGATTGGACAATCTGCCGGACACATAATTCGACAGTGCTTTGGCGAATCCGAAGGCCGCAATAAATGACAAAATAGCAAAAGAAGTGGCCACCGCGAAGCGGTCGCGGGCCACCAATGGCAGCAGCGTGCGCTCTAAACCAATCATGGCCCCTACGAAGCCATTGACCAACACTAAGAGGGCAAACTGGCCGATATTTTCACGTAATCCGAGGGCCATTTATCTGAAAGTATAATCTACACCCGTGACTTGCGACAAAAGCGTCGGGGCGGCATCCAGCATCTTCGCGTCGCCTTTGGGCAGGGGCGATACAGGCGAATTCCGCACCGTCGTGGCATCTACGGGCAGCATATCAAAAATATAGCCTTCCGTAATCGGAATCAGCCCCTCGGCATTGGGGGTGCTGCGCGGCGGGCAAAACCGAAAACCATTGGACAACACAATGTCAGCGGGTACTTTCCAAGCCAGCGCGTCCAAGATGAGGGTATCTATCGTGTTCTCCACCACAAAATACCGATATAAGGGTACTTTGCTATAACCAACTACCTTTTCTATGTCCTCTTTATAGGGGGCTTCTGCCTGTGCCACCAAATCAGCCATTTCCTCTTTGGCTTTGTATTTTTTGACATTCACTTCCATGAGTGCGTATTGCTCCGATACAACTTTGCCGTCCCGCACCTCCACATCCAAGCGGCCCACAAAAGACCCGAAAGCCCCGGGCTCTACCACTTTGGCGTACTGGCACTGTATGGGCGTGCGGACGCGTTCGTGGGTGTCACCGCCAAAAATGTAGTCCACGCCTTTGCATTCCGGCATATTTGCCAAAGCGATTTGTTGAGAAAGGCCCAAATGCGCCAAAATAATAATCATGTCGCATTGCTCCTGTTCTTTCAGTACCTGTACATAGTATGCGATGTTTTCTTCGGGTTTGCAACAGGGTGAGGGTGCCGCTCCGCGGGAGAGCCGCGTCGGCAGCATCGCCTTCCTCATGGGTGGTGCCGGATACGTGCAGCGGCGCATTGGATGCGGAAAGGATATGAGGTAAAAAACCAGCAGCCAGCCCTCCCAGCAGGGTGTTGCGCAAAAAGTGACGACGGGGCAGCCCGCTTTTTTCTTTGTTTTCTGACATGAAACAGGAGATTTATTTTTTGTAGAAAGCGATGATCGGCGCAAAAGGTCCAAATTTATGTTGTTTTTCGGGAAATGTATCTGCATAAGGGCCAAACGGATGGTCGAAGTTTTTTTTCGCCACGTCAGGCCAGTCTGTGGCTAAAAAAGGATGCGGCGGGCGCGGCTGGGCATTCACAAAGGCGGCCACATCCCACGCCTCCTCGTCGGTGAGTTGCGGATTATCGTAGCTGGCCCCTAAAGGCATATTGGCCTTCACATAACCTGCAAAACGCGACAGGCGAAAAAGCCCGGCTGCCTGATTGTAGCTGCGTTCGCCCCACAACGGCGGGTAGTGGCGCGCACTTTCCGGCATGGGCAATCCTTGCCCGCCCGGCCCGTGGCAGCTGGCACATTTGGAAGCGTACACCTGGGCACCCCGATGCGGATCGGCTGCCCTTTGCAGGAAAGGCACCTCCACCAATCCCGTTCCTTTGGGTTTGGCTCCCTTGGGCACCCCGGTCCCCAACCACCGCATATAAGCCAGAATGGCCCGCATTTCAGGGCCGGTGGTGTCCAATGCCTGCCCGTTCAGGCTGCGTTCAAAACAATCGTTAATGCGCTTGGGGATGGTTTCCAGACTGCCGGACCGGGCGCGCATTTGCGGGTAGGTGCTTTCCACAGCGAAGTAGTTATTGCCAAACACCCTGCTGCCCGCTTCCAAATGGCAGTTCTGACAGTTTAACGCGTTGATACTGTTGGGGCGCACTACGCCGTTTTTTCCGAAATAATCCTGCGTGTGGGCAATGAGGTCGCGCCCATAGCCAATCGCTTTGGCCGACTGATCGGTTTCTGCTAAAAAATCGTCGGGCGCTGTCCAAAACACCTGTGCATCGTACCGGGGCCAAACGGCCTCCCGCTGCGCTTTCAGTCGGCAGTTATGCAACTGGTAGTCCTGAAAAGCGGCAGCCATGCCGCCGATGGTCAACAGGACAGCGCCTCCGGCGAGCAGCAGGCGTAAAACGCGCAAATAGCGCATTTGCCGCTGACATTGTCCGGCCAACATGGCATTCCGAGACACTGTTTTTAAGTAAAAAACCAAGTTTCCCTGTACCCAAATCAGCGCTCCGGTCAAGGCAGCAATGACTCCCCAAAGCACAGGATAGTAAAAACTTTCCTCCATTTTTATGTTTTGATCTGAAAAACGAAGGCAAAGATACCGGGATATTTCAGCCAGACAGGTGACTTTTGTTACAGACAGGAGACAAAAAAATAGAATAGGACATTATTTTTCAGGTTTTCCGCATGTCCGCGTTTTCCGGCAGGAGGCACTCTGCCAACTAACTTTTCGTTTCGGCAATCGCCTGCCGCACCAATTGCGCATCGGCCAGCCGGGGTACGGTCACCTGCAATTGCGGATATGCCTCCATAGTACGGGCCAGGGTACTGATGGCATGGGGGTTGCGCGCCCATGCGCGCCGGGCAATGCCGTTATTTACGTCCCAAAAAAGCATGGAGCGCAGGCGGCGTTCTGCGGCTTCCGAGCCGTCCAGCACCATGCCAAATCCCCCATTGATGACTTCGCCCCACCCTACTCCGCCGCCGTTGTGCAGGCTCACCCACGTTGCTCCCCGGAAGGCATCTCCGATCACGTTCTGAACGGCCATGTCCGCCGTAAAGCGCGAGCCATCGTAAATATTGGCCGTTTCGCGGTAAGGAGAATCTGTGCCACTCACATCGTGGTGATCGCGGCCCAACACCACCGGCCCGCGCAAACGCCCTGCTGCAATGGCGGCATTGAAGGCAGAGGCAATTTTTTGGCGGCCTTCTGCATCGGCATACAAAATGCGCGCTTTAGACCCCACCACAGGGATGTTGTGGCGCGCCTGTTGCACCCATAAGAGATTGTCTTTCAACTGTCCCTGTATTTCCTCCGGAGCCTGCGCCAACAGTTCGGAAAGGATGTCAGCAGCGATGTCGTCAGTGGTATCCAGATCGGCCTGCTCGCCGGAACAGCACACCCAGCGGAAGGGGCCAAACCCGTAATCGAAACACAACGGCCCCATGATGTCCTCCACATAGGAAGGGAAATCGGCCTGAGCCTCTTTGGCAAAAGCGTTGCCGTAGTCCCAGAAGTACATCCCCCGCGCCGTCATGCTGCGAATGAGGGCGGCGTGGTGTTGCAGGCTCTTATACACTTCTTCCATGAAGCGTTTTTTGTCCTTTTGCAGGAGCACCTGCGCCTCCTCGAATGTATAGCCCTGCGGGCAATAGCCTAAGTCATTCAGGTTGTGGCAGGAAGTCTGATCGCTGCCTAATTCCACCCGCACATCGTGTTCCACCAAATGCTGCCATAAATCTGTCACATTGCCCTGATAAATGAGGGCAATGCCATTTTGAGCGCGGCGGTGGTACTCGATCTGTTCCACCAAGGCACCGAGATCAGTGTAAACGTTTTGTTTGGAGATGTAGCCGTCGGCAAGGCGCTGCCGAATGGCACTTTCGTCCACCTCGGCCACTACGCCCACGCATCCGGTGATGACGGCAGCCAGCGCCTGTGCACCCGACATGCCACCCAGGCCCGAAGTGACGTACACCACTCCCCGGAGGCTGTCAATACCCAGCCCCTTCAACCGCCCGGCATTCAGCAACGTAATGACGGTGCCATGCACAATGCCCTGTGGGCCGATGTACATGAAGGAGCCTGCGGTCATTTGACCGTATTGAGTAACTCCTAAGGCGTTGAAGCGGTTCCAATCTTCTTTCGAGGAATAGTTGGGAATCATCATGCCATTGGTCACTACTACGCGGGGAGATTCCGGGTGGGAAGGAAAAAGCCCCAGCGGATGACCCGAATACAAGACTAAAGTCTGCTCGTCGGTCATTTCAGACAGGTACTGCATGGTAAGCCGGTATTGTATCCAGTTCTGAAAGACGGCTCCGTTGCCCCCGTATGTGATCAGTTCATGCGGATACTTGGCCACGGTGGGGTCAAGGTTGTTTTGGATCATCAGCATGATGGCCGCCGCCTGTTTGGAGCGGTGCGGATAGGCCGAGACAGGCCGGGCATACATTGGTTCTTCAGGACGGAAGCGGTACATGTAAATCCGGCCGTATTGTTGCAGTTCTGCGGCAAATTCCGGAGCCAGCACCGGGTGCCAGTCCTTCGGAAAGTAGCGCAGGGCATTGTGCAGGGCCAGTTCCCTGTCCGCAGAGGAGAGAACGTCCTCTATCACCCGGCGGGGCGCATGGGCCACTGAGAAGTCCGGGGCGGGGGCCGGGGGCAATGCTTCGGGAATGCCCAACGTAATGGTGTCGGGCGCAAAAGTCGTGTCAGTCACAGTTCGCAGATTTGGTGCGAAGGTAGGGTACTTTTCTGAATTGGACTGACCTTTTTGCAGTTGCTGTTTAAAAGAATCTTCATTTACTACCTTGTAATCCCCCGTTAAACTGAGGGATTACAAGATAATAAACGAGTGCGTATCCTTTAAATGTCCATTACTGATTGTCGAATGCAGAGCATTCGGATAAGAAACAGTGTTATTTGAAGGACCGCAGAGGTGGAGTCAGTGGATCAATTTTTGATTTCCAACTTTTTGCCCGTTATTTTTTGTCCGGGCCACTGTACCGATACATAATAGACCCCTGCCGGGAATGTTCGCACGTCTAAAGTATAGTCAAAACGTCCGACCGCATCCGTCTGGACAGTAGCTGTGTGCATCAAGCCACCCATCATGTTGTGTAACTGCAGGGTGCCGGAAACACCGGGGGATGCTTCTCCGCTGATATATGCATCGGCGTGGGCCGGATTGGGGCTTAGTGATACGGAAGATACAGTCGGTTCGGTGAACGCTGCTGCTCTGTCGCCCGCGCCGTCTCCCGCCCGCAATTCCGCAACATGGAAAGGGCTTACTGAAAGTACGTTATTCGTCTCGTTCGATTCTGCAATTTGGTTGAGAATGTCAGCCAAAAATACGAGGGTATGTGCTCCGGGCGGAACATCGCCGGGTACGCATAAAGAAACTCCATACTCGCGTGTACTGTACGGCCCCATGGAAGGAATAATGAAATCCTGTATTCCGTAAGTCTGAGCGCCAGTATTGAGGCGGCAACGCACCCTAAACTGCCCACAGGCCACCGGCCCCTGATTGTGCACTAAGAATTTGCCACTAACCTGCTGACCCGGCGTAATGTGCTGCCCGTTGATGCGGATGTTCGTAATAGTCAGATCGGTACCTGTTACCGCAGGTCCCTCTATATACACGCGATTGACGCGAAGGTCCTCAAAATCGAAGTGACCGTCCCGATTCCTATCCGTGCGGCCAATCAGATAGCGCCAGCCGCCCGACGTTTGGGCAGGAACACGACATGTCAGGTTCAGGTTCACGATGTTCAGGGGAGGCAGGCCGTCAATGAACACTTCACCGACGACTATATCCTCCGGATTGTACATGCTGTCCGCAGAAAGATGTGTATAGACCGGAAAAGAATAAGGATAATCCGGCATTTTATTTTTGGCGGCGATGACGGCCTGAAAATCTTTGCCACTCACCACACTACTCGGAGATGTGAAAGAAATAAGGTCCACGCATGCACCTGAAGTTAGGACAAAGTAGAGGGCAGTGAAAAGTAAAAAGTGGAGAAAAAACGTCTTTTTCATGATGAAAAAATTGTGCAGGCGGCTGACCGTGTTTTTTAAAAACCAAGGGCCGCCCAAAGTGAAAGAATAAAAAGAGCAAAATGAGGGGGCAGGTGAAGGGGAAGTCAAAGCTTCCTCTCCACTGCCAACAGAGTGTCAGTGCGATATGTAACTTCTTTTCGTACGATGCCCAGGAAGGAGGGCAATACCCGGTTATTCCAAAATTACTACCTTCAGGGGAGTTTGTCGTCGAAGGGTGCGGCCTTCCTGCTCCCAGAGGTGCAGCCAGTACATGCCCCGGGGCAATGTGCTGAGATCCAAGGTGTGCGTGCGACCGGATCGGGTGGCTTGCATTTGCAGACCTCCGGCAAGGTCAGTAATGCGCAACAGGATATGTTCGCACGAGGCGCTGAGGGAAGAACATTGCAGCGTCAGATAGCCCGTTGTGGGGTTGGGTGTCACAGACCAGTGGGATCGAATAAGGGTTCCGGTCTCCTTTATCGCCACTGGTCTTCGCTGACATTCGGCAGTGTCCACCAGATGAGGGGTTGTATTGCTCGAAAAAGCAGTCGTCACCTGTTGATTGTTGGTGACATGCAACATGGCGCGGTTGCGCAAAGCAGTACCTGCGGGCAGGTGTGTGTAGGGATTCAGGCGATACCGCACGAAGCCGTCCTGTGCATTCGTATTGGCCCATTGAAAACGAGCCACCGAAACTCCTTCCCGATCTGTATCAATGCTGTATGTGTAGGGTGCATGGGAGATACCCGGCACAAAAGAAGCGGGATCAAGGCCAGGGGGTATGGTATCGAGTATGGTGGCTAAGCGGTCGGTGTCGGTGAGGGCAAAGGTAATCTGATATTCCAATGGTGTGCCGGGTGCAATACGCCGCTCTTCTCCGCAACCCGCCGGGAAACCCCTTTTATACACCTGTGCATTCGGCTCTGCGACTGCTGAGAAAATGGCCGTTTGCGGGGCCTGATCGGCTTCCGGAAACTGCATGATAAAGCCCGTAGAGGCTACGCCGCTTCCGGCTGCCACACAGCCCTCTACAGCGTGCGTACTGAAACGTCCATTGGGGAAACCCTCCTGCTGGGGGACAATGATTCGCCATGTACTGCCATTTGCCGGCACTTTGAAAGTCCTTCTCCCTCCCCCAGGCAACTGAAAAGGCACGGCCCGCCCCATCACATTATCTTCCACTACGATATATTCCAGAGCATTTTGCATATCCACTCCTTTGTTTCTGATCTCAAATACCACCGAGTCGCCCATACACTGCCCTTTTACCTGTAGAATTGGCCCTACCCAAGCCTCCGACAAATCATTTTTGGCCGTCACATCCCCGCGAAACTGGTAAGTCTGCGCTCCTGCCTGCACAGGGGGCTGTATTTGCAGATTGACATTGAAACGATACGTCTGGTCGGAAGCAAGCGAATCGGTCGGCAGTTGAAAAAGCAGGGTATCGGGCGACAGTGCTGTAAAGGGGCGCGTAGCCGACAGCACCTGTGCTTCCTGCGGATCGTAAGAAAGGCGTACCTCCACGCTGTCGGCCACTGCTATGCCCCGATTGGTTACCCCCACCCGCAGCGCCACGGTCTGCCCCACCCGCAGCGGACCTGCTCCCAGGTCTATGGACAAAGCGGCATAATCGCCCAGAGAGAGGGCGGAAAGCGGCTGCTCATGCAGGGAACCGCTTTCAGCAAGGGGAACAAAGTAGGGGCCGCAGGATTGCCACGCTGCATTGGGCGGCACTGCGGATACCGAAAACGTGTCGGCAGGCACTGTCAGGGTGTAATCTCCCGTATTATCAGTTAGGGCCACAAATATTCTTCCGTCGGTGCCGATTGCCTGCACTTGCCACCCCGCAAGTGGCGGCTCTCCGGCGGTGTAAGCACAGTCGCCATCGGTATCCTCAGTGAGTTTCCCTGCAATAAAGTGTTCGTCAGAATGACCCCGGGGCGATACCTTATAGATCAGGCTACGCTCGGAAACAACAAACAATTGGGGTGCTTCATCGGCCACAATGAAGAAGCCCGCTGATCCTGATACAGGAGCAACGCCAAACCCCATACTAACCCGTCGCGTAAACAGATCATGGATACGCCCCCACCGTCCCGCTGTATCCAACACCTGAAAAAATGCCTTGCGGAAAGCGTCCTGTGCGCCTGTTACCACAATAGAATCACGTGCGAACTGTACGGCATGATAGGAAGGCCGATGTGCGGTCAGGTGCGTGTCTATGGAGCTGCCGTCTATCCGGAAACGCACTGACAAACCATTAAAAGCGCCATTCTGCTGTTGAAATCCTGTACCGAGGAGCCGCCCGCCTGGCAAAGGAAAAATGCCATTCAGGTATTCCCCTTTCCCAAAATCTAATCGCTTCCGAAAAATTAAATTGCCATCAGGAGTCATTTTCACCAACAAGACATCGGCAGTATCCTTAAACAAATTGACGGAGCCTGCCGCCACCAGATTACCGTCGGGCAATTCCTGCACCGAAGTCAGCAAATCATTGGCTATGATGGGGCTTACATAGTTGAACCACGAAACCTGACCATTCTCATTTGTTCGCATTATGAAAGCGCGGCGCTGTGCCGTATCCGCCCGACTGGCACCACACACCACCAGATCGCCGTTATTCAATATCCTCAAGTCTGCCGGAAAGTCGTCGTCACTGCCGCCAAAAGAACGATCCCAGATAATATTGCCCGTACTTCCATCTATCTTGAAAAGCCGGATTTGATAATCAGAAGGCACCGATTCGTATGAACGGCCCAGTAATATATACTCGTCGGAGGCAGTGCGCTTTATCTTTTCGCCATGATCGTCCAAGTCCCCCCTATGATCCTGCTCCATAAAACAGTCCCGTCTTCCCCATACCGCGTTACAAAAATGTCCCAATGACGAGTCAGCATATTTTCCAGGCTCCCTGTCACTATACACCCCCCGTCGGGGGTCGCCTCTACCCCGCGCGGCCACTCGTGTGTACCCGGCGTGTCTATGACGCGCTTCCAGTATTGCCCCTGTAGAGCAGGAGGCACACTCAGGAAGAAAAACAAAGACAGAAGAGCGGCTAATTGTTGCATACACTGACTATTTACAGAGTGAAGGCATGAATCTGCACCGGACTATCCTTTTCCAAAATGCTTTGGCAAATTCAACTCCGATATGACTGAAAGAACCCTCTGGTTATTTTTGCTATGACAAAGGTAGGGGCCGGGTCAACAACTGTGCAAATGATTTTAAAGAGACTTCTGCATATTTTTTCAATCAAAAACATTGATTATAAGCATTTTAGAAGTAGTTTTATACAAATATTGTTTTTAAATTCGTTTATAAAAAGTCCTTTTTCCAACCTCTTTCCACCTACACCGGCACCTCCTGCCTTGCTTATAACCATGAGAAATACAAAGTTACATGCCCTGCTACATCATTTTTCCGCATCCGAACGGCTCTTATTCCGCAAATTTTTGCGTTCCCCCTACTTCAATCAACGAAGCGACCTGGTGTGTCTTTTCGATATTTGGGAAAAAAATTTTACGGTTTCCGACAAGGAAACTGACGAGGAAACGATATGGCAGGCTATACAGCCCGGCAAATCTTTTAAAAAAACGAGCTTCATCTGGCCTACAGTCGGCTCCTGACTTTGGCTAAGACCTTCTGGGCCTTTCAGGAACTCCATACCGAACTCTATTGGCAACCCATCCGGTTGCTGCGCATGTACCGCAAGCGCCGCCTTGTTAAGCCCTATAACACCCTGCTGGAGGAAATGCGCCAGGCGGAAAACACACAGCTGCTCCGTGACAAAGATCATTTGTTTCGGGAATACAGAAGAGAACTCGAATATTACGAGGAACTGGCCACCCGACCGCGCAACCCGGAGATCAACCTTCAACAGGTAAGCGAACAATTCCAAAAATTCGCCATCGCAGAATGCCTGCGCGAAGCCTGTCTGATGCTCGCCCATCAGGCCATTTTCAGGAAAAACTACGACTTTGGCTTCCTGCCATTCCTGCTGTCTTTTCTGGATGCGCACCCCGACTGGCTGGAGGAACCCGCCATTCGCGCCTACTACTTTTGTTATCAGGCAATGGCAGTGAGCGATCAACCCCATTATTTTCAGGAACTGCGCACTATTTTCGGCCAATACCGCACGGCCTTCCCCGAAGATGAGATAAAGGCCATTTACAGGCACGTACTCAATGTGTGTATTCGACGACTTAACGAAGGGGAGAGCGGTTACCAACAGGAACTTTTACAATTGTACCGCACTGGTCTGGAACAGGGCATGCTGCTGGAATACAATCAACTGCCCGCCACTACCTTTAAGAACATCGTATCTGTTGCCCTGAAAATGCACGAACAGACATGGACAGAATATTTCATCGAACACTATCTCCCCCTTGTACCACCTGCGCAACGCGAAGAAACCCGCCTGTACAACCTCGGCAAATTGCGCTTTGCGCAGCAACGTTTTCACCAAGCCATGCCCCTGCTGGCCCGTCTCCATTCGGAGGACCCGTTGGTGATGCTCGATGCAAAAGTGTTACAGGCTAAAATGTTGTACGAAACCAAAGAAATAATCGTTTTGCAGGACTTTCTCTCGAATTTCAAGGTATTTTTGCGCCGCCAGTCCATTTCCGAAGGGCACCACGCCTATTTTGACAAAATTATACAACTTTTTATAAAATTACAAAATTTATCCCCCCACGATCTGCAAAAACAGACTGAATTCCATACAGCCATACTTGATTTGCGCATAGAAAGCGATCGCATGTGGTTTTTAAAACAGATTAAAGCCGGGCAGGTGTAAAATTGTGGTGCCAAAATACCGGACAGGAATTTTCTGAAACGCCCGACAAAAACAAAAATGCCTGATTTTCGGTGCATTCCAACACCAAAAATCAGGCATTTAAGTATAGAAGATAAGATGCGGTCTGCTTACTTCAACAGCGTCACATCTCCTTTCTTCGTATAAGTGGCTCCGTTGCCACAGGTGACGCGCACATACCAGGAATAGGAATCCGGGGTCAGCTCTTTGCCACCGAAGGAGCCATCCCAGCCTTTGGAATTGACATCTTCGGTTTCAAACATTTTTTCGCCCCAGCGGTTCCACACCACAAAATACAGGTCTTTGATATTCACCCCGCGCACAATGAAGTGGTCATTGTTGCCGTCGTCGTTGGGTGTAAACGCCTTTGGCACGAAAATGTAAGGCTCCACGCACTGGTTGGAAATAAACAGAATACTCACAGTAGCCGTTGCTGTACATACTTTGTCGCCGGTGACGGTCACTGTATAAGTCATGTCTTCCTCCGGTTGTGCAATAGGATTGGAGATATTGGCTCCGGTCAGTGTAGTAGCCGGTGTCCAGTTATAGACGTAGTCCGTAGCGCCGGTAGCAGTGGCATTCAATTGAGCGGTCTGCCCAAAGCACAGGGTGTCGCGGTCGGTACGTGCCTCTACCGAAACGTCTAATGTTTTTACAGCGAAGGAAAGAGACTGGGTGCATTTTGCCCCGTTGGTCACGGTTACTGTGTAAGTGCTGTTGCCCGTCGGCGGTGTCAACTTCGGATTGGCACCCGTCAGTTGGCTGTTGCTCCAGGCATAATTGGTAATGATGTCCGCAGGATTCAGGTTGGTTACAGTCAACTCGGTCTCATTGCCGGCGCATACTGTGCGATCGGCAGGTACCCCCTCGATGCGCACCGGGGCACGCAGCACAATCATGGAATCCACACCGGCACAGGCACCTACATTGCCCGCCCGTACATAATACTTTGTGGCTCCGGCCGCAGGATTTACCCGCAGCGTATCGCCTGCATTAGAAAGCAGGGGCTGGAAAGTAGCTGACTGCGACCACTCGAATGTGGTAGTTCCCGCCGGAGCATTGGCCCTCAAAGTGAAGGGGTTGTTGTCGCACAGTGTTTTGTCGTCGGGTAAGGACACCGGAATGCTTTCTTTAGGAGTCACTTTAGCAGCATATTGTATTTCGCAGTTGCCGTTTTTCACCGTTACCGTATAGGTCGTGACAACAGCAGGCGATACCGCAGGGTTGCTGCTGTTTATGTCCAAATTGGGGTCGGCAGGTTGTGCCGTCCACTGGTAGGTATAAGCGGCGTTGAAATCAGGATTCAGGCGCACAGAATTGCCTTTGCAGAAATCCACCTGCTCGGCCACCGACTCATCCACCACATCGGCGGTAACCTGTGTGACCACTGTGTCTTTACAGCCATTCTTATCTGTTACGATCAACGTGGCGGTTACCGCACTGCCGCCTGCAAAAACCGCCGTCGGGTTTTGCAACGCAGAGGTCTGTGTGCCGGGTGAGAAAGTCCAATTCCAGGACTGAATGCCTGCTGCTGCCGTACTTTGGTCGTTGAACTGAAACTCCGCATTTTGTATGCAGCTTTTCAGGGAAGAACCAATAGCAGCTGCTACCGGCAACACACCTTTCACCTGCACCTGCTTTTCCATGGATTTCACGCAGGCATCTTTGGGTTGAAACTTCACAGTATAGTTACCCGCTTGTGCGTAAGTGTGTACACCGCTGGTATTGGCAGAAGTAGTACCGTCCCCAAAAGACCATGTTCCTTCGGAAGTAGCAGTTGTTGCAAATGAAAGTACTTTATCGTCGCAGGTGTTCAGCGACGCAGTAGCACCCGGATCGGTTTTTTCATTGATGACCAACAAGGCCGTCAGCTCCTTTTTGCAGCATCGGTCGCTGCTCTCAACGGTCACTGTGATTGGATAAGTGCCGGGCGCGGAAGCACGGATATTGGTAAGCGCGCCCGTCGCGGAAGAGAAAACAATTCCGGCAGGCCCTGACCACTGGTACTTCAGCGAATCGGTGGGATTTGCTTTCACAACGCCCCACTGGACATCGCCGTTTTCGCAGGCAGCAAGCGGATTTTTGCTGTCTAAGGTGGCTTTAACAGCACTGTCTATCGCGTATGCAGTGTCAGCCTGCATACATCCTCCCGGTGTTTTAGCCACTACAACATATGTGGCATTGCCATCCACCGGACGAACCAATACAGGGCCGCTGGCAATGGAGTCGCCATTAGCATTGTACCAGGTCAGCGGATTGGCGTTACCATCCGTAAGGGCTGTAAAGCTGACAGAGCCGTTGCACGTGCAAATAGCATCCTGTATCAGCCGTGCCACAGCGCGTTCTACCACAAGGGTATCGCTTTTTTCCGCAGTACATCCGCCATTGGTTGCTTTTACGGTCACAATGTATTGGCCCGCATCTAAAGGCGAAAGTCCCGCCGCCGCGCTGTTCCCATTTACAATATTTATTCCATTAGATGCTGTCCAATTAAGCGTAGCCCCGGACGGATAACCCGTGGCTTTCCATGTGGGCGTTGTGCCAAGGCACACTTGTGTCGGATTGCTCCTGTCCAAATCTACCTCTAAGGCACGATCCAAAACCTGCACGGTGGCAGCATCGGCATTCGGACATCCGGGTATGCCGGCCCTTACGGTATAAACGGCATCGCCGCTCACCGGACGCACCAGCACAGGACCTACACCGAGCGAATCCCCGTTGGCGTTGTACCAGATCAGTTGTGCCCCTGCATTGGCAGTGGCCTGGAGGGTGATGCTTTCTTTGCAGGCGATTGCGGTATCGCTCAAAACGGACACCTCCGGCCCTTTGATGACGGTCAGTGTGGCAGCGGTTTCCGAAGCGCAACCAGCGCTGTTAGTACCCTTTACAGTGACGATATAAGTACCGGCATTGCCAGAAAGCGTGGCATTGGCGGTAGTGGAACCCGTTATTGTTATCCCGTTACTCACTGTCCAGGTGTAACGTACCGTGGTATCCTGCGGATTTTGATTAATAACTGCCCATTGAGCAGGTGCCCGTTCGCATACCGTAGAAGGTGTGGACGCGATGCGAATGTCCACCGCCGCAGGCATGACTTCTACCGTTTTGCTGACGCTGCAATTGGGCGCAGAAGCCGCCGTGACGGTATAGACGCTTGTGGCGGTACCGGCCGGGATGGTGATGCTGCTGCCGACACCGACGGTATTGCCTGTTGCATTTTGCCACACTAAGTTTGCATTGGAGGTGGCCGATAAAGTTACGTTTTTATCGCAGGCAATAATCCGATCTTTATCCACGGTCAGGGTAGGTTTTTCCGCCACCGTCAGCGGCGTTTGCAGCAGGAGCATGCAACCGAACTGATTTTTTACAACCACTTCAAGGTTATAGCTGCCCGCAGTTGCCGACACGGTGGGATTGGCCACAACCGGCGAGCTGATGGTAACGCCCACAGGTACCGTCCAGGCATAAGTCAGCAAATCGCCTGTCTTCTTATTATTCACACTCAACATGGCCGTTTCGCCCACACACACCTGAGCGGATGCCAAATCCGCCTCCACTGCCCTTGATATGGCTTCGGTGGTGGTGGAAGCCGTACCGCACTGGTTGGCAGCTTCCACACGATAAATGCCGGAAGGTGCATTGAAGGTGTTGCCAGTCGCCACCTGTACATTATTGCTGTTGTACCATACTACCGATGCGCCCGCAGAAGCGTTGGCCGTGAGCAGTACCTGCGGGTTACATCCCGCGCCCGGATTGACTAGGGTCAGTACAGGCTTTTCTTCAATGGTCAGTTCAGCGGTTTTGGAGACAGAACAGCTGTTATCTGCATTGCTGGCGCGTACGGTGACTGTATAGACCCCAATCGGGCCGCTCAGCGTGGCGGTATTGGTGTTTCCACCGCTGATATTGAGACCGTTGGCACTCCACTGATAATTGACATTGCTTCCTCCATTGGTCACTGTGGCCTCCCATGTTGCCGTGGTTCCGGTGCATATACGTGCGGGGGTCAGTTTCAGGTCTAAAGCCAAAGAGTCGTTGGGCTTCACCTGCACGGTACGGCTGTCGGTGCAACCTGCATTTTCTGCTTCCACGCGATAAGTAGCCACCGCTGTTCCGGCTGCAACCGTCACAGAAGAGCTGCTGCCCGTCGAGCTGCCATTGGGCAGGGGATTGCCATTGGCATCAAACCATCGGAAGGTGGTACCTGCGTTGGCACTGGCCGAAAGGGTGACGTTCTGGCTGCCGCAAGCGACCACCACATTGCTGGTATTCAGGTTGACCCCTTTGCGCAGAATTTCAAAGGTGGCGGTTGCAGCACATCCCTGTGCGTCTCTGGCTTCTACTTTATAACTGCCTGCATCTAAGCCACTTACCTGTACACCGGTAGTAGTGGTATTGTTGGGCCATGTCCAGACGTAGTTTACACTGCCTGCTGCCCCCACAGGCACGGCTGTGGCGCTGGCCAAGTCCGTCCCTGTACAGGGTAAATCTGTTTTGTTGACGGTGAGCGACAGACCCGGGTCTGCACCTATCGTCACCGAAGCCTGTCCCTGACAGCCCGTGGTGCTTTCTGTTACGGTTACGGAAACGGTGGTGTTGGCCGCCAGGCCGATGATACTGTTGCTGTTGGGGGCGTTTGGCATACTCCATTGGTAGGTGAAGTTGCCGGTAGCAGGTGTGACTGCAACAGTAGCGATGCCGTTGTTTACGCCCACACAGGCCGTGTTTTTAGCGCTTAAATTCAAATTGAGTCCCCCCGAACCCGGTATGGTAATGAAAATATCGTGCTGGCAGTTGTTGGCATCAAATGTACAGACATAATATTGCCCGGGAGCCAGGCCGGTGGCCGTATTGCCCACAAAACCATTGCTCCATACATGGCGATAGGGAGGGGTTCCGCCGGTAGCCGTCACAGTGGCGCTGCCATTGGCACCACCGCAGGCAGGCGTTATTTGCACAACTGTCACGTTTATAACGGAAGGCGTTACTAATGCGGCGCTTTTGACGGCGCTACAGCCGTTTGCATCAGTGACGGTGACGGTATAGACCCCCGCCGAAGCATTTTGCAGAGCCGGATCGGTGGTTCCGTTGCTCCACACATAGGTGAAAGGACCAGTGCCTCCATGTACAACTGCTCCCAAAGAGCCGCCGTTGGGCAGGGAGCCACAAGGGGAATTATTTATCTTGATTTCTACGTCCAAAGCACCTGACACATTGTAAGCAGCAGCCTGGGCGCAGCCATTGGCATCTGTGGCCGTCACGAAAAAAGTACCGCCGCCATTGACCGGGACGGAGTTTCCGGTGCTGCCACCGGACCAGTTGAATGTAACCAATCCGGTTCCACCCGTAGCGCTTACGCTCAGGGTACTGCCGGGTTGACAGACGGAAGCCCCGGACGCAAAGGAAAGCGACAAGGCTGCAGGTTGCGGTATACTCACAACGCCCGTTGACGTTAATCCATTTTTGTCTGTTACGGTCACTGTGTAACTGCCTCCGCTAAGACTATAGTTGGTGGAGTTTTGTTGGCCATTGTCCCAATGATAGGTATAAGGAGCGGTCCCTCCCACAGGTGTCACGGTAGCACTGCCATTGGTGTAGCCAAAACAGGTGGGGGCCACAAAGGTGAAAGTCAGAGGAAAACTCTGTGGGGTACCCGGAATAGTGATAAAGAGATCGCTTTGGCAATTGTTGGCATCGAAGGTACATACATAATATTGGCCGGGAGCCAAACCGGTCGCCGTGTTGCCCACAAAGCCGTTGCTCCACACATGGCGGTAGGGAGGAGTACCTCCGGTAGCCGTCACCGTAGCGCTGCCATTGGCACCATTGGTAGCAGATACGATGTTACTCACCGTTACCACGATGGCACTGGGTACAGTGATGGTTGCACTCTTTACTGCGCTGCTTCCTGTCACATCGCGCACCGTAACCGTGTAGGTACCAGCAGCTGCGTTGTATAAGTCGGCGGTAGTGCTGCCAGTATTCCAGCTATAGGTCAAAGGCGGTATGGCTCCACTTACAGTAGTGACTACGGAGCCGCCGTTGGGTTGTGTATGGCAAGGGGAATTGGAGGCCACAAGTGTCAAATCGAACGCCGCTGCTCTTTCCAAGGCTGCCCCGTGAACGCTTCCTTCTGCACTGGTGTTCCCATGGTGCAGGAGGACGTTACTTATTGTGATACTGCCATTTATACAGGAGGCAAAGCGGACAGGCGCGAATGCGCTAAACTGGAGCGGTAAGGTTTGAGCAGTCAGGAGACCACCCGAAATCACAAGGACGACCGCCGTAGCAAAAAAGTATTTGCAGATGGTTGAATATGTATTCATAAAAAAGGTGTCAAGTGTCAAAGCAGTGTGAAAGTTGTACAAGTGAAAGCGGTCTTACTTCCGTAGTTTATCCGGGGTGTGATTGATGTTGATACCTATGATTTCTAATCGGCGTGCCCGGGACGCGGGAATGCTAAAAACGGACTGTAAACGATCCTTCGGGTCATCATTAATACCCTCTTTTGAAATTTCCCCTTTCGGAACGGAGCGCAGTGTCAGTTGGCCCGACTTGATATAAGGCGCATAGATGCTTCCATCGAATAATTCGAAGTGCTTACGTACTGAAGACACACGTCGGGCGGTCAGCATCTTATTATAATCGGCATTGGCCAAAGGAGAAGCGTAACCTACTAAGGTCAGCTGTATTTCGTATCCTTTATCCAACAATTCTTTTAGTTGTTCTGAAAAGCGCTCTAAGCGCCTTTGGCCTTCCACTACTTCCTTTTCAAAAAAATTGTCCAGCGACTCCTGTATGGCTTTGCCGTTGGGCTTATTCTGATGCACCAATATGAAAGAGTCTTTCCGAGTGATGTACTTTCGATAATATTCAATATACTGCGTTGCTGCTTCTGTTTCCGAACCCCTCGTGATTTTGGGTATATCATTGTCGAAGTAAAGGCGAATCGGGAAGCGGTTCAAGACCAACTGTTTGTAAATGGTTTGGAAGGCATCGTCTTTCAAGTTATTCGTAGTAAACCATACTGTATCAGCGTCATAATATGGTTTATTTGCATGCAGCATATAGCGCTTCTGTCGGGGAATTGTCTCTTTGTAAAGGTCCTTGATGGTTTGATTGGTAAAAGCCTCATAGGGGGCTTCGCCCTCGTCATCCATATTTACTAATTGAAACGTCACGTCATCCAGGGTGTCCGTCAGAACAAGACTATCTACTGCCCATGCAACGAGGTCCAAGCCGCGGTTCAATAACAAAAGGCGCTCAATGGTCTGTGAACCGGTCAATCCCTCTGTGGTGACAGAGGTAGCGCTGGAGGTATAGCCTTTTTTAGAGACAGATACCGTATAACGATGATTATACTGTAACGTATAGTCGTATCTGTTCCCTGTTTCGTTTTTATCCTTTATTTCTTTCCACATATCTTTTGCAGCCACTTCATTATTCACAACCGCTCCCTGATCTACAAATGTGCATTCCGTGCCGAGAAGGTCTTCCTTAGTTTTGAGGTCTTTCACCCGTACTATCAGGTTGATTTTGTAGGGCGTAAGCCTGAGTTTGGCAGAATCGCTGCAAGCATTTGCCCCGGGGATGTAGATCAGGCTGTCCGTCTCGAATCCCGGCTTCGAAGCGACGAGCGTATAAGTACGCAACCTGTCTAACTGCAAACGCTTCGTGCTGCCCGCCACATATTCAGAGGACTTTTCGCGGCGCACCCCCGACATTACCTCTACAACTTTTAAGGTAACGCCTTCCAAAGGTTGATTATCTACTTTGTTGACAAAAGTCGTCATTAAGGAAGGCTTTTCCAGTTCTGCCGTGAATATATCAAAACAGCAGGCTTCTTCAGTCAGATTCTGTGCCCCTTTCCGATTAGAAGCAAAATAGGCCGTACACCCCTCCTTAGAGACCGTAAAATAGGCATCGTTGCTGTGCGAATTAATTTGCATACTAAGATGTTTGGGCGATGTCCATTCAGTGCCATAACCTTTAGCCGAATAGATATCCAGCCCACCCAGTGTTTGTAAACCATCCGTGCTGTAATAAAGGGTGCCGGAAGAAGTTTGATAAAAAGGAGTCACATCTTCTTTGGCGGTATTAATAGCACTTAAATTGACAGGCGCACCGAAACCAAAGCTTTGTTTTTCAGCATACCAGATGTCCCTTCCGCCTTGGCCGCCAGGCCGATCACTCACAAAGAAGAGTACTTCACGGTTATCCGGGGTGTAGCCGATATTGGGTTCGGTAGTCGTGTAGTCGTCCATATTGATCGGGGAAGGCAACCTGATGGGCTTACCCCAGGCACTTTTAGGGGTGGCACGTTCGCGCATATACAAAGCACAGCGTAAGGAGACAGCGCTTTCGTTTACAAAATCGCATACACTGTAATACATCACTGTATTTTCCCGGTTAAAGGTCACCTGTGCAGTATGGCGGTTTGACTCATTGAAGCCTTGTACACCCGCCTGCAACACATCGTTGGCTTTTACAGCACTCATCACTTTGGTCAGGTGCCTTTTGGGATTGCGCTTGTCATCATCAAACGGAAAGCGATAGGAAGAAAAATAAAGCGTGTCTCCCACCATAAGAGGAGCAATTTCCGAATATTCGGTATTAATGTCCTTTAAAATAGTCGCCTCTATATTAGCGCCTGATTTTGTTATCCCGCCTGCCCACAAGGTATTCTCTAAACCGACCTGTGCCTTTTCAGAGATTTCCGGTGTAATTCCAGCCGGTTTGTTGTCGAATAGCAGCCCCCGATAAAGTTTTTCGGCTTCGGCAAACTTACCCAGTACCATCTTGGTTTTGGCCAACAGGAGAGTGATGGCCCCGTCGCTGTTCTCAATATTGCGATCTACCATGCGCTGATAGGCCCATTCGGCCTGCTCGAAAGCCGAATACTGCATGGCGTTGTCGCCGTACCCTTTGAGGGAGATCGCATTACTACTGTCGGCAGCCATCATCCGTCCATAGTACTGCATGGCAGCGTAGTAATCGCCTTCTTTTTGGGATTTGTCGGCCTGGTTTTTCAAATCATGGAGAGAGGGGGCGCGGTTGTAGCCGCCACCAATGTGGTCGTGGTCGCTGCTGCCGTTTTGTGCCTGTGCAGATGCAAAAGTACACAAAAACAAAGCGATGAAAATGCTTCTCATAGTAAGTTGGTATTTTTTAGATAATCGGACAAGATTTAAAGGCGGCGGATTTTAACTTATACAGGCGATAAATGAGCGACACCTCCGGACCGGCGCGGCGTCCCGTCAGTGTATAGATGTCGGAAAACATGTTGACATCGTAGGTAAAGCCCAATGTCCAGGTGCGATAGTGTACTTCTGCATGGGGTATGATGGCATCGCCATAGCGCTGCCGATAATTGGCTCCGACCTGAAGGGATAATTCTTTATAAGGACGGCGATCCAAGTGCAGACGCATTCCTCCGCCATACACAATCTCTCTGTAAGACCCCTGCGTGCGGTACAGGCCATTGGCCACCAAATCTACATTTCGTCCTATCTGCAACACCGTGAGGGCATACAGCGACCAACGCTGGCGCAGGCGCACCTGTCCTTCGTCACTCACCCCGGCCGTCCAAAAGTCGTGGTCAGGGCGATTGAGGTGGAAGCCCGATCCGCCCAAATCCAGGCGGTGCCGTCTTTTGCTGCTCTGAAGCCGATAATTAACCCCTGCATTCAGGTCAAAATACATCAGCCGGTTGTTCTGAAACAGCTGGTCTTCCCGGAAAGGTGCACTGGGATCATAGACGCAGTCGTTCCACTGGGCATCGAAACTGAGGCTGTTGGTGTTGAAGGCCCGTTGCCCAAAGGCAGGCATCACTCCAAGCGTCAGGAAGTGGTTCTTTGCCACTGGCAGCGTAAGCGACACCGGAACCCCTATGTGCATGGACGTAAGACGCAGGCTGCCCTGTCGGTCGTAATTGAACAGCAGTCCCCCGGTCAGGAAACGGCTGTAGTTGCCTTTATTCAGATAGAGTTTGTGCTCCCACGAGATACCCGTTGTCAGGTAAGGCACGGGGATACTGCGGTGCTGATCGCGGTAGGAGGCCGCCACCCGCATATCTCCTCCAAATACGCCGGCCAAACCGGGATTGAGATTGACCGGAGCATTGCCAAACTGTGAAAAGTGAATGTCCTGCCCCATACCCGGAAGCGAGAACAGCAGGAGAGCCATCCATGAAAGATTGCGGAAAGAGAATACAAATGTCTTCACAAGTGTTGCCATTTAATGAAAGTCAAAAGACGTAATTGGTTTATAAGCAAAAAATGTACCAATGGTACAAAGTGGTAGTCAGCGTGTTTACTAATATAACGAAGCCATGCGAATACTCGTACACAAGCACTCCATGACATAAACAGTAAAATATATAACAGGTCGAATAAATATTGTCTCTCCCTCTGCCCAAGGAAAAAGAACAAGGATTAAAAAATCCATATAAAGGTCTTTTCACCTGCTTTATTCCTAACAAGAACAAAATTGTATAAAAGCAGAGACATCTCTTGAGGATTAACAAAAGCGAGGGCGTAAAGGTAGGCAGGTTCTTATCAAACCGGAATTTTTTTTTCATTTTTTAGAAAAAATACTGAAAATTAAGTATCATCTTCCGGTGCTTTGAGCCCCATTCCCACCTTCTCATAACCAATAATCCAGTTTCCTCCGGTATCTATGTACCAGCCGGCAGGAAAAACCGATTTGAAAGTGCGTTCAAAAAAGCGCTCGGTGGCCACTTTGTTGGAGGGCGCACCGGCATACAGGCGGTTAAACAGCAACATGCCGCCGGGCGCTAAAAGGCGGTAACAGGCATGCAAAAATTCTTTGGTCTCGAACTGAGGCGGGGTCAGCTCGTCTTCAAAAATGTCCACAATCAGCAGGTCAAAGGTATCTTCGCAAATTTCAACAAATACCTCCGCATCGGCGTTGACGATTTGCACCGGACTTTGCAGGCGGCTGAGGGTGTAACGCCATGCCATTTCTGCAATGGTTTCGTCCCATTCCACCGCCGTGTAATGGTACTGCACTTTGTACTTTTTTTCCAGCAGTAAAGGCACACTGCCCAAACCCAGTCCCAACAATAAGACGTTTTTGAAAGAACGGCGCGCCGGATCAATATCTTCAAAAGCAAGGTCGAAATTGCGGTAGAGGTCGTCCCAGGAATAAATGGCATTGCCGCTGAGGAGTTGCACCCTGCCCCGGTCGAGCATAACGCTGAGTTCGGGGTTTTGCTCCGAAGCGGCCTCCTCCAATGTCAGCGGCGTAAAGTGAGAGAGCCATTTTTTCCAAAAGGGAATGCGCATTTCTTGCATCAGACTTCTTTACAATAGGTCAGCTCCTTGCCCGTTATGACAAGCACCCAACATTTGAGGCGGAACAAAAATCCTTCTTTCACATGCCTGCGGTTTTCAGTGTTTACCCCTGAAAACTCAAATAATAAAGTGAGGTAACTGTGGGCCAAAGGGGTCGGATTCTTACCAATGTCGTATGCGCCGAACAAGTTTTCAAATTCGGCGCGATGTTGCTCTCCGTAGTAATGTATGAGCATACTTACCAAAAGGCTTTTCCCGAACCGGCGTGGGCGCAGGAAAAAGAGGTAGCTGCTCAATGACTCCAAAACACGGATATACGGGGTTTTGTCCACATAATGGCAGCCCTCCAACACAACATCCCGGAAATTGCTCTTGCCTTGTGGCAGTTTCATCATCATGGCGCTTACATTGCTACATAAAAATGCGGTTCTCTTCTACTTTTGGCCATTCTCCCTACATATAAGGCTGTCCTTTACAATTTGTCTGCTACCGCCTCCACGGCTTCCTGCAACCCCTCCGTGCGGCTGCCACCTGCTGTGGCAAAGAATGGTTGTCCGCCGCCGCCGCCGTTGAGGTAGGTTTTGGCCAGATCGCGCACCAGATTGCCTGCGTTCAGGCCCCTGCTTTTCGCTAAGTCGTCGCTGATGCGAATGGTGAGCAGGGGTTTTTCGTTGGCCACCGAACCAAAGGCGACCACCGCATTGCCCAACTCGCGCTCTAATTCGTAGGCGAGGGTTTTGACCGCATTGGGATCGGCAATGGGAATCACAGCAGCCACCAATTGCACACCATTCACGCTGCGCACCCGGGCCTTCAGCCCCTCGCGCAATTGCCCGGCCTGTTCCTGCACCATGCGCTCAAGAGTCTTTTGGAGGCGCTTATTTTCCTCCTGCAGGGCTTCCACACTTTTCAGGAGGTCTTTGGTGCGCAGGGCGTTTTTCAAAGCCGTCACTTCTTCTACTACCTGCGCAGCATAGCGCTCTGCGCCCTCGGCAGTGACGGCCTCGATGCGGCGCACCCCGGCACTTACAGCGCTTTCGGAGGTAATTTTAAAATACCCGATTTGTCCGGTGTGCTGCACGTGGCATCCGCCGCACAGCTCCCGCGACCATTCGGGGTCGAAAGTAATCATGCGCACGTGGTCGCCGTATTTTTCGCCAAACAGCATCATGGCCCCGGCCGCCCTGGCTGCCTCCACCGGGATGCTGCGGGCTTCTTCCAACGCGATGTTGGCGCGGATTTTTTCATTTACTAAACGCTCTATAGCCGACAGTTCTTCATCGGTTACTTTCTGAAAGTGCTGAAAGTCAAAGCGCAGGGTGTCCTCGTCTAAGTAGGAGCCTTTTTGCTGCACGTGGGTACCCAGCACCTGGCGCAAAGCGGCGTGCAGCAGGTGGGTAGCTGAGTGGTTATTCTCTGTGAGGCGGCGCTTGTGTTCGTCCACTAAACAGCGCACGGCTTCGTCGTCTATGGCTTCGGGCAGGCGCTCGACGTAATGGATGATGAGGTTATTTTCTTTTTTAGTATCGGTGACGCGCACCTTTTCGCTGCCAAAAATCATGTAGCCTGTGTCTCCCACCTGACCACCGCCTTCGGGATAGAAGGGGGTTCTGTTGAGGACGAGCTGGTACTGCGTTTGCCCCTTGATGGAAACAGTGCGGTACTTGGTGACGTAAGCGCTGTTTGTTTCCAATTGGTCGTATCCCACAAAGTCCACATCGCTTTCGTCGCGCAACACCAACCAGTCGCCCACCTGCTTGACCGCGTCCTGTCGGCTGCGGGCCTTTTGCTCCTGCAAGGCTTCTTTAAAGGCAGATTCTTCCACGTTCCAGCCTTTTTCGGCTGCAATCAGCCGGGTGAGGTCGAACGGGAAGCCGTAGGTATCGAACAATTCGAAGGCCTGCCGTCCGCTGAGGGTATTGTCGGCGATTTCTAAGTTTTCGATGCGGCGAAGACCGGACTCCAGTGTGCGCAAGAAGGCTTTTTCTTCGCTTAAAATGACCTCGGTCAGGAAATTGATTTGTGCCTTCACATCGGGAAAAATGTCGCTGAAGGCTTCGGCCAGAATGGGGGCCATTCTGTAAAGCACCGGCTCCTGAATGTCAAGTACCGAAAAATAGTAGCGCACGGCGCGGCGCAAAATGCGCCGGATAACGTAGCCAGCCCCGGTATTGGAAGGCATCTGGCCGTCGGCAATGGCAAAAGTGACCGCCCGCAGGTGATCGGCCACCACGCGCATGGCCGTGTCTTTGCGCACGGTATCAATAGTGTGGGCCGCCGATCCCTCGTAGGCATCTTGATAAGTATGGCCCGAAAAGCTGCTGAGGAATTGGAACAGTGGCAACCAGAGGTCGGTGTCGTAATTGGAGCGGGCGTTTTGCACCACGCGGCACAGGCGCTCGAAACCCATGCCGGTGTCCACGCTTTTGGCAGGCAATTCCTCCAAAGAGCCGTCGGCCCTGCGGTTGAACTCCATGAACACGTTGTTCCAGATTTCAATCACGTTGGGATCGTCGGCATTCACCAGGTCGCGGCCGTCTTTGGCGGCCCGTTCGGCATCGGGGCGCAAATCCACGTGTATTTCGGAGCAGGGGCCACAGGGACCCTGATCGCCCATTTCCCAGAAATTTTCTTTTTTGCCAAAAGGCAGGATGCGGTCTTCCGCTATGTATTTTTTCCAGGTGTCGTAGGCTTCCTGATCGAAGGGCAGGTTTTCTTTTTCATCGCCCCTGAATACCGAAACGTAGAGCCGGTCTTTGGGTATTTTATAGTATTCGGTCAGCAGCTCCCACGACCATTCTAAAGCCTCGGCTTTGAAGTAATCGCCAAAAGACCAGTTGCCGAGCATCTCGAACATGGTGTGGTGATAGCCGTCGCGGCCCACGTCTTCCAAATCGTTGTGCTTGCCGGAAACGCGCAGGCATTTCTGGGTGTCGGCCACGCGCTTGGAGGGCGGGGTCTGATTGCCGAGGAAAAAGTCCTTCAGCGGGGCCATGCCGGAGTTGATGAACATGAGGGTGGGGTCGCTTTTGGCAACCATGGGGGCAGAGGGGATGATCTTATGGCCTTTGGAGGCAAAAAAATCGAGGAATTGGCGGCGTATCTGGCGCGAGGTCACGTATATTGAATCTTTAAAGGGTTGACTGGATGGGTGGATGGATGGTTGCACAATGGCGAAGGGGATACAGGCTGGACCTGCCGCCTGCCTGTTTTGCGCCGCAAAAGTAAGCGTTTTTTTGGATTTTCAGGAGGAAATTTATAAGAGTAAGCGGGGAATCGCCTTAAAATCGCAAATTTGATCCTTTCCGCCTATATATACCAAAAATGGAAACTACAGGCTGCGTCTTTTTAACACTTCCTATTATATAGTACCCAACCGCCCCTGTATAATAGGAATACCCTGCCAAGAGCGGACAGCCCCGCCCCCGCTTTTGCAAAAAGTAAAAAGGTAAAAACTTAACATAACCTGAAAACCGGACGCAGCCGCGCCCCCTCCTATCGTTTGCGCATCAGCAGCAGGCCGTCGCGCAGGGGTAGCAGGAGGTTGTCCACGCGCTCGTCGGCGTGGACGAAGTCGTTGAAGGCACGCAGGGCCTGAGTGGTGGCATCGGCCGCTCCGGCCACCACCTTGCCGTCCCAGAGGACATTATCGGCCACGATGAAGCCGCCAGATCGGGTCTTGGCCAGGGCCCACTCGTAGTGTTGGAGGTAGTCCATTTTGCCGGCATCCATAAACGTGAGGTCAAAGGTTTCGTCTAAGGCAGGCAGGATGTCGGCCACATCGCCGAGGTGGAGGCGGACTTTGTCCTGTACGCCTGCCAGTTCCACGTACTTGCGGATGATCCAGCCCAATTCGTCATTGACCTCAATGGTGTGCAGGCAGCCGTCGTCGGGCAGGGCCAGGGCCATATAAATGGCGGTGTAACCCGTGAAAGTGCCGATCTCCAGCACCCGGCGGGGGCGCAGCATCTGGCAGAGGAAGTGGAGGAGCCGCCCCTGCAAAGGCCCCGACAGCATTTGGGGGCTGAGGGTGCGCAGGTGAGTTTCGCGCTCGAGGTCGGGCAGGGGCCAGGGAGCAGGGGTGGTGTGGTCGGTGCAGTAGTCCATTTTTATAAATGCCGGATGCAGGCGGTCGGGCCGCCGGAGATTGGGGGGCGCAAAGGTCTGAAAAATACGGGAATCGGTTTTCCACATCTGCCATTCAGAATTAAAAACTATCTTTGCGCCTGTTTTAAGCAGCCCTTTTTTGTTTTTTTATGCGCATTATCGGCACCATTCCACACCCGCACCTGAAAATCAGTATTTTTAAAATGAACGAGCGCATCAGCGTGAAGTTTGAAAACGAACGCTATGAGCAAACCTTCAAATTGGGTACGGACGAGCGTTTTCAGAGCGTGGCCGGGGTGGAACACTGGATGGATGCCACGCTGTTGGAACAGGTGACTGCCCATTTTCGCGCCATGCACGCCAGCGCGCTGGCGGCCACTGCCCGCGCTTTTCCGGCAACAGAAGAGGCCCTGTTTGAAGAAATTATCTGACCTCTTGCTGTGAAAATTGCCCTTATTTCGCCCGCCTACCCCCTGCGCGGAGGCATTGCTGCCTCTTCCGAGCGCCTTGCGCAGGCTTTGCAGGAGGCAGGGCATACGGTGACCATCTACTCGTACCGCCTGCAATACCCCGGTTTCTTGTTTCCGGGAAAAACCCAGTACTCCGACGATCCGCCCCCGGCCGATCTTGAAATCGTGACCTGCATTCATTCGGTATGGCCCCTCAACTGGCTGTGGACGGGCAGGCGCATCGGGCGCACACAGCCCGACCGGGTGGTGGTACGCTACTGGATGCCTTTTATGGGGCCTTGTCTAGGTACCGTCCTGCGGGTGGCGCGTTTTTTCTGTAAAACACCCCTGCGAATCACGGCCCTGACGGACAATATCATCCCGCACGAAAAGCGGCCCGGCGATACTTTGTTTTCGCGCTATTTTGCACGTGCCTGCGACGATTTTGTGGTGATGTCGCGCTCGGTGGGAACGGAAATTGAGCAGATTTTGGGAAAAGAGCAGCTGGAACACCGACGACAGCGCGGCATTGCCGAGCCGGTGCGCTTCGCGCCCCATCCGGTTTATGATATTTATGGTCCTCCCCTGCCCCGCGCCGAGGCCCGCAGGGCGTTGGGGCTGCCCGAACAGGTGCCGATTATGCTGTTTTTCGGGTTGATCCGGGCGTACAAGGGATTGGACATTTTTCTGGAAGCGCTGGCCCGCCTGCCCGACGTACACGCTCTGATCGCAGGCGAATGCTACGAGGAATGGGCGACTTATCAGCGCCTGATTGATGCGCACGGGATGGCGGAACGCGTCCACCTGCACCTTAATTTTATTCCCTCCGAATCGGTGCGCCACTACTTCTGCGCCGCCGATTTGTTGGTACAGCCCTATAAAACGGCCACGCAAAGCGGTATTTCTCAAATTGCCTATCATTTTGGCCTGCCGATGGCGGTGAGCGATGTGGGCGGCCTGCCGGAAATTGTGACCCACGGCGTGACCGGCTACGTCACTGCCCCCGAACCGATAGCAGTGGCGGCAGCGGTACGCGATTTTTTGGAACACAATCGGGCCGGGGCCATGCGCCAGGCAGTTGAAAAAGAGCGCCGCCGTTTTTCGTGGGAAAATCTTTTGAATAAATTGTTAATTGTTAATTGTTAATTGTTAATATAAAAATATAATTAACAATTAACAATTAATACTGTGTTTTAAGGCTTCTGTGAAAACGGGTTGGGGGCTGCACAGGGAATTGAGTTCAGAGGAAATGTTTTACCCAGTGGCGATGTCCTGATTTTTACGCAGGGTTTTCATGGCGTAGCTGACGCACAACATGACCGCCAGACCAATGAGATAGGAGCTGAAAAACAAAAGCCACTCGTAGTCGCCTTTGGTGACGGCTTCGCGTTTAGCAGTCAGCCCCCACAGGTTGACAAGCCCTTTTTTGACAAAAAATTTGGAGACCAGGGTGGAAGCCCACCAACCCGCCAGATAACCGACTGAGAGATTGAGTGCCTCGTTTGCGATAAATTTTGCGAATTTTGACATGGGGCAAAGGTAGGAAATTTCTCAAAACTGAAACGCAACTGCGCTTAGATTTTACCAAGCATATTTAGGGGCCTTATTCCGGTAAAGTCCGACATGTGTTATATGCCCTGAATGGCACCTGCCTGCGTGGTTATGAGCAGATAAATATGGGTCCCTTTGAAGAATTCGATCTGATCGCAGAGAAACGGCCTAAAGTTGTTGCATACATCGAAAATCTATTGAGCTTACTCGAAAAAGAGCGACTTGCACAGGTAGGGTTGCTCATAGAAGGTTACGAATCACCCTATTCGCTCATAAACCCGGCAAGAGAGGATTAATTTTTAATCTTTCCCTCCAGCAACATATCGCACACCACGCCGCCCCAATTCGGGTGGCGGTCGGAAGCAGGTGTAAAGGTGGCAAACAAGGCCTTGGCTTTTTCCAAATGCGGTTTTGCCTTTTCAGCGCCACCGCCCCATTGCGGCGGAGTGAAGTAGATATTTTGCCCCATCAGGTAATGGGGACGCGGATTGGTGGGGTCCAAAGCCATTGCTTTTTGCAGGGTGGCTGCGCTTTTCGGCGCGTAAATAGCACCATTGGTCATCACGTTGATCAGAATCATGGCCTGATACATATAGCCTTCCAAGGCCACCAATTCGGAATTGTCTTTGGAGAGTTCCTGTGCTCCGGTCATAATGGTTTCGGCGGTTTTCAAAATGGCTTCGCGTTCTTTGGGGTCGGTGGCGTAGCTCAATTGCACTAAGCACAGTACCTGATAGTAGCGGGGCAGCCAGTCGTCTTTTTTAAAATTGGCCAAGCGCCCGAATTGCGCCGCAGTTTCCCGCATTTTGGCGGGTTTGGTCCAGGATGAGTCCAGATTTTGCAGGGCTTTGTTGAAAGCCAGCGCATATTTGTCAACATCTGTTGTTTCTGTTTGGGCAAAAGCAGGGGCAAAAAAGCCACAGAACAGCAAAAGTGCCGCAGAAAATAAAAGTTTCATTGTTGAAAGTTGATGATTAAGAATGGTGTAAGTAATTTCTAAAATTTAATTTAGTTTATTTATAGTGTAACTATTTGAAAATTAGCACATTAGTAAATTAACAAATTAGCACATTTATTTATTTATTCGAGAGCTTCTTCTTTGGTTACTTTGGTGCGCTTGTCGCCAATGTTGATGAAACATCCTGCAAAAAGGAAACGCGGCGCAGGCGGACCGATCTGCTGCCGATGGTACTGCGTCGGATTGGTCTGTGGCACCGGGGTAAAGCGATAGTTAAACACCTGATTGCTGCCCAGCACATTGGTTACAGAGACCACAAAAATCGTAAAGTGGCCTTTGATATTTGTCAGTTTGGCACATTGCAGGCTTAGGTTATTGTAAGCAGGTGTTCGGTCGGACAAAAACTCCGGGTTCTCCGGGTTAAAATAGGGTCTGCCCGTTTGGACGGTGAAAGAAGCGTTGGCCGAAATTTGGGGCTTGTTGAAAAAGTATTTAAACACTAAGGAAGCGTTGTGCCGCGCCGCAAAAGTGGGCATGGCCGACACCGGATAGTTCCGCCAAAGGCGGCGCGTATCCAAAAAAGAATAGGAAATCCAGTAATCGCCCCATTTCAGGCTTTTGCGGTCGCGGAAAAAGAGCTCCACGCCCTGCGCATACCCGTCTCCCGTATTTTCATACCGGGGAATGCTGCGCACTAAGTCTTTGTATTGTTTGTAAAAACCTTCTAAACGAAAAATGCGTCCGGCGCGGGTCACCTGATAATTCAAAATGAAGTGCTGCGCCTTTTCAAAGTCGAGATTTGTGGTTCTGAACAGGAGGGTATCTTCCGGGGCTTGATAAAAAATACCCCACGAGGCCGACACCTGAGCTTCCCGGCCTGTTTTAAAGGCCGCACTCAGGCGCGGGGCAAGGTTGTTTTTGTTCAACAAAAAGTCGCGTTCGCCGCGCAAACCTGCGCGCACCACCGTGCGGCTGCCCGCATAGGTTTCCACTTCGGAAAAAACAGCGCCGAGCGTGTGGTTCAAAGGAGTGGCAACAACGGAATTATCTAAATGAAAGTAGTTGTATTCGCCACCGGTTTTCCAGCGCAAAGTCCGGTTGGGCGCATAAGTGGCCGTAACGCGTCCGCTGGCTGCCTTATTCTGAATGACAAAACCGGAAAAAGTATTGGGCGAAAAGTCGTCTTTGTTGGCTTCGCCCTGCGCCGCAGCATAGAAAGTCCACTGTTCGCCCACAGGCGTACGCCAGGTCAGGAAGCCGCGCGTATTGGTATTGGTGATGCCCATGCTAAAAGCGCGGGCTTCAAAAGGTGCCGCCGGATAGCCAATGGTTACACGGCTGATGGTGGATTGTCCGCCGTACTTCATCATGCCGAGTGCGCCGGTTTTTATGCGCCCCTCCACGGCAGCGAAACCGGATTCCGGCGCTTTGAAGAAGTCCAAATTTTGCTTCACCACCCGCATATACGGCCCCAGATTGTTATACCCTGCATTGACTGAAATGGCCATTCGCTTTCGCACCTTGGTCATCCCGGCATTGGCCCCCAATACAGAGATGCCTAAGTTATAGCCACCGCCCTGCGTGGGCCAGTCGGGGGTATTGAGCGACAACGCCGCAGACAACGCCTGCCCGTATTCGGCCGAATAGCCCCCCGATGAAAAGGTAGTACCTTTGAATTGAAAGGGACTGAAACGACTGCGGGCAGGCACATCCGGCAGGGCGGAGGTGTAAAAATTGCGCACTGCCAACCCGTCAATATACACCCGCGTTTCGCTGGCCGCGCCGCCGCGCACGATCAGCTGCCCGGTTTCGCCGTTCACGGTGGTGCCGGGCAGGGTATTCAGGGCACCGGGAATGTCGCCATTGGCTCCCGGAATGGTCACAATATCAATGGGGTTTAAAACCACGCCCTTTTTTTCGTCGCTGGCCTCAAAAGCGCCTGCCGAAATAACCACCTCGCTGATGTTGGTCAGGGATTCCTCCAAGAAAATTTTTAACTGCCCGGTTTTTGCCGCTTCTGCCTGTAAGGGCAATTCTAAAGACTTGTATCCAAAATAGGCGACTACTAAAGTAATGGGTCCGGTTTCGTCGGTAGTAAATTTGAAACGTCCCAGCGAATCGGTGGTGGTGCCGTCCAAACCGTCTTTGATGCTGACGCTGGCTCCGGCTAAGGGTTCTTTGCCCAATTTATCGGCTATGATACCGGAAATGACCGTTTGTGCGTGAAGAAAAAAAGAAAACAGGGTAAAAAAAGCGGTGAGTACGGGTTTTGTCATGGCCCAAAGATGGGGCCTGCACCAGTGGAGAAGTACGACTATTTCGACAAAGCCCCATAAACTTCCGACCACGAATTGATCCCATGCGACCATACCTATACGCGATTTGGAAAGTCACACCCCGCAATACCCTCCGAATTTAGGGAGTTTGTTGCTCCCACATACAGCGAAAATGTCCTTTCGGGCAACGGACGTGCCCAATCTTGGAGCAGGGCCGACAGGGCAAGCCGGACACTTCGCGGGTTGTATTGCGGTTTGCACCGTTGGCATAGAAGGGCCACATGCCAAATGCAGGGACGGTACTGCCCCAATAGGAGACCATCTTTTTTTGAAACGCAGCGGCGATGTGCATCAATCCGGTATCGTGGGTAAAAACCCGCGTGGCCTGTTGGACCACCGAAGCAGACTGCCCCAACGTCAGTCGGCCGCACAGGTCGAGTACGTGACCCGGACAGGCAGCGGCAATGGCTTGTCCGGCAGCAGCTTCAGCCGGGCCGCCAAGCAGCAACACCGACTCCGAAGTTTTTTGACAAATTTCAACGATTTTTTCTACGGGCAGGCGCTTAGTCGCGTGGGTAGCGCCAATGGCAAAGGCCACAAAAGGCTGTCCGCTGTAATCGGGCCAGTAGTCGCCCAGCGCAACCACATCGCGGGGGGCAACGAAAAAATCCAGGCCCGCCCCGTCATATTCCACCCCCAGCGGCCGAACTGTGTCCATATAGCGCTCTACAAGGTGGCGTTTTGGCAGCAGGTCAATGCCCGTGCGCACCAAAATCCATTTTTCGATATTGAGTTTGGAAAAACTGCGCGCAGGGCGGCGCAACGCCCATTTCACGTGCAGGCTGCGCCAGTTGTGGTGCAGGTCAATGATGTAGTCGTACTGCTCTGCCTTCAATTGGGGCAATACATCGGCGACGTTTTTTTCAAAACTATAAATCCGGGTAATAAAAGGATTCCCCTCCAATACCCCTGCGAACTTCTTCTTGGTGAGAAAGTGAACTTCAGCACCGATTTGTTGCTGCAAACAGCGCACCACCGGCGTAGTGAGCACGATGTCGCCAATGGAACTGAAACGCAACACCAGGATTTTCATAACCCAATCGAAAAGCAGATCAGTTGACCGCCAAAACAGCGCTGACTTCGGGAATTTTGCTCCGAATGGCCTCCGAAATACCCGCCTGCAAGGTCATGCCCGACATAGAACAGGATTCGCACATCCCCAACCAGCGAATGTGTACCTGCATATCGTCTGTAACGCCCACAACCTCCACATCGCCTCCATCGGCCTGCAAATGCGGGCGCACCGTGTGTAGAGCATGGTTAATTCTGTCTAAGAGGACTTCCTTTTCTCGTATATCCATAAGTGGTTGCAAGGCAGGTAGATCGTACACGTCGTTGCTTCACATACAACACCATTCAGCACAAGATGTTCACTGTCGGCAGCGAGTACCAGCGCGATCTAAGGGTATGCCAGTGGGCCTATTTCAGATTTGGATCAATGGCGCGGGCCTGATCCAGCCAGGGCTGTGCTTTGTCCATTTGCCCCATGTCGCGGTAGGCGGAGCCAATGTAGTAGAGCAAAGTGGGGTTGCGCGGCTCGTATTTCAGACCCACTTTCCATTGGTCAATGGCCTCCGGGAACTGGCGTTTCATGGCGAGGATGGCACCGAGGTTGCGCCGTGCATCCACGAAGCGCCCGTCTGAGGCAATGGATTTTCGATAGACTTCCTCTGCTTTGACAAAGTCGTTGCGCATGAAGTAAATGAAGCCCATATTGGAGAGTACACGCGCATCGTTAGGGCGATATTTGAGGGCCAGTTCGTAATCTGAAATGGCTTTGTCAAATTGCTGGAGGCGAAAATAGGCCAGCCCCCGGCTGCCGTGTGCATCGTGATAGCCGGGATAGAGTTCGATGGCGCGGGTATAGGTTTCGATGGCTTTTTTGAACCAGGTGGTGTCGGTCACGGCACCGGTTTCGAGGTCAGAGCCTTTTCCGGCTTCTTCCAAACCGAGGTGATACTGGAGTTTGGCACAATCGGGCGAATAGACGATGTCTGCCATATACAGATCGTAGCTGGTGCGCCAGGCGGGATTGCGCATCACGGTCAGGACGCTATATATCGCCACAATGGCACCAACCGTAACCCAAAAACCTGTCGCTTTGCCGACGGGTTGCCACACATTGTCGCGGTCGCGGATGCCCCATGCGGTGGCCAAAAGCCATGCCAGCGCCAAGGCAAACCCTAAGGAGGGCGTGTAGAGGCCGCGTTCGCCGTAGGAGGTACCAATGATGACTAACAAATTGCTGAAAGGCGAAAAAGTAGCCCAGAAAAACAGGATGGCAAAAGACAAAAGATGCTTTTTGGGCAATTGAATCAGCGCCCAAATGACCATGCCGGCCGAGAGTACAAAACCCGCGATGGCCCGTACGTCGCCAAATCCCACCGGCTTGTAATGCGGAAAACCATAATCGCTGTTCAGCGGCCAGGGCAGCACCAGGGTTTGCATATAGCGCAGACACATCATAAATGCCGATGCTTTTTGATCCAAAAAGGTTTTGGCCCCGACGATGAAATTGTCCAACATATAGGTCTCGGAGGAGTATGGCTGGGCCGACAGCACCCGATGGCGAATATATAAAAAGATCAGTGCGGGTACCAGCATCAGCAGCGTCAGTTTGGCAGCCGTGCCTAAGGAGCGCTTCGTAAAAAACCAGATGGCCAAGGGCAGCACCGCCAAGAAGGTGATGGAACTCTCTTTGCAAAACAGCGCCAGGGTGAAGGCCAAAATACCTGCCACCAACCAGCCTGTGGCCTCCCGCTCGAAATACCGCCAGACGCAGTAGAGCATGGTGGTACACATCAGGAAGGCAAAAATTTCGTCGCGGCTTTTGATGTTGGCTACTACTTCGGTGTGTACGGGATGGGCGATGAACAGCAGCACTGCCGCCGCCGCGATGACCGGGGGGTAATCCACCAGAATGCGCCGCCACGTGATCCACAGCATCCAACCCGTCAACGCGTAAAAGACCGCATTGAGGAAGTGGCCAAGCATGGGGTTATCGGGCGCAATCATCCACTCGATGGCAAACATGACTAAGCTCAACGGACGATACAGCGGCCCCGGACTCCCCCAGGCCCCGTAGCGGTATTCCGTGGAAAACAAAGTGCCGACGTTTTTCAGACCGCCCTTCACCAACCAGTTGTCTTTGATGGCCGAATAATCGTCCAGCACATACTGATGGCCGAACGTGTTCACATACAGCAAAAAACCGAGTACGGCTGCTGCTATGCCCACCAACCAGCCGTTGGGCAGGGGCGGCACTGTGATCTGCGCCGGGTCGGGCCGCACCGATGTAGCGGGTTTTGCTGCGGAAGCGGGTTTTGCTCTATGGGGTGGTGCGGATTTTTTCGGTTGCTGTTTTGCCATTCGTATTACAAGCGTATCAACGGACTATGCCGTATAAAATTTCCGCAAAAGTAGCACAAGCCGATAAAACGGAACTGTTTTTTAAAAAAATAGATTAACTTTTTCAGCCACCAGTGCCCGCTTAGAGGAGTTTGGGTCGGGTTTAGGTCGCTGCTTTTGCCCCGTAAGTGTGTACAATGCCCTTTAGCCATCTTCTATAACCCTAAACGTACAGGGGCATAGGCAACTTTGTACTAAGTGCAGAAAAAGGTACCGCCGTCATGCGCTTGCGAAACCTCACCGGAGGGCTGATCGCAGAGAAACGCGCAGAAGTGGCGATTGGGAAAAATGAAATTCCTGTCTCCTCGGCATACACACGCGGGAGCCAGCGCTCGTGGCAGCTAGGAATGCGACTGCACCTGGCAGGAGAAAACTGAGAACGCCTCTGGGAATTTTGAAAAAATTCGATCAGGAAAGCAAAATTTTTACAAAATGTGTACTTTTGTCTCTGATTTATATGGTAAAATAAAGAGAAGGAAAGGATTATGGCGAAAAAACCACCTAAAAAACAAGCTTCCAAAAAAACCATAGACTACGATGGCCTGATCAAGGACTTCGTGACCACCTTTTTTAAGGAGGCCATTTTGTTGATGCATCCTGCTCTGTACCATGCGATAGACTGGAGCGTTCCGGTAGTCTTTTTGGAACAGGAACTCATCAATGCCATGCGGGGGAAGCACAAAATTCCCGGAAAACGCCGTCAAACAGATAAATTGGCCAGAGTACGTTTGAAAAACGGCAAAGATCATTTTATTCTTATTCACTTAGAATTTCAACACTATCGGGATGATCGTTTCCCCTGGCGCATGAATCTGTATCGCAGCCTTATTTCTTTGCGTTACGATATAGAGGATATCTCTGCCATTGTGCTTTTTTCAGGAGACCCGCCGCCCGAAGAACAGCGTTTTTACTACAAAAATACGTTTGGCAGCGAACTCATCTATAAGTACACTTGTTATGTAGCTGCTGAACAGTGGGAGGAAGTGCTTTTGCAGTCCGATAATCCCATGGCATGGGCGGTTTTGGCCATGAAATATGCCCAGCAGACGAAAGGGGTTCCTCTACGCCGCCTTGAGTTGAAGAAGAAATTGTTTGAAGAATCTACGAAAAAGGGAATTGAGAAAGAAAAATTGGTGAAACTGCTTATCTTTGTGCGCGATTTAGTGGATTTGCCGAAGCAGATAGACAACGAGTTTGAAATAAATGTTTTTCAAAAATATTTTCCACAACCAGAAACGACTATGAAAGTTTCACAAGGGACAAAAGATTTTGCAGAGCGTTTTTATGAAAAAGCATACGGGTACAGTCCTAAAAAGCTAAAACGGCGCGTCAATGCTTTAGAGAAGGCGCATGAGGCACTTACAGCAGCACGCGAGGAAGCCGTACGTGAGGCGGCAGCACGCGAGGAAGCCGTACGTGAGGCGGCAGCACGCGAGGAAGCCGTACGTGAGGCGGCTGCACGTGAGGCGGCTGCACGCGAGGCGGCTGCACGCGAGGTAGCCATACGCGAGGCGGCTGCACGCGAGGTAGCCATACGCGAACAGACCATTGTCAGACTGTTCAAAGAGTTACATATATCCATAGAGGACCTCGCCCGTATTTACAGCCTGGAGACAGCGTATATCGAGTCAGTCATAACATCCGCGTCAGATGCCGGCGAAGCACCTTCTCAGGCAGCGGATAACGCACCAAAGGATATCTGACCGGTATGATTCCCCTTCTCCCGTGTTTTTAATTATCGTACCCCCCTATCGTTGAAGGGTATAACACCTGTGAATGCGCTTGTTGCGAAAGTCGGGGGGAATGGTAATTGCGCTGATGTCGCGTATATGGGAAGCCGCTACCGCTTCGGTGTCCATTTTAAAATTGCGCAGATTGGTCGAGAAGTAGAGTATCCCGTCGGGGGTCAGGCATTTCACGGCCATATCCAAAAGCCATACATGATCGCGTTGCACATCCAGGGTACCATTCATGCGCTTGCTATTGGAAAAAACTGGCGGGTCAAGCACAATAATATCCCATTTTTCGGCAGGGCGACTGCGCAACCACTCTAAAGCATCGGTCTGGAGCAGGCGGTGTTCTTTGCCTTCAAACCCGTTCAGGGCCAGATTGCGGTCTGCCCATTTGAGGTAGGTGGCCGACAGGTCTATGGTCAGGGTTTCAGCGGCTCCTCCGGCAGCGGCATAGACCGTAAATGCCCCGGTATAGGCAAACAGGTTGAGTACCCGTTTCCCGGCACACTCTGCGCGCACTAATTGCCGGGTGATGCGGTGATCCAGGAACAGCCCCGTATCCAAATAGTCAGCCGGATTGATGATAAAGCGCAGCCCGTTTTCACGCACGAGGTATTCGGCACCTGCGCGGGCAAAGCGCTCGTACTGGCGCAGGCCCTGTTGCCGCTGTCTGAATTTCAGATAAATGCGGTCGGGGTGTACCTGCAACACCTCCGAAATAACCTGGATGCTGCCCTGGAGCCATTCGCTGTGTTCGTCCGGCTCCATACCATGCGGGCGGGCATATTCTGCCACGTGCAAAACGTCCTCGTACCGATCTATCACAAAAGGGAAGTCGGGCATATCATCGTCATAAAGGCGGTAGCAGGAAATATCCTGTTTCCGCGCCCATTTTGAAACGTGTTTTTCGACTTTGGAAAGGCGATTGGCAAAAGCGGGGAAATCGGGTGTGCGCATGGAAGTTCAGTTTTTTTTGCGTTCAGTGGATTCCGGGTCAATGAGGTGGCCAAAGAATACTGCATTGGCAAACAGTCGGTTGGTGCCGTACCAAAAAGCCCGAAAATTGGGGTCTCCTGCAAAGCCAACGACCCGGCCTTTGCCGTAGCCATACACCACTGCAAAGGCGGCTCGACTGACCAACGCCTTTTGACGCGGGTGCATATAGCCGGCCAGCAGGGGTTTTTCCGTAAAAAAAACGGGCGTGGAATACGGGTTTTTAGAGGCTTCCAAAAAAACGGCATCCCCAAGAAAGGTAGCGATGCGGTCGCGGTCGTAGCCATAACAAAGCGGATGAGAGCGATCCACGTCAGCTTCAAAAATGGCACCCGGCAGCCGGGTAGCAGCCCGGTCCTCTTCCATTTGATCGTAATTGCGTCTGCCAACCGGGTCGGAAGGAGGATTTTTAAACTCAATGGCGGCCAAGCCGTTGGTTTTGAGCCAGCGCAAGGGGCCGCCGCCCGAAGCCACCACCGTGCCGCCTTCTTCCAAAAAGCGTTTTACTTTTTCCACCGAAAGCGCGGTGTAGTTGCCATCGGTCATCAGCAATACATTGTATTTGCCAAGGTCTGCACGGGCAAAGCGCCCTATGTCCAAGAGCGTCACCGGCAACTGGTAGCGCGTGTCAAGGAGGTGCCAGGCAGCACCTGCCGGTTCAGGCTGTACGCCATCACCCGTGAGGAGGAGTGCTTTGGGCAGCCGCAGGGGGCGAAACTGGTCGCTGCCGAGATCGGGGCCATTCGCGGTCAGTCCGTTGTACACAGGAAGCGGCTGCACCTGACCAAAACCGGTACTCATGCGGGCCAGCAGGGCGCTGTCTTTTAAGGGCTGGCCTTCCGCAGGCAGCACCAGACTCCCCGCCGGGAAAGTGCGCCCTTCCGCCTCAAAGGCCTTAGTAGCCACCTTTACCCGCAGTCCTTCCCGAAGCATTTGCGTCATGACCGCAGGCGCATCGTAGTTCACTGCCGGCACCACATAGGCATAAGCAGGTTTGGTGATCTGAAACAGGCCAAAACGCGGGGTCAGGGTTACCCCTGCTGTGCGGGGCAAGGCCCGTTCATTCCAGTCTTTGCCGCGCACTGTTGCCCAGTCCACGCCAAATGCATCGGGCAGTGTCCAGGCGGAAATATCGTAAAACACGCTGTCCTGAAACTGGGTCTGCCGCGTGAAAATGCTCTTGACTAAGCGATACTGGGGTTGGGCAGCAGGGATCCAAAAGGCATTGCCCGACAAAAATGTTTTTCCTTCTACCGTGAGGTCCTCTTTGATGTTGCGCACGTCTATGCGGTGGCGTAACAGGACAGTGAGCAGTTCACGCACGGGCTGGTCGCGGTGGCTGTCTCCGATCAACCAGCCTTTAATCTCGTCTTTTTGAGCCTCCTCGAGAGCCGTTTTATAAAAGTCACGCAGGTACTCGTTCAATTCCACGCGCATTTCCCGCACCGCTTTCAGAGTCGAAAAAGAGACCAGTACCTGGTTGCGGATGGTAAACGGGAAGGTCAGCAGGCCATTTTCCGTTTCCTGGGCGCTGCCCCGACTGCTGGCCTGTTCAAACAAAATGCCCACGCAACCCTGTACATCGGGGTAGGTAGAGCCTTTCCCGTAGTAAAAATCGTCGAAGTTTTCACCAGTGAAAAAAGACACGCCGTTTTTCGAGAGAATTTCTGCATGGTACTTCCCGATCTGTGCCGTCAGCGTTTGGTTGCGGGCAGGCGTAAAAGGATTGACACGCGTGGGTACGCCCGGTTGAAAAAAGAAGGTATTGTTGCTCCCCATCTCGTGATGGTCGGTCAGGACATTGGGGTGCCATTCCTGAAAAAGCGCCACCCGGCCTTGCGATTCGGGTTGCTGCGCCACTAACCAGTCGCGGTTCAGATCAAACCAGTAGTGGTTATACCGGCCGCGCGGCCAGGGTTCATTGAACTCGTCGCCCATGGGGTCGGGCGTGGTCTGCACGCTCTTGCGGCTGTTGGCCCACGTGGCAAAGCGCTGCAGGCCGTCGGGATTGAAACAGGGATCGAGCAGGATGACCTGTTTTGCCAGCAATTGCTCTACCTCCGGTGTTTGAGCCGCCGTCAGGTAGTAGGCCATCAGCAAAGCGGCGTTGCTGCCGCTGGGTTCGTTGCCGTGTATGGAGTAGCCCATGTAATTCACGCCGGGCAAGTCCTGGATGTTGCCTTTAAAGGTCTGCGGCGATTCTGTAAGCGTCTGCCGCGCCTGCCGGATGGCCTCCAGGCGGGCGTGATTGGCCGGAGCCGTAATGGTCAGGCAGAGCAGCGGGCGCTGCTCGTGCGAGCGCCCGTACTCGCGCAGGGACACCCGGTCGCTGGCAGCATCCAGGGCCCGCATATAGCCCGTGAGCTGGTCGTGTGTGACATGCCAGCTCCCCACCTCATAGCCAAGATACCGGGCGGGCGTAGGAATGGCCGGGTCGTAAGGTACATTGGGCAGATAATAGAGTAAATCGGGTTTTTCCTGTGCCAACAGCGGGGATAACCAACAAATACACGAAAAAAGAAGTAAAAAGCGCATGAATACAAAAAATGTGTCGTAAAAATAAAGTCTTATGAATCAGACTTCCTGTGTTCGGCAGTCATGGGCTTTGTGGAGGCAGTTGGCAAAGTCTTTCTAATGGCTGCTTCAAAGCCCGGCTCCTCTTCCAATTTTTCGAAATTATTTTTGCCAAAGGGGCAAAGGTACAGGAAAAATTATTCCGCACCCGAAATTATGGCCGACGTTCTCCTTGATTTACCAACCAAACGCCCGAAATGGTGATGCCCACCCCGACCAATTCCCAGATGGTAAAATGCTCCCCCAGCCACCACCAGCCGATCAAAATGGCCACCATCGGGTTGATATAGGTATAAACGGAAGCCATCGTGGCGCTCAGGTGATTCAGAATGAACATATAGAGTGTAAAAGCCAGCGCAGAGCCAATCAACATGAGGTAGGCCAATGAAAGCCAGCCCTCCCGGGTGATGTGCAGGGTCTCGTAGCGATCGAAAAACAGGCTGAGCAGAAAGCCGCCCAATCCGCCTGCTGTGATTTGCAAACCCGCATTAAAAACAGGTGCAATGCTGTAGTCATTGTAGCGTTTGGACATCACTGTTCCGAGCGACCAAGTGAAACAGGAAGTAAAACACGCCAAAATGCCCCACCTGTATTGGGGTTCAAAAAAATCGGCCCACCCGTTCCCAAAAACCAGCATCATGCCCACAAAGCCTGTTATGACACCGATCAGGGTGAGGCGGTGCATTTTTTCGCCCCGCCCCTTCCAAAAAAGCGAGATAAGGGCAATAAGCACCGGGGCCAGCGACCCGATCACCGAAGACAATCCGGTGGACACATATTGCATGCCCCAGGTAATGAAACCATTGCCTCCTGTAATGGTGGCCAATCCCGTCAGCACCTGAAGCAGGAGATAACGCGGACTTATCGCTACCGCTTTACCCGAAAACCAAGCCAGCGCAAGCAGCAGCAGACCGGCTCCTGTCTGTCGCAGCCCTACCAATAGAAAAGGCGGGAAATCACGCACGGCAAATTTAATACCGGCATAGGTAGTCCCCCAGATCAGGCAGAGGGCAGCAAGGGCAAGGTAGGCTTTTGTTTGCAAGGAGAAGGCAGGCAAGGTTGGACAGGAAAGTGCAAAACGCTAAACAAAAAGAAATATTTGCATTTTATTGACAAAAAAAGCCATTTTTTGGAAAACGAAATTATTTCTGGCTTCGTTTTTGTAGTAGAAAGCATCAGCAATTCGAGAAAACCTGTCTTTGCCCAACCCGGGATTCTGCTCCACAGCAGCTTCCTTTTGTCCTTCAACAATTTAAACATTCCAAGCCATGATTATCCTCACCTGTTTGCTGCTTGCCCTTCTTGCTTTTGGTAACACGATGTTGCAGGAAGCATAGTTCCCATCCGGTATCTCCATCGGCATTGTTTTTGAAATAACTGCCGGTAAAATGCGTTTTCAAGGGGCATTTTTCCAATCCCGATCACATGCTCAGAAAATTCCTTTTACCGGTTATCCCCTTTGTGTTTTGTGCCTGCCTGCGGTCACAGACAACTGCCCCTTTGTTTTTTGACCTGTCCGACAAACAGGCACTGCTTACCACGCTTTTCGATTCCGACCTGATGGCCACCAATGGCGAAGTGTTGTGGGAGCCGCTTTCTTTTTCCGACCGCCTGATGGTCAGCACGTCCGATGACAGCCTGTTTCATACGCGCTTGGATACCATTTTGTTTTTTTCTACCTTTGGTATTGAACAGGCGGTCGCCATTTTTGCCACTTATAATTATCAAAAAAACCACCTCAACGCTTGTCAGGCTTGCGGGGCACAGCTCAGTTTTGCCACTTTCGATGAAACCGTGACCGGCCAGTGGCAAATAGAGCGCTTTGCCAAACACCTTACAGCGCTTGGCTCTCTGGGAGAAAATGGCGACATTGAATTGGTGCAATTTGGCGAAAACCAATGGTGCCTACAGCTTAAAATGGGTTGGATGGGGCAGGGCATTTTAAGCGAACACGTCTCTTTTGTGAATTTAGACGATTTCAGCACCATTTTCACTTTTGTATCGCACGAGGACAACAGCGGGGTGCTGCATTTGCCTGCCGAACGCTCCTATTCCTTCGACCGAAGTATTCACTTTCTGAATCAGGAACAGGAGCGCACAGCGGCATGGTGGGAGTTTGATGTAGTCAGTCGGGGTACTAACCTGTCGGAGACCGAAGAATTGACCGTACCGGCCAATTACGTACAGCGGTATCAATATGACTGGCAGACGCGCAGTTATACCAAAGCCTGTCCGTAGTCGGACTTTCTACTGCTGAAATACCCGCACATAATCTACAATCATACTCTGCGGGAAAGGCGTGGTGGCGTTGGGTGCACCCGGCAAATTGCCGCCTACCGCGACATTGAATACAAAAAAGAAGGGTTTATTGAACGGATAGGGCGCACCATTCAGGCTGGCAGGCGTGATGGTATGATATACCTCGTTGTCCACCAAAAACTCTATCTTATCGGCTACCCAGCTCAGGGAAAACACGTGGAAACTGTCGTAGAAGTTGCTGTTTCCGGACAGATATTTGGACTGTGTCAGATAGCGGTGCTGGCTGACATCTGCGCCAAAATGGACGGTTCCCAGGACGCGGCCGGGCAGGTCGCCTGTCAACTCCATAATGTCAATTTCGCCACAGGCTGGCCACGAGACCGCATCTATGTTTGTACCAAGCATCCAAAGCGCGGGCCACAGGCCCTGCCCTTTTGGAAGCGTCGCCCGAATGTCTATACGTCCGAATTTGAATGCCTTTTTGCCTTTGGTGATGAGGCGGGAAGAGGTGTATTCGCTGTTGCCAAAGCGCTGTTTTTTGGCAGTAATCACTAAATGGCCATCCACAATGGAGGTGTTATCGTCGCGGTAATATTGCAACTCGTTGTTGCCCCAGCCATTGTTGCCGGTACCGGTCTCGAAAGTCCAGAAAGCGGGATTCACAGTGGTGCCGTCGAATTCGTCGGCCCATGCCAAGGTATATCCGGCGTAGCTGGTGGGCGTGGAAAAGCCGCTTGCAGGAATCACCAATCCCTTGGCGTTGTCATCATCGTCTTCGATGCTGATTGTCACTTTTTCGGTGGCGAGGGTAACATTGAGGGGATTGTACAGCCTCACCTCGAAAGTTTCTGTCGCTTCAATGGCTTCGTCGCCTTTGATGCGAATGCTCAACGTTTTCCGGGTTTCGCCGGGCGCAAACACCAGCTGTCCCTGCGTGAGTACCTCATAGTCTTCAGGGGATTTGGCTGTACCCGCCACGACCGCAAAGCGCACCACCGCATTGGTCGTCTGGGTGCCGGACAGGGTCAGTGGCACTTC
>WBZP01000052.1_pt1 | contig 158116 bp, 119 predicted proteins | sample 5204301 | NCBI WGS metagenome assembly WBZP01 (sample SAMN12412401, study PRJNA552823) | activated sludge metagenome | isolation source: activated sludge from nitrification reactor of wastewater treatment plant... | place: USA: Pennsylvania | collected 2017 | reverse complement strand
CTCGTCCTCACGCAGCGTCGTCAGCAGCTCTTCATACTGCGTAGCATTCAGTTCATAGTGATTTCGTCTGCTCATTCCGACAGCTTATCACAACTTCACTGTTGCCTCATTTCTTGCGGATTACTTTTTTATGCTGTGTTCTCTCCTACTCACCATGTCGCCTCCTCAGGAGCTGCGCATCCGGGTTTGTGCTACAATGGCCAGCGGTGTGCACGCCCCCTTAGCTCAGCGGATAGAGCGACTGCCTTCTAAGCAGTAGGCCGCAGGTTCGAGACCTGCAGGGGGTGCCTGAAGCTGCGGTTCGCCGTGCAAGCTGCTGCGTTCCCCTCGCGCCCTGCCACCCGCGCGCCCCTCCACCCGCGCACCTTTCCACCCTCGCACCGGTCCGGCCTAGCTCCCCAATTCGCGCCGCGCCCGCGCGCTGGAGTAGACTGGGAGGTCGTCGCCATTTGTGGTGAGCCGAGCACGCTCCCCGCTCCAGCCGAAACCGTCCCCAACCCTTGACGCCTTCCGCAATGGCCACCCCTCAGATCGCAACCGCACAGCGCCCCGTCGCAGGCAGCGCCGCCACGGGCAGCGCCTGGTTGCGGCCGCTGCTGCTGGCCTGCGTGCTGCTGGCCTTTGCCCTCCGCCTCAACGCGCTGGGGCGTCAGGACATCTGGTGGGACGAGGCGCGCAACCTCGACGTCGCCCTGCGCGCACTGCCCGCGATCGCCGCCGCCCCCGAGCTGGACATCCAGCCCCCTCTCTACTACTACCTGCTCCACCTTTGGCTTGCCCCTTCCGGTCTGGAGATGGGCGCGACGCCGGCGCTGCTGGCCTGGTGGGCGCGCTGGCTGAGCGCTGCGGCGGGCACGCTGCTTGTGCCGCTGGTCGCACTGCTGGCCCAGCGCGCGGCGTGGAGCGGACGCGGCGCGCAGGCGGCTGCGGTTGCCGCCCTCTTCGGCGCGCTCTCGCCCTTCTGGCTGGCCGAAAGCCAGGAGACGCGCATGTATACCTTGGGTCTGGCGCTGCTCACCGCCGCGGCGCTGGCCCTGCTCGCCGCCGAGCTGCCGCGCGATGCGGCGAGCGCGCCGCGCAGCCGGCGCACCTCGCTGGTCGCCTTCATCCTGCTGAGCAGCGCGGCGCTGGCCACCCACTACAACACGCTCTTCGTGCTCGTGGCCTGGTACGCCTGGTGGGGCATTCGCTGCCTGCTCGCCCGCGATCGCGGTCGCCGCCTGCTCGCACCGCTGGCCGCGGGCGCCGCCACCCTGCTGCTGATGCTGCCGCTGGCGGGCATCGCCCTGCGCCAGATTCCCGACTATGCGAATCCCAACCTCACGGTGCCCAGCGTCAGCGCCTACCTGGTTGCCAACCTGCAGGGGCACCTGGCCGGCTATGCCTGGGACGCCGCACGCCTGGGCGGGCGCGCCGGCCTTTGGCTTTGGGGTCTGGTGGCCGTCGCTCTCGTCGGCCTCGTGCTGGGGCTGCTCGAGCGCAGAACCCGCGACCGCACCCCGCGCACGCAGAACGTGCAGGCGCTGATCTTCCTCGTGGTTTGGCTCTGCGCTGGGCTAAGCCTATACTACATCGCTGTGCTCGACCGGGGCGCCTTCAACGTCCGCTACAGCGCCTTTGTCACGCCGGCGCTGGTTGCGCTGATCGGCGTGGGCATCGCCGGCTGGCGACGGCTCTGGCTGCCGATTGCGCTGCTGGCCGTGGGCGGAGTGCTTCCCTTTGTGCAGGCCGACCTCTACGACGCCCGCTTCGATCGCGAGGACATCGCCGGGGTCGCCCACTGGCTACGCGAGCAGACGGGACCAGGCGACCTGATCCTGGTTGACCAGAAGTACCCCTTTGGCTTCTACTACGAGCGCTTCGCCATCGACCCTACCGTCGACCCCAGCGGCGCCGAGCAGGCGCCCGCCCGCTATCTCTTTGTCGACATCAACACCCTCGACGACCGGCTGAATGAGTGGGCAAGCGACGCCGAGCGGCTCTTCTGGGTGCAGTGGTTCGAGAGTGACACCGACCCGCGCCACGCCGTGCCCTACCTGCTGGGCCAGGCAGGCGCAGCGGCCGGTGAGCAGCTCTTTCAGGGCTGGCGCATTAACTGGTGGGAGTTGGCGCCGCCCAACCGCTTTGCCCTCGCGCCGAACCCGGCGCCACTGCGGCTGGTGATTCCACCGGTGGAGACGGTAGAGGTCTCCATTCCGGCGCAGACGCAGGCGGGCGCGGCGCTGCCGGTGGCGATTCGCTGGCAACTGGCCACCTCCGGCGCGCCTTCGCCGCTGGCCGGGCGGCCGCTGAAGGCACGTGTTGCGCTCTACGACGCCGCCGATGCACGCCTGGCCCAGGCCGACGAACGGCTGCTCAACGACCGCCATCTGGCGCCGGTTGAGTGGAGCGCCGATGAGCAACCGCCCAACGTCTACCTGCTCACCCTCGAGAGCGCGCCGCCACCCGGCCGCTACGAGCTGCGTCTGCTCGTCTACGACGCCGAAACGCTCGAGCCACTGACTCTGCTCGACGCCGCCGGCAACCCAGCCGGCATCGAGGCCACTCTGGGCACAATCGACCTTCAGTAGCCCTGCACCGACGCCCCGCGCAACCGGACGCGCCGCCTTCTTCGCCCAATGACAACATCCGCAGCCAGCCCGCTTTCATCCCCAGTCGCGCCCCTCGATTTGCCCGACGTCGCGCCCGACGCTGATTCCGCGCCCGCCACAGCCGCCGCGCGGCCGCGTGCGCGCGCCTGGGGCATGCTGCTCGCGGCGGCGCTGCTCTTCTGCATCTACGTGCTCAGCAACAGCGGCCGCCTGCACATTGTGGACGAGGCCAGCCTCTTCTCCGTCACCGAGTCGCTGGCGCTGCGGGGCCAGGTCGACACCAACGCCATTGCCTGGACGCAGTGGGTAAACAGCCCCGGCGAGGTGCTGGGCGCATTCGGTCCGGACGGTGAGGTCTACAGCAAGAAGGGGCCGGCGCCGGCCTTTCTGGCCGTGCCCTGGTACCTGCTGCTGCGGGTGCTGACCTTGCTTGATGTGCAAGTGGGCATGCTGCAGGGCACCCTGCTCTGGAATGGATTTGTGACCGCAGCCACCGCGGTACTGCTCTGGCTGACGGGTGTGCGGCTGGGCTATCGCGACCGCACGGGGCTGCTGTTGGCGCTGCTCTTTGGACTGGCGACAATCGCCTGGCCCTATGCCCGCCTCTTCTTCGGCGAGCCGCTGAGCGCCTTCGCCCTGCTGCTCTGCTTCAGTGGCATTCTGCACTGGCAGCGCAGCGGCCGCCCGCAGTGGATGCTGGCCGCCGGCGTGGGTGCGGCGCTGGCCGTGGCCACGGTAACGGCGCACGCCGTGCTCGTGGCGATCCTCATGGTCTACGCCGGCGTGGCCTTCTGGCTGCGGCGGCGCGACGGTCTGGGCAAGCTGGCGATCGCGGCCGGCGCGCTGCTGGCGCCGCTGCTGGTGGCCGGGGCGCTGCTGCTGGCCTACAACGCCGCCCGCTTTGGCAGCCCCTGGAACACGGGCTACCACTTTGACACGGGCGAGGGCTTCACCACGCCGATCTGGGAGGGCTTCTGGGGGCTGATCCTAAGCCCCTACCGCAGCGTCTTCCTGCATACACCACTCTTTCTGGCCTGCCTGGCCGCCTTTGTGCCCTTCGCCCGCCGTCACCGCCTTGAGGCCGCCGTGATCGGCGCGCTGAGCCTGGCGCTGGTTGGGCTCTACAGCATGTGGTGGATGTGGTGGGGCGGCTATGCCTGGGGACCGCGTTTTCTGGTGCCGCTGACGCCGCTCTGGGTGCTGGCGCTCGCCCCCGTGCTCGAGGGGATGCTGGCACGCCGCGCGCTCGGCCCCGCCGCCGCAGCGCCGCCCACCGCCACGCGCGTGCTCGAATGGCTGCTGATTGGCACGGCGCTGCTCTCGCTCGGCGTGCAGCTGCTCGCCGTGGGCTTCAACTTCGTCAACTATGAGACCATGCTGCGCAGCGAGTTCTTCCCCACCGACTGGGAGAACCCGCTCGCCTACGGGCCGCCTGCGCAGTCGCTGGGCGACCTGCTGCTGAGCCCCGTCTTCGGCCAACTGCGGCTGGTGCTGCGCGGCGGGCTGGCCGCCAACAGCGACGTCGCGTGGCTTTGGCCCGGCGGCCAGATCGCATGGACCATTCTCTGGGTGGGGCTTGCGGCGCTGGCGACGCTGATCTGGCTGCTGCTGCGTTGGTGGCGCAGCGAGGCCGCGCTTGCGCCCGGCGCCGCGCCGGCAGACGAGCGAGCGCTGAACCCGCTGCCCAGCCCGCCGCTGCCCAGCCCACCGCTAATTGTGCTCACCGCCCTCATCCCGCTGATCCTCACCGGCGCCTGGCTTGGCTCCATGGGGCGCGACCCGCTCTACGGTGCGCCGGGCGTGGGCTACCAAGCCGTGCTCGCCGAGCTTTGCGCCGACGACCGCCCGGGTGACGCCCTGATCAACACCACGGCCTTTGGCTACCATATTCCCATGAACTGGCTGGCGCCGCTCTGCGGGCGGGCAATGCCGGTCTATGGCTATGCGTTGAGCTCGATGGAGCATGCCGAGACGCAGCAGGTGCTCGCGCGTGCGCTCGCCGAAAACGAGCGCATCCTCTTCGTCACCGCCGGCGTTGCGCCCAACGCCGCCGAGAACACGATCGAGCGCTGGCTAGCCGACAACGCCTACAAGGCCGATGACCGCTGGTTTGACGACCACCGCCTGGCCCGCTACGCCACGGCGCTTGCCCTGCAAGATGTGCCGCTGGTCGCGCACAACCTGCTGCTGACCGACAGTGACGGCGCCAACAGCGTCAACCTCCTGGCCTCGCGTGCGCCGGCCAGCGCCGAAGCAGGCGCCGTGATCCCGATCGAGATCGAGTACGAGTTGCCGGCCCTCGCTGCAGCCGACCTGCGCTGGTTTGTGCAGTTGCTCGCCCCCGACGGCGTCGCCGTGGCGCAGCTGGACAGTGGCCCGGATGACAACTACACGCCCTTCACCGCCCTGCCCGTCCGCGAGAGCATTCTGGAGCGCGCCGGCCTGCAGCTGCCGCCCGAACTTGCGCCCGGCGATTACCAACTGATCGCCGGCGTCTACAACCCGGCGGCCGAAGGTGCGCCCCGCCTGCGCGCTTCGGACGGGCGCGAGTTCCTCGTGCTCTCCACGCTCACGGTAACCGAATAGGCGCTCCCAACTGCCATGCGCCGCCTGACATGCTTCTACACACAGTGGCCCCGCACCGCCGACGCGCTGATCCTGGCGCTGCCGGTGCTGCTCTTTTACGCGCCGCTGCTGCTGGGGGTGCGCACCTTCCCCGATGGCGACTTCACGCACCACTTCCTGCCCTTCTCGCTCTTCCAGGCCGACAGCCTGCGCGCCGGCCGCCTCCCGCTCTGGAACCCCTACACCTACGCCGGCCACCCCTTTCTGGCCGACACGCAGGCGGCCGTCTTCTACCCGCCAAGCAACCTGCTGCTGGCCCTGACGCTGCCGCTGCGCGACGCCGCAGCGCGCCTCTACCTGCTGCAGGTCGAGGCTGTGCTGCAGACCATCCTCGCCGGCTGGTTTGTGAGCCTGCTGGTGCGCACCCTTGCCGGCGTGCGCTGGGCGGCGCTGCTGGCCGGGCTCACCTTTGCGCTCTCGGGCTACCTCACCGGCTACCCGCCGCTGCAGCTGGCGGTGCTGCGTACGGCGATCTGGCTGCCGCTGATCCTCTGGCTGCTGCTCAAGGCGCACGGCGCGCTGGCTGCCGGGCGGCGGCCCTGGGGCTGGGCGATCGGCGCCGGCGCGGCCATCGCCACCGCATTCCTCGCCGGCCACCCGCAGACCTTTGTCTATATCGCCTATGTGACCGTGGCGTGGGTTGTGCTGCTGACGCTGCAGCGCTTCCGCGAGGGCTTTGGCGCCGCGCTGCGCTTTGAGGCCGCCGCCCTGCTCGCCGCGCTGGTAGCCTTTGGCCTGAGCCTGGCGCAGCTGCTGCCCAGCCTGGAGTTTGTGGCGTTGAGCGTGCGCGCCGCTGCGGATTACGCCTTTGCCAGCGGCGGCTTCCCGCTGCGCGACACGTGGCAAATGGTGCTGCCGGGCATCCTCACGCAGTACGCACCGCTCTACGTCGGCATCCCGGCGCTGGCGCTGGTGACGGTGGCGTTCTTTGCGCGCACCCCCGATGCGCCCGTGCGCGAGGGGCTGCCGCTGCGCACGGCGACCTGGTTCTGGGCCGGCGTGGCGCTGGCGGCGCTGCTGCTCTCGTATGGGGGCAATAGTCCGCTCTTCCGGCTCTTCTACCGGCTGCCCGGCTTTGGCGCATTCCGCGGTCAGGAACGCGCCGCCTACCTGGTTGCCCTCGCGCTGAGCCTGCTCGCCGGCATTGGCGCTGCGCAGTTGGCCACGCTGCCCGTGCAGACGCGCCGGCGGTTGGCGCTGCTCTTCGGCGCCGTCGTCACCGCCAGCGTCTACGGCGCCGGGCTGCTGCTGCAGTTGACGGGGCGCACGGCCGTCGACAATGGCTCCTTCCTGCTGATCGCCATCGTGGCCCTGCTGCTGGGTGTGGCGACGGCGCTGCTGCTCTGGCTGCCGGGGCAGGAGGATCGGCTGCCCGGCCGCCTGATCGCGTTGACGGTGGCCGGCCTCTTGCTGGCCAACTTCGGCGTGAACAGTGAGGCGGCGACGCCGGCCGCACAGGTTGCCCTGCCGCCCGAAGCGCTCGCCCTGCAGGCGGCGCTGGCGCAGGAGCCCACGGCGGCGCAGGGTCTGCCCGGCCGCGCCGCCAACGAGTTCCGCGTCTGGGAAAACTACGGCATGGCGGTGGGGGTGGAGGAGGTGTGGGGCGCAAGCCCGCTGCGCCTGGCCACCTACGCCCGCCTGGCCGAGAACTTCCCGCTCGATCGCTGGTGGAGCCTCACCGGCGTGAGCCACGTGCTGACCTGGCGGCGCGAGCTATTTATGCCGAGCACCACGCTGGGCGAGTGGCCGCAAAGCAGCGACACCACCTGGCTTCACGCCCTGCAGGCGCCCGGCGCGCGCGCACGGGTGGTCACCGGCGTGCAGGTGGCCGACGACGACGGCGCGTGGGCGCTGCTGGCCGACCATCGCTTCCCGCTCACCAGCACCGCCGTCCTGCCGCCCGAGGCCGGGATCGCGGCCCGCGACCCAGTGGAGACGGACGAAGCGGCCGTGATCCGCATCAGCCGCCCGGCGCCCAACCAGTTTGAGATTGAGGTGGAGAGCGCGGGTGGTCTGCTGCTGCTGAGCGAGAACTGGATGCCCGGCTGGACGGTCTCGGCCACGTCGCAGGCGGAGAGCAGCGGCGACGACACCTCGCTGCCCAACGTCGCGCCGCTGACGGTTGTGCGCGCCAACCTCAGCTTCGTCGGCGTCACCATTCCGGCGGGCAAGCTGCAGTTGCGCCTGGAGTACGACCCGGCCAGCGCGCGCCTGGGGCTGCAGGGCAGCGGCGTGACGCTGGCGCTAGTGGTGCTCGCCGCCCTCTGGCTGACGCTGAGCGCGCGCCTGCGCCGGCGGGAGGCGCCATGAGGCGAAATCCGGCAGCACGCGTCGCACTGCCGGCGATCCTGCTGCTCGCGTTTGCGCTGCGCGTGGCCGGGCTTGGCGCGCAGGAGCTGCGCGGCGACGAGGCCTTCGGCTACTTCTTCCAGCAGCGCAGCTATGCGGCCATCCTCGACGAGACCATCGCCCTGGCCGAACCGCACCCCGTCGCCTCCTACTTTGTGGCCAAGGCGTGGGGCGAAGTGGCGGGCAGCAGCGAATACGCCCTGCGCTTTACGGCGGCGCTCTGGAGCACGCTGGCGGTGGCGCTGCTGGTGCGCCTCGCGCGCCGCCTGGCGCTCGACGTTCGCGTCGAGCTGCTCGGCGCCCTGCTGATGGCGCTCAGCCCCTACGCCCTCTGGCACGCGCAGGACGCGCGCATGTACAGCATGAGCCTGGCGCTCAACAGTGCGGTGATCTGGCTGGCGCTGGAGGCGCTGGCGCGGCGGCGCTGGCAGTGGGTCACCGCCTACCTGGTTGCCGCCTGGCTGGCGATGATGACCCACTACTTCTCGGCCTTTGTGCTGCTGGGGCTGACGCTCTTTGTGGTGGGGCGGGCGCTCTTCCATGCGCCGGCGCGGCGTGCCGTGGCCGACTGGCTGATGTGGAACCTGCTGCTCGCCGTGGGCGTGCTGCCCTGGCTCAACGCCGCCGGCTCGATTCTGGGCGACTACGGTGGCAACGGCGATTCGCCCGGCTTTGTGCAGATGGCCGCGCGCGCGCTGGCCGTGCTGGGCGTGGGCGAGTCGGTGCCGCTTGCGCAGCGGCCGTGGTGGGCGTTGGTGGGGTTGCTGCTGCTGGTGGCCGGGAGCGTGCGCCTGTGGCTGGCCGGCAGCAGCGGACGGCGCGCGCTCTGGCTGCTGCTCTGCGTGGGGCCGCTGCCGGTGCTGATGACCTGGGCAAGCGCGCTCAACCGCCCCATCTTCAACGAGCGCTACTTGGTGGCCGCGCTGCCCGCCGTGCTGCTGCTGATGGCGGCCACCGTCCAGCCGCTGCCGGAGCCTTCGTATTCTGCGCGTGCACCCTGGTTGCGCCCCGCTGCGGCCTGGACGAGCACCCTGCTGCTCGCCCTGCTCTTCGCCGGCCTGCTCAGCAGCCAGTGGCAGTTGCGCACCAACCCAGCCTTTTCGAAGACGCGCGGCTGGCGCGAGCTGGCAGCCACCCTGCAGGGCCTTGGCGGCGGCCTGACGGCAGAGGCCGTTCACTACGCGCAGAACTACCCGGACCCCACGCTCTGGTACTACACCGGCAATCTTCCCCATTCGGTGCTGCCCCCTGCTGCGGGCGATGAAGCGGGCGCCGAAGCCACCGTCGCCGCACTTGCCCAAGCCGGCGTGCAGCGGCTGATCCTTGCCGAACAGCCCAACGCCACGTGGGACCCGGACGGCCTCGCCCATTCCACGGTTGCCCACCACTACGCGCAATCCGTCGCGCTGCCTGTGGCGAACTGGACGGTGACGGTCTGGGAGAGCCCCATGCCCGCCCTTACAGCGCGCGACGACGCATTCCGCCGCGGCCTGGCGCTGGCCGGTATTGTGATGCGCCCCGAGACGCCCACGCCCGGCGGCCTGCTCAACGTGCTGCTCGCCTGGCAGGCCGAACCCGCCCCCGCCGACCCGCTCACCGGCACCGAGGCCGTCAGCGTACAGCTGCTCGACGCGGCGGGCGCCCTGCTCGCCCAGTCCGACCAGCAACTGCCTGCCACGCTGGCGGCGGGTACGGCGGGCGCAGCGGGCGGAACCACCAGCGCCACCACACAGCATGGTATACTGCTGCCGGCGCAGCTTCCCCCCGGCGAGCTGCGTCTGATCGTGGCCGTCTATGACCCCGCCGAAGCGGGCGCGCCCCGCCTGCCTGCCTCCGGGGGCGCCGAAACCGTCGAACTGGCGCGCTGGCAGGGTTCGCCCGCCGTCGCGCCCTGAGTGGAACCTCCCGAACCATGCAGCGAGCCTACGCCTCCCTCCAGCGCACCCTCTTTTCGCCCAACCTGGCCGTCCAGCGGTTGGGGCTGATCGGGCTGCTGCTGCTGGGCGCGCTGCTGGCGGCGCTGCTGATTGGCATCGTGGGGCCGCTGCTGGCGCTGGCGCTGGCCGTGGCGCTGGTGGCCGGCGCGCTCATGCTCAGCGACACGCGCTGGGGCTTTGTGGCGCTGGCGGCCGTCGCCTTTGGCCTGCCCTTCGCCACCCTCCCGGTCGACATCGGCTTCAAGCCCTCCTTCCTCGATGCGGCGCTGGGTGCGCTCTACTTCGTCTGGCTCTTCAAGCTGGTGATTGGGCGCGAGCGCACCTTTGTTGGTTCGCCGATCGGCGCGCTGGTGGCGCTCTTCACGCTGATGGCGCTCTTCAGCTTCGCCAACGGGCTGGTGCACAGCCCGGCGAACACCTTTCTGCTGCGCCGCTTCGGCGAGATTGTGCTCGGCATCTCGCTCTTCTTCGTCACCATTAACACGGTGCGCAGCGTGCCCGAGCTGGAGTGGGTGATGCGCTGGCTGACACTGGGCGGCGTTGGCTGCGCCGCCCTGGCCGTGCTCTTCTACGCCATGCCCGAGGCGGCCACCGTCTGGGTGCTCGACAGGCTGGCGCGCTTTGATTACCCCGGCGGCTACGGCGCGCTGCGCTACATCGAGGACGACACCGCCGGCACCATGCGCGCGATCGGCACGGCCGTTGACCCCAACGTGCTCGGCGGCATGCTGATTCTGGTGGGCGCGCTGCTGGCGCCACAGCTCTTTGCGCAGCGCCGCCTCTTCCCGCGCTGGGCCACCCTTGGGATGCTGGCCACCGCTGCGCTGGCGCTCTACCTCACCTACAGCCGCTCGGCGCTGCTGGGGCTGGGCGCGGCGCTGGGGCTGATCGCTGTGCTGCGCTACCGCAAGCTGATCCCGCTTGCCATCGTCGCCGCGCTGCTGCTGCTCCTGCTGCCGCAGACACAAGAGTACGTGGCGCGCCTGCTGGCCGGCTTCCGCGGCGAGGACCTGGCGACGCAGATGCGCTTTGGCGAGTACAAGGACGCGCTGATCCTCGTCGAACGCTACCCGCTCTTCGGCGTCGGCTTCACCGGCGTGCCCGACATCGACCTCTACCTGGGCGTCTCGATGCTCTACCTGATCGTGGCCTCGAACATGGGCGTGATTGGGCTGCTGCTCTTTCTGGCCGTGCTGGTGGGCTACTTTGTGTTGACCGGCGCCGAGTGGCGGCACGGCGCGCATCCCAGCATCGAGCCGCTGCTGCTGGGGCTGATGGCGGCGGTGGCGGGCGTGCTGGTGAGCGGCGTCTTCGACCACTACTGGTTCAACATGAGCTACCCGCACATGACGGTGCTGCTCTGGCTGCACCTTGGCCTTGGCACCGCCGCGGCGCTGATCAACCGCGACCTGCGCGCGGATGGGGACGTCGCGCATGCATGAGCAATCCCCCTAGTTGCTTTGGGTTGGTGCTTGCCCTTCTTGATTGCGTGTGCTATAATCAATATGACGGGCTTCGCCACACAATGCTTCTGATTGGGGAGACGAATCATGATTAGGGTCTATCGGATCTATCGCAAGCAGGACATTCCCGATGTCTACTGCAAGATGCCTTTGGTGGTGATGGCTTGTGATTCCAATGGGGATTTTCTCTGCATCAACTCAGGTTATCTGCCTGAGGAGATCGCGCAACGCACACCTGAGTCGTTTGTCGGTGGCCAACGGACTGACAATCTTGGAAGGAAGTACATCGAGTTGGTTCAGGGGCAATAGAGGTTGGAAACAGGGACTCATGGGGGAAGACGCAAGGGCGCCGGCCGCAAGCCAAGTGCTTGGGGCCGGTTGATTCGCTGCGATGTTCGACTCACTCCACAAATGATAGAGTACTGTAGACGTGTCGGCGACGGCGACTTGAGTGAGGGTATTCGGCTGGTTCTTGCATCAGTGATACTACCCACCGATCCAGTGGCTCACGGCTGCGACAAGAGTGTGCAACGTCAAGACGCTGACTCCTGACAAGATACAAGACCGACCAAGTTCTACCTTATTCCTGCACTTCATGTCGCAGTTTGCGCCAAGTGCTCGGAATAGCCTACAAATGGCGAGATACAGAACAAATGTTTCGACGTGTTGACTCATTTGTTCTGCTGCGGTATCCTCCTGGTGACGATCCAAAGTCACTGGTTTGATGCGGCTCATGTCATGGGCTAGACTTGGAGAGTCGCGTGGACCAATTGAACGCTTGGCGCTCAGCTCATTGTCGCGAGCTGAAGCGAACCACGTACTGGCAATTCCCCCTGTTCTGGGCTCAGTCGAGTAATCCTGTGATAAACATGACTGAACACTTGGAAGGTCGAGGTTTTCGCTTCATCGATCTCTTTGCTGGGATCGGCGGCATGCGCCGACCTTTCGAGAGTCTAGGTGGACAATGCGTATTCACCAGCGAGTGGAATGAGTACGCGCAGAAAACCTATATGGCTAACTACGCTTGCAATCACGCGATTGCTGGTGACATTACCAAGATCAATGCCGCCGAGATTCCTTCGCACGATGTCTTGCTAGCTGGTTTTCCGTGTCAACCGTTCTCGATTGCGGGAGTGTCAAAGAAGAATGCCTTGAACCGACCACACGGTTTCAGGGACGAGACGCAGGGTACGCTCTTCTTTGACGTTGCGAGGATCATCGAGTACCACCAACCCCAAGCGTTCTTGCTCGAAAACGTGAAGAACCTGGTAAACCACGACAAGGGCAATACGTTCAGAGTCATACGCCAAGTCCTGACGGAAGAACTTGGATATCACATTCAGTGCAGAGTGATCAACGCGAAGTCTTGGGTACCACAGCATCGTGAGCGCATCTTGATTGTTGGCTTTCGCCAGCCCAACGACTTCTCGCTCGATCAAGTGGCAGTTCCCGATCCGGCGGCTGGGCCTCGCTTGGGCACCATCCTGCATCCGGAGAATGGCACAGAGATCGCCGAGTCGCCCTATACGAAGGGCAAGATGGGTACGGTCTCCGAGAGGTATACCCTTACCGATCATCTCTGGAAATACCTCCAGGATTATGCCCAGAAGCACCGACTTAAGGGCAATGGTTTTGGTTATGGTCTCAATGGACGCGACAATATCAGTCGCACGCTATCTGCCAGGTACTTCAAGGATGGTTCCGAAATCCTGATTCGGCAAGAGGGCATGAATCCTCGCAGGTTGACACCAAGGGAATGCGCGCGACTAATGGGTTTCGACAAGCCTGGAGAGTCCAGCTTCGTTATTCCGGTCTCAGACACACAAGCTTACAAGCAGTTTGGCAACGCAGTCGTCGTACCAGCTATAGGAGTTGTTGCCGAGGCAATGCTACCGTACATCCAGTCCGTTTATGCCATCATCGGCACTGGCAATTCTGACAGTCCATTGCTTAGCCAACAGGTTATCGCCACTTGACAGACGTTGTAACGCCAGATGTTCGCCGTCGCATGATGGCGGGTATCCGGGGCAAAGATACGAGTCCAGAACTCATCATTAGGCGTGGACTTCACGAACGTGGATTCCGCTATCGACTCCACAGTAAGGCGCTTCCTGGCAAACCGGATCTTGTCTTTGCCAAGTACCACGCTGTGGTTCTGGTACACGGCTGTTTTTGGCATGGTCACGGATGCCACCTGTTCAAGTGGCCCAGTACACGACCTGAGTTCTGGAAGGCCAAGATCTCCGAGACGGTGCTTAGGGACAGTCGGCAAGTCGAATCGCTCAGGCAACAGGGCTGGAGAGTATTGACAATTTGGGAGTGCGCTCTCAAGGGGCGTCATAGCCGTCTTCACGCTTCTGTTCTGGATGAAGTAGCACGTTGGCTGTTGAATGGGGCTGAAGATCTCACAATAGCAGGGACCGAGCATGACGGTTGATCGGCTTGAGGCATGGTTGCATGCATACTCCTCACCTGAATACATGTGGTTCGTGAAGCGCCTTTCGGCGAACGACACTTTAGCTAATGATACACATCAAGCTGGCCCGTATATTCCAAAGGACTTGCTCTTCCGTCTCTTTCCCAAGCTTCATGACAAGAGCAGGCTAAATCCGTTCATTGAGATTGACCTGCGTATTGATTCACATAGTGACGCAAGGCGCGTTAAGGTCATTTGGTATAACGGCAGGCTATTCGGCAAAACCAGAAACGAAACTCGCATAACACGACTTGGCGGTAGAAGTTCAGCGATGCTTGATCCGGAAAGCACGGGGGCGATAGCTGTTCTTGCTTTCGCACTGTCCAACGGTGAGGGCACTGGCGAGTGCCATGTCTGGGTCTGCGAGGCAGCGACCGAAGAGGACTTGATTGAGGCCAGCATCGGCCCAGTCGAGCCAGGTGAGTTTCGAGTACGAACCGGGCCGGGCCACCAAGCCCTGCTGGCACCAGTAGTGGAGAGACGTGCAACGTGCTTCCTCTCACTGGACGAGCTTCCTTCGCAGTGGCTGGTGCGTTTTCCAACAGGTGAGGAGATAGTACAGAAGGCGATCGACCTTCGCGGAGATATTGGCGATTCCATCGACGCCAGACTAATGTCGAGGCGACTCTGCGAGTTCGAGATTTTCCGAAGTCTGGAAGAAGCCGTCGAGTTACCGCGCGTAATGAAGGGCTTCGACACTCTGCAGGATTTCCTTGCGACTGCGCAAACCGTCCTGCAGCGCAGGAAAGCACGTTCTGGCCGCTCCCTTGAGATACACACCCGGCGCATATTCTTCGAGGAGGGTCTCAAAGAGGACGTCGATTTCTCGTACCTTAAGGAATCGGAACTTGGTAGACAACCCGATTTTATCTTCCCTTCAATCGGTGCATATAGAGACCCCGCATTCCCTTCCGGCAGACTTCGCATGCTTGCAGTGAAGACCACAACTCGAGACAGATGGCGTCAGATCCTTGAGGAAGCGAACCGGATACCTGTAAAACACTTGCTGACATTACAGGAGGGCGTTTCTGAGACCCAGTTCCGCCAGATGCGCGAGGCGAGTGTGAAGTTGGTGGTTCCGCAAGGATTGGTCTCTACATATCCACCCAGCGTGCAGGAACATTTGCAGACGTTCGAGAGCTTCATGGGTGACCTAAGGGTGCTGAACCCCTCGCCAGCCTAGCACTTTGCGAGTGCGGCATTACCAGAATCTGAACTCCACTTATGACCAACCCCACCCAACCCACACGCACCCCCTACGGCAACATTACCCTCGACGCAGCGCCACCGCCCCCTGCCCAGCCGGGCGGGCTGACGCGCGGGCGGCGGCCCGAATGGCTGCGCGTGCGCCCCGCCGACGGCGAACGCTACCGCGAGCTGCGCGACCTCTTCCGCGGCCAGCGGCTGCACACCGTCTGCGAAGAGGCCATGTGCCCCAACATCGGCGAGTGCTGGGGGCGCGGCACCGCCACCTTCCTGCTCATGGGCGACACCTGCACCCGCTCCTGCGGCTTCTGCAAGATCAAGACCGGGCGCGGCGCCCCGCTCGACCCCGACGAACCGCGCCGCATCGGCGAGAGCATCGCAGCAATGCAGCTGCGCCACGCCGTGCTCACCAGCGTCAACCGCGACGAGCAGAGCGACGGCGGCGCGTGGGTCTTTGCCGAGAGCCTGCACTGGATTCACCAGTTGCTGCCCGGCTGCACCGTCGAGGTGCTGATCCCCGACTTTCGCGGCGACTGGCCGGCGCTGCAGGTGGTGATGGACGCCAAGCCCGAAATCCTCAACCACAACACCGAGACGGTGCCGCGCCTCTATCGCACGGTGCGCCCGCAGGCCAAATACACGCGCTCGATGGAGCTGCTGCAGCGCGCCAAGCAGATGGACGCCGAGGCGCTCACCAAGTCGGGCATCATGCTCGGCCTGGGCGAAGAGTGGGGCGAGATTCTGCAGGTGATGGACGACCTGCGCGCCCACAACGTCGACATCATGACCATGGGCCAGTACCTGCAGCCCAGCCGTTTCCATCTGCCCATCCAGCGCTACTACACGCCCGACGAGTTCGCCCAGCTGAAGCAGGAGGGCGAGGCGCGCGGCTTCAAGTGGGTGGAGAGCGGGCCGCTGGTGCGCAGCAGCTACCACGCCGACGGCCAGAGCCACCTGAGCCCCCGCAAGCGCGCCGCCTGATCCTCGTATTGCGAGCAGCGCACCTGTTAGGCGCGTCGAACACGCGCAATCGTTCACTGTTCAGGAAAGGACCGATCACCCGCCGGCGGCCTGATGTGGTTCGACGCCGGCGCCACTGCGGGTTGCTGCGCGCTCCCGTTACGGCGAAGCACCCCGCTCACCCCAGGGGTGTCCCATGCGCACCATCTTCTCCCCCGTCCCTCGCGTGATGAGTCTTCTTCCACCGCGCGCTGCACACCTGCGCCGCGCCGCCCTGCTGCTCCTTCTGCTTCTCCTGCTCGCCTGCGATTCCCTCACCGCATCCGCCGCGCCCCGTATGCCACCCGAACAGGGTTGGCCGCCGGAGACGTTGCCCCTCCTCCCCGTCTTTCTCTTGCCCTATGACAGTTCAGTCGACACCGTAGTCTGGAGCGGAGGCCCGCACGCCTACAATGGAGGCGGCGATTTGGACGGCAAGTATGCCTACGGGGAGGGCTCGGGGCTGGACTTTGCCGCGCAGGAGGGCGGCTCGTTCACCGTGCTCGCCATGGCCGCCGGGCAGGTGATCAAGTCCGGCTGCGGCTACGAGGGGCTCGGCTGTATCGTGGCCGTGCAGCACGACGAGGGGAGCTCGGTTCTCATCTATGCCCACCTGCAGGAAGAAGGGATGATCGGCGCCGGCGTCCACGTCGTACAGGGCACGGTGCTCGGCCAGGCGGGCGACAGCGGTGGCCAGCCCAGCGTGCATCTGCACATCGAATTGCGCGACGGTGGCGCTTGTGACTCGTCGCTCCACGCCCAGTGCGGCGATATCGGCTGGGCCGGCAATCCCGTGGGCTGGGAGCGCGGTCTGCTCTTCGTCGACGGCTACCGCATCAGCGGCTATTGCGCGGCCCAGGGCGAAGCGGCCGCGAATTGCTTCGAGTTGCCCTCGGTGCGCTACTACGCCTACGAAGGTGCGGCATTCCGGGGCGGCGCCACCACCACCGACTACAACTTCTGGTTCAACGATATCGACGAGCATAATGTCCGGCGCCGCGTGCGCGCCGCAGTTGTCGTCGATCCCAGCTTCGTCTGCACCTCACAACGCGACTGCGAGCGCTATCACGAGTCGCGGAACATGCTCTTTGCGGGCCACGGCCGCTTTGGCACGGGCGGCGGCCCAAACATCGGCGACGAGTTGGAATCGACCAACCGCGCCATCGCGGCGCCGGCGCCCACTTCCGCCGTCGAGCAGGAGGTCGCGCAGATCGCCATCCAGCGCGGTGCTGGGCTCTTCCTGCTCGACAGGTCGACCGGCGTGGAGCGCCCCATCCTGGAGGTCGAGGAGCAGCGCGGGGCGCAAAGCCCGCTGCAGCTCAGTTGGTCGGCCGACGGCAGCAGGCTGGCCTTTGCCACCGCAGCCGGTGATGGGGCGACCGTCACGATCCTGGAACTCGATGCACTCGGCAGCGCGACAGACTGGTTCGAACTTGGCTTCGCCGGCTCAGCCCTGCCGCTGGTCGCCTTTGACCCTGCCGAGCGCGACCGGCTCTTCTACGCCGCGCCCACGGCTGATGACCCCAGCCGCGTTGACCTCTTCGCCTACAGCATCTCCACCGGTATCGAGGAACTGCTCTACACAACGCCTGTGCTTGGCCCCTGCACGGCCACCAAGCTGCTGGCGCTCGCCGCCGATCGCTTCATCCTGCTGCACACGTGCGGCACAGGAGCCGGCAACGAGTACAGCGCGCTCGAGGTGAACCACCGCGCCGGCACCTTCGAAGCAGCCTGGCTGGACGACTGGGTGCTTGGCTATTGGTTCCTGGACCAACCGGCCGAGTGCGCCGAGCAGTCGCCACAGGTGATCGACGCCGCCTGGCAGCCCGCCACCTCCACGCTTGCCTACCTGCTCAGTCCCGACTGCTTCGACGCACTCTACGGCGGCACCTGGAGCGGCAGCGAAGAAGTTGCGCTGCTCGACCTTGCGCGCCCGTCGCCCCGCGCCGAGCATCTGCTGGCATCGAGCGGCATCACCGCCATCGACTTTGCCGGCGGCGGCGCAGCCATGCTCTACCGCACCGACGACGGCAACCTCTGGCAACAGCCGGCCGACGGAGCTGCGCGCCAACTCGTCGCCGGCGACGTTGACGCCGCAGCAGCGCGCCCGGCCGGCAGCGCGCCTGGCAGCACTGCGCTTGCGAGCAGCGACGCGACGATCGAGAACCTGTCGTTCAGCGCAGACGCCCAGGCCTCATCGTCACTGCCCAGCGACCGCTACGGCAGCTACGGCCCTGCGCAGGCGGTGGACGGCTCGGCCGCCACGGCATGGTCCGAGGGCGTAGAGGGCGACGGCGTTGGAGAGTTCCTGCAGCTCGACTTCCCTGCGCCCGTACAGATCGACTACCTTGAGATACTCAACGGCTATGCCGCCGACGCCGCAAGCTTCGCCGCCAACAACCGCGCCGCCGCGGTGACAATCACATTCGACGACGGTCGCAGCTTCACCCTTCTGCTTGACGACCTGCCCGACATGCAGCGCTTCGACCAGTGGTCTGCGGGCCAGGGCACCGTCACTAGTTCGCTGCGCCTCACCATCGACGCCGTCTACCCCGGCACACGCTTCGACGACACTTGCCTCGCCGAGCTGCGGGTCTGGGGCACGCGCATGGACGACTGAGGGCGGGCCAGCCGCCGTATCATTCCCAAGTGCAAGACCGCCCGGCCGATTCGACAATTGGCCGGGCGGTTGCGTTCCATGCTCGCTTGCCTGCGCAACCTTACGCCGGTCGCGTCCTTGCGTCAAGAAGCTGCACTTGGGGAGGATTGGAGGCTCGCCGCAACCCCCTGCTCGGCGCTGATGACGATCAAATGCGCCACCGCCTTCGCGGTCAGCGTGCGCTGCTCGTCGAAGAGCCACTTGCGCACCACGCCAATGCTGCCCTCGGCCACAAAGGTGAAGAGGTAGTCGGCGGTGGCCTCGTCCAGCTGCCGCTGCGCCCGCCACATGGCAAAGACGCGGTCGCGCAGCAGCTGCGTCAGGTTCTGCAGGAAGTCGATGTTGCCGTTGCGCCCCAGCAGCACCCGCCCCAGCTCGCCGTTGGCGTCGATGTAGGCGATGATCTGCTCCGTCATGCGCAGCACATCTGCCTGCGGGTTGGCGCTGGCCAACTGGTCGAGGAAAGAGGTGATGGCGCCCACGTACTCGCCCTCGACCTGCTTGAGCTGGTCGAATTGGTCGGCGTAGTGTGCGTAGTAGGTCGCTCGGTTGATGTCGGCGTCGGCGCAGAGCTCCTTCACCGTAATGCGCGCGATGGGCTTGCGCTGCAGCAGCTTGATCAGGCTCTCGCGCAGCACCATCTTCGTGTACCGCACGCGTCGGTCGGTCGCCATGGCGGGTGCGCCCCCACGCTTCAGCCGGCTTTGGTAAATGGGCAACACGCAGCGGCGGGCTGTGGCCCATCCGCCAGATCAGACCAAATTGCGGGTTGAAGACTCGTCACAATGTCACTATAGTGCATGGGAGGAAGATACGCAACAGTTTGTTGATTAACCGAGAGAGGGTGCGGCGATGGCTCAGCTCTATTGCGTCACCGGGGCAACCGGGCACCTGGGCCATGCCGTGGTGGAAGCGCTGCTCGCGCGTGGCGAGCGCGTGCGGGCACTGGTTCTGCCCGGCGACCGGCTGGCGACTACCCTGCCCGCCGGCGCCGAAGTCGTGCCCGGCGACGTCTGCGACGCGGCGTCGCTGCGCCCCTTCTTCTGTGGCGCCGGTGCGCAAACCACCGTCATCCACTGCGCCGGGATCGTCTCGATTGGGGCTGGCGCCGATCAGCGCATACACAGCGTCAATGTTCAGGGCACGCGCAACGTGCTCGAGCAGTGCGTTGCATGCGGTGTGGGCAAGCTGGTCTATGTGAGCTCGGTGCACGCGCTGCCGGTGCTGCCCATGGGCGAGACGATGGCGGAGGTCGAGAGCTTCTGCCCCGAGGCGGTGCACGGCGCCTATGCGCAGAGCAAGGCCGAGGCCACCGCCGCCGTGCTCGCTGCCGCACACGCCGGGCTGGATGCGTCGGTGGTTCATCCCACCGGGCTGCTTGGCCCGGGCGACTACGGTTGCGCCCACATGACGCAGCTGGTGCTGCAGGTGGCAGGGCGCAAGCTGCCCGCTAACGTGGGCGGCGGCTTCGACTTTGTGGACGTGCGCGACGTCGCCGACGGCATTCTTGCCTGCTGCGCGTGCGGCGAGCGGGGCGGCTGCTACATTCTGGGTGGTGCCTGGGTGCCGACGCGCGAGTTGACGGCGCAGATCGCCGCCGCCGCGCAGGTGGCGCCGCCCCGCCTTACCGTGCCAATGTGGGTGGCACGTGCCGCTGCGCCCCTGGCCGAGGCAGCCGCGCGCGCAGCCAGGACGCTGCCGCTTTACACGCGCTACTCGCTCTACACGCTGGAGTCGAACGCGGCCTTCTCCAGTGAGCGGGCGCGGCGCGAGCTGGGCTACCACGCCCGCCCCCTGGCCGAGACCATCGCCGACACCGTGGCCTGGCTGCGCACACAGGGGCGGCTGCCTGCGCAGGCGGGGGGCGGCGCGGCGTGAACGCAGCACGGGCCGGCGCGTGTTGTTCTTGCTGCCGGCACCGGCCGTAGATTCCACCATCGAGGCACACAAAGAGGCCCGATCCGCTCTGGATCGGGCCTCATGTTCTTTCTGGTTTCGCTTGAGAGCGTCAGCCCGTACCGAACTGGCGGTCGCCGGCGTCGCCCAGCCCCGGCCAGATGTAGCCGGGCGGGAAGATGTCGTCCGCCGTCGTCAGCCGCTCGTCGATCGCCGCCACATGCACCGCCACATCGGGGTGAACAGCGTGCAGCGCAGCAAGCCCCTCGGGCGCGGCCAGCAGCCCCACGAACTTGATGCGCTTGACCCCCCAGCGCTTGAGCACGTCGCAGGCCGCAATCGCCGAGCCACCGGTAGCCAGCATCGGGTCGAGCAGCAGCACCAGGTCAACCGTCGGCGCAATGGGCAGCTTGTTGTAATACTCCACAGGGCGCAGCGTGCGCTCGTCGCGGTAGAGCCCCAGGTGCCAGACTTCGGCGTGCGGCATCAGCTCCCACGCCCCTTCGACCATGCCCAACCCCGCGCGCAGAATCGGCACCAACCCCACCTTCACCGCCAGACTCTCGCCAGTGGCCGCAGTGAGCGGCGTCTCCACCGTCACCGGCTTCAGCTCCAGGTCGTGCGTCGCCTCATAGACGAGCATGCTGGCCAGCTCGCGCACCACCTCGCGGAACTTCTTGGGCTCGGTGGCACGGTTGCGCAGCAGCGTCAGCTTGTGCCGCGCCAGTGGGTGCGTCGAAGGAAAACGATTGGGGACTTCCACGGGAGACCTGCCCTGTGTGGGGAGCCGGCTCTATGCCCGGTGCAGGCATGCGCAGCCGGCGGGTGGGTGGAAGGGGACTACCACTCGATCTGGCGCGCAGGACGGTTGCGGCGCGCCAGGCGCTCAACCTCGCCCTGGCACTTGACGCAGAGCGTGGCGTCGGGCTTCACCTCGAGCCGCTCGAGTTCGATCGGGTTGCCGCAGCGGGCGCAGGTGCCATACTTGCCGTTCTCCAGCGACTTCTGCGCAGCCTGAATATCGCTCAGCCGGCGCTCGAGCACAGCGATCAGCGCAGCGTTCTTCTCGCGCTCGAAGATCTCGGCGTCGCCTTCATCAGGCTCCACATCGACTTCGGCCAGCATCATCTCGCGCAGGTGGCGCAGCTCATCCTCCACCTGCGTCATCTCCTGCTTGAGTCGGCCCGCCTCTGTGGCGATGAATTGGTCGCGCTCATTCTGAACCACATCTGCCTCCTTGACTGAACAGCGGCAACTGCCGTGCGATTGACGGGGAGATCGACACGCCCGCGCGCAGAGAGACCAGTATACGCTACTCTACGCAAAACTGCACAGGTTATAGCCCATCGCGCAGATCAATGCAACTTGGCGCGACGGTGCAAGAGCTGCATCATTCCTGCGCCTGCAATGACCCCGCGACCAGGCGGTTTGTTCCCCTCCGCCGCTCTGTGCTATCATGTCGCAATAGAACAAACGTGCAGTTTTGCCAACCTTCCAGCGCCGCCGGGACGCCCGCCCGGCAGATGTGGGTGCCGCCCATGGCCGATGAGCGCAGCCTGAACAATCCACAGAGCAGCGACCGCTTCGTCTCGCCCCATACCGGCGCGGCGGGTGGCGCGCCACGTGCAAACGACGCGCCACTCGCCGACCAAGCAGCGCAGCCCGCCGCCGACCCGGCCAGCCGTCTCGTCTCGGGCGACGTACAGAGTGACGATCGCGGCAGCGAGAAGACCGTTGACTACGCCCTGCGCCCGCGCTCGCTGCACGAGATGATTGGCCAGGAGCGGCTGCGCGGCAAGATGCAGATCCTCGTCGACGCCGCCCGCCAGCGCGGCGACACGCTGGACCACGTGCTGCTCTACGGCCCCCCCGGTTTGGGCAAGTGCATCACCGCCGACAGCCTGATCCTGACGGAGAACGGGCTGCTTCCCTTCCGCACGCTGCTGCCTGCCGACCTGGCTGCCGGCGAATACCGCCAAACCGCCACCCAGGTGGTGGGGTTGCATGGGCTAGAGCCCGCCTCGCACGTTTACGCCAGCGGGCGCACTGTCACGCTGCGGCTGCGCACCCACTCGGGCTTTGCGATCGAAGGCACGCTCGACCACCCGCTGCTGGTCGCCACAGTTGCCGGCCCCGTCTGGCGGCCGCTGCGCGACATTCAGCCGGGCGACGCCGTGGCCATTGCCCGCGGCGCCGAACAGTGGGGCGCTGCCTCCACCGTCCACTATCGGCCTGCCGGCGCCACCGCGCGCCGCCAGGCCACCGAAACGCGCGTCACCGAGCTGCACACAACGCTCGGCGCCGCCCTGCAGCGACCCCCCACCCTCACCGAGCTGCGCCACGCCTACGCCGGCCACGTCGCGGGCAATCCCGTGCCCGAGATCACCGCCAAGCGGCTGGCGCTGCCGCTGAGCAACGGCCGCGCGGTCGCGCAAGTCGCGGCGCCCTGGACGCTGGTCGCATCGCCCACCGCTGCGCCCGGCCGCACGATCTGCCTCGACGCCGACGTGGGGTATTTGCTGGGCGCCATCGTGGGCGACGGCCACTTTGAGCGCAGCACGCGGTCGATTGTGATCACTGCGGACGAACCGGCCATGCAGTGCGAGTTGCAGCAGATCTGCGCCGCACTCTATGGCGCCGCACCCGCGATCAAGCAGTACGGCGGCAAAGCTGCGCGTCTGCGGCTCAGCTCGCACATGGGCCAGGCGCTGCTCGACTTTGGCATGCAGCCTGCAACCGCGGCGGGCAAGAGCGTGCCTGCGGCCGTGCTGGTCGGCCCGCGCGCGGCGGCGGTCGGCTTCCTGCAGGGGCTCTTCGACGCCGACGGCTGCGCGTGGTCCGATGGCTCGGTCGAGTTTGGCACCCGTTCCCTCGAGCTTAGCCGCCAGGTGCAGCTGCTGCTGGCGAACCTGGGCATCATTGCGCACCGAACCAGCAAGCAGCGCGCCGGTGCGCCCTTCTACAACCTCTTTCTGGGTGGAGAGCAGGCGGCGCGTTTCTTTGCCACCGTGGGTTTCCGCCTGCCGCGCAAGCAGCAGCGCCAGGTCGGCCTGACAACGCGCCCGCGCGGCTGGGCGCGCAGCGAACTGGTGCCCGGCGCAAACCCGCTGCTCGTCGAGCTGCTGGATGCCACCAAGCCACATTCGCGTGCGATCCACAAGCGCTTTGACCACGCCCGGCGCAACGACCGCACACCCACTCGCGCCCAAGTCGAGCGCCTGCTGGCACTGCTGCCTGCCGCGGCCGCCGAGCTGCCAGCCGCCGCCACACTGCGCACGCTGCTGAACCCGGCGATCTACTGGGATCAGGTGGTCGCGCTCGATCCCGCTGAAGCGGAGACCTTCGACTTTGTCGTGCCCGGCAGCCACTCGTTTGTGGCCAACGGCTTCTACAACCACAACACCACGCTCAGCCACATCCTCGCCTACGAAATGGGCGCAAACCTGAAGGTGACGGCCGGGCCGGCCATCGAGAAGGCGGGCGACCTGGCCGCCATCCTCACCAACTTGCGCCGGGGCGATATCCTCTTCATCGACGAAATCCACCGTCTCGGCCGCGCCGTCGAAGAGATCCTCTACCCGGCCATGGAGGACTTTGCGCTCGATATTGTGGTGGGCAGCGGGCCGGGCGCGCGCAACATCCGCCTCAGCCTGCCCAAGTTCTCGGTCGTGGGCGCCACTACACGCCTGGCGCTGCTCACCTCGCCGCTGCGCGCCCGCTTCGGCGTCGTCGAGCGCTTCGACTTCTACGAAACCCACGCCCTGCAGGAGATCGTGCGTCGCGCCGCCGCCAAGCTCGAGATGCCAATCGAGGACGAAGGCGCGCTCGAGGTGGCGCGCCGCTCGCGCGGGACGCCGCGCGTCTCCCTGCGCCTGCTGCGCCGCGTGCGCGACTATGCCCAGGTGCGCGCCGACGGCCAGATTACGCTCGCCGTGGCGCAGGCCGCCCTGACCCTGCTCGACATCGACTGGCTGGGGCTGGACGAGCTGGACCGGCGCGTGCTCGAGGCGATCATCGTCAAGTTCAACGGCGGCCCAGTGGGGCTGGACACGCTGGCGGCCAGCATCAGCGAAGAGGCCGACACGATCATGGACGTGGTCGAACCCTACCTGCTGCAGATGGGCTTTCTGGACCGCACGCCGCGTGGCCGTGTGGCCACTCGCGCCGCCTACACCCACATGGGCATCCCCTTCCCCGACCGGGCGGAGCAGGGCGGGCTCTTCGGCTAACAGCGATCGAGAAGCGGGCGGGCTGCGCCCGATCGAGAAGCGAGAAGCGAGAAGGCCGGTTGCGACGCCGGTGCGCGCTTTGGGCGGACCTTTGCAATAGAGATAGAGAAGCCCGGCCGAGCTGACTTGGCCGGGCGTTCTTGTTGAGCGTCGAACAGTGCTTTGGAGGCGCTGACTTTGGCCGCCACCCTTCACCGGCGGTGGCCGTTCGCCGCCGGCTTCTCGCTTCTCGCTTCTCGCTTCTCGATCGGGCGCAGCCCCGCTACATCATCCGCCAGCCGCTCCATGGCGGCGAGGCTGCCGTGGGCGAGGGCGCCATGCGCGGGGATGAGGAGCTGGACGCGCCCCTCGCGTACCAGGCGCGCCGCCAGCCGCAGCGCTTCGAGTGCGGCGCTGGGGTCGTCGACGGCCCGGGCCTGCGCAAGGGTCTCGCCACTGCCAAAGGGGCCGCTGCAGAGCAGGTGCAGCGCGGGCAGGTGCACGAGCGTCACGCCGGCGAAGGTATAGAGATCCAGCAGATGGTCGGCCACGCGGATGTGAGCCACGCCGCCCGGGCGCGTCTGGATGCGCGCCACGCCCGGCGCAGCCACACTCTCGGCGTCCGGCTGCGTCCACAGTGCGGCGGTGCGCTCGGGCAGCGCAAAGCCCGAGCAGTCGGCGGGCGGGTCGATCAGCAGCAGCTCATCACCTGCGCCCAACGGTGGCGCCAGCCCTCTGCCCAACACAAAGAGCGTATGTGCAGGCGGGTCGCCTGCGCTGTAGAGCTCGATGCCGGGGAAGAGGCGCTGAATCTCGGCCAGAATCAACCTGCCTCTGCGCCAGGCGTCGGCTGGGGACGCGAGAGTGTGGGCGCGACCTCGCACGGCTCGACGGCGCCGAGCGCGGCCGCGAGCGCAGCAAGCTCCACCGGCAGGTCGGCCACCACCACGCGGCCGTCGGGCAGCAGATAGATCTCGGTCTCGGTGGGCAAGGGCGGGAAGGGTGCAGGCGGCGCGGCGGCTTCCCCTTGCGCGGGCGCGGCGCGGGCAGGCTCAGCCATGGTCGACGTTGATCTGCTCGAGGGCATCGGGCTCGCGGGCGTCGTATTCGGCCGTGCGCTCGCTCGCCTCCACCTTGCCCAGCGCCTCCAGCAACTCCGCGATGCTCTCGCAGCTCGGCCCCTTGACGCCCTTGATCACATACTCAAGCCGCCCGTCGGGGAAGATCTTGATCTCGATCTCCTGGCGCTGCATGCTCATTCCCCCTCGCTCCAGCGGCGCACCGTCAATCGAATCACCTTGTCGGCGCCGGTGCTCTCTTCCACCAGGTCGAAACCGGCCAGCGCGGCGTCGGCCAGCACCTTGTGGTAGGCGTAACGCTGCGTCACCTGCTCGAGCAGCGCCTTGATGCGCGGGGTCTGCATGTCATCGGCCATGACCTCGAAGCGGCCATCCACCTCGCGCAGCCCAAAGTTGGCGCCGGGCGCATTCACCAGCAGCGCCGCCTGCTCGTTGCGCCCCGAGAAGCTGTGCGAGAAGGTGCCGCCGGTCTTGTAGCCTACCTTGACGTCATCCAGCGCACGTTGGATCAGCCGCAGGTCACGCAGCTCCGTACGAATCTTCACGAACTTCGACATCCGAAGTCTCCTCTCCACCCGTACCCGCCGGGTGAAAGCACCCTCACACCCTCGCACCCTCGGCTTCGGCGCGATAGGCCATATCCAGCACCTCGATCGTGTGCCACACGGGTAGCCTGCGCTGTGCGGCCAGGTGCGTCCGAATCTGCGTCAGGCAGCCGATGTTGCCGCTGATCACCGCCTGCGCGCCCGTCTCGAGCAGATGCGCCGCCTTGCGCGCGCCCAGGGCGTGGGCCAACTCGGGCTGCTCGATATTATACGTGCCCGCCGAGCCGCAGCAGAGTTCTGCTTCGGCCGGTTCGAGCAGCATCAGGTTGCCCACCTGGCGCAGCAGACGGCGCGGCTCGCTCGTCACCTTCTGCGCGTGCGCAAGGTGGCAGGCGTCGTGGTAGGCGGCCTTCACGGGCACGCGCAGCGCCGGCTCGCCCACCAGCCCCAGCTTGTCAAGAAAGACGCTCACGTCGCAGGCCAGCTGCGCGAACGCTTCGGCCTGCTGCTGGTCCGGCTCGCCGGCAAAGAGCAGCGGATATTCGCGCACGCCCGATCCACAGCCGGCGGCGTTGATGATCACGGCGTCGACATCGCCCGGCATGATGCGCATGAGCTCACGCGCAAAGGCGCGCGCCGACGCCGCCTCGCCGGTGTGGAACGAGAGCGAACCGCAGCAGCCCTGGTTGGGCGGGATCAGCACCTCGACGCCGTTGCGGGTGAGCACGCGCACGGTGGCGGCGTTGATGTTGGGCGCCAGCACCTGCTGCACGCAGCCGCTGAGCAGCGCCACACGCGCCCGCCGCACACCCTGCGCAGGGGCCAACGTGGGCAGTCGCTCGCCCTGCGGCAGCGAATCGGGCACCATGCCCAGCATCGCCTCGTAGCTTCTGGGCAGCAGGCGGCGCAGCGGCTTGGCCAACTTGCCGGCGCGTGCCGCCAGCTTGAAGCGGCCGGCGTAGGGCAGCGTCTGCTGGGCCACGATGTGCGTCGAGCGGGGCACCAGACTGCGCACGCGCACCTTTTCGGCCCGCGAGCGGAAGGGCGCCAGCAGGCTGCCGTACTCCACACCCGAGGGGCAGGCCGTGACGCAGGCCAGGCAGCCCAGGCAGCGGTCGATGTGAGGCAGCATCGACTCGAGCGAGATCGCCCCTTCGAGCTGCTCCTTCATCAGGATGATGCGGCCGCGCGGCGAATCGTTCTCGTCGCCCAGCAGGCGATAGGTAGGGCAGGCGGCCAGGCAGAAGCCGCAGTGGACACAGCTTTCGATGGCGTGCACCATAGCCGGCCCCTGCGGGCCAAGCGCGGCGACGGGAATCTTGTGTTGCATGACGACGGCTCCGGTTGGTGGGCGTCGAAACAGCCGGGGATAGTTGCCGCAGGCTACAAGGGCAGGAACTTGCTTGCCGGGTCGAAGACTTTGCGCACGCGCGCCAGCAGGTTGGCGCCGTTCAACGGGCCAAGGATCGGCGCGGCCGCGGCGCCGCGCAGCAGCAGCGCCGTTCCCTTCAGACGCTGCAGCGCCGGCACAAGTTCAGCGAGCGGGAACGCAGGCGGCAGGGCGACCCATGCCACATGGCCGCCGGCGCTGTAGCAGCGCTGGGCGGCGAGCGGCTCGAGCAGCGCGTCTAGCTGCACCAGATGCGGCGGCGCCAGCGCCACGCGCAGCAGCGAGAAATCGGCCGGCGCCCAGGTGAACTCGCGCGCCTCGCGCCAGAACTCTGCCTCGGCCTCGCCCTCGAGCAGGCTGCCGCCGCAGGTTGCGACCACGCGCGCGACACGCTCGGGCAGCGCGACCGCCATACCACCCAGGCGCAGATAGACGCAGGCGGGCCCAGTGGCCAGCTCCAGCGCCTCGATGTCCATCCCCATGCCGGAGAGTTGCACCATCAGCGCATAGCCGGCTGCGGCCGAATCGACCTCGAAGCGCAGCGTGGCAAAAGCGGGCGGTGTGGGGAAGACCTTGAAGGTCGCCTCGGTAAGGATACCCAGGCGGCCCAGACTCCCCGCCATCAGCCGCGCCATGTCCAGCCCGGCGGCGTTCTTGACGACGCGCCCGCCGCCGCGCACCAGATCGCCGCTGCCGTCCACGAAGGCGACGCCGATCAGAAAGTCGCGCAGCGGCCCATAGCGCATGCGGCCCGGCCCGCTCAGGCCGCTGGCAATCGCGCCGCCCAGCGTGGCGCCCGCGTCCACCAGCGGCGGGTCGAAGGGCATCGCCTGCCCATGTTCGGCCAGCGCGGCGGCCAGCTCGCGCAGCGGCGTGCCGGCGCGTGCGCTAAAGGTGAACTCGCTCGGGTTGTAGTCGACCATGCCGCTGAGCGCGCTCGTCTCGACGATCGTCGCGGCGCTGCCGGCGGGGGGCGTGCTCAGCGCCGGCTTGGTGCCGCCGCCGCGCGGCAGCAGTGTGCCCGTGGCGCCGCGCACCAGCGCGCGCAGTTCGTCAACCGATGCGGGGCGCAGAACTGTGCCCGCTGCACCGGGTTCGTCTTCAAGTGGCGGCGCAAGCGCGCCCAGTTCTTCGCGCGTGCTCATGGCTCCCCCTACATGCGAGAGATAACGCCCTGCTGTTCCAGCGGATGGGGCGTATAGAGGCTGCGGCCCGGCGCGCCGTCCACAGCCAGCTTCTTGCCGCGATTGGCCAGCTCCTGCGGGTCCACCGCGCGACGCAGGGCGCGCATCTTGGCCAGGTCGCCGGCAGCGAACATTTCGGGCATAAAGGCGAACTTCTCGATGCCCACGCCGTGCTCGCCTGTAATCGAGCCGCCCATGCCAATGCAAAGGCGCAGGATTTCGGCGGCCACGGCTTCGGCCCGCTCGTATTCGCCCTCGACCGCGCCGTTGAAGAGGATCAGCGGGTGCAGGTTACCATCGCCGGCATGAAAGACGTTGGCGACGCGGATATTGTGCTTCTTGCTCAGCTCGCGGATACCGGACAGCGCCTCGCCCAAGCGCGAGCGGGGCACCACGCCATCCTGCACAATGTAGTCGGGGCTGAGCCGCCCCACCGCCGAGAACGCGCCCTTGCGCCCCTTCCAGATGCGGGCGCGCTCGGCCTCGTCGGCAGCCACGTGCAGCTCGAAGGGGTGCGAGCGTTCGATCACGCCCAACAGGTGGGCAAATTCGGCCTCCACCTGCAGCGGCTCGCCCTCCAGCTCCACAATCAGCAGCGCATCGGCGTGCAGCGGGTAGCCGGCATGCACCGCTGCCTCGGCCGCCTGGATGCTCAGGTGGTCCATGATCTCGAGCGCGCCGGGCAGCAGTCCCGACGCAATCACCGCCGAGACCGCGTCGCCGGCGTCCACAATCGAATCGTAGGCGGCCAGCAGCGTCTTGTAGGCGGCCGGACGGGGCGTCAGCCGCAGCGTAATCTCGAGCGCGATGCCCATCAGCCCCTCGCTGCCCACAAAGAGCGCGGCCAGGTCCGGCCCCGTCTGCTCGTGCAGGCCGCTGCCGATCTCCACCACCTCGCCGTCGGGCAGCACCACCTTCATGCCCAGCACGTGGTTCGTCGTCATGCCGTACTTCAGGCAGTGCGCCCCACCCGAGTTGAAGGCAACATTGCCGCCAATTGTGCAGATGAGCTGGCTCGACGGGTCGGGCGCAAAGTAGAGCCCCTGCGCCGCCACCGCCTTGGTGACGTCGAGGTTGATCACGCCCGTTTCGACCACGGCACAGCGGCCTGGGATGTCGATGCTGAGGATGCGGTTGAGGCGGTTGAGGCCGATGACCAGCCCGCCCGCCACCGGCGTCGAGCCGCCCGAGAGGCTGGTGCCCGAGCCGCGCGCGCAAAAGGGGATGCCAAAGCGCGCACAGAGCCGCACCGCCTCCACCACCTCGTGCGTCGATTCGGCGAGCAGCACGGCGAGGGGCTGCTCGCGCAGGCTGGTGAGCGCGTCGGATTCGTAGGGCGCGAGTTGGGCGGGCTGCGTCAGCAGGCGCGCGCCCGCCCCAGCAGGCAGCAGCGCACGCAGCGCGGCAAGAAAGGGTTCCTGGCTCATGCTCGGCCTCCCAGCGCAGTGCGGTAGCGAGGGACTTCGACCTACTTTGGCAGTGTGCGCAGCAGCGCGCGGATGGGGCTACCGTCCAGCATCACCTTGAGCGGGGGCGCAATCAGCTCGTAGACGCCGGGCGCAACGGCGCTCAGCTGCAAGTTCTCGAGGATGCAGATGTTGGCATCATCAAGCGCATGGTGCGCGGGCAGCGTCTTGCTCGTGAACTCGTCGACGGAGGGCGCGTCGGTGCCGATCAGGCGCACGCCGTTTTCGGCCAGCCAGGCCACGGCCTCGGGCGAGAAGTAGGGGAACTGCTCGCGCCACTCGTCGTCGCGACGGCTGCTCGCCACCGTCTTGATCAGCAGGCGGGGCAGCCCCTGCATGTCGATACCGGCCAGGTCGGCGCGCCGGATCTCCCCCTGCACGTCGAGCGCGGCGACCAGCGCCGGCCCCACGTAGAGATCGAGCGGCAGCTCGGCCAGCGGCAGGCCGGCGCTGTTGTAGTGCAGCGGCGCATCGGCATGGGTGCCGGTGTGCGGGCTCAGCGTCATCTGCGAGACATTGCAGGAGGCCCCCTCTTCCATACGCGACATCCAGCGTTGGGCAAAGGGCGTATCGCCGGGCCAAACCGTCATCGACGGCGTGACGCAGCGGGTAATGTCGTAGATCATCCGTCTCTCCCTTGTGCGGCCGGTGGCAGGTGTACTGGGGATTCTGTCTGCTCTCAGTGTAACAAGGGTGGCGCAATCTCCAAAGACGGCGACACAGCGTCAAAAGTACACGGAAACGACGGAAACAACAGGGCTGGTTGGTTGAACAGGCACGTTCGGGCATCGAACACACGCGCCCGCAGTTGCAGTTCCCGTTTTTTCCGTCGTTTCCGTGTACTGTTGATGCTGTGTCTTGGCGCACTGTACGCGCAGGCCGGAATCGGGTAGACTCCACTGCGCCCCTCCCTGCACCCCGACCCTTTGGCGCCACGACGCCACACAGGAGCCCTATGGATCATCCACTACTCGAGGATGCCGCCCAGCGCGCGTATGCCTATCTAGACGCGCTGCCCACGCGCCCCGTCGCACCCTCGCCCGCGGCGCTGCGCGAGCTGGCGCGCCTGCGCACCCCGCTGCCCGCTGCGCCCACCGCCCCGGCCAAAGTGCTGGCGCTGCTCGACGAAGTTGGCTCGCCCGCCACGGTGGCAATGGCCGGGCCGCGCTACTTTGGCTTTGTGATCGGCGGCGCGCTGCCGGTGACGCTTGCCGCCAACTGGCTGGCCGGCAGCTGGGATCAGAATGCCGGCCTCTTCATCGCCTCACCGATTGGCGCCACCGTGGAGGATGTCGCGCTCGGTTGGCTGGTGGATCTGCTGGGGCTGCCGGCGGGGACGGGCGCAGGCTTTGTAACAGGCGCCACGCTGGCCAACTTCAGCTGCCTGGCGGCGGCACGCCACGCCCTGCTCGCGCGCCAGGGCTGGGATGCGGAGCGGCAGGGCTTGTTCGGCGCGCCGCCCTTTACCGTGGTGGTGGGCGACGAAGTGCACGTCAGCCTGCTCAAGGCGCTGACGCTGCTGGGGCTGGGGCGCGAGCGCGTGGTGCGGGTGCCCGTGGATGGCCAGGGCCGCATGCGCGCCGACGCCCTGCCGCAGCTCGACGCAAACACGCTGCTCTGCCTGCAGGCCGGCAACGTCAACACCGGAGACTTTGACCCCGCGGCCGAGATTGTGCCCATCGCCAGGGCCGCGGGCGCCTGGGTGCATGTGGATGGCGCTTTTGGCCTGTGGGCGGCGGCGTCGCCCAGGTTGGCGCGGTTGGCCGCAGGCTTTGCCGACGCCGATTCGTGGGCGCTGGACGCGCACAAGTGGCTCAACGTGCCCTACGACAGCGGCGTGGCGATGGTGCGCGACCCGCAGCTGTTGCAGGCGGCGATGGCGGTCAGCGCCGCCTACCTGCACCCGGGTGACGCGCGCGAACCCATGCACTTTACGCCCGAAATGTCGCGCCGGGCGCGCGGCATCGAAATCTGGGCGGCGCTGGCGGCGCTGGGGCGCAGCGGACTTGTTGATCTGATCGAGCGCAACTGCACCCATGCAGCGCGCTTTGCCGCCGGCTTGCGCGCCGCCGGCTACGAAGTGCTCAACGATGTGGTGCTGAACCAGGTGCTCGTCTCGTTTGGCGACGACGAGACTACCCGGCGCGTCGTCGCCGGCATCCAGCAGGAGGGCACCTCCTGGTGCGGCGGCACGGTGTGGCAGGGGCGCGCGGCGCTACGCATCAGCGTCTCCTCCTGGGCCACCACCGAAGCCGACGTCGAGCAGAGCCTTGCCGCCATGCTGCGCGTCGCCGCCGCCGTCCGCCAGCATGCGCCAGCTCCTGCCTGAGCGCACCCCCACACACCAGCACAACAGCGCCCGGCCGAGCTGACTCGGCCGGGCGCTTGTTTTCTCGAACCACAAGAGATTAGGGTCGTGACGGGAGCATGGCGCTCGTAGCGGCGATTTTCAATCTCCGTACGGGCGGGACGAGCGCACGCGAGTCCTGGCCCTGCATCACACACACGCCATCAAGACACGCCCCCGAGGCACACCGCCATGCGCCAGGACTCGCTACGCTCGTCCCGGCTCTTCGGCGATTGCAAATCGCCGCTACGAGCGATTCTCGCTTCTCGCTCGCGTTTAGTGCGTCGCCTCGTCCACAAACTTGTCGTACGCGTCCGAATCCATCAGCGCCGCCAGCTCGGCCTCGAGCGTCGCGCTGGGCTCAAGCTTGTAGAACCACGAGCCGTAGGGGTCGCCGTTGACCTCCTCGGGCCGATCCACCAGTTCGTTGTTCACCTCGAGCACGCGGCCCGAAACCGGCGAGAGCACCTCTTCGGCCGCCTTCACCGATTCGACCACAGCCGACTGCTTGCCGGCCACAAGCTCGGCCTCTACGTCGGGCAGCTCCACGTAGACAACATCGCTCAGCATGTCCTGCGCCGCATCGCTGATGCCGACCACGGCCACGCCGTTCTCCATGCGCACCCACTCGTGCGTGCGGGCGTAGCGGGCATCCGGGTCCAATCTGAACTTTGACATTGTACGCTCCTTGGGAGGGTGAACGCGGCCGCAGTTGCGGTCGCCGGCCACAAATGACTCTCGAAATGGCGCCGGCTTCTGTTCGCCGGCCGCCCGTGCTTACTTGCGTTCCTTGCTGCGCGGCTTGTAGAAGGGGCGCCGCACCACCACCGCCTGCTTGGGTTGGCCGCGCACCAGCACATCCACACGCGTGCCTACGGCGCTGTGCGCGACGGGCAGGTAGGCCAGCGCCAGGAAACGATCGAGCGTCGGGCTCTTCATGCCAGACGTGGTGTGCCCAACCACCACGCCATCCACCGCGACGTCGAAGTGCTCGCGGGCGACGGCGCGGTCCACCATCTCGATCCCCACCAGCACCTTGGCCGTGCCTTCCAGCTTCTGCTTGAGCAGCGCCTTGCGGCCGATGAACTTCTTGTGCCACGAGACGGTCCAGCCCAGGCGCGCCTCCAGGGGTGTGGTGGCGGCGTCGATCTCGTGACCATAGAGCGGCAGGCAGGCCTCGAAACGCAGCGAGTCGCGCGCAGCCAGCCCGCAGGCCAGCAACCCATCGTCGCGCCCCGCCTCCAGCAGCGCGTTCCAGAGCGCGACCGCTTGCTCGGCCGGGAAGTAGAGCTCGAAGCCGTCCTCGCCGGTGTAGCCCGTGCGCCCCACCAGCGTCGGCACGCCGCTCAGCGTCGTCTCGATCGCGTGGCGCGTGCCCAAGGCGTCCAGGTCGCTCTCCGTCAACCGCTGCAGAATGCGCTCGGCGGCCGGCCCTTGCAGCGCGAACATGCAGGTCTCCTCCGAAATGTCGCGCAGCGACGCGTCGCAGCCCACAATCAACGCCTGCAGCCAGGCCAGGTCTTTGGCGCGGTTGGCGGCGTTGACGGCAATAAACCAGCGATCGGGCAGGCGGTAGAGGAAGATATCGTCGACCACCGTGCCATCAGCATAGAGCAGCAGGCTGTAGTGGGCATCGTAGTCGGCCATCTTGTCGATGTCCCACACCTGCACGCCCTGCAGGAAGGCATCGGCGTCGGGGCCGGTCAGCTCGAACTGGCCCATGTGGTCGATGTCGAAGAGGCCGGCGGCGCTGCGCACGGCGGCATGCTCGACCATGGGGCCGCTGGGATATTGCACGGGCAGCGAAAAGCCTGCGAACTCCACCATGCGCCCGCCCATTTCAACATGGCGGTCGTAGAGGGGAGTGCGCTGCAGTTCGGCCGGCTTGGCTGCCGCGGGCGCTGGTGCGTGTGTGGTCGCCGTCATGAATGCGCTCCAATCGTTGCCGAAGCGGCGGCCAGCGCCTCTTCGAAGATGCCCAGCCCTTCGTCCAGATGCCCTTCATCCACAATCAGCGGCGGAATCCAGCGGATGACGTTGCCCCACGAGCCGCAGGGCAGCAGCAGCAGGCCGCGCGTCTTGCACTCGGCCACTACCTGCTTGGCGAGCTTGCCGAAGGGGTCGCCGTTTTCGTGCACAAACTCGGCGGCCACCATCAGCCCCTTGCCGCGCACGTCGTCCATCACCGGGAAGCGCTGGGCAAGCTGGCGCAGGCCGGTCTGCAGCGCGTCGCCCATTTTGGTCGCGTTCTCCAGCATCCCCTCGTCGCGCATGGCGCCAATCGTGGCCACCGCCGCCGCACACGCGATTGCGTTGCCGCCATAGGTGCCGCCGTGCGTGCCCGTCTGCCAGCGCGCCATCAGCTCGGGGCGCGCTGCAATCCCGCTCAGCGGAAAGCCCGAAGCGATGCCCTTGGCCATCACCACCACGTCCGGCTCCAGGTTCCAGTGCTCGTGCGCCATCCACTTGCCCGTGCGCCCAAAGCCCGTCTGCACCTCGTCGACCATGAAGAGGATGCCGTGCTCGCGGCAGATCGCCTGCACGCCGGCCAGAAAGGCGGGCGGCGGCGGTACATAGCCCCCCTCGCCCAGGATCGGCTCAATCAGCACCGCCGCCGTCTCGCCGGGCGCCGTCTGCGTCTGCAAAAGCACGCGCAGCTCGTTCAGGCAGAAGGTGGTCGTCTCTTCGTCGCTCCAGCCGTAGCGGTAGGCGTAGGGGAAGGGCGCCACAAAGACGCCGGCCATCAGCGGCTGGTAGCCCACGCGGTAGACGGTGTTCGAGGTGGTGAGCGACATCGCGCCCACTGTGCGCCCGTGGAAGCTGCCCTGAAAGACGATGATGTTCGTGCGCCTGGTGGCCTGGCGCGCCAGCTTCACGCTCGCCTCAACCGCTTCGGCGCCGCTGTTGCTGAAGAAAAAGCTGTGCAGGTGGGGAGGCAGAATCTCCGTCAACGCCTGCACCAGCGCCAGCATGGGGCGGTGGTAGACAATGTTGACCTGGGCGTGGATCACCTTGGCCACCTGCTCCTGCACGGCGGCGACCACGCGCGGGTGGCAGTGGCCCGTGTTCGTCACGCCGATGCCGCTGGTAAAGTCCAGGTAGCGCCGGCCGTCGTCGCCGTAGAGGTAGGGCCCTTCGGCGTGGTCGACCAGAATGTCGGTATAGTGCGACCAGACGGGCGAGAGGTGCGCGCGCGGGTCTTCCAACTGGGTGGGTGCTGGCTGCGACAACGGGACCTCCTTGTCCATGCGCCGCACGCGGCATGCAGGTCACGGGGCAGTACGGCGTGGTGCGGCCTGGCGCTCAGCCGGCGCGGTGCTCCGGGTTCTCCCAGACGATCAGGGTCGCCCAGTTGTCCGACGCGCTGTCGTCGATGTAGTTCTCGATCACGCCCCAGACCTGAAAGCCGTCGCGCAGCTGGAAACTGAGCGTGGGGTCCTTGAACTCGCCGGCGACGACGCGCTGCACATACTCGTGGGGCGTCATCTGCCCGCGCACGCGCGCATAGCCGGGGATCAGCCCGCCGGCAACGATGCCGCGCCGGTTGTAGCGCACCACCACCTGCTTGCGCGCCTGATAGAGCAGCTTGCCCAGCCCCCGCCCGCGATACTGCGGATGGACGCTGATGTCGGCGCCGTAATACCACGCTCCATCGGGCATGTGCGATCGGAAGTAGAAGTTGTCGGCGATCTCGCTGAAGCGGTGGTTGGGGTGCTCGAAGTCGAAATCGATGAAGAAGCCCGAGCCCTGCCCCACCACCCGCTCGCCGTCGAGCACCACGATCTGCCCTTCGCGAAAGAGGGCGTACTGGCTGGCGAAGTGCTCTTCGCGCATCAGCTCATGGGCGGCGAGCGTGGGGTAGCAGTCGCGCTGCAGCTGCGCCAACCTGGCAAAGTGCGCCGGCTCGATCGTGACCACGCGCAGCGGGCCCGCTGCTCCCGCCCTCGTCTCACTCTCGCTCTCGCCCATTTGCGTCACAGCGCTCGTCTCTCCACGGCTGCAGGGCAGCGCCCACTATTCCTTCTCATCGGGCATCCAAACCTCGGTGAAGCTGGGGCCCGGGGCATAGCCGTTCTCGATCAGCCACCCAACGGGCGGGCCGGACCAGCGCACCTGCTTCCAGTTCACCGCGCCCGAAGCGCCCAGGTGGACGCCCTCTTCCTCCAGCCGCAGCCGCTGCGTCTCGCTGCTCATCTCGTCGCCGCGCGGGCTGATGCGCCCCTGGGCGTTGATCACCCGCTGCCAGGGCACCGAGCTCGCGTTGGGCAACGATGCCATGGCATAGCCCACCATGCGCGCCGTACAGTTGCCCGTAATCGACGCCACCTGGCTGTACGACGCCACCTTGCCGGGCGGGATCTGCTCCACAACGGCGCAGATGCGCGCGTGCAGGCGCTCGTTCATCGTCGCCCCTTCAGGCATCCCTGCCCCGGTGTACGGCAAGAACAACAGAGTGTACACGGAACCAACGGAAGAAGCGGAAGAATAGCGATGCGCGACCCTGCCGTTGCCGCTGTTGCCGTTGTTTCCGTGTACCAGCTTCTGTTCGTTGTCTAGAGCTTGACGACCGAGATCTCCTCGATCACGTCGCCACCCTGGATGGCGTCCACGACGTCCTTGCCCTCCACCACCTTGCCGAAGACGGTGTGCTTGCCGTCGAGGTGGGGCTGGGCGCTGTGGGTGATGAAGAACTGGCTGCCGTTTGTGTTGGGGCCGGCGTTCGCCATCGAGATCACGCCGGGTTCGTGGCGCAGCGGGTTGTTGCGCGTCTCGTCGGCGAACTGGTAGCCGGGGCCGCCGCGGCCCGAGCCTGTGGGGTCCCCGCCCTGGATCATGAAGTCGCGAATGACGCGGTGGAAGCTGACACCGGTGTAGTAGCCTTCGTTGATCAGGAAGACGAAGTTGTTCACCGTCATCGGCGCGTGCTGGGGCTGCAGGTCGAGCACAATGTCGCCCCGGCTGGTGCGCATCGTCACGCGGTAGGTGGCTGTGGTGTCGATCGTCTGCTCGGGTGGGGTGCTCCACTTCTTGGTTGCCATGTGGGTTCTCCGGGGTGTGATGCGCAGCCGGCGCCGGGCCGGGCGCTGCGCACAGAAGGACAGGTGGGGGAGCGGCGCCGCACCGGTTTGGGCGGTGGCGTTGAAGAGCGCGGGCGCAGCAGCAAGCACCGCGCCCCAATCCTTAAGGGATACTGCGTTGGAATCTACGCCGGCACGACTGTAGTTCCAGCAAGAACCGATGACGAAATCTGTGGATTTCATCGTTGAAAGAGTATAGCATCGGGGCGGGCGGCGGCGGCAATTGCCCCGGCCTGTGGGCAACGGTGGCGCTCCCACGCGCCGGCGCTCCCGCTCAGCTGGCGCGCCAGGCCTGCCACCAGCGCAGCGCCTCGGCCTGCAGCGGCTGCAGCAGATGCTCCAGTCCAGCGACGTACGCTTTGGGCTGCCGGCGGTGTTGGGCGGCCAGCAGGCGCTTGGCCTCGTCCAGTTCGGCCGCGGCGCCGGGGGTGGCCGCCAGCCACGCCGGCAGCGCCAGGTGGCCGCTGATCGCCGCGTTGCCCGTGCGGTAGGCGTAGAGCTGGTGGGTTGGGCGCCACGCCTCGCCGCGTAGATAATGGCGGGCGCCCGAGGTCAGCAGGCCCTGCGGCTGCCAGCCGGCGCGCAGCAGCGTCTCGTCGCGCGCCTCCATGGCGTCCAGGCTGCGCACCACGGCCATGATGTCGATGCATGGCCGCGCCGCCAGCCCGCGCACGGCCGTGCTGCCCACGTGAAAGGTGGCCACCAGCTCGCCGCCCAGCAGGTGGCGCAACTGCGTTGCCGCGCGCTCATATTGCTCGGCCCAGGCCGGCGACCACTCGTGCAGCGCCACCTCCACCAGCGGCGGCGCTACTAGCCGCTTGCGCATGATCATCGCCGTGCTCTGGCTGTAGCCGGCGTGCGTGGTGTACTCGCTCACCCGGTAGCCCAGCGCCTCGTAGAAGCGGCGGTTGGCGGGCAAGGCAACGCGCACCCCCAGCGCCACGCTCTCGAAGCCGGCGTCGGTCGCCCACGTTTCGGCATCGGCCATCAGGCGCGTGGCAATGCCCAACCTGCGCCAGGCGGGCAGCACGGCCAGCCGGTGCAGATAGACCTCGCGTACGCCCGGCGGCGCGCGCCGCTCGTTGGGCGCAAAGAAGACGCAGCCCACCGCCTCGACGCGGCCTTGGGCTTTGCTCTCTGCCAGCAGAACATGCTCGGTGCGCAGCAGGCGCAGCATGCTCGCCGGCGATTCGGCGTGCGCGCCCGAAGGTGGGTCGAGCTTGCCCAGGTATTCATGGAACGCACCCTGCACGATGGCGACGAGCGCCGGCAGGTCGGCCGTGGTGGCGGCGCGCACGCTGAAGCGGGTGGGTGGCGCATCGTGCAACGGCACAGGGCAGCTCCAGCGGCGGGCGGGGCAGAGCGATTGCCCCGTAGCTCTTTCGTAGGTGCTTCGTCTTGATTGTAGCACAGGGGCCGGCAGCGCCGGAGCGTGCCGCCGAGCAGCGCTGCCGCACGCAGAGCCTCCCGCACGCAGGAGTTGCACGCCAAGCCGGCACGCCGAGACTGCACGCGCACCGGATGCGGTAGAATGACGGCGCGCCCGCACCCTGGGCGCACCCGATCTGCCTGCGTCCCAGGAGGGCGCGCTGCCATGCTCTCTTCGCACCCCGCAGCACTCTCGCCCTTCGCTCTGCCCGAGCGCACCGCCATGCGCTACGTGATGCCGCTGCGCGAAGGCGGTTCGCTGCCCGCCATCGTCGAGGCCGACGACAGCCGCCTCTACGTCATGAAGTTTGTGGGCGCCGGCCAAGGCGCAAAGGCGCTCACGGCCGAGGTCATCGCCGGCGGCGTTGGTCTGGCGTTGGGGCTCGATATCCCCGCCATGGCCCTGCTGCACCTGGACCCGCGCCTGGGCCGATCGGAGCCGAACCCCGACGTGCAGGACCTGCTGCGCGCCTCCAGCGGCCTCAACATGGGTCACCACTACCTGCCCGGCTCGTTCGCCTTCAACGCCCTGATCCAGCCGCCGCCCAGCGCCGAAGCCGCCTCGGCCATCGTCTGGTTCGACGCCTACATCACCAACGTCGACCGTACGCCGCGCAACCCGAACATGCTGCTCGCCGAGGGCAAGCTCTGGCTCATCGACCACGGCGCGTCGCTCTACTTTCACCACGCCTGGGGCGATGTGGCCGCCCGCAGCCTCAACCCCTTTCCCATGGTGCGCGACCACGTGCTGCTGCGCCACGCCACAAAGGTGGCCGAGGTTGACGCCGCGCTGCGGGCGCGCCTGAGCGACGACACGCTGCACGCGATTGTCGAGGCCGTGCCCGAAATCTGGCTGGAGTTCGACAGCAGCCTGGGGCCGCCCGCCGCCCAGCGCGCCGCCTATGTCAACTTCTTGCGCACGCGGCGCGACGCCTCGGCGCGCTTTGTCGAGGAGGCGCTCAATGCCCGAGCAGCCGCCGGTCTCTGACGCCCTGCCGCAGCCGCCCGCGCCCGACGCGCTCCCCGAAGCGGATCGGCCCTGGAACCCCACCCACCTGGTGAACTTCGAGTCGCCGCGCTTGACCGACGACCTGAACCGGGCGCTGGTGGCCTATGACTACGCGTGGGTGCGGCTGGTGCCGCGCGTCGAAACGGGCGAGTTCATCAACGTGGGCGTCGTGCTCTACTGCAGCACGCGCCGCTTTCTGGGCGCGCGCATGGTGCAGGAGCTCGCACCGCTGGCCGCACGTGCGCCCGGGCTGGACGCCGCCACCCTCGCCGGCCACCTGGCGCTGATCCCGGCCATGTGCGCCGGCGAGGGGCCAATCGGAGCGCTGGGGCAGGCCGAGGTCTTTCACTGGCTGGTGGCGCCGCACAGCACCGTCATCCAGTCTTCCGACGTGCACAGCGGCCTCTGCGCCGACCCCGCCGCCGAACTCGCTCGTCTCGCATCTACTCTGTAAGAAACGAAAAAGCAAAAGTACACGGAAACGACGGAAACAACGGGAACAGCTATCGGCAGGGAGGGTTCGTGTTCCCATTCCGGCAAGCGTTTTGGCTGTTCCTGTTGTTTCCGTTGTTTCCGTGTACTTTTTTGCTTTGTGTTTCCGTGTACTGTCTATTTCTCTCCCCAGTCGTGGGCGCGGGCGTCGCGCTCGAGCAGGCGCCCCTCCAGCCCCGGCGCAATCATGCGCTCGTGCGCGTCCCAGTTGAGGGGCGGCTGCGGCCGATCCAGCCCTTCGCGCACAAAGACCTGGTTCACCACCGCCACAATCGAACCGATGTAGACGGCGCTGCCGAAGACCCAGGTCAGCGCGCCGCTCAGGCTCTGCTGCGAGAAGAAGGGCGCAGGGCCAACCGCCGTCTGCGCGTAATGTTGATAGAGCGATGTGAAGCCAAAGGCGATGGTGATGCCCGCCACCACATTTGGCACCTCGGTGCCCACGAGCATGAGGATACGCATGCCATACGTTGCCGAAGCCAACCGGCGCGGGCCGCCCAACGTCACCTGCTGCCAGAAGAGCAGCGCCGCGACCAGCAGCACGGCCAGCGCGCCCACCTGGCGCAGCGGATGCGCCATCTCCCACTGTACAAAGCCGGGGTCGTGCCAGATCAGGAAGGCCGAGATGTAGACGAACCAGGCCGGCGCCGGGCTGGTTGCCGCGCGCAGAGCCGGCGTCCACGCCTGGGCGCGCAGCAACAGCGCGGTCGCGCGGCGGCGCAGCGCGGCGGGCGCGCCGGCTGCGATGGTGTGGAAGGGGAAGGCAAGCCAGAAGAGGGGTGCGGCAATCAGGCAGATCGCGACCTTCTGCGCCATGCGCGCCAGCAGGTGACTCTGGCTCAGCGGCAGCAGCGGCCACGAAAGGGCAGCGGCCACCAGCGCAACCGCCGCCACAAAGCCGGCCGCACGCGCACCGTCGGCCAAAGCCAGACCGCGCCGCTGCAGCACGCGCTGCCCGCGCAGCCAGGCGCCCGCGACCACGCAGGCGCCTGCCCATACCACGATCGACCAGACCACGATCGGCCAAACCGACCAGAGCGACCAAACAGCTGTGTTCGCGGGCACACCCTCTCTTACCGCGTGCGTGCCCGCGCGTCAGTACGCGCCCTTCCCGGTGTGCGCGGATGGCTGCTACTGCGTACCGGCAATCGGCATGAAGAGCAGGATCTCGGCTGCCGGCGCAGGCGGCGCCACCGGCTGCGTGATCGGCGCCGGCGTCACGTCCACAAAGATCGCCTTCGGCGCACCGATGAAACCGTTGGCGTCGGCGCCCTGCACCCAGAGCTGATGGCGACCCGCCGGCCATGCGTCCGTGGCCACGACCGCCGCCACAATCTCCGTCGGACCGCCAAAGCTGCCGTGCAGCGGCTCCATTTTGCCTGCCGTTTCGGCCAGCCAGGGTGGCGTGTCCAGTGTCCACACCGCGCTGCCTACCTCGGCGCTCGTCGCCATCGTCCCATTCTGGATGTCGCCCGCGAGCGTTTCGAGGCGGGCCGAGATCGTCAGCGGCTCGCCCGCCACAACCGCCAGCTCCTGCTGCCCGGTCGCCCTGTCGGCCTCGGATTCGACCTCGACTACGCTTACGCGCGGGCCCTGCGCCATTTCGTAGGGCATGCGCGCGATCGAGAACGCATAGCGCAGAAGCTGCTGGATCGGCGGCTGGATGTACTCCTCGAAGGTCGAGCAGCTTTCGAAGAAGTTCAACCCCATCTCAATCGTGTGCGAGGCGACGCCAAAGGTGCCGTAGACCCAGTCATCGGTCGTGCCGTCGGTGGCGTAGAGGCAACCCGGGGCGCCGGTTTGGCACGAGACGTACGAGGTGATCTCGGCGTAGCGCTGGCCCACGGCGGCAAGCCCATATTCGTTTGGCGCCGGCGTGGCCTTGTGGCCCCACGGGCGCAGCACCAACTGCCCGTAGCTGTGCAGCGACATGAAGAGGCCCGACGTGGAGCGCGGCGCAATGTCGCCGTAGCCCGGCCCGCGCTGGTCGGTGAAGACGGTGCGCAGATAGCGCTCGATCGCCTGCGTTTCCGGTTCCGAAGCGGGCGATTGACCGCGATAGGTTGGCGCACACACGTACGACGACGAGCAGCTCTCGTTGTTGCAGCCGTGCCAGGCAAACGTGCTGTTGCGGTTGAGGTCGATGCCGAAGGTGTAGGCCGAACCACCGGTGCCGCACGTGGCGTCGTAACGCGTGTTCTTGCGCCACAGAACGCCGCCCTCGGCAACCTTGCGCCCATCGGGGTTGACCATGGGCAGCAGGTGGAGCACGCCGTTGTCGAGCAGCCAGGTCGCTTCCGGGTCGCTGCCGTAACCCGCGAGCAGTGCTTCGGCAAAGCGCAGCGCGGCTTCGCCGGTGGCAAGCTCGCGCGCGTGGATCGCCGCCATCAGCACAAAGGGCGCCTTGGGACCGCTGGCCTGCTTGTTGGTGATGACGAGCGCCAGCAGGTCCGAGCCGGCGGCGCCGCCTGGGGTGGCCTTCTCCCAGCTGTCACCGATGTCCACCACCGTAGCAAGCGTGGGGTAGGCGGCAGCCAGCGCCCGCAGCGCGACATCGATCTCGGTCGCTGTGCGGTAGCAGGCATAGCCAGGAATGCCGGGAACCGAGCCTTCGGAATCGACAGAGGAGCCGCCGGCCGTACTCGCACCGCCGGCGCCGCAGGATGCAGCGCGGGCGGCCTGCATGGCGGCCAGCGAGGCGGCCAGCTGCTCCGTCTGCGCGGCATCCACCTCGGCGGCAAAGCCTGCGGCCTGCAGCTCGCGCAGCGTCTCGGCGCTGCCGCCCACAAGCAGGCTGCCGCCTTGCAGATCGACGGACCAGACGTCGAAGCGATCAGCGAGCGCGTCAACTTCCGCCTGCGACGTCACGGCGACGCGCAGCACGCTGGGCAAGCTCTGGGTTGGGTCGGCTTGCGTGGTGTCGCACGGAGTGCCGGTGGGGTCGGCGCTGGTGGACGATTGGGCGGACGCCTCGTTCGGCGTCCATAGCGAACACAAGGCAGCGCAAAGAAATGCCGCTGCAACTGGGGCAGCCCGGTGGGGCAGGCGCCGCAGAAAAGCTCTGATAACCATGGGGTTTTGGCCATCCTCATCAATATTGGGTTCGATGCTGTGCGGTGGGGCGCACGATACATCGTGTTTAGCCGGCTTGCACACGCCATAAGGTGGGGTGCGGGCATACGAGCCTGCGTGCACTGAGATCTTGTTCCTGCGCGCCGATGCGCGAGTCTATATTGTCATAACCTCCCAAAGGATGGGGCCTCTGCGCAAGCAGCAGGGCCGGGTCTTTGCATCAAACCGACGAGTGATAGAGCGGTTCAGCGGCCGAAGCCGAAGTCACTTACGCTCAGAAAGAGCGGAATCAGCAGCGCAGCGCCAACGAAAATCAGCAGAATCTCCAGGTAAACCCAGCCCTGCGCCGCCCGCAGCCAAAGTCGTGACCACGTGAACGGCGCCCGTTGCTGGGATGCTGCAACGTATTTCACCACATAGCGCTCGGCTTCGCGCACTGTCTCGAGCGGCGCCACGTCCCAGCCGGCGTTCTGAAAGAGGCGCGGCGCGGCGGTAACCAGCGCGTGCGCCGCGACGCCAAGCGGCAGCACCACGCCAACCGCGAAGAGCAGCAGCGCCACCGCCGCGCCCAACCAGCGCCACGGCTGCGGGCTGAAGGGCAGCAGCAGGTCTACCCACAACCAGGCCAGAAAACCAAGCGCCGGCGAAGCGAGCACCCACTGGCCCAGCACGCCCGGCGTCGCCTCGTGCAGCGCCGCCGGCACCACGCGCCGGCTATGGACGCTTGGCTCTTTAGCGCCCATGGCGTGCGCCGTCCGAAAGTCTGGAGCGCCACTGCAGCTCGGGCCGCTGCCGGTTGCGTCGGCGCCAGAGCAGCCCCACCGGGTAGCCGGCCATCTTTGCCCAGTCGCCGGTGAGCCGAATCAGCGGGATCAGTCCCAGCGCCTGCAGCGTCTGCGCCGGCGAAAGCGCCGCCTCGCTGCGCAGCGCCAGCAGCCGCCGAATCGGGCGCAGGCAGTAGAGCGCCAGCCCACCCAGCAGCGCCACCCAGCCCAGCCATCTGGCAAAGCGGCCCCACAGGGCGTGGCCCACCAACAGCGGCACCGCCACCAGCCACGTCAGATAGCGGATGGCGTGGCGCTTGCGCCACAGGTCCGCCTTGCCGTCGCCGCGTGCGTAGCGGGAATACTGGGTCCAGAACGAGCGCAGGCTGGTGCGCGGACGGAAGTAGACGAGGGCATCGGGCGCCCAATCAAAACCGCTGGCGCGCCGGGTGCGCAGGTCGTTGATGCCAAAATCAAAGAGCAAGTCTTCGCAGTAATCCAGCCATTCGGGATAGCCGCCCACCTGCTGCCAGGCCTGGCGGGTAAACGCAACCGAGCGGCTGCTGGGTAGAAAGCTTTCCGGGTTGATCTCGTTGCGCTGCGGCAGCACGGTGGCTGCCATGGCCGTCTCAAAGGCGCCCTGCACATCGGGCAGGAAGAAGCCCGCGACGGCAAGGGGTGGGTCGTTCGGCCGCGCCCAGGCCAGCGTCAACTCCTCGAGCCAGTTGGGGGCGAGCCGCACACCGGCGTCGGTCACGGCAATAATCGGGCCGGCGGCGGCTTCGATCGCCACGTTGCGGCCGCGGCTGATGTTCGCGCCAGGCGCCGCCAGCACCCGCACCGCAGGCAAGCGGCTCGCCAGTTCGTCTGCCAGCTCGCGAATCCGCTCGACGGTGCCGTCGCTGCTGCCACCATCGCAAATCACCACCTCGTCGGGTGGCCGTGTTTGCGCTGCCAGCGAACGCAGCAGACGGTCTACATTGGCCCGTTCGTTGAGCACGGTGGCAACGACGGAGACGCGTATTGTCATTATAGAGTCGGCCCTCAGGCGTGTATACCTGGATCGATCGCTAGCAATCTGTGCGCATTACCTTAAGGCGGCGCGCTCAGGATGCGGCAGCGCGCTGCTTCTCGAGCTATCGTAGCACATCGCCGCATGCACCCGCTCACCGGCGCAGCTTCCAAGGCGACTCCATACCGGAGCGAGCGCACTTCTTTGCGCCGTCCAGTTCATCAGCGGCCGCGCGCCTGCTATAATTGCGGCGTGACGGCTCGAGCGCAGGCTCGCTTCCCCCGTGCACCTACGGCGCGCACACCTATTCCATGATCGCAGCGGCTGCTCGGCTCCTCCCTTCTTCATGGGAGCGAGGCCCGGCGCCAGGAACGACGCCGCGTACGCCCCTAGCAAGGAACCCAGCCGCCCATGTCCGGGCGAATCTTCGTTGCAGTCGATTTGGAGACGACAGGGCTGGAGCCCAATCGCGATGCCATCATCGAGGTTGGCGCTGTGCGTTTTCAGGGAGAGCAGATCCTTGAGCGCTTCGTCTCTTTCGTCAACCCGCGGCGCGCCATCCCCTCCCGCATCCAGCAGATCACCGGCATTCGCGACAGCGACGTGGCCAACGCCCCGCCCTTTGAGGCGCTCGCGCCCGAGCTGCGCGCCTTTGTGAGCAGCGACGTGGCCGGCGTCGTTGCCCACAATGCCGGCTTCGACCTGGGCTTCCTGCGCGCGCAGGGGCTCAACTTCCATCGCCCAACGCTCGACACGCTGGAGATGGCCACAATCGTGCTGCCCGGCCAGGCGAGCTACAGCCTGGGCGAGCTCTGTCTTCACTTCGGCATCCCGCTGGTCGGCGCCCATCGCGCCCTGGCCGACGCCGAAGCCGCCGCCGCGCTCTTTGCCCAGCTCACCCAGCGGCTGGAGCAGTTGCCCACGCGCACGCTCGAGCTGCTGGTGGCCAGCGCCGGCGAGACCGAGTGGCCACCCCTGCTCCTGTTCAGCGACGCGCTGCGCAGCGCCCAGAACCGGGGTGCAAACGGCGCGCGCAAACTCTGGCCCCCCGCGCGCCCGCACGCGGCGCCGGTCGAGCCCGCCGTACCCGCCGAACCCGAGCCCGAGCCCGAGCGCACGCCCGAGGGCGCGCCGCAGCCGGCCACGCTCGTCGCCGATTCGCTGCTGCGCGACGACGGCGCCCTGCCCGCCACGCTCGACCCCGACGCAGTGGCCGCGTACTTCGCACCCGGCGGCCCCATCGCCCGCACCTATGGCGACGGCTACGAACCCCGCCCCGGCCAGATCGAGATGGCGCGCCGCGTGGCCGATGCCCTGCAGCGCGGCGATTACCTGATGGTGGAGGCGGGCACCGGCACCGGCAAGAGCCTTGCCTACCTGCTGCCGGCCGCACGCTGGGCCGTGAGCAACCAGCGCCGCGTGGTGATTGCCACCCACACCATCCCCCTGCAGGAACAGCTGCTGCAGCTCGAAATCCCGCGCGTGGGCGCACTGCTCCACGCCGAAGGCAGCGAGCTGCGCGCTGCCGTGCTCAAGGGGCGCGCCAATTACCTCTGCCGCCGACGCCTGCACCTCTGGCGCACCAGCCACCGCCTCTCGGCCGCCGAACTGAGCAGCCTCGCCCGCATCCTCGCCTGGCTGCCCACCACCCGCACCGGCGACGTCTCGGAGCTCGCCCTCACCACACCCACCGACCGCGAAGTCTGGCAGCAGATCTGCTCCGACGGCGCAACCTGCGGCGCCGAGCGCTGCGGGCCTGCCGCCTCCACCGAACAGCAGGATTACTACCTGCTCGCCCGCCGCCGCGCCGAACACGCCCACCTGCTCGTCGTCAACCACGCCCTGCTGCTGGCCGACATCGCCGCCGAGGGCCGCGTGCTGCCCCCCTACAGCCACCTGGTGGTCGACGAAGCGCACCAGCTCGAAGGCGCCGCCACCGACCAACTGACCTATCGCATCGAATACGGCTGGATCACCGCCCTGGTGCGCCGGCTGGTGGCCGCAGGCGACCTGAACCAGTCGCTCGAGCAGGCGCTGCTCTTCGGCGCGCTGGCCGAGCTCCAGCGCGACCTGCGCCGCCAGGCCGCCATCGCCACCGAGATGATGGCCGGCACACGCCAGGTGCACGAACATCTGCTGGCCTTTGCGCTGCAGATGGAGAACGATGTCGACGCCGGCTATGCGCAGCGGTTGCCGCTGGATGGCCGCGTGCGCAGCCAGCCCGGCTGGGGCGAGGTGGAGATCGTCTGGGAGCGCTGCGAGGGGCTGCTGCGCGACCTGCTGCACAGCGCACACGACCTCGTCACCGCGCTAACCGCCGCGCGCTGGGGCGACGGCGAACCGAACGCTGCCCTGCTCGCCGACTACACCGGCGTTGTGCAGCGGCTGGATGAGCTGCTCGACCGTTCGGGGCGCATCGTCTACGCGCCGGGCGGCGTGCAGCACACGGGCACCGTCTGCTGGATCGAGGTCAACGACGCCCGCACGCAGGTCGCCGTGGCCGAGGCGCCGCTGCACGTCTTCGACCTTGTGCAGCGCGAGCTGGTGCACCACCGGCGCTCGACGATCTTTACGGGCGCCACCCTGCGCAGCGGCGCCAGCTTCCGCTTTCTGCGCGACCGGCTGGGGCTTTGGGACGTGCCCGCCGCCTTGGTCGAGAGCCCCTTTGATTACAAGAAATCCACACTGCTCTTCATGCCCAGCGACCTGGTGCAGCCCAACCAGCCTGGCTGGCAGAGCGCACTCGAGCGCGCTATCATCGATGCTGCCGAGGCCTGCAGCGGCCGCACGCTGGCCCTCTTCACCAGCAACAGCCACCTGCGCGCCACCGCCGAGGCCGTGCGCCATCCCCTCGAGCGGCTGGGCATCACCGTGCTGCAGCAGGGGGTGGGCAGCCGCCAGCGCATCCTGCGCGACTTCCGCACCCAGCCGCGCGCCCTGCTGATGGGCACGCGCACCTTCTGGGAGGGCGTGGACCTGCCCGGCGACGAGCTGCGCTGCCTGATCCTCTGCAAGCTGCCCTTTGCCGTGCCCAACGACCCGCTGGTGGCAGCCCGCAGCGGCGAGTTCGACGAGCCCTTCAACGAGTACATGCTGCCCGACGCCGTGTTGCGCTTCAGGCAGGGCTTTGGCCGCCTGATCCGGCGCGCCACCGATCGCGGCGTGGTGCTGCTGCTGGATGCACGCGTCTGGCGCAAGGAGTACGGCCAGGTCTTTCTGGACGCGCTGCCGCCCTGCACCGTCAAACATGCCCCCCTCTCGGTACTCGCGGGCGAGGTGCGCAAATGGCTGCAGCGCTAGCGCGCGCCACGTCGCCGCTCCTGCTGGCCATCGATGCGGCGTGGCGCTTTCTGCGCAGGCCGCGCACGCTGGCAGTTGCCTGCGCACTGCTGCTGCTCCTGCTCGCGCTGCTGCTTGTGCTGCCGCAGATGCCGGGGCAGGTGCAGGAGGAGCCGGCATCGGCCACGCGCTGGCTCAACACCGAAACCGACCGCTGGGGGAGTCTTGGCCCGCTGCTGCAGAGCCTGGGTCTCTTCCATCTCTTCTCCAGCACGCTCTTTCGGCTAGCGCTGACCCTCCTGCTGCTCGTCGCCCTGGTGCAGCTGGCCGACACGATTGCGGCTGCACTGGGTGCGCGCCGGGCCGGCCGCCTGCTCACCGAAGCCGCGCCCGCCGGCACAGACGCACCTCCCGGCCCCAGTGCGCCACTCAGCGCGCCGCTCAGCCGTCGCCGCGCCATCGTGGAGCTGGCGCCCGCCGCGGCGCAGGCCACGCTGGCCGACCACCTGCGCGCCGCCGGCCACCAGGTACGCGCCGGCGAGTGGCTCGCTGGCGCGCCGGCAGACGACGACCTGGTGCCCGCCACCTCTACGCGCGACCTGCGCCTGCTGGCCGAGCGCAATCGGTCTATGCTCTGGCTGCGACCGCTGCTGCCGCTGGGGATTCTGGTGGCGCTCACCGGGCTTTGGCTCGCGGTGAGCCTGGGCTGGGACGTGCGCGCGCCCTCGGTGGCGCCGGGCGAACGCTACACCTTCGCCCCCCACGACGTCACCATCGACTGGCCGCTGCCCGCAAGCGCGCAGCAAGCGACAGGCCCGCTCACCGTGCAGGCCGCCGGCGCGAGCGTGGAACTGCCCGCCGCGCCCGGACGCACGCGTGTGGGCGACGCGCGCCTGACGCTGCGCGCGGGGCCGCCTGCCCTTTTGGTGCGCGCGCCTTACGCCGCACTAGCCTTGCCTGGGGACGCCGCCGCCGTGGAGCAGTTGGGCGTGGTGCTGGAGCAGCCGGGCAGCGAGCAGTTTGTGCTGCTGCCGGCGCAGGGTGCAGCGCTGCGCCTGCTGCGCCTGCCCGGCGATGCGCCGGCCCTCCTGGCCGAGCTTTACGGCCCCGACGCCGAAACACCGCTCAGCCGCACGACGCTCACCACAACCGCCCCCATCACCCTGGCCACCACCGATGCGACCGTCACGGTGACACTCACCCCTGCCCCCGGGCTGGACGTCGAGATTCGCCACGCACCCTGGCTCTGGCTGCTGATTCCGGGGCTGCTGCTCGCCGCCGCCGGGCTGCTGCCGCTTTGGAAGCGGCCCGAGCTGCTGCTGGCCCACGTGGCGCCGTGGCCACCTGCACTGCCCACGCTCGAGCCGGGTGCAGCGCCCTCATCCCAGCAGGCGGCGGTGACTCTGCAGGGCACCTCGGCCGCCGCCGTGCGCGCTGCAGCCGCCGTGCTGGGGATGGCGGACCTCAACGCCGCTCCCGCCGCCCCACCGCTCGCCCCCGCCGAAGCGCCCGCCCCCTAATCCGCGCCGCGCACAAACAGAACGCCCGCCCGGGAATCCCCAGGCGGGCGTCTTCTTCATTCAGCGCGGCCAACCGGAGCTACAGCCGCTGCTCGGCCCAGACCTCGCTCGCGGCGCGGAAGACGAGCGCGTGCCGCCGCGCCAGCCGCTCAGTGTCGCGGTCGTAGCCGCCGCCGATCACAAAAGCCACCGGGATGCGGCGCGCCAGGCACTCGCTGAGCACGTAATGGTCGCGCCGCAGCAGCCCGGCGTCGGTCAGCGCCAGCTTGCCCAGCAGGTCGTCACGGTGCGGGTCGGCGCCGGCATCGTAGAGCACCAGCTCGGGCCGCTGCTGCTCGAGCAGGCCGGGCAGCGTTGCCGCCAGGGTGGCGCAGTAGGCGTCGTCCTCCATGCCCACGGGCAGCTCGACGTCGAGGTCGCTCTGCTGCTTGTGGAAGGGGAAGTTGGCGCCGCAGTGCATCGAGAAGGTGAAGAGCTGCGGGTCGCCGGCCAGGATTTCGGCGCTGCCGTCCCCCTGGTGTACGTCAAGGTCAACAATGAGCAGGCGACGCACCAGCCCTTCGGCCTGCAGCACGCGTGCCGTCACCGCCAGGTCGTTGAAGATACAGAAGCCCGCCCCGGCGGCGCGAAAGGCGTGGTGGGTGCCGCCGGCCAGATTCCCCGCCATCCCCTGCTGCAGGGCCAGGCGCGCCGCCAGCAGCGTGCCGGCCAGCGCCGTACGCGTGCGCTGCACCAGCACCGGGCTCCACGGAAAGCCGATGCGGCGCATAAGGCGCGGCTCGATTGTGCCGGTGAGGTAGGCGCGCACATAGGCGGGGTCGTGCGCCGCCTCCAGCTCGGCCTCGCCGGCGGGCGCGGGCGTGTGGAACTGGTGCAGCCCGGCCACCCCGTCGCGCACCAGCGTCTGGTAGAGCTGCCCGAACTTGGGCATGGGAAAGCGGTGCCCATCCGGCAGCGGCGTCACATAGTCGGGGTGGAAGACCAGCGGCAGGCTCACTGCGTGACTTCTCGACGCGAGACGAGTCGTGCACCGAAGCGCCTGCGCCGTTGCCGTGCTTGGCGTTCGCCGGCGTCCTGGCGCGCTCGCGTCAAGGGGTTGGATTCCGACGCGCGCCGGGGACGGGATGGGGGCGGCCGGGCACCTGGTGGCAGCTGCGGCAGCGCGCCTCGTAGCTCTCCGAGCCACCGACGAGGATAACCGGGTCGTCAAAGCGGGCCGGCGTGCCGTCAATCAGCCGCTGCGTGCGCGTGGCCGGCGCCCCACAAACCACACAGATCGCCGTCAGCTTCTCCACGCTCTCGGCCATGGCCAGCAGCAGCGGCATAGGGCCAAAGGGCTCGCCCCGGAAATCCTGGTCCAGCCCGGCGGCAACCACGCGCTTGCCGCGATCGGCCAGTTCCTCGCAGACAGCGGCGATGGCGGGGTCGAAGAACTGGATTTCGTCGATGGCCACCACCTCGGTCGCCTCATCCACCAGCCCCAGTAGGTCGGCGGCGCAGCGCACGGCCACCACGCGATCCCACGCCGTGCCCGTGTGCGAGGCCACGCGTTCGACGCCGTAGCGGTAATCGATCTGCGGCTTGAAGACCTGCATCCGCTTGCGGGCGATCTCGGCGCGACGGATGCGGCGCAAGAGCTCTTCGGTCTTGCCGCTGAACATCGAGCCGCAGATCAGCTCGATGTGGCCGCCGGAGAATTGGTTCATGGTGGCCTCCTGGGTGTTGCGCCGGCCAAAGGCAAGGCCGGCGGGAGAAAAGAAGAGGGCAGAGACGCGCGTCTCTGCCCTCCATCTTGCACGAATGCGCTGCGGCCGGCTTAGTTCAGTTCGGCCTGATAGCGGGCGATGACCTCGGCGGCGGCCGCGTCGGCGTCGCCACCACGGGCGCGCGCCTTGCGTGCGGCCTCGTCGGCCTCCTTGCGCACGCGCAGCTCAAGCTCCTTGCGCGCGGCGTCGCTCTGGCGGCGCTCAAGGCGCTTCATGAAGCGCTCGACCTGGCCGGCCGTGTCCACAATGCGCTGCTCGCCCGTGAAGAAGGGGTGGCACGCGCTGCAGACGTCGGTGCGGATCTCCGGGCGTGTGCTGCCCGTGACCCACGAGTTGCCGCACGAGCAGACGACTCGTGCGTTGACATAGTACCTGGGATGAATATCGGCCTTCACGTCAGTCCCCTGTTGCGCCTGCTGCGGCGCCTGCTGAGCCATTCAATGCGGCGTCTGCGCTGATCGCGCCCGTCTCGACGGTGTAGACGCTCACCTGCTTGCGATTCTTCTTCGCCCATTCAAAGGCGACCACGCCATCCACCAGCGCGAAGAGCGTGTGGTCGCGGCCAAGGCCCACGTTGTGGCCGGCCATCAGGCGGGTGCCGTGCTGGCGCACGATGATGCTGCCCGCGGGCACAAACTCGCCACCAAAGCGCTTGACGCCCAGGCGCTGTGAATTCGAATCACGACCGTTACGACTGGAACCGCCACCCTTTTTGTGTGCCATTGTCGGCTTTCCTTTCCCGGCGCGCTAGGCGCTAATCTGCCCAATCTGCAGGCGGGTGATGTACTGGCGATGGCCCTTGCGCACGCGAATGCGCTTCTTGGGGCGGTACTTGAAGACGATGATCTTGTCGCCGCGATACTGGCCCGTAATGCGCGCCGTCACCGAAGCGCCTTCCACCACCGGCTGGCCAACCTGCACACTCTCACCGTCGGCGATCATCAGCACGTCGGTAATCGTAACCGTGTCGCCCACGGCGCCTTCCAGTTTCTCCACCTCGACCGATTCCCCGGCCGCAACGCGATACTGCTTCCCGCCTGTGCGGATAACTGCGTACATGTCCTCTGTCCTTCTTTCACCGCGCCCGGCGCACAGGGTGGCCGGGTCTTCGGAGCGGCTCTGCGCCCCAAGGCCGGAGCAGCAGATCAAACGGCGCGCGCCGCGCTCGCGCACGAGCGGGCATGCGAAGGGGAAGTATACCGCTCGTGCGCCGCAAAGTCAAACCTACGCGCCGCCCTGCGCATGCAAGGTCGGGCGCCGCGCCGAGTGAGTTGCACAAGGACTGTGCAGAGTTTGCACTATTTTTGTTCAATTGGTAGACTCCCTACCGAACGTTAGGTAGGAGCTGCTATTGTGGTCGCGGACAACCAACGCCCGCACAGAGTCAACTGGAACCCAGCCTGATGGCCCATCTTCCCGCACAATTCGCCCGGCCCGAAGCAGACCACCACGAGGCCACGGCGCCGGCCGGCCACGAGGCGCGCGACGAAAGCGCCGGCCGCCGCCGCCTGCTCGAGGTCGCCGAGCGGCTCTTCATGCAGCGCGGCTACAGCGCGATTTCGCTGCGCGACCTGGCCGAAACGTTGGGCATCAAGCAGGCGTCGCTCTACTACCACTTCCCCGCCGGCAAGGAAGAGATCTACGTTGCCGTGGCCGAGCGCGCTTTTGCTCGCCACCGCGACGGAATGGAGGCGGCGCTGGCCAGGCCGGGCGGCATCCAGGCGCAGCTCGAAGGGGTGGCCGAGTGGTTCGCCACGCAGCCGCGTATGTGCCTGATGGGCATGGTGCATGCCGACCTGCCGGCGCTGCAGGCCGCCGGCGCCGCCGCCGTGCAGCGGGCCGCCGCGCACGGCCTGCACGAGCCGCTCACGCGCGCCTTCGCCGCCGCCCAGGCGCGCGGCGAGCTGCGGCCCATGTCGCCCCACTTGCTGGCCGGCGCCTTTCTGGCTCTGCTCGACGGCGTCACCATCGCCCAGGCGATCCCAAACACCGGCGCGCGCGCCCAAACCGCTTCGGCCATGATTGCACTCTTGCTCGACGGCGCGCGCCTGCCGGCGCCGCCCGCAGCGTAACTCGCAGCCGGCTCGCCCGCCACATTCTGGAAAGCAACGTCCCATGCAATCGACTCACCCTGCCTCGCCCGATGCCACATCTGCAGCGAGCAGCGCGCCCAAGGTGGGCAACAAGCAGTTGACCACGATCTTCCTGATTGTCTTCGTCGACATTCTGGGCTTCGGCCTCATCCTGCCCCTGCTGCCCTACTACGCCGAACAGTACGGGGCAACCACCTTCATCACCGGCCTGCTGGTGGCCTCGTATGCAGCAGCACAGCTGATCGGCGCGCCACTGCTTGGCCGCCTTTCTGACCGCTTTGGCCGGCGGCCCGTGCTGCTGGTGAGCATTGCCGGCACTGCGCTGGGCTTTCTGCTGCTGGCGCTGGCCGAACCGTTAGGCCTTGCCCTGGGCCAAGCACTGGGCACGGCAGCCGCCCTCAACGGCCTGGTGCTGGCGCTGATGTTCGCCAGCCGCATCATCGATGGGCTCACGGGCGGCAATATTTCGGTGGCGCAGGCCTACATCACCGACGTTACCACCGCCGAAAACCGTGCGGTGGGGCTGGGCTTGATCGGCGCTGCATTTGGTTTTGGCTTCATTCTGGGGCCGGCGGCCGGGGGGCTGCTCAGCCAGTTCGGCTTTGCCGTGCCGGCGCTGGTGGCTGCTGCAATCGCTACGCTCAACGCGGTGACGGTTTATTTTCTCCTGCCTGAATCGCTTACCGCAGAGAAGCGGCTGGAGATGCGCGAATTTGTGCGCCCTCGCCTTTCGGTTGGCGCGCTGGTTGCCGCCTTCCGCCGGCCGCATGTTGGGCAGCTGCTGCAGACGCGCTTCTGGTTTGGGCTGGCCTTCGCCATGTTCCAGTCTATCTTCAGCATCTATGCTGCGGGTTCTCCGCTGCAGCTTTCACCGGTGGGCACGGGGCTGGTGCTTGCCTATGTGGGCGTGCTGGCCGCTGTGGTGCAGGGCTTTGCCATCGGGCGCATCACGCGCCGCTTCAGCGAACGGTTGCTGCTCGTCGCATCGGCGGCGGCAATGGCGGTTGGGTTTATCTTCTGGGGGCTGGCGCCGAACGTCTGGACGCTGCTGATTGTGCTGATCCCGATTTCGGTGGGCGGCGGCATCCTCAACACGCTGCTGGCCAGCGTGCTCACCAAGGCTGTGGAACCCGAAGAGGTGGGCGGCACGCTGGGCTTGGGCACCTCGGTAGAGAGCGCGACGCGTGTGATTGCGCCCGCGCTGGGTGGCGCCCTGCTTGCCTGGATGGGCGTGTGGGGTCCTGCGCTCTTCGCCGCCCTGGTGATGGCCTGGGTTACCTTCTACATTCTGCGTCGCGTTGTGAGCAACCTGCCTGCGCTGGAGCCCGCTGCGAACGCCGCGCTGGCCCCTGAAGCACTGACGCCCGTCCACTAGCAATCAAGTTCGTGCACCACAACGACCGAACAGGAGTCTTTGCATGAAACGCAGAATCTGGATTGTGGTGGGCGTGCTGCTGGTTGCCGCGCTCGCCGGCGGCGTGGCGCTGGGCATGGGGATCTTTGCGCCGGCGCTGGCCGCCGACGAGGAGGCCGCCACGGCGGAAGTGACGGCCGCCCAGGACGCACAGAGCGACGACGGGCGCATCCCGCTCGAGAGCGACGCCATCGTCGCCGATGCACGCCTGGTGCCGATCCAGAGCGCCGACCTCAGCGCGCAGAGCGCCGGCCTCGTCGCCGAGGTGCTGGTGCAGGAGGGCGACCAGGTGGAAGCCGGCGCGCTGCTGGTGCGCCTGAACAATGCCGACCGCCAGGTGGCCGTCGCCCAGGCGCAGGCCCAACTGCAGGCCGCCGAGGCGCGCCTGCTTGAGCTGAGCAACGGCGCGCGCGCCGAAGAGGTGACTGCCGCCGAAGCCGCACTTGCCGCCGCCCAGGCGCGCCTGGCCCGCATCGCCGAGGGTGCGCTGCCCGGCCAGATCGCGCAGGGCGAAGCGGCGCTGCGTGCGGCCAACGCCAGCCTCGCCCGCCTCTACGAACCTGCCGACGAGAGCGCACTTGTGGCCGCACGCGCCGACCTCTTCGCCGCCCAGGCCACGCTGGACCAGGCGCAGAGTGCCTACGACCAGGTGAAGTGGCGCAACGACATCGGCGCCCTGCCACAGAGCGCCACGCTGCAGCAGGCCACCATCGCCGTCGAGGCAGCCCAGGCGCGCTTCGAGCTGCTCGAGAGCGGCCCCTCCAACGCAACTGTCGCCGCCGCCTCGGCCGAGGTCGCCCGCCAGCAGGCCTCGCTCGACACGCTCAACGGCACGCTGCCCGCTGACCTGCTCGCCGCCCAGGCCGACGTCAGCGCCGCCCAGGCCCAACTCGACCTGCTGCTCGCCGGCGCACGCAGCGAGGTGCTCGCCGTCGCCCAGGCCGATGTCGCCGCCGCCACCGCCGCGCTGCAGCAGACGCTCGTCGCCCTCTCCTTCACCGAGCTGCGCGCGCCCTTCGCCGGCACCGTCGCCGGCCTCACCGTCGCCCCCGGCGAACAGGTTACGCCCGGCGCCACGCTGATGACCCTGGCCGACCTTTCGAGCTGGCTCGTGGAGACCGAAGACCTGACCGAACTCGATGTGGTGCAGGTGGCCGCCGGCAGCGCCGTCGAGCTGACCTTCGACGCCCTGCCCGGCCTGCAGATGGAGGGCACGGTGGCGAATGTGCGCCCGCGCGGCGCCGATAACCGGGGCGACATCGTCTACACCGCCGTCATCCACCCCAAGCAGAACGACCCGCGCCTGCTCTGGAACATGACCGCCGTCGTCACCGTGCGCTAGCGGCTGGAAGGAACCTGGTATGGCCCTCTATCTGGCCGTGAAGGAGATTTTGCACAACAAGGGGCGCTTCCTGCTCATCGCCATGATCGTGGCGCTGATCACGACGCTGGTGCTCTTCATCGCCGCCCTGGCCGAAGGGCTGGGCAGCGGCAACCGCGAGTACCTTGAGAATCTGAACGGCGAGCTGATCGTCTACCAGGAGAACGTCGACCTCAACATCAGCGCCAGCCGCGTCGGCCGCTCGACAATTGCGGCAATCCGGCGTGTGGAGGGCGTAGACGAGGTGGGCCAGGTGAGCACCGCCGTCGCCACCATCTTGCTGCCCGACGACCCGGCCGGCCTCAACGTCTCGCTGATTGGCGTCGAAGCGGGTTTGCCGGGCGAGCCCGCGGTAATCGAGGGCGCAGGGCTGACGCGCAGCCGCGGCAACGAGGTGATCATCGACGCCAACGTGGCCGAACGTTCCTCGATCCGCGTGGGCGACGTGATCCTCGTCGAGACGACGCAGGGCACCGACGAGGAGAGCTTTGCCCTCACCGTGGTGGGCCAGAGCGAGGGGCAGGCCTACTCGCTGCAGCCCTCGATCTTCCTGCCCTACCGCACCTGGGAGCGGGTGCGCCCCCAGGCGGGTGACCAGAGCGGCGAGCTCGTCTCGAACATCGCCGTCGTGCGCGTGCAGCCCGGCGCCGACCCGGCCGCCGTCGCCGCGCAGCTTGCCAACGACGTGGGGCGCGTCGAGGTGGTGGACCGTGTGACGGCCTACGAGAACACGCCCGGCTATTCGGCGCAGCAGAGCACGCTCAACACGCAGCAGTACTTCACCTTCTTCATCGGCATCCTGGTGCTGGGTGGCTTCTTCCAGATTCAGACGCTGCAAAAGGTGGCGCAGATTGGCATGTTGAAGGCGGTCGGCGCGTCAAACGCCACCGTCGGGCTGGCGGCGATTCTGCAGATCGTGACGATCAACGCGCTGGGTGTGCTGATTGGGGCGGTGGGCACGGTGGCGCTGGTGGCCTCCTTCCCCGCCGGCATCCCGATTGTGCTTACAGGCTCGGCCGTGGCGCTGACGGTGCTCTCGCTGCTGCTGATTGGGCCGCTGGGGGGCGTGGTCTCGGTCTTTGCGCTGGTGCGCATCGAACCGCTGCGCGCGCTGGGCCTGGCGCAGTAGTGAATGCCCACAGCAGTCGCGTGACGAACCGAAGTGAAGCGGCTAACATCTTTAGGAACCGACAATGAGCGAGGCGCTGCAAGCAGTCGATGTGGAGAAGATCTACGGTACGGGGCCGGGCGCGATTCACGCCGTCGACAAGGTCTCGTTTGCCGTCCACCCGGGCGAGTTTGTGGCGCTCGTTGGCCCCAGCGGCTCGGGCAAGACGAGCATGCTGGCAATGCTGGCGGGGCTGCTGCGTCCAACGCACGGCCACATCATGATTGCGGGTGAGGAGCTGGGCAGCATGAGCGAAAAGACGCGCACGGCCTTTCGCCGGCGCGCGATCGGCTTTGCCTTCCAGTCGAACAACCTGGTGCCCTATCTCAGCGCACAGGAGAACGTGGAACTGATGCTGCGGCTGAACGGGCGCTTCAACCGGGAGGGCGGGCGGCGCGCCGTCGAGCTGCTCTCGCGCCTTGGCCTGGGGGAGCGGCTGCGCAACTATCCCGGCCAGCTTTCGGGCGGACAGCAGCAGCGTGTGGCGATTGCCCGCGCCCTGATCCACGAGCCGAGCGTGGTGCTGGCCGACGAGCCCACCGCCAGCCTGGACACAGAGCGCGCCAACCAGGTCGTCGCCACCTTCGCCGAGCTGATCCACGAGCAGCGGCGCGCCGGCATCATGGTGACGCACGACCTGCGCATGTGCCGCTACGTCGACCGCGTCATTCGGATGGAAGACGGCAAGATCGCCCGCATTCTCTCCACCCGCGCCGAGATCGATGCCTTGGCGGATACGCTGCACTGATCGAGAATCGAGAAGCGAGAATCGAGAAGACAGCCCGCGCGCCGCGGGCTGTCTTCTCGATTCTCGCTTCTCGATTCTCGCTTCTCGATCGCTTTACGCTTCTCGCTTCTCGATCCTACTGGAACTCATCCCCCGCGCGCTCGTTGATGGAGCGCCCACCCTGGCGACCCTGGGCCTGGCCGCGGCGCGGCTCGGCGGGCGGCTTGGGGCCGCTGATCTGCGCCTGCTCGATCACGGGATAGGCTGCGAAAATGGACGTGTCCTCGGCGCTGGATTCGAAGTAGAGCCGCTCGCGCCGCAGCGTGCGCGAGCAGTCGGCCAGCCCCAGCGCATCAAGCACCTCGTCGGGGCGGCCCGTGGCGCCGGCGCGCTGCTGCACGCGCAGCGCAATGCGGTGCAGCTCCTCCACCGCATCATAGCCTTCGTAGCAAAGCTCAAAGACTAATGGTCTAAGGTTGTAGGTGTAGCGCTCGCCCTTGCGTTCGCGCTCGCGCCAGATTGTGCTGCGGGCCAGCATCGCCGCGATGCGCGCCTGCAGGTCGGCAGCGGTGGGCTCGCCTGCCTCGGCATAGAGCAGCAGCGTATAGTCGGCGCCGATCAGCCCGGTCGCGTTCGAATCGGCATTCCACGCCACCTCGCTTGCATCGTGCAGCAGAACGCCGGGCGGCAGCTTGGCGCGAATGCGCGCCGCCACCTCGTCCAGCGGCAGCGGCGGCGAGAGCATGATGTCGAGCAGCTCGCGTGCACCGGTGAAGCCCACGGCCAGCGGCGCCGCAAAGTGCATGTGCGGCTGCGGGTTGAAGCCCTGCTTGTAGAGCAGCGGCAGGTCGGCGCGGCGCAGCGTGCGCTCCCACAGGCGGAACTCGTCCTGGTGCGAGATGAACTTGACCGCCTCGCCCTTCTCATAGACCAGGCGCAGGCGCTGGCGGGGAAAGGGCCCGACGTTGCCTTCAAGATAGCTGGGGTCAATCACGCCAAAGCGCTCACGCAGCTGGTTCTGCACGGCTCTCTCCATCGCGGCTTTCGCCGGCAAGCGGGTGGCCGGCGGCAAACTCAATCAGGTCCCAGCGGTTGCCATACAGGTCCTCGAAGACGGCAACGGCGCCGTAGCTCTCCGCTTTGGGCTCGCGCACAAAGCGCACGCCGCGCGCCAGCAAGGCCTGGTAGTCGCGCTGGAAGTCATCAGTGCGCAGAAAGAGGAAGACGCGCCCGCCGGCCTGGTTGCCGACAAAGGCCGCCTGCTCGGGCGTGGCAGCGCGGGCGAGCAGCAGGGTTGTCCCGCCGCCACCGGGCGGGGCAACAACCACCCAGCGCTTGGCCTGCGCGGGCTGCGGCGTATCCTCGATCAGCTCGAAGCCGAGCGTTTCGGTGTAGTAGCGGATCGCCTCGTCGTAGTCGCGCACAACCAGCGCAATGTGAACGATACTCTGCACCACGCGCACTCCCTTTCTGTGCAACGAGCGTTCTGCTACCCCTCGCCGAACAGCCCGCCCTCATCGTCGCCCAAGGCAAGCGGCGCGGCCACGCGCTGAACCACCGTACCGTTGCGCCGCTGCGGCACCCGCTCGGCAAACTGCCCCACCCGCGCCGGCGACATCTCGTCGTTGAAGTAGAGTGGAATCGGGTGCGCCGAAACGGGCTGGCGGTGCGCGGCGCCCGCCTTGCCCAGCGGCGGGCAGCACCAGGCGTCATCGGCCGCCGCGCGCCGCTGCTCCTTGAAGGCGCCCAGCACCCCGCACGAGAAGCAGTGCTCGCGGCAGTCATCCACCACGCCGCCGGCCAGCGAATGCTCGTACTCCTCGCGCAGGAAGCGCTTGTGCACGCCGGCCGAAATGTGGTCCCACGGCAGCAGTTCGTCGGCGCTGCGGGCGCGGCGGGCGTACCAGTCCATCTCCAGCCCCAGCGCGGCAAAGGCGCTCTGCCAGGCGCTAAAGTTGAAGTGCTCGCCCCACCCCTCCATCTTCGCGCCCAGCTCCCACGCCCGCTCGATCACGTCGCCCATGCGCCGGTCGCCGCGCGTCAGAAAGGCCTCGACCAGCGTCTCCTTCGGCTCGTTCCACGAGAAGTGCATGCCCGGCCCGCGCAGCTCGCGCTGCAGGAGCGCGATCTGCGCCTCGATCACACTCTCCTCTTCCATGGGCACCCACTGGAAGGGGGTCTGCGGTTTGGGCACCAGCGTGCTGACGCCGATGCGCACGTTCGCCTTCTTGCCCAGCACGCGCCGCCCCACCTCGAGCACGGCGCGCGCCAGGTCGGCGATCGCCTGCACATCCTCGAGCGTCTGCGTGGGGTGGCCGATCATGAAGTACATCTTGATCGTCGTCCAGCCGCGCCCATAGACCTCTTCGGCGGTGCGCAGCAGCTCGGACGAGGCGATTGGCTTGTTGATGACGTCGCGCAGGCGGTCGGTCGCCGCTTCGGGGGCGAAGGTGAAGCCCGAACGGCGCCGCCCCTTCTCGAGCATGGCCATCAGGTCGACGCTGAAGCTCTCGATGCGCAGGCTGGGCAGGCCGATGGATAGCCGCCGGGCGCCGTGCTTTTCCATCGTGCGCCGCACCACCTCTTCCACGTGGGTGTAGTCGCTGCTGCTCAGGCTCAGGAAGCTCACCTCTTCGAAGCCGCACTGCTCGATCATGGCATCGACGGCGGCCACCACCTCATCGACCGAACGCTCGCGCACGGGGCGGAAGATCATGCCCGCCTGGCAGAAGCGGCAGCCGCGCGTGCAGCCGCGCATGATCTCGATCGCGGCGCGGTTGTGCACCACGTTGATGTTGGGCACGATGAAGCGTGTGACCGGCGGCGGCAGCGTGGTCACCACGCGCTTGACCACCTGCGCCGGCGCGGCCGGGTGCAGCGGCTGCAGCGGCGCCGCGCTGCCGTCGGCGGCGAAGGCGGCGGCGTAGAGGCCGGGCACATAGACGCCCGCCACTGCGGCCAGCGCCTCCCAGAGCGCCCAGCGTTCGGCGTCGATGCCGGCCGGCGCAGGCGCGGCGCTGCGCAGCGTTCCCGCGTCGCGCGCAACCTTCCAGCGCGCGTGCACCTCGATCACCTCGAAGATCACCTCTTCGCCCTCGCCGATCACCATGGCGTCGAAGAAGGCGCTCATCGGCTCGGGGTTGTAGCAGCCCGAGCCACCCGCAATCACCAGCGGCTGCGCGCCGCTGCGCTGGGCGGCGCGCAGCGGCAGCCCGGCCAGATCGAGCATGGTGAGCACATTGGTATAGAGCTGCTCGTAGGGCAGGCTAAAGCCGATGAGGTCGAACTGAGCGAGCGGGTGGCGCGTCTCCAGGCCGTAGAGCGGGATGCCGTCGCGGCGCATGATCGCCTCGAAATCGGTCCACGGGCAGAAGGCGCGCTCGGCCAGCAGGTCGGCGCGCTGGTTGATCAGCTCGTAGAGGATCTGCAGGCCAAGGTTGCTGCCGCCCAGTTCGTAGATATCGGGGAAGCAGAGGGCAATGCGGCTGTGGATGGCGGGGTCGTCCCAGGATTTGGGGCTGCTGTTCAGCTCGCCACCGGTGTAGCGTGCGGGCTGGGTGACGGTGTGCAGCACGCGGTCGAGGGCGCGCGTGATCTGGCGCGGGCTCTGCATGGAGTCTCTCCTTCTCGTCTGCCGGGGCCGGCACAGCTGGTGGCGCGGCCGCCGGGTGGGGTTCGAACCCACAGGTGGGGCGAGTATAGCACAGAGCACGGCGTCCAAAGTACACGGCGTCCAAAGTACACAGCGTCAAAAGTACACGGAAACGACGGAAACAACTGGAAAAACGACTGCCAGGCGGATCGGTGCGCTGCCCGATTGCGCCCGCCCAGCAAACCATCCCCGTTGTTTCCGTTGTTTCCGTGTACTTTTGACGCTGTTTCCGTGTACTTTTGACGCCGTTGACGTTTCCTTCTCCCTGCCTCAGAGGGGGCCGAATTTGACAGCGCGCCCCGCCTCCGGTAGACTCCTCAGCACATCCAGGCCGAGATGACGCCGGGCAACCGGCAAACTTTCGTGGCGCATTCGTCTAGCGGCCCAGGATAGTGCCCTCTCAAGGCACAGACACGGGTTCGAATCCCGTATGCGCTACCACAGCCACCCCCCGGACTCTGCCGCCGGGGGGTGGATTGTTTCTACACACTGGCAACTGACGCACATGGGAACCTGACTTGCGGCGCCGCCGTTGTTGTGCGGCATACTTGAGAGTGTGGCCGGCACTGCCGTTGCGCGCCGGCGCCATCCACCCACAAGCAACAGAGCCATCACGCGTCGCGCAGGCGGCGCACCCACCCAAGGAGAGTTACCATGTCTGTTCGTACAGCCGAGGCGGTCTGGAACGGCACGCTGAAGGAAGGCAACGGCACCATGAAGGGGACAAGCGGCCACTTTGAGGGCCCTTTCACCTGGGCGTCGCGCTTCTCGGACGGCGTGGGCACCAACCCCGAAGAACTGATCGGCGCCGCACACGCCGGCTGCTACTCGATGTTCCTCTCGGCGCTGCTCACAAGCGGCGGCTTCCCGCCCACCAGCATCCACACCACCGCCCAGGTGCACATCGAGGCCGGCCCCACGGTGACCAAGATCGAGCTCAAGACCGAGGCGACCGTGCCCAATGTGAGCAATGACGCCTTCCAGGGCTTCGCCGCCGAGGCCAAGGCCAAGTGCCCGATCTCGAAGGCGCTGGCAGCCGTGCCCGAGATCACGCTCGAGGCGACGCTCGTCGAGTAAACTCGGCCGCAGCGGCTGCGCGGCAGAGGGCGCGTGTGGGCGCAGGATCGCCCGCATGCGCCCTCTTCATTTGTGCGCCGGCGTAAACAACTCGCGCCCGGCGGCCCATGCTTGGCTGCCGGCGGCGCGCATGGTAGGCTTGACGGCTGCGTTGCCAGTCGAATGGTGCGCCGCAGTTCGGCTTCGCGCTGTCGCGCAGCGCGCGTCTCCCCTCCCCATTTGTGAAGGACAGAACGTCCATGAGCCCCGATCACGCGCCCGACGTTGCCACACTGCCCCCAGCCAACGACGGCGACGTCCCCGATTTCGTCACGCCGGCGGGCGAGGCAATCGGCGCCCAGTCGCGGCCTGCGGCCGAGGCTGCGCTCGTAGAGCACACGCTCCACGATCACACGCTCCACGAGCCGGCGCTCCACGATCACACGCTCCACGAGCCGGCGCTCCACGAGCACAGCCTTCCCGAACCGGTGCAGCGCCGGCTGATGGGTGTGCTCTTCTCGGCGCAGAGCGTCTTCAGCGCCGCGCAGATCGTGGCCTTTACGCCGCTGCCACTGGCCGCCGTGCTGCTCACCGGCGCCGAAGCGAGCGCCGGTATCCCCTCCACGGTGACGCTGATCGGCCGCGCCATCATCGCTTACCCGATTGGTTGGCTGATGGGGCGCTTGGGCCGTCGGCTCGGCGTCTCGCTGGGGTTGGTCACCTCGGTGGTTGGCACGCTCACTTGCGGCGTCGCGCTCTGGGTCAGCAGCTTCCCGCTCTTCCTGCTCGGCTGCCTGATCAACGGCTTTGGGCGCGGCGCCGGCGAGCAGTCGCGCTACGCCGCCGCCGACATCCGCCCCGGCCCGCGCGCCGCCAACGCCATCGGCACCATCGTCTTCGCCGGCACAATTGGCGCCCTGGTTGGCCCGCTGCTGATTGCGCCTTCCGAACGCGCCGCGCTGCAGGTGGGCCGCCCCGAGCTGTCGGGACCCTTCGTGCTCTCGGCGGCGCTCTCGTTCATCGCCTTTGCGCTGATCTTCCTCTTCCTGCGCCCCGAGCCGCACCCCATCGCCCCGACGGCGGGCGAAGAGGGTGCGGCGCACACCGCGGGGCGGCCGCTACGGGCGATCTTTGCGCAGCCGGGCGTGCAGTTCGCCGTCGCCGCGCTGGCCATCAGCCAGTTGGTAATGGTGATGGTGATGGTGATCACGCCGCTGCACATGCAGCACGAAGCGCACAGCACGCAGGCGATCTCGTGGGTGATCATGGCCCACACGCTGGGCATGTTCGGCCTTTCGAACGTTACAGGCTGGCTTACCGTGCGCCTTGGCCTGGCGAGAGTTGTGATGCTGGGCGGGCTGGTGCTGGCGCTTGCGGCCGTGATGGCGCCCTTTGTGCACACGGTCTTTCTGCTCGCCGTCTCGCTCTTCCTGCTTGGCCTGGGCTGGAACTTCGGCTTCGTCGCCGGCTCGGCGTTGCTGGCGGCGGCGGTCACCGGCGCCGAGCGCGGGCGCACCCAGGGCGCCAGCGAGACGTTGGTGGCGGCAGCGGCGGCGCTGGGCAGCTTTGGCAGTGGCGTCGCCTTCCAGTGGGGCGGCATGATCGCCGTCTGCGCCGTGGGCCTCGCCCTTTCGCTAGCAATGATTGCGGCGCGCGCGCTGGTGGGCAGCGCGCCGCCCGCCCTCCCCGCCGCCGCCGACTGACGGGTGTGCTTGCAGAGCCCAACACCGAAGCCGGCCCGAACGTCCAGGCTCATGAACCGCTCGCCTTGTTTGGAGGAACCCTTGGAACCTGTTCTGCCATCCGGCTACACCTGCCGCCCAATTGAGGACGCCGACGCCCAGGAGATCGTCGACCTCATCAACGTCGAGGCGCAAATGATCCACGGCGAGCCCGACGTCACGCTCACCGAGTTTCTTGCCGACCATCACGAACCGGGCGCAGACCCCGTTGCCAACACCCGTGTCGTGCGCGACGCCACCGGTAACGTCGTTGCCCTCGTCGAGGTCGGCTTTCTGTCGCCCTATGTGCGCACCTGGGTATGGGCGCACGTCGGCCGCGAGCATCGTGGGCGCGGGCTGGGCAGCGCGCTCACCCGCTGGGGCGAAGCGCGCGCTGCAACGCGCCTGGCCGACGCCCCACCCGATGCCGAAGTTGGCATCGAGAGCTACTGTTACACGACCGTCGACAACGCGATCCAGCTGCTCACCGATTTTGGCTACACGCAGCAGCGCACCTTCTACTCCATGTTTATCAACATGCAGGCGCCGCCGCCCGCCGCCGAGCTGCCGCCGGGCATTGTGCTCACCTCGCTCGCCGAACGGCCCAATACGCCGCTGCGCACAATCCACCGCACCCAGCGCGAATCCTTCGCCGACCACTTCGGCTTCGTCGAGCGCGATTGGGACGAGGCGTTTGCGGATTGGGAGCACGACTTCCTCTCCAAGGATTACGACCCGGCAACCAAGTTCCTCGCCTTCGATGGTGACAATCTGGTCGGCGTCTCGCTCTGCATTCCGGCCGTGCCCGGCGAGGCCGAGTTCGGCTGGGTCAATCAGCTTGGCGTGCTGCGGCCGTGGCGGCGGCGCGGGCTGGCGCAGGCGCTGCTGCTGCACAGTTTTGGCTACTTCTATGGCAACGGCACGCTGCGCGTGGGGCTGGCCGTCGACGCCGACAGCCTGACCAATGCCACCCGCCTCTACGAAAAGGTGGGCATGCAGACGGAGCGCGCCACCCTCTCCTGGCGCAAGGTGCTGCGCCCCGGCATCGACTTGCTGCGGCGCGAGCTGGATGGCGAATGAGTTGCGGCGCTGTGCGCACTGTTCCTGTACTGTTGCACAGCTGCTTTCGTGCCGCGGCGCGGCATTGAACAGCGCTTGTCTTTAGTCTAGGATAGATGTGTGAAAGGGCATTTTGTCCCCATTCGCAGCACGCAACGATGCGTAGAAGCGAGAAAGGCAAGGTAGCTGATGGGAAGCCCGATTATCCACATCGAAATGTCGGCCCGTAACCACTCCGACCTGGCCAAGTGGTACTCCCGCCACTTCGGCTGGACGACGCAGGAGTGGCCCGAGATGGACTACACCACCGCCACGTGGGCCGATAAGGCGGGCAACGGCGCAGGCTTTGGCCCCGAAAGCCCCGAACGGCCCGCCGGCACCGTGCTCTGCTATATCTACACCGACGATATCGACAGGGCCGGCAGCTTCATCGCCGGCGATGGCGGCACGCTGGTTTCGCGGCGTATGGAGGTGCCGGGCGTGGGCACCATGCTCTGGTTTAAGGACCCGGCCGGCAATCCCATGGCGCTGCTGCAGCCCGAGATGGAGGGCGGCGAGGACGACTGAGCCAGGCGGCATCCGGCTTTGGGGCTGGATGAAGCTGCCGGCGCTATTGAAGATCGAACGGGCGGGGCCGCGCGGCCCCGCCCGTCTCTGTTGCTGCACAAATACGCAATGCGGCGCGATTCTTTAAGCTGCACGCGCTTGATTCCGTAGAACAAGCGTGCTATGCTGTGATCCCGCACTTCGGCCATCCGTCGGTTCTACGCGTCGCACGCGCGATGCAAAGGAGAGCTACCCATGACCAACCCCATCATTCACGTAGAGCTGTCGGCGCACAACTACGGCGAACTGTCCAAGTGGTACAGCCGCCACTTTGGCTGGAAGACGCGCGATTTCCCCGAGATGAGCTACGCCACCGCAACGTGGGGCGAACAGGCGGAAATGGGCGTCGGCTTTGGCCCCGAAAACCCCGAGCGCCCCGTAGGCGTTGTGCTCTGCTACATCTATACCGGCGACATCGACGCCTCGCTCGCAGCCATCGAAGCCGACGGCGCCACCATTACCATGCCCAAGATGGACGTGCCCACTGTGGGCCAGATGGCCTGGTTCAAGGACCCCGACGGCAATCCCATGGCCCTGCTGCAGCCCGAGATGCCCGACACCGCCGGTGAAGACGTTTAGGTAGATCGAGAAGCGAGAAGCGAGAAGCGAGAAGAAAGCCTGCGGGCGTGGGCGTGTGATGAAATGGAGAGAGGGCGGGGCCGCGTGGCCCCGCCCTCCTTGTTTGGTGCGTGTTCTCTGGTGCGTGCTGCCGGCTGCTCTGGTCAGTCGGCCAGGCCCAGGTCGTCGCCCACGCCGCGGGCGCTCTTCGGGGCCGGCATGTGGTATTCCACCACCGTCACCAGCTCGTCGATCAGGTCGCGCGTGTCGGCCACGTTCAGAATCTTGTAGAAGAACTCGAACTTCTGCTCGAGCGCGCCGTACAGCTCGGCCTTTACCGTTTCGGGCAGACCCCACATCTCGGGCTTGTACGGTCCAAGCACCTTCTTGCGGGTCTTGTAGTAGAACTGGGCGTCCGAGTCGGTGGCCTTGCGCTCGCCGCTGCTCGTCTTGTCCATAAACTTCTGCATCTGCGTGCGCAGCTCGGCCGGGAACGAGGCGTGGTCCATGAAGAGGTTCATGAAGCCGGTGGCCAGGTGGATCTCCAGCGTCTGCATCTCGGGGAACTTGTTAAACATCTCCTCGGGCAGGGTGCTGGCGCCATGCTGCACCGCGCCGCCGGCGCCATGCTGGCGGGCGCGCTCGCCCAGCACGCTCAGCGTGTCGAAGTCGACGGCGACCTTGGCAATCGTGCCGTCGGGCAGCACCACGCCGCCGTGGCTGGTGCCCGTCTGCACGCTGATCTTGCTCAGGCCGGCCACGCCGTTGCCGCTGGCCTTCAGCGCCTGCTCGTAGCCCAGCATGTAGGCGTCAAGCTCTTCAGGCGTCGAGTTCTTCTCGCCCACTTCGCCGATTTCGCCACCCAGCGAAACCGTCACGCCGGCCGGCTCCAGCGCGCGCACGTAGCGCGTCAGCTCGGCCGAGCGGGTGTAGTTGTGGTACTGCTGCTCTTCCAGCGTGCTCGGCTCCAGCGTCACCAGCGTGCTGGTGTCGATGTCGATGTTCCAGAAGCCGGCCGGGATCGCCTTGGTGATCAGCTCCTTGACCTCGTTGATGGCGCCTTCGGGGTCGGTCTTGTACTTGGCGCCCTTGACCTGGAAGTGGTCGCCCTGGATGAAGAGCGGGTGGTAGTAGCCTTCCTTGATCGCGGCGGCGATGATTGTCGTCGTGAACTCGATCGGCTCCTGCTCGGTGTAGCTCATCTCGGAGCGGGCGATCTCGAAGATGATGGCGCCGGTGTTGGTGCGGGCGGCGGCGCGCAGGGCGGCGCGGGTGGTGTCGTAGGTCGTAAAGCGGATATTCATGGCCGGCACGGTGCGGTCCGCCCACTTGTTCTGGCCGCGCGCGATGTAGAACTCGTGAATGCTGGCGGGGCGAGCGCCCAGCGCCTGGCCCGTCTCCCAGATCAGCCAGCGGGCATAGGCCTTCACATGCTCGCCGCCAAAGACCGCGTCGCGCACAAGCTGGTCGATCACAGTCGAGCGCAGCGCAGCCTCGTCCACCACTTCCACCAGGCCGTTCGCCACATGCAGGACACCCTGCACGCCGCGGCGGATTTCGTAAACCGATTCGTGAATCATTTGGAAACCTTTCGGAAGACTCTCTGCCGGCGCCCGGCCCGCTTGAGCCGGGCGCCGGCAGACATTCAGGGAGGAGCGACAACCGTGCGCCGAAGACCGGCGCCCGGTTCAGGACGGTTTAGTACAGGAACATCGGCTTGCCCATCACATGGCGCACCTTGGGCTTGTACTCGTTGACGTCGTAGAGCTCGTCAACGTCCACACGCTTGAGGCCGCTGCTGATCATGCTCATGGGCACGTGGGTATAGGTGCCGTCGCGCAGCGCAACCATGCGCCCGCGCGTGCCGCTCATGATCAGTTGCAGCGCCATGTTGGCATAGTTCACGGCTACCATCAGGTCCAGAGCGTCGGGCGCGCCCGAGCGCATCAGGTAGGAGAGCTGCTGGTAGATGATGTTCTGGCCGGTGATCTTCTTGAGCGCTTCGCCGGTGATCTGGCCGATGCCGCCCAGCTTGCGGTGGCCGTAGGCGTCGGCCTCGCCGAATTCCACCACAGCGCCGCCGGCCATGTGTGCGCCTTCGCTGATCGTCACCATGGCATAGTTGCTGGGGTTGTCCATCTTGTCCTTCATCACCAGCGAGGCCAGCCGCTCGGGGTCAAACGGCACCTCCGAGATCAGGGCGCGGTCGACGCCGGCCAGGTACGAGGCGATTAGGCTGGTTTCGCCCGAGTTGCGGCCGAAGAGCTCGATCACCGCGATGCGCTCGTGCGAGCCGGTGCTGGTGCGCAGTTGGTGAATGAACTGCACGCTGCGGGTGACGGCGGTGGAGAAGCCGATGCAGAAGTCGGTGCCATAGACGTCGTTGTCCATCGTCTTGGGGATGGCAACGACGGGGAAGCCTTCCATGTGCAGCCGCTGGCCGTACGAGAGCGTGTCGTCGCCGCCGATGGGGATCAGCACGTCGATGCCCAGGTACTCGAGGTTCTTGAGCACGTGCGGCGTGAAGTCGCGCAGACCGGTGTCGGCCTTCTCGGCTTCCATGTGGTCGGGATCTTTGAGGAAGTTGGGGACGTCGCCGGCCTTGACCTTGCCGGGGTTGGTGCGGCTGGTGTGCAGGAAGGTGCCACCTGTGCGGTCGACGGTGCGCGTGTTCTGCTTGTCGAGCGGGATGATGTACTCGGCATGGGTGGACGGGTCGTCGCGGTTGAAGTTGAGCAGGCCGCCCCACCCGCGGCGGATACCCACCATCTCGTGCCCTTCGTCGATCGCGCGATAGACGGCCGCCTTGATGCAAGGGTTCAGCCCAGGCACGTCACCGCCGCCGGTCAAGATTCCGATTCTCATGGAGACTCCTCAGCTTTATGGGTAATCAATTGAAAAACGCTGCCAATCAGGTGGACCCGGGGAGGCGTACACCCATCGCAGCGCGCCTTTGCGCCAGACGGTGCAGTACCCTGATCAAGTGAATAGTACCACAACTTGCCCCCTACGCCACGGCCGCGTGTCCCCTTCTTCTGGACGGTTTGTCCCGCGTCCCGGCGCCCGGCGCGACACGCTCCACCCGCGGCGGGGTGGAGCGTGGAGACTCCTTCTGTGCGGCAGTTAATCTGCTGCTGCGCGGCGGCCTGATCTCTCATAGTAGTCCGCCTCGGGCTGCGCCAGCACGCGCCCCAACGGGAGCAGCTCCATCCACCACTGGTCCTTGGCGCGCTGCAGCTTGGCATCGTAGGTGCGGCTGAAGTCATCGAAGGCGGTGAAGAGGAAGCGCCCCTTCTGCATGCCGATGCAGGCCGCCACGCCGTCGCCCTTGGTTGCCGACTCCTCCAGCATCTCGATGCAGCGTACGGCGTAACGGGTGGCCAGCACACGGTCGAAGGGCGTGGGGTCTCCCCCCTGCTGCAGGTGGCCCAGCACCGACCAGCGCACCTCGAACAGGTCGCGCCCCTCCTCCTCGAAGAGGTCCGACATGAAGGTGGTGGTGTAGACCGGGTTGGCGTACTCGTTGCGGATCATCACGCCCAGCCGCTTGCCCGACGAGAAGCCCTCTACCAGCATGTCGAGGTCGCGCTTCAGGTCTTGCAGCGTCACGCCCTCTTCGTGCAGATAGACGCGCTCGGCGCCGGTGGCCAGCATGCCCATAAAGGCCAGGTAGCCGCAGTAGCGCCCCATCACCTCGACCACAAAGCAGCGCTTGGAGGCAACGGCCGACTGCTTGATCTTGCCCACGGCGTCGACAATTGAGTTGAGCGCAGTGTCGGCGCCCACCGAATGCTCGGTGCCGGGCAGGTTGTTGTTGATCGTGGCGGGCAGGCAGACGATGGGAATGTTGAAGGCCGGGTAGTTGCTACGCTCCTTGTAGAGGACAATGGCGGCGTCGTAGCCCGACCAGCCGCCGATGACGAGCAGGCCGTCGATCTGCAGCTCCTCGATGCGGCGGGCGATGGCGTAGAGGTCGCGCCCCTGCGGCTTCTTGCGCGAAATGCCCAGCTCCGAGCCGCCCATCGGCGCCCAGCCGTTGACGCTCATCCAGTTGTACTCGTGAATATTGCCGTCGATCAGCCCCTGAAAGCCGTTGTAGACGGCAAGCATGGTGTGGCCACGGTCCAGCCCGGTGCGCACCGCGGCGCGCACGGCCGTGTTCATGCCCGGCGAGGGCGCGCTAGAGGTCATCACCGCCAGCCGCAGCCGCTTCTTGCCGGGAATGGGTTCGTGGGGCAGCGCCCGCACCAGCGTGCGATAGATGCGGAAGCTCTCGCGGTAGGAGCGGCCGCGCAGCTCCATCGCGCGCGCATAGTCGCGCGCATTGAGCGCAGCGTTGACGGCGTGCGTGCGCTCCACCGCCTCCATCAGCGGCGTGCGCACAATGCGGTTCTCCTGCAGGCCCAGCATGTAGGAGGGGGAGTCGGGCGCGGCGTCGAGCAGCTCGCGCACGGCTGCGGCGCCCAGCTGGGTGCTCAGGTTACGGTCAAAGGCAGAGGGCGAGCCGCCGCGCTGGACGTGGCCCAGCACCGTAATGCGCGTGTCCTCGTGCAGTTGCTCGTCGATCGCCTGCTTCACCTGCTCAGCGCTGATTGGGTTGCCGTGGCGATCGGTGGCGCCCTCGGCCACAATCACAATGCTCTGGCGGCGGCCGGCCTTGCGCCCTGCCGCCAGCACCTCGGCCATCTTCACCTGCCAGTTGTCTACATCGGGCGGCGCCTCGGGGATCAGGCACCAGGCCGCACCCGTGGCCAGCGCCGACATCAGCGCCAGGTAGCCCGAACGCCGCCCCATCACCTCAACCACGAACGAGCGCTGGTGGCTGGCCGCCGTCGAACCGATGGCGTCGATCGCCTGCACAATGCGGTGCAGCGCGGTGTCGGCGCCGATCGTGATGTCGGTGCCTATCATGTCGTTGTCGATCGAGCCAACCAGGCCGGTGATCAGCAGGTAGGGGTGAGCGTCGGCCAGTTCGGCGCTGATGCGGCCGCTCTGCTTGAGCTCTTCCACCAGCCCGCTCCATTCGGAACGCAGGATGTTGGCGCCGGTGAGCGAGCCGTCGCCGCCGATGACGCAGAGGCGGTCGATGCCGTGCGCAAGCAGGTTCTCCACCGCAATCAGCCGCCCTTCGCGCGTCTGAAACTCCTTGCAGCGTGCGGTGCCGATCACCGTACCACCGCGGTGCAAAATGCCGCCGACGGAGTTCCAGTCCATGGGATGGATCTGGTCGCCGCCGTCGATCATGCCTTTGTATCCTTCACGAATGGCGTAGACTTCGGCCCCTTCTTCAAGGCCGTAGCGCACAACGGCGCGCACGGCAGCATTCATGCCTTGCGCGTCGCCGCCGCTTGTCAACACCCCGATGCGAATCATGGGGAAGGGTCCTTTCTGGGCTGCGCAAGCGTACATCTATGGTTTTGTTGCGCAGAGAGGGGATCTTTGGCCGACGACAACGTCGGCAAAATCTGCTTGTTATTCTAGCACAAGCCGGCTGCGGGCCAGCGAGTTGCGAGCGACTTTGGTTTACATAACGCGGGCGCGCTTGACGTCCGGCGCCCTTCTTCGCTACGATGGAGCCGGCAACTGAATCTGAGCCCCAGGGCGCGCCCGCACGCTGTCTGCTGCGCCGGTTCGCAGCGCAGGGCGAAGCCATGGATGCAGGACTTGCGGCGGTTTGGCACGAGGAGAGTGGAGATGGCTGGCAGGCTGAATGCAGTGTGCAGTAGAGCGGCGCGCCGCGCAGAAAGTGAGCGCACAGGGAGATGACCATGGCCAGACGGCGCAGCACCACCCGCATCGGGGTGACGGGGCTGGGCGAACGCGAAGAGTTGGCGCCGGGCGTCTTTATCAACACCGCCTATCGCGGCTGTACGCCGGGTTTTATCCACACCGACGAGGGCATCATCCTCGTTGATGGGCCGCTGATTCCCAAGCAGGCGCAGGATTGGCGCGTGCAGATCGAAGAGCAGTACCCGGGTTCGCCCTTCCTCTACATGATCAACACCGATCACCATCGCGGCCACGCACTGGGCAACCAGTACTTCATGCCCGTCAAGGTGATTGCCCACGAGCGCGCCTACAAAGAGATGTCGGGCTACACCGAGAACTTCAAGGAACGGGTGCGCAACAGCTTCAAGCGCGAGCCCGAGATCCAGGCGCAACTGAACAACATCGTGATCGTGCCGCCCCACCTCACCTTCACCAACCGCGCCACCCTGCTTTACGGCGGGCGCAGGATAGAGCTGATCTTTGTGGGCGGCCACACGCCTGCCACCAGCATCGTCTGGCTGCCCGAGGAGAGCGTCTGCTTCGTGGGCGACATCCTGTGGGTCGACCAGCACCCCTACATGGCGCAGGGCAACACGCTCGAATGGCTGCGTGCGCTTGAGCTGATTCGCGAGCTGGGCGCCGAGGTGTTGGTGCCCGGCCACGGCCCCGTCTGCGGCCCCGAAACCACCTGGCGCGTGGGCGAGTACATCGAGTTTATGCGCGGCCGCGTGCGCGACTTCTATCGCGAGGGCAGGAACAAGAACGAGACCAAGAGCGGCCTCGTCACCGAAATGCTCGACTGGTTCCCCGTGCCCCCCGAGCGCAAGACCAAGATCGAGAGCCAGATCAAGTCCGGCATCAATCGCGTCTTCCGCGAGATCCAGCGCGAAGAGGAAGAAGCGGCCGGCATCACCGGCGCGGTGAGCGATGAAGAAGAAGAGTATGACGACTGAGAGGGCGATCGAGAAGCGAGAATCGAGAATCGAGAAGACGGCGATCGAGGATCGAGGATCGAGGATCGAGGGTGGCGGTGTGGGGGGAGCGGTCTGATGGCGCATACCGTTGCCTCAACCGTGGACAACCCGGCCGGCCGGCTGCGCAGCGCGCTCGACGCCGCCGAACTTGCCGCCGTCGCCCCCAGCGCCCAGAACGTGGAAGCGCTGCTGCTGAAGCTTGATGAGATTCAGGCCACCTTCGCCGAGCTCGAGACGCAGGGGGTGGACCTGCGCGCCGAACGCGTGCGCTGGGAGAACCTCACCCGCCGCCTGGCCTCGCGCCCGCAGCTGATCGCCCGCCCCGCCGCGGCTCTGCCCGGTGGGCTCGCCGCGCTGCGGGCGCGCCACGGCAAGCCGGCGCAGCCACCCGCAAGCGCCCCAGCCGACTCTGGCTCAGCCACCACTGACCCAGCCGACCCCGGAACTGACGCGCCCTGGTGGCGCGCCGACCTGGTGCAGGCCCGCCGCCGCCGCCGCGTCGCCGGCGAGATTGTCGCGATCCTGGTCGGCGTGCCGCTGCTGCTGGGCGGCCTCTACTGGCTCGTCACCACGCTCTTCCCGCCCGACCCCGCAGCGGTGGCCACAATCCAGAGCGAGGCGGCCATCGACGCCGCCGTGGAGGCCGGCGACGCCACCGCCGCCCTGCCCGAGATCGAGGCCGCCTTCGCCAACTTCCCCCAGGAGGGCGCGCTGGCGGTCTGGGTGGCCGTGCTGGCCCGCCTGGCCGGCGACGAAGAACGCGCAGCCGAAGCCGATGCCGCAGCCGACGCGCTCTTTGGCGAGGACCGCGAACTGCTCTTGCTTACCTACAGCGACCACTACGCCCGCATCGGCGACCCCACCACCAGCCTCGACTTCGCCCGCCGCGTCATCGAGCTCAACCCCGAGAGCGCGCAAGCCTGGTACCACCAGGGCCGCGCCGCCGAGATGCTGCAGAACCGCGCCCTGGCTCTCTCGTCGCTCGATCGCGCCGCCACCCTGGCCGACGCCGACAGCCCCGAGCTGGCCGTCAACGCCCGCTTCCTCTACGCCCAACTGCTGCAGCAGCCCGACTTTGCCGCCGGCGTGCCGCTCACCGCCACGCAGACCCTGACGGCCACGCAGGCGCTCAGCGGCGCGCAGCCGGTAACCACCACACCCGCACCGTAATGTTCTTGCCCACGCCCGCCGCTCCTGCCGCAGCCGCACGCGCCCCGCGACGCGGGGCGCGCGTGCGGGGCGGTCGCCTGCTGCTCCATGGCCTGCCGCTGCTGATCTACACCGCCGCCGCGCTGATCCTCACCTGGCCGCTGGTCGCGCACTTCGGCAGCCACGTCCCCGGCGACGGCATCGACGACCCCTCGCTGGCCTGGAACCTCTGGTGGGTGGGCGAGCGGCTCGTCAATCAGCGCAACTTCGACCTCTTCCACGTCGGCTGGCTCTTCCACCCCGTCGCCATCAACCTCGCCTACTACACCCTCACGCCGCTGCACGGCCTGCTGAGCCTGCCGCTGCAGGGTGCGTTTGGCCTGATTGCGGCAAACAATCTGATCCTGCTCTCTACCTTTGTGCTGGGCGGCTACGGGAGCTATCTGCTGGTTTGGTCGCTGCTGGCGCCGCTGCAGCTGCGCAGCGACGGCGAGAGCCGCCCGCACGCCTTCGCGGCGGCAATGGCGGCCGCGCTGCCGGCCGGCTTTCTCTATGCCTTTGCCGCGCCGCGCCTCTTCTACGTGGCGCTGGGGCAGTTCAACATTGCCGGCAGCCAGTGGATCCCCTTCTGCGCTTTCTTTGCGGTGCGGCTGATGCAGGCGCGCACGCCGGCCGTCGCGCTGCGTGCGGGCGCGCTCGCCGGCCTCTTCCTTGTGCTGCAGGCGTGGACCGAGCTGACCTTCGCCTCGTTCCTGCTCCTCTTCATGGGCGGCGCAGCAGTCATCGGCTTCCCCGCCGCCGTGCGCAGGCGGCGCTGGCAGGGCTTTGCCGGCGGCTTTGCCGTCGCCGGCGCGCTCTTCGTCATCGGCATCGCGCCGATCCTTGCGGCCATGCTGCCCGACATGCGCGCCGAGGGCGATTTCTTTGCCAGCGGCGGCGGCTTTGCAGATATCTACAGCGCCGACCTGGCGGGCTACCTGCTGCCCACCCGCCTGCACCCGCTCGCCGGCGAGCTTGCCGCCGCGCTCCCTTTTCCAAACGACAAGGGGCAGCAGATCTGGCTGGGCTACACGGCGCTCCTGCTCGCGCTGCCCGGCGTCGTCTGGCTCTGGCGGCGCACGCGCACACAGGCACTCTTCTGGTCGCTGAGCGCGCTCGGCTTCTGGCTGCTCAGCCTGGGGCCGAGCCTGCGCTGGATGGGGCGCGACCTGGCCATTCCCGGCCCCTTTACCCTCGTCAGCCGGCTCCCCTTCTTCAACGGCAACCGCTACCCCAGCCGCTACAGCGTCATGCTCCTGCTCTGCATCGGCGTGCTCGCCGCTGCCGGCGTGGTGGCGATTGTGGGCGCGCTGCAGCGGCGCGGCGTCCGGCGTGCGCCGCTCTGGGTGGGAGGCGTGGTGGGCGCGCTGCTCCTGCTCGAGCACGTCGCGATTCCGCTGCCCATGAGCGACCTGCGCGTCCCCGCCGTCTACCAGCGCCTGGCCGCCGAACCCGACGACCTGGCCGTGCTCGAGCTGCCCACCGGCTGGCGCAACGGCGCGCGCGTGCTCGGCTACAGCGACCTGCTGATCATGCGCCAGCAGTGGTGGCAAAGCGCCCATGGCAAGCGGCGGCTGGGCGGCAACACCTCGCGCAACCCGCCCCACAAGATGCAGTACTTTAGCGAGCACCCGCTGTTGAGCGACCTGATCGCGTTGATGAATGCCGCTCGCGAGCACCTGCAGCCCGTGATCGCGAGCGAGCTGGACGCGATGATCGCGCGCCACGCCCCAATCGCCGCCCAGGAGCTGGCCGACCTGGGCGTGGGCTACGTGACAGTCCACGTGGAGCACGCCGACCCCGCCCTGCTGCGCTTCATCGACGAGGCGCTGCCGCTCGAGCTGCTCGAGGAGTGGCAGGGGCTTGACCCCGACGGCAAGCCCGCCACCATTCGCCTCTACCGCGCGCGCAACGCCGCCGAACTGGACGCCAACGACGCCCAGCGCGTTGCCGACCTGACCGACCCCGCAGATGCCGGCTTCCTGGCCGAGGGCTGGTCGCCGCTGCCGGGCGGCTCGCTTCGCTATGCGAATCGACCGGCGTCGCACCTGCTGCTGCCGCTGCCCAACAACGGCGGCCGCGTCCACCTTGCCGTGAGCGAGGCGCCAAACCGCATCCTGCTCAACGGTGTGCCCACCGCCGCACTGTGGGATGGCGAGGAGCTGACCATCAATCTGCGCTACGGCGCCGCCGCCGAGCCGGTGGACCGGCTGACGATCGAGTGGGCCGGCGGCCGGCGCGTCACAGCCCTCGCCCGCAGCCCCTCGGCGATCGGCGCCACGGGTGAGCGGCTGCCCGCCGGCGCCACGCTCGCCGTGCGCAGCGCCGGCGAAGAGGTGGGCGACTTTGCCGAGCTTTGGGTAAACGGCGTGGATGTTGCCGCCGAGCTGCCCCAGCGCGGCTACCTGCTCGCCGCGCTGCAGCCCTCGGGCGCGCTGCTCGAGGCGGCCGCCTTCGACACCCACGCCGATGCAGGCGCTTCGGCGCGCATGGCCACCTGGATCGCACAGTGGCCGCAGGGCACAATCGTGACCGGCGCCGTCGCCGACGAGGCCAACCGCCTGCTGGGCGCCGATGCGGTGGCCGCGCTCGCGAGCCTGGGCGTGGCCACCGACCTGCGCGACCACTTCCGCTGGAGCCATGCCTTCGTGGGCGTTGTCGGCGCGCCGCCTGCGACTGCCGCCGAAGAGGCCGGCCTGACGCGCCCGGCCTCCGCCTGGGTTGGTGTGCCCGTCACCGGGGCGCGAGTCTACGGCGCCGTCAGCGAGATCTCCTGGCAGGGCGCCGGCCAAGTCGCCGGCCACTCCCCCATCGCCGCCCTCCCCCGCTAGCATCTCCCCACCGCAACGCAACAAAAACCCCACCCGGTTGGCCGGGTGGGGGGTTCTGTCTATGTATTTGAAAGACACTCCAGCAAGCGAGGAACCTGAGGGCCTCTCCGCTACCGGCCCTTCTCGATTCTCGCTTCTCGATTCTCGATCGTTTTAGTTCGGCTTATGCAGCCCAAACTCCTCCAGCACCCAGTTCACCCAGTTGCAAACGCGCTGCGGGGTCTGCGCCGCCTGGTTGTCCTCGTCGATGAAGAGCCCCATCAGCACGCCGTTGGTCGCGCCCTTCGAGTACTCGAACTGGTAGCTCTCGTCCTGCGGCACCCAGCCCACCGGCTCGGCGCCCAGGTCCATCGCCTTTTCGGACAGGATGCCGATCGAATCGTTAAAGCTGTTGGAGTAGCCGAACTGGTCACCGCAGCCGAAGACGGCCACCTTGCGCCCGCGCAGGTTCACCGCGTCGAGCGAGGGGTAGACCAGCGCCCAGTCGTCCTGCAGCTCGCCGATGTTCCAGGTGGGGCAGCCGAAGATTAGGTACTGGTAGTTGGCCATCGTCTGCAGGTTGCCCATCGAGACCACCGAGACGTCGACGTCGGCCACTTCATAGCCGGCGATCTCTTCCTTGATCAGGATGGCCACCCGTTCGGTGGCGCCGGTGCTGCTGCCAAAGTAGAGGCCAATCTTGGCGGCCATAGCTTCTTTGCCTCGCGTTGTTGTGCTTGTGGTTCGGCGGCGCAGCGTGCGCCCGGTGGAGGAATTCTAGCACTGCGGGGTAATCTGTGACAAGACGACGGCCCGCCCGCTCTCTGCAAGCCGGCGTGCTACGGCTCGAGCATGAGGCGGGCGGCGCGGTCGGCATAGGCGGCCAAACTTGCGGCATCGCCGTGCGGCGTGGCGTCGCTCGGTGTGGCGTGCTCAAACCAGAGCCGCATCGCCTCGTAGCCCGCCTTCATCAGCAACTCGCGCTTGCGGGCGTTCATGTTGAACTCGATCGTGCCGTAGTTGCGGCCGGGCAGCCGCACCACCAACTCGGCATAGGCGTCGATCACCATGCGGTCGCGCGCGCTGGTCACCGTGGAGACGATGCGGGCGATGCGCTGCACGGCACGCACCGACGAGAAGTTGAAGGCCTGCGGCGCCGGCGTCACCGGCGGCGCGCCGGGCACGGGCAGCGTCTCGTCGATCAGCAGCCCCAACACGTTGGCCTCGCCGCGCGGCCCCATCAGCTCCAGCGTGTAGGGCGCCTGCGAGACGAAGAGTTCGAGCGGAAAGCTCGAAACCAGCCCGCCATCCACCAGCACGTGGCCGGCCAGCGAGCGGCCGCGGTACGCGCCCCAACTCTCCTGCCAAACCACATCGGGCCACACGAAGGGCAGGTTCATCGACATGCGCACGCCCTGCACCAGCGGGCAGTGCGGCGCCGTGCGCGCGTTGAGCACGCGCATGCGCGAGTCGGTGGTGTCGGCCACCACCATCGAGACCCAGACGCCCGTCGCAGCGTGGAACTCGGCAAGCGTCATCGCACCGAAGGCGCGCGGCTTGCCGGCGATGGCGCCGCTGTTCAGGCGCGTGCGCAGCCACTCCTCAAAGCGGTGCGCCGCATACCAGCCGCCCCGCTCGATCAGGGCATAGACGTTGCGGTGGGCGGGCACGCGCAACATTGCCTGCACCAGCGCCTCATCCACACGGCTCGAAATGGCGTCGGGCAGCACGCCGAAGTCGAGCGCCCGCACCAGTGCCCGGATTGTGCTCTCCTGCACCTCCTCCTTGCTGAAAGGGGGCGGCTCGCCCAGGAACTGCGCATAGACCGGCTTGCCATCCACCTCTTCCCAGAGCGCGGCCTGCATCTCGGTTGCGCTGTAGCCCGCCGCCAGCAGCACGGCCACAATCGCCCCGGCCGATGTGCCCAGCAGCCGCCCAAAGCGGTGTTTGCGCTGCTCAAACGCGTGTAGCGCGCCCACAAAGGCGATCCCGCGCGCGCCGCCCCCTTCAAAGACCAGGTCGTACTGCATCCATCCTACCCCTTCGATGTCGGCTTCAGCGTTTTGCGGCAGAGTACGTCGCGCGTCCTCGAGATGATCTGCGCAGCGAATCCCTACGGCGCCCGAATGTGGATCTGCAGCATGTAGTTTGCCACGCTGCAATCGGCGCTGTTGGCCACACCGAAGATCAGCGCCGTATCGGCATCGCTGCTGCTGGTGTGCGTGTAGAGCAGCTGCCCGCCCGCCACCTGATCGAGGGTGAAGCTGCTACCGGCAAGCTCGGGGCAGGCCGTCTGCGGCGCACTGTTGACGCTGAGCAGACCCACCGCCGGCAGCGCGGCCACGGTGTAGATAATCTCGGCGTTCGAGCTGTCGGCGTCGATGGCCAGCAGCGCTTCGGTTGGCACGGCCACCGTCAGCGGCGCGTCGGCAGCGGCCGTGGGCACCGTCATGACCAGACTGCCGGCAATCTCCGGCGCGTCTGGCTGCGGGCTGACCGTGATCGTCGCTGTCGCATCGCCCGTCAACTGCACGGGCGGCGGCCACGACGAATTGCCCTGGTCGTTAAGGCGCACCGTCAACTGCACGGCGCCCGACGCGTTCGCCACGGGACTGTAGCGCAAGTTTGACGGCGTCGCCAGCCAGCCCTGCAGCGCGCTCAAGCTGCCGGTGACCTCGTAGACGGTCGCGGGCGTGTTGGTCACCAGCGTCACATTCGCCGGCAGCGTTGCGGCCAGGCTGCCGCTGCCCACCTCGGCAATAAAGCGCAGCGTGCCCGCGCCTGCGTCGATATCCTGCAGGCCGATCAAGCCGCCGATGTTGAGCGTCGTATCTTCGGGCGTCGTGGCGGCGCTGACTGTAACCACCGGCGCATCGTTCACGCCGCGCACGCGCAGGCTGTCGGAATCGCTGCCGATGCCGATGGTGGGCGGCGGCGCATTGCCCTGGTCGTTCACCTCAATGGTGAGCGTAGCCGTGCCCGAGAAGTTGGCCGTGGGCACAAAGGTAAGGGTGGCCGCCGTCGCCAGCATGGTGCGCAGGTCGCCGATCGCGCCGCTCAGCACCAGCACCGGCGTCGCGTCGCCGCTGATCACGGTGACGCCCGCCGGCGCTGGGCTGTTCCTGAAGTCGACCACGCCGTTGTTGACGCTGGCGGTGAAGCGCACGGCCGCCGCGCCCGAATCCACGTCCGTAATGCGGATGCTGCTCGCGATTGTGGCGTTGGCATCCTCGGTGCCGGTAAGGATGGGCGAGACCAGCACCTCGGGCGCATTGTTCACCGCCGTCACCGCCAGCGGGCGCGCGCCGGTGGCGACCGGCGTCGCGCCAACCTCGCGCAGGTCAAAGCGAATCGAGCGGGCGGCCACTGCCGGCCCGGCCAGCCGCGCGTAGCTGACACTGCGCAGCAGCGCGGTGAGGTTGGCGGGATTGGCGGCCGCCACCAGCGTAAAGCGCATCTGGCGCGTGCCGTAGCCCGCCAGCGACGCAATCGGCGTGCCGTTGAAGAGCACCGACGCGTTGCCCGCGCCCAGCGTAATCTGGCCCGGCGTCTGCAGGATGCCCAGCACGTCGAGCGCCGAGGTGGGATCGGTCACCGTCACGGTCAGTTGGCCCGAAGCGAAGGCCGTCGAGTCGGCGTCGGTAACGGTGGCTGCGGGGTCGACCTGCGTCGCGCCCGCGCCCTCGATCACCGTCAGCGTGCTGCTCGAGATGACGAGCGCCGGCGCATCGTTCACGGGCGTAATGTTGACGGTGGCGGTGCGCGTGGTGCTCGGCGTGTTGCTCTCGTCGCGCACCACCCAGGTGATCAGGCGGGGTGTGAGCGGCGCGTCGCTGCTGTTTGCGTAGCGCACAGTACGCAGCGTGGCCTGATAGTTGGCGATCGTCTCGGCGCCCGAGAGCGTCAGCGTGCCCGTTGCGCCGTCAAAGGCCTGCGTAATCAAGCCCACCGGTGTCACCGTCAGCTGCTCGACGCTCCCTGCCATGGGCGCGGTGATTGCGACCACGGCCGAGCTCATCTGCGTGCTGTCGGGGTCGGTCAGTGCGGCGTTGGGCGCCAGCAGCACAGCCGCCGCCTGTTCGTTGTAGGCCACAGTAATGTCGGACGAGGCGCTGTTGGCGGGGTCCAGGTCGAGCTCGGGCGCGTCGGGCGCGTCGACGATGTCCACCAGCCGCTCGATGAGCACCACCTGTTCGGGAGCGGGCGCGACGCCCAGGTCGGCCAGGCGGAAGGTGAAGGTGACGATGCCGGATGCGTTGGCCGGCGGCGTGTAGGTAAGGCTCCAGGCGGCATCGTTGTTGAGCGTGGCGATCGGCGCCGCCGTGCGGGCGACCGTCGGGCCGGCCACGCTGTCGGCAAGCCCGGCCATCACCAGCGTGCCGCTCGACACCTGTATGGCAAAGTCGGCGTTGCCACCCTGAATCTCCAGCTCGGGGTCGCCAAAGGTGAGCAGCGGCTGGATGTTGACGGCCTGGTCCTCGTTCACCACAATCGTGCCGACACCCAGCGTGGGCGGGTCGTTGATCTCCACAATGTTCATGCGGATCGTGGCGCTGCCCAGCGCGCCCGTCGGCGTGCTGCGCCCCGTCCAGACAATGTTGACAAAGTCCGGCGGCAGTCCGGGCAGCCGTCGATAGGCCACATGCCGCGCCAGGATCGTCACGTTGGCCGGCGTGGCGTTGGCGTTGAAGCTGAAACGCAGTTGGGGCGTGCCCAACCCGGCCACGCTGCCGATGTTGACGCCATTGACGACAACCGGCCCCGTCGTCTGCACAACCCCATCGTTGAACACGCTCAGCTGGTCGAACGTCGTGCCGGATGCCACGCTGACCGTCAGCGCTCCGCTGTTCAGCGTCGGCGAGTCCTGGTCGCTCACCACGATCCCGGCATCCACCACCGCTGGCGGGCTGGATTCGACGGTGTCCGTCACCGCCACCGAGGGTGTGATGCGCAACGCGTCGTCCACGCGCTGGATGGTGATGACGTTGGCCAGGGCCGCGGTGGGCGCGCCGGCGGTGTCCACAGCCTGCACGCGCACGCGCCGGCTGCTGGTGTCGTTCGACTCTGCGGTATTGGTGTAGGCGATGCCGCGCAGCACGCTGGTATAGTCGGCAGGCGGGGCCGAGCCCGCAAGCGTGAGCAGGTGGTTGGCGGCGTCCCACGTCACACCGATCGCGCCCAGATTCGTCTGCGCGATCAGCCGTTCGGCGGCGCCGTCGAGGGCGCCTTCGATGCGCAGCGTGGCGCTGGCGATGTTCGTGTCCGGGTCGGTGATGCGACCGTTGGGCGCGATGCGCACACTGCCGGCGTCCTCGACGAAGGCGATGGTGGTGGTCAGTGCTGCCGACGTCTCGTCCAGGTCCAGCACCGGCGGGTCGTTGACGCCGACGACGGTGACGAGCACATTCGCGGTGTCGGTGAGCCCTACGCTGTCGGCCACCACGTAGGAGAAGAGGTCAGCGCGCGTCTGGCCTTCCGGCAGGTTGTCGAAGCCGGTGAGCGCCGAGTAGGTGATCAGGCCGCTGGCGGCGACGCTTGTCACGCGCCCCAGTGTGCCCGTGGTGATCACGCGCGTCACCTGCAGCGTGTCGCCTGGGTCCAGGTCGTTGGCCAGCACGTCGACGCCGGCCTCCTGCTTCTCGATCACGGTCAGCGTGTCGTTGACGGCGTTGGGCGGGTTGTTGACGATGACATTGAAGGTGAAGGCGGGCGCGACCTCGTCGTAGGTCGAATCGTCGTCGCGGATCTTCACCGTGCCCACAATCGGCGTGGCCGAAAGCGTGGGGTAGGTGCGCCGGTTAACCACCGTGCCGCGGCTGAAGTTTCCGCCCGCCGAACCGTTGATCACCTGCTCGGGCGCCTTGGGGCCGCCCACCACGCCATCGCTCCAATCGATACGGTACTCGAAGGTCTCCTGCGTCAGGAAGGCGGTGTAGCCTGGGTCGGTGAAGGGCACGATCACCGTCAGCGGCTGCGTAGTCGAGACGACGAGCGAGCCGTCGGGCAAGATGCGCAGTGCGCCGCGCGTGGTCGCCACGGTGGGGTCGGGCAGCACATTGTTCACCGTCACTGGCGCCTCGTTGCTGCCGGACGCCCCCTGCGAGTCGGTGATCGAGACATTCACCAGGTAGGTCGAGCCGACGGTGGGGTCGTCGGCGTACTCGTGCGCAAACCGCACGCTATTCGTCAACTGGCCGGGCGGACGCGTGACGTTGTTGGCTGTGCTGTTTGGCGAGCCGTCGCCCCAGCGCACCACGATGTTGTGTGTGTCGGCAACATCGGTGTCGGTATAGGTCACGGTCACCGTCACCCGCTGCCCCTCGTTGACGATGCCGGGAGTAGGAATGGCGATGCTCGCCGGGTCGTTGACGCTGACGACGGTCGAGACGACGTTGTCGGCGTCGTTGGCGGGCACAGGGTCGGGGAAGAGGCCGCCGCCCTCGCCCACGGCGTAGTAGGCGTTGAGTGTGGAGATGTAGGTACGGATCTGCTCGGAAGGCTGAGCTGAGCGGTTGACGCGCACCGTCATCGTCACCGTAGTGGTGATGGGGCCGGTAGTGGGCGGCGTCAGGTTGGTGACGTTCCAGGTGACGGTGCGGTTTGTCAGGGTGCCGCCGGCGCCGGCCGAGACGAAATCCAGTTGGGGCGGCAGCACGCTGCTGATCTCGAGCCGTGCGGGCAAGAACTTGAGCCGGTTGCTGCCCGCCGTATAGAGCGCTTCGCTCAGCGCGCCAAACTGGGGCAGCGGGCCGCTGTTGCGCACCACCAGTGTATAGACGAAGGTCTCATCGATGTTCGGGCGCAGGTCGCTTGCCACCATGCGCACGGCCTGGATGTCGGTGCCACGCACGCGGATCGGCACCGGCGTTGCGGGCACATTGTTGCCGGGCACGGTGTCGTACTGGTCGGACGTCACGCTGTTGATGCGCGCGTTCACAGCCGGCTGGCCGCCCGTGCCGAGGGTTGGCCGGTAGTTCAGCTGCAGCGTCTGCACACTGCCCGGCGCCACACTCGCCAGCGTCCAGACGCCGGTTGCGGGATCGAACACGCCCCCAGTGGTGATTAGGCGCACGAAGGTAAAGCTCGGCGCGGGCGGCAGCGTCAGGTTCACCGCCACGTTGGTGGCCACGTTCGAGCCGGCCACATTGGTCAGGGTCACCGTGTACTGGAACTCCTCGTTCTCGCGCGGCAGCGCGTTGTTCACACGCAGCGATGCGCTCAAGTCCACCCTGGTCACGGTGAAGCGGGCGTCGGTGCGCTCATCAAAGACAAGCAGCCCCTGCTGCACCAGCTCCAGCGCGTCGGTCGAGCTGAGCGCTACCGAGTTGACGACCTCATTGCCCGCCGCCGCCGACAGCACCGTGCCGGTGATCAGCACCGTGGCCGCGCCCTGGATCGGCAGGTCAGTCACCGTCCAGGTCAGCCGGCCCCCGCTCAGTTGCGGCGGCGAAATGCTCGTGCCGGGCGGCGGCGGCAGCTCACGGAATCGAATGTTGCCAAGGCTCGTCACCGGCGGCAGCGTGTCGGTGACGTCGATCACACCGTCGAAGGCGTTGAGGCTGTTGTTGGCCACCGTCACGGTGTAGCGGATGGTGTCTCCCACATCCACCAGGCTGTTCGACTGCGAACCCGAGACGTTGACGAAGCTCTTTTCGGGGCGGATGTTGGCGCGCGGGCAATAGAGCGACTGCACCTCTGAGCCCGAAAGGTCGGGGTTGGCCACCTCGCTGCCCGCGCTCGAGACCACCGCCAGATATTGGCCGTCGCCGCTCATCACCGGCGAGGCATAGTTGCGATAGCCCGTGCTGTCGGGTTCGGTGACGCGTGCAACCTGGAAGTTCGTGCGCTCACCGTTCAGGTCGGCCACAAAGAGCTGAAACTGGGCCAGCGGCGGCACGTCGATCGCGGCGCAGAAGTTGCTGCCCACGGCGGCCGTGTCGCAGCCGTCGGCGGCAAAGACCACGCGCCGCCCCTCGCTGTCGATCGCCGGCTCGCGCGCAGTAATGTCTCTCCCCTGCGGCTCAATCACGTTCTTCGACACGTGCAGATAGCTGCCCACCAGCGCCGTCGCGTTCGAGTTCACCGTCGCCGCAAAGACCTCGGGCAGCGCGCCCTGGTTCGGGATCGAGCCCAGCGACGGCGCGTTGCTCACAAAGACGACGACGCTGGCGTCGACTACCTGGCCGCCGGTTGGCGAGGGCACGTTGATCAGCCGGCTCACGTCGGGGCTTTCGTTGCTCACCGTGGGGCCGGTGTTTGTCACCTGGAAGAAGGTCGTCAGCGCCGCGGTCGGGGCAGCGTTCAGCCGCGCCAGGTAGATTTCGGGGTTGGGGCCGGGCGCCGCCGCCGGGTTGGTGAGCGCCGCGGCGGTGTTCGCTGACGAGACGAAGGCAATCGAGCGGCCGTCGGCGGCAATCGCCGGCTGGTCCACCACTACCTGGCCCACCGTGCGCGTCAACTGCAGCGGGCGCGCGACAAAGACTGGGCGCGTGGGTGCGCCCGGCACGTCGGCGCCGAAATCGATCGTAGCCACAAAGAGCTCAAAGTTGCGCTGCAGCGGGTCCGCATCCAGCCCCGTTGGCCCCTGCGCCGAGCTCTCGCTGGCGTCCGTGTCGGAAACAAAGGCGATACGGGCGCGATTGTTCGTGCCCTCGCTGATCACGGGCAGCAGCGCCGAGCTCGAGCGCAGGTTTGTCAACTGCCAGACCACGGGCACGCTGTTCGGCCCCGTCTGCGCCACAAAGATCTCGAAGCCGCCGTCGCGGTTGTTGATGACGCCAGGCTGGGCGTCGAGGTCGGCGTCCGACGCGAAGACGACGAAGGTGCGGCCGTCTGCCAGCGTCATGATGTCGGGCATGATGTTGAAGCCGCCCAGAATCGAACCCGGGCTCTCCGTCACCTGCTGCAGGGTGAAGTTCTGCACCTCATCTTCCGGGTCCGAAAGGCGGGTCGAGGTGAAGATCTCGATGCTGCCGTCGGCGTTCTGCAGCGCGTCGGTGGCGGCGTCGTAGGTGGACCAGAAGACCGTGCGCGCGCCGTCAAAGTCGAGCGCCGGCTCGTTGTTCACGGCGCGCGACTGGCCGTCGGTCAGCAGGCTGGAAGAGACGCAGATGCGGCGCTCCTCCTCCTGAGCGCGGGCGGCGGGCGCCAGCAGCAGCAGGCCGAGCAGCGCCAGCCCCAGCGCCGGCCCCAGCCGGCGCAGCGCAACCATCAAGCCGGCAGCCGGCCATCGAGCGGGGTGCATGGGATTCACGGGCGACCCCCTTCCCCACAAGGCAGGGCAAAGTAAGCCTCGGCCGGCCCTTCGCCGCCCCCATTCGCCGCCACCACCGTGTAGAGCACGCCGCACCCCTGCGCCGTGGTGTACGAAGTCACCACCGCGGGCAGTGTCGCCTCCAGCCGGCGCTCGCCCAGCCCATCCAGCGCCTCGACGTAGATGCGCGTCTCGAGCGGAACTCCCCCCTGCGTTGGCGGTGACCAGTTCAGCGCCACCTGTCCATTCTGTACGCTGCCCGCCAGCGCCGCCACGTTGCCCGGCGCCGGTTCTGGCGCCGCCAGTGCTGCCGCGCGCGCCTGCGTCTCGGCGGCCACCTGCAGCTGCGCGGCGCTGCTCCCGCCGCCGCCGTTGCGCATGACAAGGGGCAGCATGGCAATGCCGCGCTGCAGGTCCACCGTGGCCACAAAACGGGCCTCGCGGGCAATGGGGCAGTTCTCGCCCACTGCGCGCAGCGTTACCGTATAGCGACCGGGCAGGTAGGTCTGCGTCAACTGCTGGCCCACGCGCTCGCCCTTGCCGTCGCCAAAGTCCCAGTAGAAGCGCATCGCGCCCGAACCCTCGCGCAGCGTCGCCCTGAAGCGCAGCGTGAAGAAGTGCGCGCTCTCAGCGCTGCGGAAGACATCCTCGGGGCGCGAGAGCGGCGTGCTGTTGACGATGATGATCGGGTCGGCCGGCCAAATGCAGCTGGTGGCGCGCACCTGGAAGGGCGGGCTGATGCTGACGCCTGCGGCCGCCTGCACCTGCACGCCTGTGGGGGGATTGAGCACCGCAACGCGCACGCGCGCGTTCTCGCCGATTGGCTTGTCGGCGCCCGCATTCCACCTGAAGGTGAAGTCGTCGCCCGCGCTCGTCAACGTCGCGGTGTACACGTTGCTCTGCCCGGCGGCCGGCGTGGCCTTGCGCCAGTCCGAGCCGGTGGGCGCGTATTCTACCAGCACGCGCACGGCGCGCGGCGGGTCGCCCGCCTCGCCGTCGGGGTCATAAAGGCGGAAACCCAGCGTCACCGTGGGGCTGCTCGGTGAGGCCAGCACCTCGGACGACGAATAGAGGTAGGCGGTGCGTGTGAGGCCGGGGCGTGTGACGTTCACATAGGCGCTCGTGCTCACCAGCAGCGAGGGCACACCACTGCCGCCCAGGTGGGTTGGCGTCACGATGCGGTTGAGGAAGTAGCCGCTGTTGGCGGCGGCGTCGGTCTGCGCCAGCGCCAGGTCCATATCGCCGTCGTTGTCCACGTCGCCAAAGCGCACGCCGGCGGCGCGGAAGGGCGCCTGCGAGAGCCAGAGCAGCTTGAGCACGCCGTTGAAGTTGGCGTAGACGCGCACCTCGCCGTTGTCGCGGCCCAGCGCCAGGTCCATATCGCCGTCGCTGTCCCAGTCGCCCCAGTCCACGGTCGAGGCATCGGTGATCGGCCCCAGGTCCTGGCCAAAGCTGAGCGAGGGGGTGAAGCCGCTGCCGACGTTGAGCAGCACGCACGAACGCTGGCGTGCGGTGGCGAGCGCCAGGTCATTGTCGCCGTCGCCGTCGACGTCACCCCAGGCGATCTCGCGCACGTCGCCGCGCCGGCAGTCCTGCGCCGCGACGCCCTCCAGCGCGAAGGGCACAAAGGTGATGTTGCCGCGGCTCAGCAGCAGTTGCGAGCGGTTGCCCGTTGCGCTGGCCACGGCAAGATCCAGATAGTGGTCGCCGTTGATGTCCCCCCACGAGAGGCTGCGCACATCCTGCACCGTCACGGCGGGAGTCACGCTGCGGGCGTCGGCGGTCGACTCGTCGAAGCGGTTCTCGATGATGTGGAGCGGGCCAGTAGTGGCGGATGCCGCCAGGTCCAGGTCGCCGTCGCCGTCGACGTCGCCCAGGGCCGCGGCGCGCCCTGCGCCCGCCAGCGAGGGGCCGGCCACCGGGCTGGGCGCGCCGCCGTTGCGCGCAAGGCGCACGCCCACCGGGGTCACCAGCATCAGGTCCAGACGGCCGCCGCCGGTGGCGCCCTGCAGGTCGCCGTCGATATCGCCCAGCGTGGCGACGTGCGCGCCGGTGACCTCGACATCGATCGGGCGCACATCGCCAATCAGGAAGCGTCCGTTGCGGTTGAAGTAGAGGCGGCTCTGGTTGCGCGCGGCGGGCGAGCCAAAGAGCAGGTCGCTGAAGCCGTCGTTGTCGGCGTCGCCCCAGGCCACCGAGTTGGCCGCGCCCGAGCCGGGCACCACCGTCAGCTCGTCGGCCAGCGGCGGCGTATAGTTGGCCAACAGCAGGCTCGGCCCGCTGCGGTTGGCCAGCGCCAGCTCCAGCGCACCGTCACCGTCCTGGTCGATCGCGCGCAGCGACCAGATCTCGCCGCGCTCCCCCTCCACAGCAATCGCCGTATTGACCGTACGCGAGTAGGGGTTGATGTTTGTGGCTGGATTGGGCGCCGTGTTGGGGTAGATGCGCGGCTGGGCGTCGGCCACAATCAGGTCGAGCAGCCCATCGTGGTCCATGTCGCCAAACTCGACGGCGTAGGGGGTGAGGAAGACGCCGGTGTTGAGGTTCGGCTCGAGGCGCGTGAAGCTCATGCCGCCCGCGGCGGTGGGCGTGGTGCGGTAGATGCGCACCTCGCGCTGCAGCGGGAAGGCCGCCGCCAGGTCCAGGTCGCCGTCGCTGTCGATGTCACCCCAGGCGAAGTCGTAGGGCAGGAAGTAGCCCGCGGCGTCGACTTGGGCAATGTTGTTGATTGGGTCGGTCTGCGTGAGCACACCGGTGCGGTTGATGAAGACGCGCACCTGGTTGGGGAAGATGCCGAGCACGGCGTCATGGTCGCCGTCGCGATCGGCGTCGGCCACGCTCATGGCGGCGCTGCCCGCCGAGCTGACACAGCGCGGCGCGCCAGTGTAGAGCTGTGCGCCCAAATTGTAGAGCATGAAGACGGGGCAGACGGCGCTGATGGCGTTGACGCTCACCAACAGGTCGGGCAGGTTGTCGCCGTTGAACTCGCCCGCCTCGATGCGCGTGAGCTGGTTGACGGTGGCAAAGGTGCCGCTGGGCGCCAGCACAAAGCGATCGGGCGCCTGGAAGTTGCCGGGGTTGAAGCGGAAGACGTAGTTGAGGCCGCCGGTGGCGCCGTTAGGTTGGCCCACCACCACCAGCTCGGGCGTGCCGTCGTTGTTGGTGTCGATCCAGCGCACGCCGTAGGATTGGCGCGCCTGCGGGTCGGTCCAAACCAGGGTGAGCAGCCCTTCGTCGTTCAGATAGACCTTGGTGCCGCCCGTCGAGGCCAGCGCCAGGTCCAGATCGCCGTCGGTGTCAACGTCGCCCCAGTCCATATCCAGCGTGCCGCCCAAATCGCCCGAGAACCAGTTGGGGTTGGCCGAGACCTGAATCTCGTCGGTAGGGCCGGTCGCCTCCAGATTGGGTACGTCGGGCTGCAGGCGCAGCGTCACCTTGCGGCTGACGGCGCTCTGGCCGCCCGAGAACGCAAGCGCCGTGTTCTCGATCGCCGCCCCGCCCACCTGCGAATTGACGCGTGCGGTGAAGATGCGGCTGCGCACCTGGCCCGTCGCCACCGAACCAAGGTTCCAGACCAGTTCGCGCGTCACCGTCACCGGCACGGGCACGCCCAGTTGGTTGATCACATCCACCGTCGCCGTCACCGGCACGCAGGCGCTCTCGCCCGCGCGAGTGACGCAGGCCACATTTGCCAGGCCGGAAGCCGGCAGCACCGTCTCGAAGCGCAGCCCCGCCAGCGCGCCGCCCGAGTTGTTCGTCAGCGCCAGCGTATAGGTGACCTGCTCGTTGTTGACCACCGTCGCCGAGAGGGTCGGCCGCACGCTCGCGCTCTGCACGCGCAGCGTAAAGGTCACGCCCGCCATCGCCGCCACGCTCACTGGCTCATTCGGCTCCTGCGCAACCGGCCGCGACAGTGCGAGCGGTGCGGCGGCCTGCACCTGGCCCCCCCACGCCAGCGCGCCGAAGAGCGCCGCCACCAGCAGCGCCAGGCACGCCGGCGCCACGCCCCAGCGCCGCACCCAGCCACGCGCCTGTAACCGGCGCTTCCCCCTTACGCCCCGCCCCGTCTCATGGTCTCTCAATGGCTGATCTCGAACGCACACCACCAAATGTACAGTGTGGGGGGAGGGAAAAAAGACGAAAACAAACAGTACACGGAAAAAACGGAAACTACGGAGACAAGCAAAAGCGCTACTCTTCATTGGCGTACACGCCAGGTCTCCATCCAACCCTTGCCGTAGCTGTTCCCGTTGTTTCCGTCGTTTCCGTGTACAGTCCGCTTTTGCCGTTTTCCTCGATCGCAGTTACGGGCAGGGCGGCGTCAGGAAACTCGTATCACCGGCGTCGGTCTCCACCGTCTTGTCGGCGCCGGGAAGCAACAGGTTCTCGTAGACAGCAACGATGTAGTAGATGCGCCCGCAGAGGGGCGGCTCGGCATCCTGGTAGGTGCGGATCGTGTTGTTGAGCACAGATTCGTCGGCGATGCGTGCAAAGCTGGTGCTGCCGGCCGCCGCCTTGTAGATGCGGAAGCCCAGGATCTTGTCGGCCTGTTCGGCGTTGTAGTCCCAGCTGATCAGCACCGGGTCGTCGGCTGCGTTGCCGCCCGAGAAGGTGATGTTTGTGGGCGGCGCGAACTCCTCGGGCTCTTCGAGCCGGATGATCAGCGAGCGCGTCACAAAGCCATAGAGGCGCGTGTTCTCGTCGGGCAGGCGTGGGCTGATGTTGTTGGGGTTGTTGTAGGCCTCGAGCGTGTAGCGCACATTGTCGGCCGACGCCGTGACGATAATCTCGTCCTTGGGCAGCCGCTCGAGGAAGCTGGCGTTGCCAAAGGGGGAAGACTCCTTCAAGTCGGCCACCGTGGCGCCCGTCACATCCCAGGCGATGCGCACGTCGATGCCCGCCGTGACAAAGTAGTTGTCCACGCCGTTTTCGCCCGGCTCGCGCCGCACCGGGTCGTCGGTAGTGCCGAGCGCGGTGAAGGTGACGATCAGTGGGTCGGGCACCGCCGTCGCGGTGGGCGTGGGCGTGGGCGGAATCGGCGTGGCCGTAGGGGGCGGCTCGGGCGTGGCGGTGGGCGTAGGTGGAATCGCCTTCAGCTCGACTGATTTGCTGGCGCGCGCTTCGCCGTCGCGCAGCGCCGTGAGCACATAGGTGCGCCCCGTATCGCCGGGCACCGTGATCGTGTCCTTGAGCCGCGTGCTTGTGAAGGTGAAGTTGGGCGCCTCGATCGAGATCGTGTCGGCGTCGCCAATCACACTCCACGTCAGCGAGACTTGCGTCGTGTTGCCCAGCACAATCTCGACGGGCGAGATCGTGAGCACCTCGATCACCGGCTCGCGCGGCGTTGCGGTGGGCGTGGGCGGTGGCGTCGAAGTCGGCGTGGCGGTGGGTACCAGAGCAATGCGCGAGGCAATCGCAGTGGCATAGGCGCGCGCCGGCGCCTCCAGCGGGTCGGCCACATCTTCAAAGCCCGTCGGCAGCGCCACCGCCTCGAGGATCACATCAACCTGGCCGGCCACGGGCACCTGCACAAAGCGGCGGCCGACCTCGGTCTCCAGGTCGATGCGCGCCGGGCTTAGCCCGGGCAGCAGCAGCGCGCGCCGGTCCGAGCCGGAGATGTTGTAGGTGACGGTGATGCTCCCCCCTTGCAGCAGGGTCAGCGGCTCCAGGTCGAACTGACGAATCAGGGGCGCGGGCACGGGGGTGGGCGTGGGCGGCACCACGGCGATATCCACGTTGCGGCTAGGTGCGGGCGTGCCCCCAACCCACAGGCTGCTGCTTGCCGCCAGCCGGAAGGTGGTATCGGCCTCGGGAGCCACCACCAGCGTGCCCACCGCTTCGGGCAGCAACTGCTCCTCGCTGCGATCGCCGCTGGTCGTTACCAGCACCAGCCCATCGCCCACGTTGGGCAGCTCGGCGTTCCAGGTCAGCACCACACTGCTGCCCAGGTTGGGGGTGGCGTTGCTCACCTCGAACTGGCGGATGATGGGGGCGTTGGCCGGCACCACCTCGATGCGGAAGGGTTGGGCGACGCTGCCCAGGAAGTTGATTACGGGCACGCGCGCCATGAAGTTGCTCAGGCGCACTTCGTACTGCGACGCGCCGGCCGATTCTACTTCGTCGAGCAGGTAGGGAACCGGCGGGAAGAGCAGCGAGCCGTCGCGGATGCGTACGGGGTCGGTCTCCTCAAGCAGCGGCTCGCCGACGGGCGCCTCCTGAATCACGTCGAGCCGGCCGCCGTTGCGCGTCACCCAGCGCAGCGTCACCTGCTCGCCGTCGCGCACCTGAATCGAGTTGGCGTCGGGCGCTGCAAGCAGGTTGGCGGCGCCCTCGGGCAAGGCCACCCCTTCGGGCAAGGCTGCCCCCTCGCCCCGCCCCAGCAGCGCGCCAAGGCGGTTCGCCAGCCCGCCGCGCGCCGTCAGCGGCACGGCATGCTGCGTGCCGTTCGGGTCCACATACTCCAGCGTCAGGTCGCGCACACCCGGCCGCAGCAGCAGCATGGTTACGATTGCGGCGAGCAAGATGCCGGCAAAGATCACCCAGCGGCCGGTAAGCGGCTTGTGGCGGATCATCGCCTGGCGCGTGTTGGGCATCGTCGCGCCCACCACCGGCGTCACCGTGGCCTGCACCGCATAGGTGCGCGTAATCGACGCGATCAGCTTGCGCTTGAGCGGCGAGACGCGCATTACCACCGGCGTGTTCATCAGCGGGTCGAGCTGGGGCGGGACTGCCACCTCAAACTCGCCCAGGTGCGGGATGAAGACGCCTCCCGGCCGCTCCTCCAGGAACTCGACGCGCGTCGCCTTCTCGCCGTCGCTGCCGCTCACGCGGTAGCGCATTTCGGAATTGCCCCGGTTTTCGAGCGTGAAGACAAAGTCGGCGCTGCGCTGGCTGTAGCTCAGCGTGCGGTCGGGCGGGTTGAGCGCCGACATGCTGTAGTCGTAGAAGGGTTCGATCACCAGCGAGGCCGGCTCGCGGGCAAGGAAGACCTCGACGTCCTGCAGCCGCACCTCGATTGCAAAGTGGTGCTCGCCGGCGCTGCTGGCCGGGTGGCGCGGCGGCAGCAGCGTAATCGAAATCGTCTGGCTCTGCCGTTCGAGCAGCGTGAACTCGCTGTCGGAGATCGCAATCCACGAGGCGTAAAGGTCGCCCACCACTGAGACCAGGCAGCGCGCGACATTCGTGCTGCCGTTTGTCACGGTCAACTGCCAGACTGCGGGCTGCCCGGCCGCCACCATGCGCACGGGCACATCGAGCCGCAGCGGCACATAGTCATGTTTGATGCGCTCGATCGGCCCGTTGCCCGGCAGCGGCTGGTAGACCACCGCCTGCGCCGCGGCAGCAGCGGCGGTCGCTGCCGGCACCAGCGCCGTAGAGCTGGACGACGCGCCGGCCGCGCCCGCAGCAGCAGCCACACCTGCGGCCGCGCCCACCACTGCCGCTGTGGCTGCAGCCGTGGCCGGCGCGACAGGTGCGGCGGCGGGCGCCGTCCCCGCACCGTCGTCGGCCAGGATCAGCACCGCGCTGCCGATCTCCAGGCCGTCCCACGCCTGCAGCGGCGCGCTCTCGCCCACGTTGAGCTGGCGCCGGTTGACGCGCACGACGCCGTTGTTGCTCAGCGCCGTCACGGAATAGGGGGCCAGGCTGTGATCGATGCGCGCCGCCTGCGCCGGAATGCCGGGCTGCGCCAGCACCAGATCGTTGCCCGCTGCGGAGCCAATCGAAGTCGCCCCTCGACTTGCGTCCAGGGGAACCAGCAGGATCTCACCCGATGGCGTAATCACTTCGAGATGCGCGCCCACAAGGCTCCGTTCAGCAGCGGCTGCGCTCAGTCGGCCAGCACAACGTGTACCTTCCACTCCTTGACCTGCAACGCCTGGTCCTCGGCGGCCACGGTAAAGACGCTGAAGTCGACCGGCCCGCTGCGCGCCTTGCTGCCGTCCGCCGCCCCAATCTGAATGTCAATACTCATGGTCTGTCCGGGCGCAATCGGCGGCGTCTCGACCCAAGCCAGGTTGCGGCGCACCGGGGCCAGCGCGCCGCTCTCGCCCTGCAGCGCATAGGGGCTGCCTGCTTCGGCCGTCGGCGCCGGCGTGGCTTGCGGGCGCAGGTTCTGCGTCAGCGGGTTGCGGATGGGCAGCATGGGCTGCTCCGCTGGCGTAGCGGGTGCAGTGGGCGGCGGCGCGGCCGCCGGCGCCGGCGCGGGCTGCACGGGGGTAGCCTTGGCCGTCGCCGCCGCGTAGGGCAACGGCGCTGGGTAAGGCGGCGTCGCCGACACAGGCGTCGGCGGTGCGGGCGCAACTGGTGTGGGCGCAACCGGCGCGGCAGCAACCGGCGTGGGCGCGGGCGGACGCAGACTCTCGCCGCTCAACGCATAGGGGCCGCTGGTTGGCGCGGCAGGTCCACCACCGGCGGCGTGCGGCGTACGCGCCAGCAGCGGGTTGCGCGATGGCGCAGGTGCAGAAGGCGCTGCGGCTGCCGGCGCTGCGGCTGGCGGTGGAGTCGTTGCCGCCGGAGTCGTCGCCGCCGACGACACCACGGGTGCGGGCGTCGCGTAGCCCGGCGGCTTTGGCGGCAGCGCAGAGCCGGCGCCTGTTGGATAGCCGGGCGGCCCAACCCCAGCCGATGCCCGCGGCGGCGGATAGCCGGGTGGCGCAGCGGCAGGCGGCGTCCCTGCCGGCACAACTGGAGCCTGGCGGCCACCCGCAGCGACCGCCCCAGCAGTGCGCACCGGCTGGCTGTAGGGCGCCGGTTGGCTGTAGGGCGCTGGCGCTGCATAGGGCGCAGGCTGGCGAGGTGCGGAGACCGGCACAGCGACTGGCGCAGCGGCCGGTGTGGGCGCCGCCACAGCGGCAGGGGCCGCAGCAGGCGCTGCGGTCGGGGCCGGTGCGGCAGCGGCAACCGGCGCTGGTGCAGGCGCAGCCGCAGCAGCCATGGCAGGCGTCTTGCCGCCCGTCGGCACGTAGCCCTTGAGTTCGGCCACGTCGCCGCGCGTGTCTTCGGCCACCCACTGGGCGGTGGCGGCGCGTGCCTCTACATTCGTCACGCTCACGGCGGCCTTCTGCGCTGCCTCGCCCGCCGCGCCCGGCAGCACCTGTCCCAGCGCGCCCAGGAAGCCGCGCGCCATCCCGCCGGCCTGCTTCACACCACCGGCAGCCGCCTGCGCACTTTGCAGCGTGGCCGGCGCCACCGCGGCCGGCTGTACGGCAGGGGCAGTGGGTGGCGGCGCGTAGCCCGGCGGCAGCCCCGAGCTTGTCGGCGCTGTCGCGTAGCCACCGTTCGAGGTGGGCGCAGCAGCAGCCGGCGCGTAGGTCACGCTCACAGGCGCCCCGCTCGCCACAGCGCTGCTGATGGGCAGCGCGCTCGCCGCCACCTGCATCGAGGCTGGCGCCAACAGCTGCACGTTGCCCACGCGGAACTTGAAGCTGTAGCCGCCGCTCTCCTCTTCGGCGCGCACGCGGAAGGGAGAGGGCAGGTTGCCTGTGTTGGTCAACAGCAGGCGCGCGTGCATCGGCTTCTGCTCTTCGAGCCAGAGTGCGTAGGCGCGCCGGCGCGCCAGCCAGCGCCGCAGCCAGAGCGCAAGCACCACCAGCCCCAGCAGTAGCCCGGCGCCCATCAGAGTCCAGGGCAGCCAGCGGCGCAGCCAGGCGCCAAACGCGGCAATCGCCGGCGGCGCGCCGGGCGGCGGCGCAGCGATCGCAAGCACACTCGCCGCGTCGACGGCGCTGTAGCCCGCGCTGTTGCTCGCCCGCACCGTCAGCGTGTAGCGCCCCGGCGCAAAGGGCGTGGTGTCCACCACAAAGGTAGACGCGCCGTCGAGCGTGGAGGCGAGCCCCACCTGCTGGTTGCCCAGGAACGCCTCGGTCACCACGCCGTCAAAGAAGGAATCGACGAAGGTCGTCACGGTCACAGGGCCGCCGGCTACCACCTCCGTCACCGGCAGCGAGGCGCGTACGGTAATCGGCGGCGCGACCACAATCGGCGCCGAACTGCTGCCCACATTGCCGACGCTGTCCTCGGCCTCGACGCTGATTGTGCGCGCGCCGGCGGCCGACGTTGCGCTGTCCCAGACGATGCCGCCGACGAGCTCGCTGGTAGTCGTAATCAATTCGCCGCCGTCCAGCTCAAAGCGCATGCGCACAATCGGCGAGGCGGATTTGACCTGCACGCCCACCGGCAGCGCGCCGCTCACGGTGGCGCCGGGCGCCGGGCTGGTAATCCGCACCTCGACGGGCGAGCGGCGGGCCGCAAAGTTGCGCTCGATGGCCGGGCCGTCCAGCAGGCGCAGGGCCAGGCGGTGGTTGGCGTCGTCGGCAGGCAGCGCCGAGGCGATGGAGAGCTGATAGCCCTGGCGCAGCAGCGAAGGCAGCACCTGCGCATTGCCCGCCAAATCCTGCGCCGACGAGAGCGCCTGCGCCCGCCCGCCCGAACCCGCTGCCAACTGCGCCAGTTCGGGCACGGCGGCGTTGGGGCCATACGAGTAGACATGGATCGGCGCCCCGGCTGCGCGGGCCGCGGTTGTCAGTCGCTGCAGCGTGGGTGGCACGGCGGCGGTGACCGCCATCGGGTTGGCCGGCGCTGCGCCATTGGCAGAACCACTGGCGCCGGCAGCTGCGGCCGCGTCGCCAAACTCAGGCGCCTGCTGGCCTGCGATCACCAGGTCGTCGGCGCCGTTGGCCAGCAGCACCACGGCGCGCCGCCCCGGCTGTTCGATTTCAAAGAACTGCAGCGCACGGCGCACGGCAGCATCCACAACCTCAAGCGGCGCGCTCGAATCAGCGGGCAGCGCCTCGGCGGGGGGCAGCGCATTGACCAGCGCCGCGCGCACGGCGCCGATGTCGTCGGTGAGCGTGGTGAGCACATCCACCGATGCATCATAGGCGATCAGCGCCGCCTTGTCGCCGCTGCGCAGCTGGGCCAGCAGCGCGTTGGCGGCATCCAGCGAGTCAAACCAGTCGATGAGGCTCGTCGAGCGGTCGAGCGCCACAATCAGCGAGACGGGCTCCCGCGCCGTCGGCTCCAGCGTCAGCCGGTTGGCGGGAATCGGCTCGTCGTTCTCGCTCGCCACCAGGTCGGTGGGCTGCAGGTCGGCCACGGGCAGGCCGTCGGCGCCGGTCACCCAAATCGGCAGGCGCAGGATGGGGAAGCCGCTGTCGTCCATCACGCCGGCGGCCAGCGATGCGTTGTCGACTTCGGGGCGCGGCTGCTGTGCCAGCAGCGCGGAGGCCGGCGCCAGCAACCCACCGGCCAGCAGCGCACAGGCAAGCAGCGCGCGCAGCCAGTACGCAGTCCGTGCGGCGTGCGCAGGTCGATGCTGGTGGCGGAGCGGTGGAGGCGTCACAGGACTCCTGAGGCTGAGCGGGCCGGCTGAGCGGGCGGCCCGCATTGGCTGTTGCACTCAAGTAATACCGGAATGAGACATGCGTTCAGACGCCGATCCTTGCGTCCTTCATTGCGCCCTTGCGGCTCCTCGCGCCCTCGCGTTGCGCAGTTGCCGTTGGTGGTGCGGTTTCACATTACGGGCGGCGCTGGGCAAGCACAAAGTCGGCCAGCTCGGGCGTCAGCGTGACGACGCGCGCACGGTGGTCGAAGTAGGGCGCGACGACGATCGTCTCGCCGGCGGTGACGGTCTCGCCCGGATAGTCGAGCGGCGCCGTCACCACAAAGGTCAGCGTCTGCTCGCCGGCGGCCAGCGCTGCGCTGCGCGGGTGGGTGACGCTGAAGGCAACCCCCCGTTCGACGCCGGGATAGAGCATTGGCCCCGACCCCACGCGCACAAAGCGCGGGTCGATGCCCTGTACAGCGACGGCAAACTGCACCGCCGGCGAGGGGCCGACGTTGCGGATGTAGATGACGCCGTCGAGCGCCCGTTCCAGCTCGAGCGTGCGGCCGGCCATCTCGAGCCGTGCTTCCATCTTCGACGAGAGCAGCGCGCCGCCGCGGTAGACGAGGCGAAAGCCCCCGATCTCCACCGCGTCGCCGTCGCTGATCTCGACGGTGGCGCGCGCCGGCAGCGGCCGTTCGGCGCCGCTGCGGGCGCGGATCAGCAGCGGCGTCGTGCTCAGGTTGGCCAGGCGGTAGCCTAGCGCCTGGTTGGGCGAGGGCAACCACTGCAGGTGGCGCGGCCCCACCTCGGGCGAGGGCAGGAAGATATCGGCGCCGGGCTGGCTGCCCACAAAGGCAAAGCCGCGCCCCAGCGACACCTCCTTGCGCCAGCCCTCGGCGGTGATCACCTCGACGCGCGCACCGTCGCTCATAGCCCGCGCCTTCTGCGCTGCGCCAGCGCCACCAGGTTCTCGCCAAACTCCATGGCGCTGCGGATTTCGGAGCGCGCCGCCGGCCGCCCGCGCCGCTGCCCGCGCCAGATGCAGCCAAAATCATACGACGAGAAGAGCACGCCGTCGGTGGCGAGCAGCCGGCCGCCCGTCTGCGTCTCATAGCCGTCGGGCGGGACGGCAAAGAGCCAGGGGTCGCGCAGCAGCGGGTGGCCTTCGGGCACGGGCTGCAGCGTCAGCCCCATCGCCTCCATCAGCTCGCTGAACGAGGCGTCGGCCGCCGGCTCGCGGTTCAACCCGTTGCGGCACGATTCGTAGAAGACGGTGCCCCCCTGCCGGTAAAACTCGTAGAGCGTGCCCAGCTGCTCCTGCGCGAGGCGGAAGGGCTCCTGCGCCACCAGGTAGACGAGCGTGGCGTTGAGGATCGCCGGCGTCAGTTGCGCTTCGCTCTCCACCACCACACGGCGCATGCCCGTCTGGTTGATCTGGCGCGCCAGATAGCCGGCGCCCACGGCGTGGCCCAGGTCGCGCCCATCCAGGTTCACCACGGCGAGCTGCGCCGGCGTCGGTTCGGCCTGGTTCATCTGCACACGCTGCCGCTGGTCGATCTCGTTGAGAGCCGGTAGGTCGGAGTTCAGCGCGTTGGTGACGACCCCCTGCGTGCGGCGCACGCGCGCCAGTTCGATGTATGGGGTCTGCGGCAGCAACTGCACCGCCTCGATCGCATAGGACGAGTGGACGAAGCGGGGCGCATCGTCGTCGCGGGCGGCGTCGGCGCGCGGCAGGCTCTCGGAGTGCGAGAGGATAATGTGGATGATGCCCTGCATGTGGCGCAGGTCGTAGCCTTCGGGCTTCTTGATCACAATCGTGCGCCCCATGGCGTCGACAGCGATCCCCGGCCGCACATAGACTGAAGAGCTGGGCGGCTCGCCGGCCACCACGTCCAGCCCATAGACAATCCCCGGCCCATGCGCAAAGCGGGCGTGCAGCTCGAGCAGGTTACGGTGGTACTCGTGCGCGCTCTCCCAGACGTCGGCAGTGACGGCCATGCCGTCGAAGGCCTTGATGCGCCGGTCGGGGAAGAGGCCGAGGATCTCGTTTTCGTACATGGACGGTGACGTCCTCTGGCTGGAGCCGGGGCAGGGCGCCCGGCGCTGCGGCTGGCTGTTGTCGATACGGAAGTAGCGACGGAATCGGCAGCGGCGACGCTCGTACTTCAGAGCGGCGCGACCAGGAACTGCGCGGATTCTATCGTAACCAACGGTTGGGATGCTGCGCTGGAGGGCAACTGTGGCGAGGGCGAAGCAGCGCGGGTAGATGGCAGAGTTCGGCGACCGGCGTGAATGCGCCGGGCCAAAAGCTCACGTCTCGGTCTCCTGTATGTCCAGAGTATAGCGGACGTGGGCCGGTCGTTCCGAATCGATCAATTTGGCTATCCGCTGGCGCCGCTGGTCGCGCAGCTGCTGGGCGGTTTCGCGCTGCCTGGCGCGAATCGGCGGCAGCTTGAGGAAGACGGCAAAGGTGTGCGGCTGGTTGCCCGACCCCAGCGCCACCGCCGAACCCAGGCGCGTCTGCTTGCCCAGCCTGAAGTTTTCGGCGCGCTGCTCGACGATGCGCACCGTGCCGCCGGTGTAAATTTCGAGCAGCCGGCGCAGCCCGTCGCGCGTGCCGCGCCGGCGGAACTGGCGCACGGCGTCGGCCATCATGCGCCGCTGCACCTCTTCGTCCCACGACTCGTCGATCTCGAGGTCCATCTTGTCGGCGAGCCAATGCAGCATGGGCAGCGACATGACGCCAGGGTCGAAGTAGGAATCGAGGGTGGCCACCTGGGTTTCGAGCGGCGCCCAGAAGCTCTCGAAGGCCATCAGGAAGCGCGACATCAGCGGGTCGCGTTCGAAAACGGCCGGCAGGAACGAGAGGTAGCGGCCGCGACTGCGCACCTCGACCGCCGCCCACTCCTGCGCCGGCTGCGCACGCACGCGACCGGGCGGCGTGGGCGTGACGCGCGCGCGGCTCAGGATCATCGAATCGCGACTGAGCCCGGCTGGGTCGGGGCCAAGCTGGTCGGTGGCCGGCGTGATGATGGTGGCGCCGAAGATCAGCTCGTCGCCCGCTTGCAGCGCGTCCTCCACGCGCCAGCGCAGCAGCAGATCGTCGCCGCCGGGCAGGGTGTCGGGTGGGTCGACGCCGCGCGGCTGGTCGGTGTCCACCAGTTCGGCCATGGCCGGCAGCGAGAGATCCAGCGTGAGGCCGCGCAGCGTCGTCCGCACGCGCACGCGCGTCATGAACTCCAGCGCCTCGGTGGGATAGATGTGGCCCACGGCCGCCACATGTGCCACCTCGACCTGGCTCGAGGCCGACGGCAGACCGACCGCTGCGTCCTCGCCGGCGCCTCGCGTCTGCAACTCGGCGCTGGGCTGGGGCAGTGCGGGCGCTGTGGGCTGCAGCGCGCCATAGGGGGCGGGCGCAGCGCGCACTCCGGGCGCGGCGGCAGCATCCGGCGCAGAGGCAGCATCCGGCGCAGCGGCGGCATCCGGCGCAGCAGGCGGCGGCTCGAGCGCGGCCTCGAGGCCGGGCGCGTCCAGCGGCGCAAGCAGAGCATCCGGCTCCGGCGTGCCCTGCGGCGCGCCGGGGCGTTCCGTTTCGGGCGGCGGGCTCTCGGTTTCGTCCTGCGGGTTGTCGCTCACAGCCGCTCCACCACAATTTCGTGCGCCAGCGAACAGAGCAGCGCATCCGGCGCCACCTGCAGCGTGTTTCCCGTCAGCGGCTGTGGCTCGACTGCGCTCAGGTCGCCTCCCAAATCGATCTCGCGCGAGAGCACCTTCACCTCGAGCACGTGGCGCACGCCGCGCACCGCCTGGATCAACGAGTAGAGTTCGGCCACATAGAGCGGCTTGCCAAAGGGCCACCCCTCCCACGGGGCGCTGTCCACCGCGTCGGGCTCGAAATCGACGCGGCCAACGGCGGCGGCAAGCGGCGCACCCTGGCGCGCAACCAGCCCGCGCCGCTTGGGCGAATGGGTGACGTGCATCCCCGAGGAAGGGCTGCCCGCCACCGCCGCCGCCGAGACGGCCGCTTCGGCGCGCGCCGCCACACCACCGGCACTGGTGGCTTCGGCGCTGGCAATGCCCATGTGCGCCATGCCATAGGGCGGCTCGGGCGGCAGCGGCGCCAGAAAGCCACGCAGCGCCGCGTCCACCGCCTGCGTAATCCGCTCGTCGCTGAAGCTGTCGATGGGCACCACGCGCGCCACCACCTTGACGCCGATATAGGTCGGCTCGGCCAGATAGAGCGTAGTGGTAAGCAGCCGCATCTGGTCCAGGTAGGCGCGCACGGCCTTCTCGACTTCGGGCGCGATGCGCAGCGCCGAGAACTCGCCGCGCGCCACGGCGTCGTACTGGGCGGGGACGAGCAGCACCTCGATCTCCCCCGGGCGCAGCCGCCCTGCTGCATTCATGGGCGTCATGCAGCGGGCGCGGGCCACAAAGGGGCTGGCGCTGCGGGCCAGGCTCTCGTAGTCTTCGGCCGAAACCGCACGCTGCTGGGCGCGCATCTCGCGCCGGGCGCGCATCTGCGCCTCCTCCAGCGTCTCGGCGTCCATGCCGTCGACGGCGCGGTGGCGGTTGTGCACACGGTCGACGTAGGGCACGGTGGTGCGCAGCACCATAAGCCGATTGGCGGGCACGTTGCCGGCCGCGCCGCCCCCCGTGCGGTAGCCGCTGATGCGGATGCGCCGCCCCACCTCGGGCACGCGCCCATAGCTGCGCATGCGCCCCGACTGCTGGCGAATCGCCGGCCCGAACTGCACCTGGCCCGTCGATGTGTCGAGCACGTAGTGGCGGTCCCACGCCTGCGACGCCGAAAAGTCCTCCACGCGCGTCCAGGGCACAAAGAAGAGCCCGCCGTCCATCGTCTCCTCAACCTCCACCCGCTCGTCCTCGTTCGGGTCCAGCAGGGGCGCCAACTGCAGGTGGAAGGATTGCGCGGGGTCGCCTGTGCTCACGCCCAACTGCTCGCCGGAGCGATAGACGGCGTGCGTCGCGCGCGTCTCGCCGCCGGTGGCCGTGGCGGTCACCTCGAGGATGCGCGGCGAGCGCGAATAGGCGTTGCGCTCGCCCTCGAACTGCACATAGGTGCAGCGAATCCAGGTGCGCAGCTGGCCCACAATCGAATCGGCGGCGGCCTCCTGCGGCAGGTAGAAGGTGATGCTGCCACGCGGGTTGTTGAGCGCACCCGTCGTGTCCCGCTCCCCTTCAAGCCGGCTCGGGACAATCTCGGCCCAGCCGCCGCTCCCCGTCGACACATGCCAGCGCAGCGGCGGTCGCTCGCGCCGCACGCCAAAGCCCTCTGCCTGCTCACAGACAAATTCGAGCCGCACAATGTGCCCCTTCAGCTCGCCCGGCGCCTGCAAGCCCACATAGAAGTAGGCGCCAACGCGCGGCGGGTCTTCGCCAAAGGCCACGAATGGGTCTACCAGGTCGACATAGTTGCGGTTGAACTGCGCCGGCGAGATCAGGTGCGTCACCGAGGGCGGCACAATACTGTAGTCGTTGTCCACCGTAAAGGTGACCACCGGCGCGTTGGGCGTCTCCTGCGTCGAGACCTCGAGCGCACGCGGGATGAGCACCTGGGTGTCGTTCTCGGGCCCCAGCGGCAGCGGCGCCGCCAGCCGAAAGGTGAGCCAGGCAAACGCGCTGCGGGCGGGTTTCAGCTGCACGCCCAGCAGATTCAGAAAGCGCACATAGTTCTTGTCGGGCACACGATTCATGCGGAAGACCGACATCTCGGTCATCCACGCAAAGAGCTCGATCAGCGCCACACCCGGGTCGCTCAGGTTGTATTCGGTCCACTCGGGGCAGTAGCGCGCGATGCGTTTGCGGGCCTCGTTCACAAGGTCCTGAAAGCGCAGGTCATCCAGATTGACATCGGGCAGCGGCATCAGAGACTCCGGTCGGCTGAAGACGCAGGCGGAGAGGGAGAGACGGCGACGCGGCGCAGCAGCGCGGCGCGCCTACGCTTCGCCCATAATGAAGAAGGGATAGATGATCGAGCGCACGTCGTGCGTGTCCTTGATCGTGTAGGAGATCTGGATGCGCAGTGCGGCGTTGTCATTGTCGCTGACGACATCGACCTTGTCGATCGTCACGCGCGGCTCCCAGAACTCGAGCGCCTGCCGCACGTGGTAGGCGGCGAGGGCGCGCGTCTCGGGGCTGTTGGGCGCAAAGAGCAGCTCCCAGATGCGGCAGCCAAAGCCAGGGCGCATCACCCGCTCGCCCGGCATCGTCTCGATGATCAGCAGCATCGCCTGGTCGATATCGGTGGATCCGGTGACGAGTGCGAGTTCGCCCTTTGGCGTCACCGAGAGCGGGAACGAGAGCCCCTGGCCCACGTACTCCTTGCGTGCGTTGGTGGTGGGCACTGCTTCACCTCCCTGCGGGTTGCAGCTGCGCCGAAGAGCGCAGAGTTACGGCCGCACGATCACGGTAACCGCGCCGGGCGGGATGATGGTTGCCGGCGCCGGCGCGACGCAGGTGCAGGTGCAGCCCACGTAGGCCAGCGGCCTCCCCATCACCAGCACCGTCGTGCTGCCCAGGATGATCGGCCCGCCCACATGCGGCACCGGCCCGGTGAACGCCGGGCAGGCCGTCATGTCGCCCAGCAGCGCCGCCGGCATGCCGCCGATCATCACCGTGGGCGCGCCTGGCCCCACAATCACGCCGCCGTGCGACGTCATATCCCCTACACGCGCCACTGGTGGCATCTGCCCTTCTCCTGAACGTTCTGGTGCTCCACAATCCGCCCAGCGCAAACCCAAAGTGAAACCGCGAGGAAGGCCGGGTTCAATCGCCGTTCCTTGCGCCCTTGATTGCGTCCTCGCGGCTCCTTGCGTCCTTGCGCTGAGCAGTTCGCAGTTCGGTTCCGCTCTATCCGATGTTGATCAGCGCGCCGCCCAGCTTGAGCATGCCGCCGCCGCTGACTTCGGCCATGGCCGCGCCCGATGCCTTGAACTGCGCCATGGCCGACAGTTCGAGGTTGGCGTTTGCGCTCAGCTTCATGTTCGTGCTGGAGGCAAGCTCGGCGCCGGCGGTGGCCGAAAGCTTGAAGCTGGCCGTGACCGCAAGCTCAGTGTTCTGCGTCGAGCTCATCTTGAGGTTGGCGGAGCTCTTCAGCGTCAGGTCTTGCGTCGCCTCGTAGGTCGAAGCCTGCGAGGACTTCTGCGTGATCTTCTCCGTCGCCGTCAGCGTGTAGTTCTTCGCCGTAATCGCCAGCAGCCCGTTATCGACCTTGATGTCCATATCCTTGACAGCGGTGATCGTGATCTTTTCGTCGGTGAAGACGATCTTGTTGCCCTTCTTGTCGGCGATCGTCACCGAGTCCCCGCCCTGCGTGTCGTCAAACTGAATGTAGTGGCCCTCGCGCGTCTTGAAGATGCGCTTCTCTACCTTGCCATTGGCAGTGGCGACGTCGCTCTTCAGCGGTGTGGCATCCTTGCCATTCCAGAGCGCGCCGATTACCACTGGCCGGTTGGGGTCGCCATCTTCAAACGCAACCAGCACCTCATCGTTGATCTCGGGCAGAACATACATGCCGCGCCCGGCGCCGGCCATGGGCGAGGCGAGGCGCGCCCAGCACGATTCATCCTCTTCGCTGTAGTGCGGGAACTTGACCTTCACGATCCCAACCTTTTCCGTGCCCTGGCTGGCGACGTTGTTGGCCGTCACCAGCCCCACCGCCACCCCATCCATGCGGCGCGGGCCGGGATCGGCGCCAACCAGGTCGGCAAAAGTGCGCGCGCCCCATCCCGAGGCCGTGACGTAGGAGAGCCAGCCACCGGATGAGAAGACGTGGCGCACCGTGGTGATCAGGTAGCAACCCGAGAAGCGGGCGCCGACGCTGGCGATATCCACCTTGCTCCCTGCCTTGAGCTCCGCATCGCCAAGCGCCTCCAGCTCCATGTCCACCAGTTCTTCGTACATCGCGTTCACATAGGCATCGGCGGCCTGCGTTGCGGCGTCGGCATTGGCAAGCGAGATATCGACGTACTGCGAACCGCCGGCATAGACCGAACTCATGTCAGCGTCGGCGGTGAACTTGCTGTCGCCAAGTGAGCGTATGGCCTGGGGGGCGCTGCCCTCGGCGACGATCTTCTGCTTCTGGACTGGATCCCATCCATAGACGGTGGTGGCACCTGTATAGCCCCCGGTGGAGGTGCGCACGGCAAAGCGGGAGAGCGACTCACCCAGAACCAGCGTCCTGCCCGCGACGGCTTCGCCCGGCTTGAAGAACTTGAACGTGTCGCCCTCGCACAGGTAGACAAGCCCCGCCCGGCGCGCCCGCTCGAGCACAAACTCCATCCCCGTCTGGTTCCACTGATAGACATGCTCGTACTTGATTGTGGTGGCCGCCACCGTGCAGCTGATACCAACATCCCCCAGCTTTGCCCGGATCAGGTCGCTGTCTGTCACCTTGAGGAAGGTCTTGGAGAGGCGGTTGTAGTGCAGGCGGTGCCCCTTGTGCAGGCAGCGGATCAGCAGCGACGAGCGCCCCACGGTCAGAATCTCTGGCTCGATTGACGTCACTTCGACCTTCGCCAGCGTGACCGCCTGGCCGCTTGCACCGGCCACGCTGACCTCGACGGTCGCGCCAAGCGCAAAGACGTTGCCGTCGAGCAGCTGCAAACCCACGTCATCAAAGCGCAGCGTCACCATCGTCAGCGCGTTGAGCGTCTGGTCGACCACCAGCTCGAGCAGTTCGTCATAGTAGGTCGCGTCAAGCGCGGCGCCGCCGACCTTGATGGTGGGCACAACCAGGTTCTGGAGCACAGAGGTTGACATGGCGCTCCTGCAACTGCAGCCGATGGCAATCATCAACCGAATGGTCTGTGGATTCTGTCGCTACCTCATGACAGAGACTGAGTCGCTTGCGCAGCTATGAGCGCGGCGTCAGCTTGAGCACCTGGCCCGAGTGCAGACTGAACGGGTTGTTGATGCCGTTGACCTCGGCGATGTGGCGCCACGCGCTCGAGTCGCCGTACTCCTGAGCGGCGATCCAGTCCAGCCGCTGCCCCTCCTCCACAATCCAGGTGCGGCGGGGTTCGCTCTCGCTGGTGGGGTTCTGGCGCGCGTTCGAGGTCGATTTGGAGACCTGCCTGAGTGTGAGGCTGACGTCGGCGCGCAGCGGCGTGCCGTTCGGGTGGAAGTAGGTGTAGCGTTCGGTCAGCTTCTCGACCACGCAGACGAAGCTGATGAAGGTGCCCCACTGCACGATCACCCAGGGTGGCTCGCCGAGCCGCGTCTTTGGGTCGAGCGCGCTGGTGTCGACGTCGGCGAAGGTGCGCAGCAGCGTATAGAGTTGAAAGACCGCGTTGCCAGTGTCGGTGGAATCGAAGGTCAGCTTCAGCTCCATCGTCTGGTTGGCGCCACCCACAAAGGCGAGCTTGGCCAGGTCGGCGCCCTTGCCGGCGCGGCTCTGGCTGTACTTCGTGCCCTTGTCCACCACAAACTCGGTGGGGTTGAACTGGCAGGTGAACATGTCGGCGGGGTTGCTGCTGGCCGCCAGCGTCGTCGCCTTCTTGTCGGCGACCTTGGCGATCGTCAGCTTGGTCACAGCCATGCTTCACCTCCCAATGCGTCCTGCACGCACTTCACGTCCACAGATTCGGTCATCCCATTATGCTACGCCAGCCAACTGCGCGGCTACCGCCGGCGGCTGCGGCCGTAGCGCTCGCGTTCAACCTGCATCAGTGTCTTCAGATAGGGCAGCACCTGCTGCGCCAGCGTGCGCAGGTCCACCGTCTGGTCCGCCTCCGACTCTTCGTTCTCCGTGTCGTTGGCGCGCGGTTCAGCTTCAACCGGCTCGCGCTGCACCACGCCGCGTGCGGGAGCGCCCCCCGCCGCACTGCCATAGGCGCGCTGCAGCAATTCGGGCGACACGGTGCGCGTCGGCAACGGCGCCGCCGGCCAGAGCGGTGAAGCCGGCGCGAGCGGTGAAGCCGGCGGCGCGGTGGAAGCGGACGAGCGCTGGGCAGCCTGAACCAGCGCGGGGGTAGGCGGTAGTGATGCGACGCCCGCCGATGCGGTGGCGGCGCCGCTGCGGCGTGGGAGAGCCAGCGGTAGCTCGCGTGCCGGCGCGCCCTCCTGCCGCTTGGCCTGCACCATGCCGGCGCCCAGTGCAGGCGCGGCGTGCGCAGGCGCGGCGTGCGCAGGCGCACGTGCGGGCGCCGCAGCGTATGCAGGTGCGGCGCTCTGTTGACCGGCGCCGCTCTCCGATGCAGCGGCGATTACCGGCGCAGCGGCGATTACCGGCGCAGCGGCGCGTTCCGGCCCAGCTGCGAATACTGGCGCAGCAGCGATCTTCGGCACAGCGGCGATTGCCGGACCAGCAAAGGGCAGCTCGGCGGCTCGTGAGCTCGCGCTGGCGCCGCGCGCGGTGCGGCGGACGTGGGCGGCCCGCACCGTGGCCCGTGGCCTGGCGGCCGCGCGCGGGGCAAAGCGTAGCGCACTCGCGCCCGTCCAGTCGCCGTCGGCAGCAGGGCGAGCTGCTTCGGCGTTTGGCGACGCCGCCGCATCCGTCTCCACAGACGGCGGAGCAGGCCGAGCCGCAAGCCGATCCGCAATCGGCTGCTGCTCTGGCGATGGCGCGTCGTCGGCAGCCGGGTGGGTCGCCAAAGCGCCGGCATCAGCCGGAGAGGTAGCCGGAGCAGCGGCCGTTTCGGTCGCGCCCGACGCAGGGGCGGGGCGACCTATATCGGGTGGCACAGATGGCGCAAGTGGCAAAGGCGGCGCGACCGCGGCCTCGGCGGCGACGCGGTCCGGCGCGGGCCATCCAACAGGCAGAGCACGCGGCGGGTCTGCTGCGGCCGGTGCCAGCGGCGACGCGGCCGGTGCGACCAGCGGCGCGGCCGGCGGCGCAGACAGCGCAGCAGACAGCGCAGGCGGCGGGTCTGCTGCGGCCGGTGCAAGCGGCGGCGCAAGCGGCGGGATCACCATGGGGGCGGCCGGCTGCTGCGTCCGTGCGCTGCTTCGACGTCCGCGCACAATCTGCGCTTTCGGCGGCGCACGTCGCGCCGGCGTCGCGCGCCGCTCCAGGCTGGGCGGCGCGACATCCAGTGCACTTGCCGGCGGAGCGGCCGCTTTGCCGAGTGGCGGTGTTGTCGTCCCACGCGCGGCAGGTGGAGCGGCGGGAGCCGGGGCGGCGGCGGCAGGCAGGGCGGCGACGGCAGGCAGGGCGGGGGGTGCGCCCAACGTCGGCGGCTGACTTAGGGCAGGCGTCTGCACGTCGTCCGCAGCCTGCGGCGCCGGCGGTTGCCCTTCATCGACCATCGGCTCCAGTGCGCCCGCAGTTGCGGCAGGCTGGGGCGCGGACGCGGCAGGGGGCGGCGCAGCTTGAGCAGAAGGCGGCGCCGCAGCCTCGTCACTCGCAGCGCCGGCCTCTGCAGCTGCCGCCGGAAGCTGCGCAGCGGGTATGGAAAGCTGCACGCCTGGCTCCGGCGACGGCGGAAGGGTCGCTGGCGCCTCGGGCGCGCCCATGGCCGGCGCGCCACGCTCCGCGTTCAGGGCCGCCGCAGCCTTGATTATGCCGTCCGCGGCGGCGGGCGCGGTGGCTGCAGGTGGCAAGGGCGGCGCATTTTGTGGCGCGTCGGGCGGCGCATCCGGCAACGCGTCAGACGCGACCGGGCGACGGCGCAGGGGTGCAGGCCGCGCCTCCTGGACGGACGCGGGCAGCCCTGCGGCTTGCGCCGAGGGTGCAGGCGGCACCTCTTGCCCGGGCAGGTCGGCCGCAGCGGCTGGCAGCGGTTGCGCGGCGGGCGACGAGGCAGCGGCCTCCTCCGCGGGTGCAGCGGCGGCGGCCGTTGGCAGAGACACCGTTGCGCCGGCACGCGCCGAAAAGTCAGGCGAGCGAACATCGGTCGTGGCCGGAGCCATCGCTACTTCCGCTGCCGGCGCGGCCGGTGCAGGCAACGGAGATGCGTCCGATGCAGGCGCAGGCGTTACATGCGCGGTCGCTGCAGGGACGTCGGCAGCAGGCACTTCCGGCGCGGGTGCGGCAGATGGGTTGGGTGCAGCGGACTGTGGCGCGGCGCTTGCGGCGGGCGCGTGCCGTGCAGCAACAACCGGCGACGCGGCGGCGGGCGCGGCGGCAGCGCCCGGCGTCGAAGGCAGCGGCGGCGCAGGCGGTGTCCCACCTGAAGGCGGGATGCTGCCGCTCTCATCGTCACCCGGCACAGTGTCGCTCGACCGCGCTTTGCGGCCGGGCTTGCTAGTGCGCGGCGGGGCAGTGGCCTCAGCGGCCGGCGTCGGCGGCTGGGTCGCTGCGGACGGCGCAGTGGAAACTTGCGCCGCTCTCATGGCGGGGCTTTCGGCGGCCGGACTCGCAGGCGGCACGGCGCTCGCAGCAGGCGGCGCGGGCGGCTCACCCGCCGCATCCGGCACTGGCCTCGCGGCCGGCTCGACTGCCGCATCCGGCGCGGTTGCCTTGCGCCGACGGCCGGCGCGCTGCGGCGCTGCGGCGGCCACCTCTGGCTCGGCGCGCTGCTCGGCGGCGGCTGCCTGTGTGGCGGCGGCTGCCTGTGCGGCGGCTGCTCCCTGCTCGCCGGGCGCGCCCGGCGACGGCGCAGGCAGGGCACCGCGCTCGATTGCGACCGCCGGCACGTCAGCGCTCGGCGCCGCAGGTGGGACGTCGGGCGTGGTCTCTACTACCGAATACTCAGCATCAACATACTCGGCATCAACAGCCTCAGCGTCAACAGGCTGCGCACCGACAGGCTGCGCACCGACAGGCTGCGCACCTACAGACTGTGCATCTACAGACTGTGCATCTACAGACTGTGCGCCAACAGACCTGGCGACAGAAATCTCGGCGTCAATCGCCGTCGGCAGAGGGGCATCAGCCTCCGGTTCCACGATCCCCGGTTGCGCCGGCGCTGCGGCCTGTGTGGGCGCTGCGGGCGGCGCAGGCTGTGCGGGCGGCGCGGGCGACGCGGCCTGTATGGGCGGCGCGGGCGCCACCGTGCGCTGCGGGTTGAGCCCGTCCCCCTCGGGCGTCTTCACCACTTCGACGCGCGAGAACGCGCGGTACTGCTTGCTCCTGCCTTCGGTGAGCCGCTGCTTCTCTTCGGGCGCCATGGTGGCAAAGCGCACGGCTTTTTCGACGTCGGTACCCAGCTGCCTGGCCTGGCTGGTGGCCAGGCGCCGGTTCAACTCCTGGAAGATGCTGGGGTAGCGAATCTCTTCCTCGCCCGCGTCCGCTTCTCCAGACGTGGGCGCCGCAGGCGGCGCGGATGTGGCCGCCGCTGCGGGCGCAGGCGTGGGCGGCGGTGCGGGCGCAGGCGCAGAAGACTGTGCAGCAGAAGACGGTGCAGCAGAAGACGGTGCAGCAGAAGACGGTGCAGGTACAGGCAACGCGGCAGCAGGCGGCGGTGCGGAAGTCGCGGCGGTGGGCGGCTGGGCTGCGGCGGCTTTGGCAGGCGGCGCGTCCGCTTGCGCCGACAGCGGCGTGACAGGACGCGGCACCAGCGGCGCGCGCGTCACGGGCAGTGCTGCGGGCACAGCGGGTGCGGGTGGTGCGCCCGTCAAGGGACGCAGGCGGCGCGCGCGTTCGGCCAGCGCGTCGGCCTGCGGGCGCGTGGGCTCGCCCAACTGCTGGGCCGGGGCCGCGCGCAGCGCTTGGGCTGCCGGCTGTACTTGATTCGGCTGCGCTTGGCTGGATTGCGGCCGCACGGGCAGCGTTGCGGCGCGCTGCGCAGGCGGCGGCGGGGCGCCTGTCGCTGCGCGCCACTCGGCCTCGCCAGCGCTCTCTGGCCCAAGCTCCGATGCGGTCTCCGGCGCACTCTCTGGCGCGACTTCCGGCGCGGCTGCGCGCTCGGGTGCCACCGCAACGCGCCCAAAGGAGATCACCGCACGCCCGTCATCCTCGTCGCCTGTGGCGGTCGGCGCAGGCACGGCCTCCTCGAATGGCGCCAGCTCGGAGAGCGCTTCTTGCCCTGCCTCTTCTTGCCCTGCCTCTTCTTGCAACCCCTCGCGCGGCAGGGAACGCGCGTTCAGCGCCATCGGCTCCGGCATCAGCAGCGCGCCACTCGCAGCATCCAGCGCCGGCGGGGTCGCCAGCGCGAGGCCTCCGCCCAGCAGCCGCTGCAGCCGAACCACCAGCGAACCGGGCGCTGCGGGGTCGCCAGCGTCCAGCCCCGAAAGCGCCGCAACCCATGGCGAAAGCCCCATGCGCGGCCGCTGCCCAATGGCGCGTGGCCGCGCCTGCGCCGCACCAGTGCCGCGCGGGCGCGGCACAATCCGCTGCGCCGCCGGCGACGCAGGAACTCGGCTCGGATTGGCGGTGCTGCGCAACGGACGCGGCGCCATACGTTCAGAATCTCCAGCTCTGCATACGGACGGAAGCCGTGGCCCCAAAGTGAAACCACGATGAAAGCTGCATACAGGCGCTGTTCCTCGCGTCCTTCACTGCGCCCTCGCGTTAAGCAGTTGCCGTTCGCAGTGCGGATTCGCGCTAGACGGCGCGCAGCTCGAAGGTGCGGAAGGCGAGCTCCAGCCGCTCCACCGCGACCTCGTTGCTGCCGGCATTGAAGGAGGGCCCTGTCCACGCCGTGGGCATGCAGCCGGTGAGGATGTACTCGCGCGCCACCTTGGTGGTGTAGGGCACGTACTGGCGCACGGTGACCGACTTCAGCTCCACCTTGCCATCCTCGGCGCCCGTATTGAACCAGTTCCAGAGCGTGTTGCTGTAGGCGATGCCGCGCTCGAGCGTCATCTTGCCCAGGTCCAGTTGCTCGTGTTTCCAGAAGACCGAATTGTTGGCGCCGCCCTCGCGCAGCGCCGTCACCGGCCGCGTCACCGAAATGCCCGAGGCGCTGGTGAAGGCCGCCTCCTCGACGCCGGCGATTTCGACGTGGAAGGCAAACGAGGGCAGCGGGTCCTGCTGCTTGTCCTCGCGAACGGTGCGCGTTGAGTTGTCGGGCTTCTCCTGGATCGGCATGGCAGTGCTCCCTGCTGCGGCAAACAATGGGCCTTGCGGGCGGGCCGCGCGGGCGGGCCGCGCGGGCGGCTCGAGCCGGCGGTTAGCGCGGGCGCGCGCGCCGGTAGCGCTCCTGCTCGAGCTGCATCTCGCTGCGCAGCAGGTCCGCCAGAATCGCCGCCAGCTCGCGCAGCTGTTCAGGCGTCAGCGCGGGCACCACGCCGCTGCTGCGAAGCTGCTGCAGCGCGGTCTCGGCCTCGGCAATGGTGCCCGCTGCTCTGCTTCCCAGCGCCACGTGCGCTTCCTCTCTTTGCGTTGCCCGAGCGCGCCACTCAGGCGAGCCTGCGGTTGATGCGAGCCACTTCGTCCACCCACCGCAAGCGATCCTCGTGCTGCAGGGCAAGGATCTGATCCAGCGGCCAGTGAAGATAGTAGGCCAGATAGGCTACCTCCTCATGCAGGCGCTCTAGGGGGTAGCCGTCAATCCCCCCAAGTCGGTCAGGTCCAGGTCCATCTCCTGTTGGCAGTGGGGGCAGGCAAGGTGCAGAACCGTAACGCCCTCTTCGTTGATCTGGCGATAGAAGGCCTGCAGGAAGGCCAGGTCGGCTGCGAAGAGGTTCTCGACCACCGTCGTATTCACGACGCTGAGCTCACCCAGACGGGTGATGACGCGGGCGAGCAGGACAATGGTGAGATAGGCCTGGTTGCTGCGCACACGCGGGTCGCGCAGCGGCACGATCTCGTCCATGGCCGTGGCCAGCCGCATAACGCCCTGGCGGTGGACACGCCCCTGGTCATCAACGTAGCCGCGCGGCAGCACAAAGGGGAATTCGATCTGAAGGGCCATGCGGTGATCTTGCCCATGGGTGAGGCGAACAACTGCGCCCGCCTGTGAACGAACCGGGACCTACGCGCCGCCCGTTGCGGCGGCGGCGGAGAACTTTGCAATCTGCATCGACTCATAGACGAGCGTCAGCTCCTCGACCTGCACCTCGTTGCTCTCCACATTGATGCTGCCCATGGTGAACTTGGAGGGCCAGGCGTTGGTGAGCGTAATCGTCACCGCCGGCTCGTAGGCGCGGTTCTGCAGGGTGACGGTGACGGTGGCGCGCGCGTCAAGCAGCTTGCCCTCCGTCACCAGCGCCGCCCAGTGCAATAGAGTCAGGTCGGGCGTCATGCCCCGCTTCAGGGTCACAGTGCCGGGGTCGGCGCGGCCCGCCACCTGCATGGTTGTGGGCTGGCCGGTGGAACGGTTGAAGGTCTTGTACTGGACGGCGCTGACCTCGTAGGTGACGCCCGAGAACTCGCGGAAGAAGCCCTTGGCCGGTGCGGTGTCGCCCGCGCCGGTAATCTCGACCACGAACGAGAAGCTCTGCAGCGGGTCGCGCCCCTGTGTGCTTGTGCCCTCTGGTGCTGACATGGTTTACCGTTCCCGGCGCCAATCCATACTCTTTCCACGATGAAATCCACAGATTTCATCATCGATTCTTGCTGGACCTACAGAGTCGCCGGCGCAGATCTCAGTGCGGTAGCAGATCAGGTGCGGCGAAGGCTGACAAACGGCGCGCCGTCCATCCCGCTCGCGCTTGCGCGCATGGCAGAAGGGGGATGGACGGCGCGCAGCGCATGCGAACCAACGCGGCGCCTCACGCGTAATGGCGGTGCAACACTGCAAGCTGCCTGCAAACTCCTGACGGGATCGAGGGAGGCGTCAGGCGACTCCCATCTCCATCAAGAGCCCTTAGGCCGCGACCGAACCGCCTGCCGCGCCTTCGCGCGTTACGCCTTCGTGGGCGAAGGTCACCTCTTCCACCTGCACGTCGTTGCTGTCGACGCTGAGCGAGGCGGCCGAGATCTTCGAAGGCCAGGCGTTGACGAAGTGCCACGCCGTCAGTGTGTTGTACTCGCGGTCGAGCAGCGTCACTGTCAGCGCCTTGCGGTTGGCATCGATCTTGCCGTCGATGATCTCCTGCCGCCACTTCCAGAAGTTCATGTCGCTGGTCAGGCCGCGCTTGAGCGTGACGTCGCCCCAGGTGAGGCGGCCGGCGACCTTGACCTGAACTTCCTTGCCCTTGGCATCTGAGGCCTTGTAGACCGCCACCTCGTTCTCTGACCCCAAGCCGTCGATCGAGGTGAAGTAGCCCTTGATGCCACCACATTCAACAAGAAAAGAAAACCCCTGTGCGGGATCACGCCCTGGCATGCTCAACCTCCTGTAAAGTCATGGTTCGCTCAGACTACAGTGCGCAAGCCGCACGCACACAGTACGCAAATGAAAACAACCCAGAGCTGCCAGGCGCTATTCGCCCGACCACTGGCCGATGCGGAAGATGATGAATTCGGCCGGCTTGACTGGCGAAATGCCCACTTCGATGAAGAGCTGGCCCAGGTCGCGCGTGTGCGCCGGGTTCAGCTCGGCGTCGCACTTGACGTAGAAGGCCTGGCCGGCGGTTGCCCCAAAGAGCATGCCCTGTCCGTAGAGCCCCATCAGGAAGTTGCTGACGTCGCGACGCAGGCGCGACCACAAGAACTGGTCGTTCGGTTCGAAGACCGCCCACATCGTCGAGATGCGCAGCGTCTGCTCCACCATGTTGAAGAGGCGGCGCACCGGAATGTAGCGCCACGCCGCGTCGCTCGTGAGCGTGCGCGCGCCCCAGATGCGGTAGCCCATGCCCGGGAAGAAGCGGATGCAGTTGACGCCGATGGGGTTGAGCGTGTCCTGTTCGCCCTTGGTGACGTTGTAACCGAGCTTGGTGCAGCCCATGATCACCTCATTGGCCGGCGCCTTGTGCACGCCGCGCGTGCTATCGGTGCGCGCCCACACGCCCGCCACGTGGCCGCTGGGCGGCATCATGATCATCTGGTTCGAGGCGGCGTCCATCACCTCGATCCAGGGGTAGTACATCGCCGCATAGCTCGTATCGAAGCCCGTGACGTTCATGCGCCAGTTGCGCACATCCTGGGCGTTCAGGTCGGGCGGGGTGTCGAGGATGGCAACGCGGTCGCCCAGCCCTTCGCAGTGGGCGATGATCGAGGTCTGCACGGCCTTGACCATGTTCAGGTCCAGCTTGGTCTGGCCCGGCATCTTGGTCATCAGGTCGGGAATGCAGACGATGCTGATGTCGTCGATTTCGGCCAGCCCCTCGATGCCGGTGCGCTCGAGGATGTCGCCCTGATAGTTCGAATAGGCGGCCGGCTCCATGAGTGCGGGCTGGATGACGAGCGACTGCTCCTGCGTGCGCGGGGCCAACTGCGTGAGCTTGGTGCTGGGGTCGGTGATCAGCAGATCGACAAAGCTCGAGGCCTTGTTGTTCGGATAGGCAAAACGCACCTCCTTCTTGCCATCCTCAAGCTCCACCTCGGCCAGGCGCACATCGCGGCGCTGCTCCACCGTCTTCCACTCGCCGCTGCGCGACTGCTTGTCAACGAAGAAGGTAAAGGCGCCATCGCCGGCGCCGTCGACCACGGGCGCGACCTCGGCGGGGGCGGATGCGGGTGGGGCTTCACCCTGCGAGGCGTCGCCCTCCTTGGTGGCAGGCTTCTTGGGCGCAGGCGTCGCCTTGACCGGCTCGGCGGCTTCGATGCGCACGCGGAAGCTGGCGCCATCAAAGCCTGCGGTCTTGGCGCGCACGGACAGGCGCGGCTTGCCGTCGGCGCTCAACAGGCTGTTCTGGGCGCGCGGGATGGTCTTCACGCTAAGCACGTAACACTTGGTGCCGCCATTCTGGAAGAAACCATAGACCGACTGGGGCATGAAGGCGCCCGGAACCAGGTCGCCAAAGGCCTCGCGGTACTGGCTCCAGTTGGTCACGAAGACCGGTTTGCCCAGCAGATTCTCAGTAACACGATCGCCATCAATTTCGCGCACACGCTCGGCCTTCTCGCTAAAGCCGATGAAGCAGGCCGTCGACGTGCCAACGGCCTCGATCGGCTTGGGGCCGCGATTAACCTCTTCAACATATACGCCAGGTGACAGATACTCCGGCATGAGCCATTTCCCCCTTCAACAGACCTAGGCAGTGCCTCCCGAAAGCCGTGCGTGTGCGGCTTGATGGAGAGGCAGGCGATCGATGTGCTGCGTGTGCTCACGTTTCTTTCGGTGCAGTACATGCAATACAGCGCATTTACGGCGGCGCATTCGCAACGACGAACGTGCGGGTGACCCAACCCCTGCAAGACCGGCCGTCGTCGCCGAGGGACGCGGCCACAAACAACCTGACCCTGCTATCCCCCTTGTTTCCCCTTGCCTCCCTTCTTGCCACCGGTCGAAGGTGCGGGCGGCTCTGCGGCGCCGGCACCCGGCGCGGCCGCTTTGGGCGGCCAAGGCGGCGTGCTGCGTTTGGCCTCCGGCGTCGCGCCGCTGGGCACCTGCTGGACGCGCACCGGCAAACGCAGACCGTTTGGCGCCGGAGACGGTAACTCCACCCGCTCCGGCTCGGCGCCCCAGCCAAGGCTGCGCCCGGGGATGTTGCGCTGCACCAGTGTCATCTCGATCGAGCGCACCAGCGGGTAGTCCACGGCTTCGTGCGGGAAGATCGCCAACTGCGCCACCACATCCACATAGGGGCGCATCTCGTTGTCGAGCACCGACCACAGGTCATTGCCACTGACCATGTTGTCGGGCTGGGCGACGCGGAAGAGGATGTCGGCCGGCTGGCCGGGCAGGTGTTCGGCCGCTACAGGGTCGGGCAAACCGCGAAAGCGAAAGAGCGCCGCCAGCAGCCGCGAAAGGATGCGGTGCTCATCCAGCGGGTCTTTCGCCCACGCCGTCATCACATAGGCCAGATCGAGCCGCACCGAGTCGCGCTCAAAGCGCGCGCTTGTCTCGCCGCGGCTGTAGGCGCCACCTGGCGAGGGGGCGCGCAGCTTGACGTTCTCGCGTATATCGCGCAGATAGATGTTGAGCGTCGGCCGGCTCAACCGCGCCGACCACTCGCGCCGCGGCTGGTCGAAGCTGATGTCGATCTCGTTGTCGCGAACGGGCAATTCCTGGATCAGGAACTCGCGCAGTGCGTCGTCCAGAAGATCAATCAAGGGGGATTCCCTCTAAACAGCAAGCGCGCAAGAACTGGACTATGGGGAGGGCAAACCAGCGGAACGGACTCTTCTGCGGAGGCCGGGCGTTGCGGGAGCGAAGCGAGAGGTGGGAGTGGCGTGAACCATCACCTGTCAAGGCAGCAGCGAGCCCCAATACTCAATCCATGCAGAATTCCTCGATTGTAGTGATGCGGTAGCACTTTAGCTGCGAAAGAAGGGGTCGCCCGCAGCTTCATCCAGACCCGCCGCGCGCTTGGGCTGAACCTGCGTTGCGGCGCCCTGGTGAAGAACGTGGGTCAACTCGTGGGCCAGCAGCCGCTGCCCGCTCGAACTGGCGGGGGCATACTCGCCCTGACGGAAGAAGATGTCGCGGCCGGTGGTAAAGGCGCGTGCGTTCAGCTTGCGGTTGAGCGTGTCGGCCTGCTGCCCGGTGTGGACGCGCACGCCGCCAAAATCGGCGCCAAAGCCCTGCTCCATGCCGCTGCGCACGTCTGCGGACAGGGCGCTGCCGCCCCGGCGTGCGTCGTTGATCTCGGCCTCCACGGCGGGCTGCAGCTCGCCGCCGGCCGTCGAGGCAGAGCCGGCGCGCATCGCCTGCAGCTCCTCCTCTTCCTCCTCTTGGCGCTGGACGAGAGGCAGCGCCGACGCAGCAGGCGTAGTCAGGCGCTTCGCCTGCAGCTCTTCCTCGTCCTCTTCCTGCCGCTGAATCGTGGGCGCAGGGCCAGACGCAACGGCGCGTGCGGCGTCCATCCGCTGCACCACCTGGGCGGCGACGGCGTCAGCCTCCTGCTCGAACGGGTCGTGCGCAGGGCCAAGCATCAGTTTGGTTTGAACCTGGGGGGTGGTGCGGTTGATGATCGTGGCTACGCCTGGCGTGCGTGCCGAGGCTACGTCGGGCGGTGGGCCGGCCAGCGCCGCGTTGCCAAAGAGCCGCTGCGGGTGGAGGGCTGCCACCAGGTCGGCGGCGGCAGCCTCTTGTGCGCGCGCATCCGCCGGATCGCGTGCGCGCAGCAGGGATGTGCGCTGCGTCTCCTGCCGAGTTCGGGGGTGAAGCTGGGAAAGGGACATGGCTATTGCTCCACGCAGCCAACCTGATCAAGCGCACGTGTCGAAAAACTCGAGTGGGGCAGCGCACCGGCAAACAGGAATGGGGTGGGATGAGTTGAGTATAACGAGCGTGTGGTTTGATGTCAATCGGCCAATATGGGCCGGCTTGCCTGGCATCCGCCGAGCTGCGCAGCGGTTTGCGGCCGGGTCAAGACGACGGCGCGGGGGCAAATTCGCGCTCGTCGGCCAGGCGGCCCAGCTTCTGCATCTCGCGGCGGGTGGCGTGCAGCAGGTGCGTCATACCCAGCGGCGCCTGCTCGGCGGCGGCAAAGTAGCTGGCTGCCACCAGCACATTGCGAATGCTGCCGCCGGCGAACTTGAAGCGCCGCGCCATGGTTTCAAGATCGATATCGGGCGCGGCGGGCACGCCGGCTGGGAAGAGCGCCTTCCAGATGCGCAACCGCTGCGCCATGTCGGGGAAGGGGAAGTCGATCACGCCGTGCAGGCGGCGCGTAAAGGCCTCGTCGAGGTTTGCGCGCAGGTTGGTGGCCAGGATGGTGACGCCGTCATAGGCCTCCATGCGCTGCAGCAGATAGCTGGTTTCGATGTTGGCGTAGCGGTCGTGGGCGTCCTTCACCTCCGAGCGCTTGCCGAAGATGGCGTCGGCCTCGTCGAAGAAGAGGATGGCGTTGCTGTTCTCGGCCTCGGCAAAGAGCTTCTCGAGGTTCTTTTCGGTCTCGCCGATGTACTTGCTCACCATGCTGCTCAGGTCGATCTTGTAGACATCCAACCCCAGCGCGCGCGCCATCACCTCGGCCGCCATGGTCTTGCCCGTGCCCGGTGCGCCGGCAAAGAGCGCCGTCACGCCGTAGCTTGGCGCCAGCTTGCGCGCCAGCCCCCACTCGTCCAGCACCTGGGCGCGGCCCTGCACCATCTGCACCAGCTCGTGCAGGCGGGTGATCTGGTCGTCGGGGAGCACCAGGTCTGCCCATTCGTAGCGCAGGCTGAGCTTGCGGGCGAGCGCCGAAAGGCGTGGGCTGGAATGGCTGCGGGCCGCCGCGAAGAGGTCGTCGCTGCTGAGCGGGCGCACCGCCTGCGCTGCGGCGTCGAGCGCCGAGGCGACCAGGTCGTTCATCTGGCCGGTGGTAAGCACAAAACGGCCGGCGACGCCCGTCACATCCAACGGCTCGCCACCGGAAAGTTCAGCGCTGCTAAGCTCAGCGCCGGTGGATTCGGGGGGCAGTGCATCGATGAGGTGGGCAAGGTAGGCGCGACGCTGGGCGAACTCGGGCGCGGGGAAGGAGATCCAGCGCAGGCGGCGTTCGCGCGTGGCGGCGTGGGGCAGCCAGGCTTCGTCGCTGCCCACCACCACCGGCCCCGGGTGGTCGCAGAGCAGTTCGAAAAGTGGCGCCGGCGGCGCGCCCTCCTCCAGCAGCGCCTGCCAGCCCACGATGGCGGCGACGGCGCCCGTCAGCCGCGCGTCGCGCAGGAAGAGGCGCAGCAGCGAGTCGACCTCGACGCCGGCGCGCCGGGCAGCGGCGGCGTCGAGCAGCAGCAGCGGCGCGCCGAGCAGCGCGGCGAAGCTCTCCACAGCGGCGCGCTGGGCGGCGCCATCCTTGCCCACCATGGCCAGCAGTGCGTCTTCGTCGCTGGCGGCGAGCAGCGCGTCCATCTGGCTTGGCAAGAAGCGCTGCTGCGCCGCCTGCGGGTCGGGCGTCCAGCTCACCCAGTCGGCCAGCGCCGGACCGGGGCGATAGTCGCCCAGCAGCCAGGTTACCAGCGAAGGGTCGGGCGCGAGTGCGGTGTTGAGCAGCACAGGGTGCAGGATGCCCGGCTCGGCCACCGGCTCCACCAGGCGGTCGCGGAAGAGGGTCATGCCATCGCCAAAGCGGCTGAGCGCGGCCAGGCGGCCGGGGCCGGTCGGCGTCAGCAGCTCGAGGATCAGGCTCACCGTGGCGCGGCGGCGCGTCAGGTCGTCGTGCAGAAAGCCGTAGAGCCGCTCGTAGCGCAGGTCGAGCGCGGGCGCCAGGCAGATGAGGATGGCGTCGAGCTCGAAGCGCGTCAGGTCGCAGGCTGCGGCAAGCTGAACCAGACGCGAGGAGTCGCCCTCGTGATCGGCCTGCTGCACCAGGGCGGCAATCTGCTTCTCCAGCAGCGCGAGCGCACCGACATACTCGTCGTTCTCATCTTCCGCTTCCAGCGCGCTGCCCTTGGTTTCACCTGCCTGGGCAGAGTGCGTCTCGGCCGTGCGCGTCTCGGCTGTGCGCGTCTCGCCAAAGGGCTGCTGCAGCGTGCGGTAGGCCTCATCAAAGCCCATGTGCAGGGCGCGCCCCAGCGCCAGGGGCTGCGCCGCGGGCCGCATGTCGGGCGCCTCGTCGCCTGCCGCCTCTGCATCAGCGGCGCGGCGGTCTGCGCCCTGCAGCAGTTGCTCCATCGCGCCGAGCCGCCGGTGGATCAGGATGTCGAGCCGGGCGAGTTCTACATAGAGATGGCGAACGGTTGCGTCGCTGAAGTCCATTGTGCGCTCGTGGGGAAAGCAGAAGCTGAACCAGAAGTCGAACCAGAAATTAAGCCAGAAGTGTGGACGGATGTCAGGCGCGAGTGGGGACACCCGCCCGCTGCAATCGGTTGCCCCCGGCCCTATGATAGCAGGTGCCGGCGGCCAACAAAACCCGTCGTGCGCATCGCGCCATGCACGAACTCGCCCTGACCGAAGCGCTGCTGGCGGCTGCCCTCGCCGCCGCGCAGAAGCAGCCCCCCGAAGCGACCGACCCGCCCGGCCTCCCCTGGCGCATCGGCGCCGTCCATCTGCGCGTGGGCGCACTGACCGGCGTCGTGCCCGATTGCATGCGCTTCTACTTCGCGCAGCTTGCCGCGGGCACGCCGGCCGCCGACGCCGAGCTTCTGATCGAGGTCGAGCCGGCGCTGGCCACCTGCTCGGTCTGCGGCGCGCGCGAGCGCGCCACGCTGCCGCTGGCCCCCATCTGCGCCCACTGCGGCGGCGCCCTCACCATCAGCGGCGGCCAAGCGCTGCTGCTCGAGCGGCTGCTGCTGGTGAGTGGCGCGCCGGAAGCTGAGCCCCGCGTCGAAGGAGCGGAAACATGATCGACAGCCCCTCCGCCGAAGTCACCCTCAACGTGAGCTTGACGGCGGCCAACGACGCCGACGCCGACGCAATTCGCCGCCGCCTGCAAGCCGCCGGCGTCACGGCCGTCAACCTCATGGCCTCGCCCGGCGCCGGCAAGACGACGCTGATCCTGGCCACCGGTCGCGCGCTTGCCGCGCAGGCCGCGCCCGGCCGCCCCCCGCTGCGCCTGGGCGTGATCGAAGGCGACCTGGCGACGCGCATCGACGCCGACCGCATCGCCGCCGCCGGCTTCCCCGTCGTGCAGATCAACACCGACGGCGGCTGCCACCTCGACGCCGCCATGGTCGCCGCGGCCCTGAACACCCTGCCGCTGGCCGAGATCGACCTGCTGCTGATCGAAAATGTGGGCAATCTGGTCTGCCCGGCCCACTTTGACGTGGGGGCGCACGCCGCCGTGGTGCTGGGCAGCTTGCCCGAAGGCGACGACAAGCCGCGCAAGTATCCCGCCATCTACGCCACCGCCGACGCCGTGCTGGTGACCAAGTTCGACCTTGCGCCCGTGCTCGACTTCGACCTGACCGCCTTCGAACAGGGAGTGCGGCTGGTGAATGGCGACGCGCCCGTGCTCCCGCTCTCGGCGCGCAGCGGCGCGGGGATGGAGGCGTGGGTGGAGTGGCTGCAGGCGCTGGCTGCCCGGGTGCAGGATGGAGACCGCGCGCCGTGACCAGCGTGCTCGACCCTCCCGCGCCCGTCCGCAGCTTCGACGGCGGCGCGCGCGTGCGCGTCGGCGTCGAACTGCAGGGCGCCGTGCAGGGCGTAGGCTACCGGCCGCACGTCTACCGCCTGGCGCAGCAGGAGGGCATGGCGGGCTTTGTGCGCAACCACGCCGGCGGCCTGCGCATCGAGGCCGAAGGGGCGCCCGCCGCCGTCGAGCGCTTTGTGCAGCGGCTGCGCGACGAGCAGCCGCCGCTGGCCCTGGTGACTGCCATGCAGGTGGAGCCACGCCCGCCCTGCGGCGACCGCGCCTTTGTGATCGAAGCCAGCGCGGGCGGCGCCCCCTCGGCGCTGCTGCTGCCCGACGTGGCGCTCTGTCCCGCCTGCCGCGCCGACGTCGACGCCCCGCACGGGAGGCGGCGCGGCTATCCCTTTACCAACTGCACCCACTGCGGGCCGCGCTTTAGCATCGTGCGCGCCCTGCCCTACGACCGCGCCGCCACCACCATGGCCGGCTTCCGCCTCTGCCTCGCCTGCGCACGCGAGTATAGCGACCCCGGCGACCGCCGCTTCCATGCCCAGCCCACCGCCTGCGCCGCCTGCGGCCCCACGCTGGCGCTGCTGGAGTGGCGCGACGGCTGGATGCAGACGGCCAAGGCAGACGCCGCACTCGAGGCCGCAGCCGTGGCGCTGCAGGCGGGGAAGATTCTGGCGCTCAAGGGGCTGGGCGGCTTCCAGCTGCTGGTGGATGCCGGCGACGTCGCAGCGGTGGCGCGCCTGCGCGCGCGCAAGGGGCGGCCCGAAAAGCCGCTGGCGGTGATGGCCGGCTCGCTCGAGGAGGCCCAGACGCTCGTCCAGTTGAGCGCCGACGAGGCCGCGCTGCTCTGCTCGCCCGCGGCGCCGATTCTGCTCGCGCCCCGCCGAGCAGGCGCGCCGCTTGCCGAGGGCGTGGCGCCGGGCAACGCGCGTTTGGGGCTGCTGCTGCCCACCACGCCGCTGCACCACCTGCTGCTGCGCGCTGTGGGCCGCCCGCTTGTGGCCACCAGCGGCAACCGCAGCGACGAGCCGCTCTGCACCGAGAACGACGAGGCCCTTGCCCGCCTGGGCAACCCTGCCGCGCCCGTGGCCGACCTCTTCCTGCTGCACGATCGCCCCATCGCCCGCCATGTGGACGACAGCGTGGTGCAGTGGGTGGCAGGCGCACCCCAAATTCTCCGGCGGGCGCGCGGCTATGCGCCGCTGCCGGTGGCCCTGGCCGGCGTTGGCACCGATGCGCCCTGCATGCTGGCGGTGGGCGGCCACCAGAAGAACACCACTGCCCTCGCCCTCGGCGCAAACGTCTTCCTCTCGCAGCACATCGGCGACCTTGAGAGCCCGGAGGCGCGCGCCACCTTTGCCTGCGTCGTCGCCGATTTCCTGCAGCTCTACGACGCCCACCCGCTGCTGCTCGCGCACGACGCCCACCCGGATTACGCCTCAACGGCCTGGGCGCGCGACGGCGCAGCGCTTGTTGCTGCGGGTCTGCCGGCCGATCTGCCGACGCTGGCTGTGCAGCACCACCACGCCCACCTGGCCGCCTGCCTGGCCGATAGTGACGAGCCCGGCCCCGCCATCGGCGTGATCTGGGACGGCAGCGGGCTGGGCACGGATGGGACGATCTGGGGCGGCGAGTTTCTCGTCGGCGATGCAGCCGGCTGCACGCGCGGCGCGCACCTGCGCCCCTTTGCCCTGCCCGGCGGCGAGGCGGCCGTGCGCGAACCGTGGCGGCCGGCGCTGGCGCTGCTCTACGCGGCAGGCGGCGCGGAGCTGGTAGAACGCGCCGGGCGGGAATTGGCCGGCGAGGGCACGCGCCGCGTCCTCACCCAACTGCTGGCTGCGCCCGGCGTCGCGCCACTCACCACCAGCGCCGGCCGCCTCTTTGACGGCTGCGCCGCGTTGCTGGGTCTGCGCCGCCACGCGGGGTACGAGGGGCAGGCCGCCCTGCTGCTCGAGCAGGCCGCCGACGTCACCGAGACCGGCGCATATCCACTTTTGCTATGCGAACAAGGGCCGGGCGCGCCGCTGCAGCTCGACTGGGCGCCCATGCTCCACGCCCTGCTCGCCGATCGCGCCGCCGGCGTTGCACCCGCTCGCATCGCCGCACGCGTGCATCGCGGCTTGGCAGGCGCGATCGCAACCACCGCCGCCGCCCTCGCCGAACACACCGGCGTCACGCTCGTTCCCCTCTCCGGCGGCTGCTTCCAGAACCGGCTGCTGGCCGAGTGGGCGCAGGTGGCGCTCGAGCGGAGCGGGCTGCGCGTGCTCCACCACCGCCGCACGCCCTGCAACGACGGCGGCCTTGCCCTCGGCCAAATCATGGTCGCCCGCGCCCACCTGGCGCGAGAGGCGTGAAGCACAGTTGAACCGCGACGCAAGTCACACGCCCTTTGTCCGTTCCTTGCGCCCTTCCTTGCGTTCCTTGCGTCTCCTTGCGCCCTTGCGTTGATCAGTTGCTGTTGAGCAGTTGCAGTTGAGCAGTTGCATTGAGGAGGTTCACCATGTGTCTGGGGATTCCGGGGCAGGTGCTGTCGCTCGCCACGCGCGACGACGGGCTGCCCATGGGGCGGGTCTCGTTCGGCGGCGTGGTCAAGGAGGTCTGTCTGGCCTACACGCCCGAGGTGGCGGTGGGCGACTTTGTGATCGTCCACGTGGGCTTTGCCATCAGCCGCGTCGACGAGAACGAGGCGCACGCCGTCTTCGACTTTCTGGCGCAGATGCGCGAGCTCGACGAGCTGAGTGTGCCCCAAGTCGACGCGCCCGAAGCCCCGCAGGCCACCCATGCGCTACCTTGACGAATACCGCGGCGAGGCCGAGGCGCAGCAGCTGGCGCAGGCCATCGCTCGCCTGGTGACGCGCGACTGGGTGCTGATGGAGATCTGCGGCGGGCAGACGCACACGCTCGTCAAGTACGGCATTGATCACATGCTGCCGCCCCAGGTGACGCTGGTGCACGGCCCCGGCTGCCCCGTCTGCGTCACCCCGCTCGAGCTGATCGACGCCGCGCTCGCCCTTGCCCGCCGCCCCAAGATCATCCTCACCTCGTTCGGCGACATGCTGCGCGTGCCCGGTTCGGCCGGTGATCTGCTCAGCGCCAAGGCGCAGGGGGCAGACGTGCGCATGGTCTACTCCCCGCTCGACGCCGTGCGCCTGGCGCAGCAGCAGCCCGACCGCCACGTGGTCTTCTTTGCCGTGGGCTTCGAGACGACGGCGCCGGCAAACGCCATGGCCGTGCGCCACGCCGCCACGCTGGGGCTGGAGAACTTCTCGATCCTCAGCGCGCATGTGCTGGTGCCGCCCGCAATCGAGGCGATTCTGAGCGCGCCCGAGAGCCGCGTGCAGGGGTTCCTGGCTGCCGGCCACGTCTGCGCCATCATGGGCACCTGGCAGTATGGCCCGCTGGCCGAACGCTTTCGCACGCCGATTGTGGTCACCGGTTTCGAGCCGCTGGACCTGCTGCACGGCATCCACACCACGCTGACGATGCTCGAGGCCGGGCGCTGGGGTGTGGAGAACGCCTACGCCCGCGCCGTAACCGCCGCGGGCAACCTGCCGGCGCAGGCGATGCTGGACGAAGTCTTTGAGCCGTGCGACCGCGCCTGGCGCGGCATCGGCCCCATCGCCCAGAGCGGTCTGCGCCTGCGTCCGCACTATGCGCAGTACGACGCCCTGCAGCGCTTTGGGCTGCCCGCGAGCGGCGCGCAGGAATCGCCGCTCTGCATGGCCGGGCGCATCATGCAGGGGCTGGCCAAGCCGCACAACTGCCCGGCATTCGGTACGCTCTGCACGCCAGAAAAGCCGCTTGGCGCGCCCATGGTCTCCTCCGAGGGGGCGTGCGCGGCCTACTACCATTACGGCCGCACCGCCCAGACGCAGGTTGTGGCCCAGACGCAGGGCGTCGCACGGGCATAGTCGCGGCGCCAGAAAGCCAGGTTCGTCCTATGTCTTCGCCCACGTTCGAAGGTGCGTCCTGCCCGATCCCCATTCGCGACTACCCACAGGTGCTGCTGGCCCACGGCGGCGGCGGGCGCCTCTCGCAGATGCTCATCGAGCGCATGTTCGTGGCCCCCTTCGCCAACCCAGCGCTGGAGGAGCGCCACGACGGCGCCACGCTGCGCATCAATTCACCCGGCGCGCGCCTCGCCTTCTCCACCGATTCCTACGTCGTCAGCCCGCTCGAGTTCCCCGGCGGCGACATTGGCAAGCTCGCCGTACACGGCACCGTGAACGACCTGGCGATGTGCGGCGCGCAGCCGCTCGCGCTCTCGGTCGCGCTGATTCTGGAAGAGGGGCTGCCCATGGAGGCACTCTGGCGCATCGCCTCTTCTTTGCAGGAAGCGGCTGCCGCCGTGGGTGTGCCGATTGTGACGGGCGACACAAAGGTGATTGAGCGGGGCAAGGGTGACGGCTGCTACATCTGCACCAGCGGCGTGGGGCTGGTGGCCGAGGGCGTCAGCATCAGCCCGCGGCGGGCGCAACCGGGCGACGTGGTGCTGGTGAGCGGGCCGCTGGCCGCCCACGGCATGGCGATCCTTTCGGTGCGCCAGGGGCTGGAGTTCGAGACGACCATCGTCAGCGACACGGCGCCGCTGCACGGGCTGGTGGCGGCGCTGCTGGCCGCCGTGGGCGACGAGCTGCACGTGTTGCGCGACCCCACGCGCGGCGGCGTGGCCAGCGCCCTCAACGAGATCGCGGCCGCTGCCGGCGTCGCCTTCCAGCTCGACGAGCGCGCCATTCCGGTGGCCGACGAGGTGCGCGCCGCTTGCGAGATCCTGGGCTTCGACCCGCTCTACGTGGCCAACGAAGGCAAGCTGCTGGCGGTGGTGGCGCCCGCCGCCGCCGAGGCCGCGCTGGCGGCGCTGCGCAGCCACCCGCTGGGCGCCGGCGCCGCCATCATCGGTGAAGTGCGCGCCGAACCTGCGGGGCGTGTGCTCCTGCGCAGTCGCGTGGGCGGCACGCGTGTGGTCGACATGCTCAGCGGCGAGCAGCTCCCCCGCATCTGCTGAGCGCAGCGCCCTCCCACTTCACCACCAGTTCGACACCAGGCAACGCGCCCGGCTGCGGCCGGGCGCGTTGCCGCGCTCCAAACCCTGCCAGGTGATGCTGCGAGCGCAGCTGCGGGGTGCCAGAGAGGCCGGCTGTTGCCTGTTCATTGCGCATCCGTAGGCAATGCTTCTAGTCAGCGCTTGCCGGACGTGGTAAGGTGTAGCCCCGCGACCGCCCAAAGGCGCCTTGTATGCGCACCCCACGCCCGCACCTCGCCCGCCGCCGGCCGCAGCACCCATTTCCAGAACGCCCGTGGAGGAATCATATGCACCGAAAGAGCACCTATTTCCCTCTGATTGCGCTCACCCTGCTGCTCGCGTTGGTCAGCCTGCTGCTGCTGGGGCGAGGACCGGTCGCGCGCGCGCAGGATGCCGCCGCCACCCCTGCTGCAACCGACGTTGTGACCGACACCGCCACCACGACCGAGAGCGCCGAAGCCACCGACACGGTCGAGGCGAGCACCGAAGAGGTGGTCGAAGCACTCGCCGCAATGCCCAAGGCCTATGTGACGCTTGACCTGGACGCCGGCCTCACGCTCGACCCGTGGATCGTCAGCGTCAACGGCGGCGGTGGCGACATTGACGCTTCGACCATCAGCGAAGGCTGCGCGGGCTATGTGCGCGAGGCGCCCGTGCTCGTCCTCAACTGGGCGGGCGATGCCGAGCTGCTGCGCATCTTCTTCTACAGCGACCACGATTCGTCGCTGGTGGTGCAGCTGCCCGACGAGAGCTTCGTCTGCGCCGACGACGCCGAGACCTACCTGGCCGATGCGCAAGTGCAGGTCGATGCCCCCGAGGCCGGCGTTTACAACATCTGGGTCGGCAACGAGGAGCACGAGAGCCGTATCCCCGGCGTGCTTGTGCTGAGCGAGAAGGAATCGGTGGACGTGGGCAACTTTGTCCTCGGCGCCTTGATCTCGCGCCCCGCCGCGCCTTTGAAGGACGACGGCGCCGCGGGTGACGACGATTCGGCCACCAAGGCGACCGGCGACGAGAAAGTCGGCGACAACGCCATCAACGAGTTCGTCGAGAACCTGCCCGAGGCTGCCGAGCTGCGCAAGACCCTTGCCTACGTGATCAACAACGCTATCAACACCACGGCGCTCGAAGAGGGCGGGACGTTGACGGCGACCGCCGAACTGACAGGCATGATCCCCGGCTTCCTGTGGCCGGTGAACGAAGGTTCGCCCAAGCCCCTCTGCTCGGGGCTGAGCAGCGACAAGGCCGCGCTGGTGCTCAGCGTGCCCGAGGGGCTGCCCCTGCTGCGCGTCTTCGCCGAAAGCGAGCTCGACTCGACGCTCTTCCTGCTCACCCCCGACGGTGACTTCTTCTGCACCGACGAGACGCCAGACGGCATGAACCGCAACCCGCTCATCGACTTCGAGAACCCACCGGCGGGTAACTACGCCGTCTTCGTCGGCCGCATGACGCCGGCCCAGACGGGCGAAGCCGCACTCACCGTCACCACCGACGCGACGCTGCAGCCGGTTCAGCTGGACCCGGTCGCGCCCGCGCCCCAGAACTAATGCCACCCGCCACGCCTAGATCGACGGAGAGAGTGAACATGAGCAAGCTTGTACGCATCCTGGCGGTCGTGCTGGTTCTGGGCGCCTTTGCACTGGCGCCTGCCACCGCACAGGCGCAGTTCGGCAACACCTGGTTCCTGACGTTCTGGAACAACACCGGCTGGTCGGGGAACCCCGCGGGCAGCTTCAGCACCACGGCGCCGCTCGCCTTCAACTGGGGCATGGGTTCGCCCATGGCCGGCGTCGCCTCGGACAACTTCACCATGCGCGCTTCGACCGACGTCTGGATGGCGCCGGGCCAGTACACCTTCACTGTGCAGGCCGACGACGAAGTGGCGCTGATCATCAACGGCACCGCCGTGCTCGATACGCGCGGCCAGGGGCTCAGCGGCAAGACGATCAGCGTGCAGGTGCCGATCTGGAGCAACAACTGGCAGCGCATCGACGTGGAGTACCGCGAGTTCACCCAGCTCGCCTACATCTTCCTGAGCTGGACGATGACCGGCACCACGCCGCCGGTGACGCCGCCTGGCCCCGGCACGCTGACGCCAATCACCGGCGCGCAGAGTGTGCAGACCCGCTTTGGCGACTACACGCCCTGCATCGCCGCCGGCAACCACCAGAAGACCTGCTTTGTGAGCGACGGCCAGTGGGACTCGCCGAACTTCGGTTCGATCGAGATGGAGCCGCCGATCACGCAGTGGGGCAACTGCACGAGCCGTTCGGTTGAGAACCGCCAGCTCTACGTGGAGCGCCCGCCGCAGTCGGCCGCCTGCTCGGCCACCGAGGCCGGCTGGTTCGCCCGCTAAGCGTCTGCACTTGAGATAAGCAAAAGGCCCGCCCAACCGCGTCGGCGCGGTTGGGCGGGCCTTTTGTATGCGCCGAAGACGGGCCGGCGCGGCTGCTTGGCGCCGGGCGCCGAACGTGGCACCATGCGCCCATGCAGAACAATCCGGTGCAGCCCAAAGTAGGCGTCGTCGTGGTGATGGGGGTCTCGGGTAGCGGCAAGAGCACCGTGGGCCGCCTGCTCGCCGCGCGCCTGGGCTACCGCTTTGTCGACGCCGACGACCTGCATCCACCCGCCAACGTCGCCAGGATGACGGTCGGCCAACCGCTCACCGACGCCGATCGCGCGCCCTGGCTCGCGGCCCTGCGCGCGCTCATCTCCCGAGCGCTGGAGCAAGACGCGCCGCTGGTGCTGGCCTGCTCGGCGCTGCGCCAAAGCTACCGCGCCCAGCTCGCCGTCGACGCCGCACGCGTGCGCTTTGTACACCTGGCCGGCGACGCCGCGCTGATCGCCCAGCGCCAGACCGAGCGACGCGACCACTTTATGCCCGCCGCGCTGCTCGCCTCGCAGTTTGCCACGCTGGAACCCCCCACCGACGCCATCACCGTCGACGTCGCGCCCGACCCGGCCGCAATCGTCGAGCAAATCCTCGCCGCCCTGGCCGGCCACGCCCCAAAATCCTAGCGGCGTCAGTCGATGAGGATCACCGTCAGGTCGTTCACGTTGGTGCGCGTGGGGCCGGTGCGCAGCAGCGCGCCCGTCGCCTCGAGCAGGCCGTAGGCGTCGTGCGCCTGCAGCGCAAGTGCCGGCTCCCGCCCCACGGCGCGCGCACGTGCAGCCGTCGCGCCGTCGACCACAGCGCCGGCGGCGTCGGTGGGGCCGTCGCTGCCGTCCGTCGCCAGCGCCAGCAGCGTGATGCCCGTGCTTCCCTCCAGCGCCAGCGCGGCCGCCAGCGCCAGCTCCTGGTTGCGGCCGCCCATGCCGGGTCTCTCGTTCAGCGTCACCGTCGTCTCGCCGCCAAAGATCAGGCAGGCCGGGCGGGGCAGCGGGCGGCCGTGCGCCTGCACTTCGCGTGCCAGCGCCACCAGCACGCGCGCCACTTCACGCGCCTCGCCCTCCAGAAAGGTCGTGAGCACCTGCGCGTGGTAGCCCAGCGCCTGCGCCGCACTGCACGCGGCCGCGGCGGCGATGGCATTGTCGGCCACCACCTGCACGGCGGCGCGGGCAAAGGCGGGATCACCTGCACGCGGCAGGCTGGGCAGCGCGCCGGCCAGCCCGGCGCGCAGCTGATCCAGCACAGACGCGGGCAGGCGCTCAGTCAGATTGAAGTTCTCGACGACCTGCCAGGCCTCCTCCCAGCCGCCCGTACTGGGCACGGTGGGCCCCGATGCGATCGAGGTGAGCGGGCTGCCCACCACATCCGAAAGCACCAGCGTGATCAGCTGCGCCGGCGCCACCGCCGCCGCCAGCCGCCCCCCCTTGACGCGTGAGATGGCCGTGCGCACGCGGTTCACCTGTTCGATGGTGGCGCCGCAGGCCAGCAGCAGATTGGTGGTGCGCTGCAAGTCGGCCAGTGTGATTGCCGGCGGCAGCAGCTCGAGCAGCGCCGAACCGCCCCCCGAGAGCAGGCAGAAGACCAGGTCGTCTGCACCTGCCTGGCCGGCAAGCGCGAAGAGCTCGGCGCCGGCGTCCAGCCCGGCCTGGGTGGGAACCGGGTGGCCCGCCTCGCGCAGCCGCACAAACTCGGTGGGCGCGCCGTGCCCCTGCTTGACGATCACCAGCCCGTCGTCGATGCGGCTGCCGAGCCGCTCTTCCAGTGCCTGGGCCATGGGTGCGCCCGCCTTGCCTGCGCCCAGCACCAGCAGCCGCCCTACATCGCGCAGGTCGATCGTCTGCCCTGCCACGTGCAGCAGATGCGCGTCGCGCTGCACAGCGGCCAGCACGGCGGCGCGCGGCTCCACCGCCGCCAGCGCCGCGTCGCGGAGCTGCGCCAGTGCGGCGTGCGCGCGCGGGTGCGCCTGTGAAATCTCTTCGTTCGTCATCTGCGCCCCTTTATCTCTGCCAAATTGGCCGCTTAAGCGCGCTTACGCAATCGATTGCGGAGACTGGGCAAAGTTGCGATCTTGTGGCATACTTGCAGCAAAGGGGTCCCCCTTCGGCGCCCGCCGAAGCCCTGCCCGGCGCCGGGAATGTCCCGCGCCCGCAGCCCTGCGCGGTAGGGCGCTTGCACAAGAACCCTGCTTCCCATTGCCGCACAGGCGCCCCGCCTGCGCACGCATTTCAACTGTCCACAGCAGCAGGTCGTGCAGCATGCGCACCACCCCCCGTCAACGCTCCACCCCATCCCGACGGCGCTAGGCGCCGCCATTCCACATCCGATTTCCATAGGAGGAAGAAATGGCACTGGTCGAAAAACCCATCACGCTGGGCGTGATTGTGGGCAATCGCGGCTTCTTTCCCAAGCACCTCTGCGTGAGCGGGCGCGCGACCATGCTCAAGGTGCTCGAGCAAGAGGGCATCCGCGCCGTCATCGTGGGCGAGCAGGATACACCCTACGGCAGCATCGAGAGCGTGAATGAAGCCCGCTTCTGCGCCGACCTCTTCCGCGCCCACCGCGACGAGATCGACGGCGTGCTCGTCACCCTTCCCAACTTCGGCGACGAGCGCGCGATCGCCAACACCCTGCGCTGGGCCGAACTCGGCGTCCCCGTCCTCATCCAGGCCTTCCCCGACGACGTCGCGCACATGTCGATCGCCGACCGCCGCGACTCCTTCTGCGGCAAGATGTCGGCCTGCAACAACCTGCGCCAGTACGGCATCAAGTACACCCTCACCCGCCTGCACACGGTGGATCCCGAGAGCGAGAGCTTCCGCGAGGACCTGCGCGCCTTCGCCGCCACCTGTCGCGTCACACGCGGGCTCAAGCACGCCCGCATCGGCGCCATCGGTGCGCGCCCGGCCGCCTTCAACACCGTGCGCTACAGCGAAAAGCTGCTCGAACGCTCGGGCATCTCGGTTGAAACGCTCGACCTGTCGGAGGTGCTCGGCCGCGCCCAGCGCCTCGACCTTGCCGCGGCGGCGGTGCGCGGCAAGCGCGAACAGATCGAAGCCTATATCCCCACCAAGGGCATCCCGTCGGAATCGATCGACCGCATCGCCAAGTTCGGCGTGGTGGTGGAGGAGTGGATGCAGGAGAACAACCTCAGCGCCAGCGCCATTCAATGCTGGACAGCGATCGAGGAGTTCTACGGCGTGGTGCCCTGCACGATCATGAGCATGATGAGCAACCAGCTGATGCCCTCGGCCTGCGAAACCGACATCGCCGGCACCGTGGGCATGATGGCGCTCGCCTACGCCTCGGGCCAGCCCAGCGCCATTGTGGACTGGAACAACAATTACGGCAACGACCCCGACCTGGCCGTCGTCTTCCACTGCTCGAACCTGCCCAAGAGCATCTTCTCGGACCGCGACACCATGATCCGCGCCGAAGATATCCCCGTGATGGACTACCAGGCGATTCTGGCCGGCACCGTGGGCAAGGAGAACGCCTTCGGCACCGTTGTTGGCCGCGTCAAGGCCGACCCCTTCACCTACATGCGCGTCTCCACCGACGACCTCGACGGCAAGGTGGTGGCCTATGTTGGCGAAGGCAACCTGACCAACGATCCGCTGCTCACCTTCGGCGGCTACGGCGTGGTGCATGTGCCGCAGATGCAGAAGCTGCTCGCCTACATCTGCGAACAGGGCTACGAACACCATGTTGCGATGAACCTCTCCAGCGTCGCCGGGCCGGTCTACGAAGCGGTGAACAAGTACCTGGGCTGGCAAACCTACTACCACGAGCCGGCCGCCACCCGCTAGCCACCCCACTTTGCCACCAGGCAGGCCGGGCGGCGCAACGCCGCTGTCCGGCCCTCGCCCCACCCGAACGGGAAGAGTGTTATGAGCGAGTTCAGTCAGAAGATGGCGCAGGTCGAGTCCCTGCTCGAGAGCAAGGGGCTGGATGCGCTTGTGTTGAAGCGTACTAGCAGTGTGGCCTGGGCCACCTGCGGCGCGCCGACCTACGTCAACACCGCCTCGGCCGAGGGTGTGGCAACGCTGGTGATCAAGCGCGGCGAGCGCCACCTGATCACTACCCGCATCGAAGGCCCACGCCTCGAGCACGAAGAGAAACTGGTGGAGCAGGGCTGGACGTTCCACGTCGGCGACTGGTTCGGCGGCCCCGACCTGGTGAGCCCGCTCGCCGGCGCGCGCTATGGCGCCGATGTGGCCATGGCCGGCGCCGTGGAGCTGGCGGGCGACGTGAGCACGCTGCGCAGCCAGTTGCAGCCGGTGGAGCAGGAGCGCTTCCGCGACCTGGGCCGCCGCTGCGCAGAAGCAATGGACACCGCGATCCGCGGCATCAAGCCGGGCATGAGCGAGCGCGACCTGGCCGCCAGCCTGGCCTTCGAAGCCGAAACGCGCGGCGCGCAGCCCATCGTCAACCTGATTGCCACCGACGAGCGCATCTTCAAGTACCGCCACCCGCTGCCCACCGACAAGGTGCTGGACAAATACGCCATGCTCGTGCTCTGCGGGCGGCGGCAGGGGCTGGTCTGCTCGGTCACGCGCCTGGTGCATTTTGGCCCGCTGCCGGCCGAAGTGCGCGCCAAGGCCAACGCCGTGGCCCAGATCGACGCCACCTTCATCAACGCCACCCGCCCCGGCGCCACCGCCGGCGAGGTCTTTGCCAAGGCGCAGGCCGCCTACGCCGCCGCCGGCTATGCCGACGAGTGGCAGCTGCACCACCAGGGCGGCCCCGCGGCGTACGAGCCGCGCGAGGTGGTCGTTAGCCCCGGCTCCACGATCGCCGTGCGCGCCGGGCAGGTCTACGCCTGGAACCCGTCGATCACCGGCGCCAAGAGCGAAGACACGATGCTGGTGGGCGAGACCGGCAACGAAGTGCTGACGACGATTGCAGGCTGGCCCATGCTGCAGGCCGAGGCCGAAGGTGTGCAGATTGCCCGCCCCGACATTCTGGTGATCGAGTAGCTCTCCGCATCCTGATTGCCCGGCCGGCAGCAGGTTCGCGCCGGCCGGGCTACCACCCTTCCCGGCTGCCTTCGCGCCGCCAAAGGAACTGCCCATGAGCCCCAAGTATGCGATTGGCGTCGACTTCGGCTCCGAATCGGGTCGCGCCCTGCTGGTGGACGTTGCCGACGGCCGCGAGCTCGCCACCGCCGTCCACCCCTACGCCAACAGCGTCATCGACGAGCGCCTGCCCGACAGCGGCGTGCAGTTGGAACCCGATTGGGCGCTGCAAGACCCCAACGACTACATCGAGGTCTTCAAGCAAGCCATCCCCGCCGTACTGCGCCAGAGCGGTGTGGACCCGGCCGACGTCATCGGCATGTCCACCGACTTCACCGCCTGCACCATGCTGCCCACCAAGGCCGACGGCACGCCGCTCTGCTTCCTGCCCGAGTTCCGCAACCGGCCCCACGCCTGGGTCAAGCTCTGGAAACACCACGCCGCCCAGCCCGAAGCCAACCGCCTGAACGAGACTGCGCGCGCCCTCGGCTACGACTTCCTCGACCGCTACGGCGGCAAGATCTCCTCCGAATGGTTTGTGCCCAAGGCGATGCAGATTGTGGACGAGGACCCGGAGATCTACGCCGCCGCCGACCGCCTGATCGAGGCCGCCGACTGGGTGATCTGGCGGCTGACGGGCAACGAGACGCGCAACCTGAGCACGGCCGGCTACAAGGGCATCTGGTCCAAGCGCGAGGGTTTCCCGCCTGCCGAGTTCTACAAGGCGCTCGACCCGCGGCTCGAGCACATGGTCGACGAGAAGCTCTCCCGCAACATCCGCAACCTGGGTGAAAAGGCCGGCGGGCTGACCGAAGAAGCGGCGGCCTGGACGGGCCTGCGCCCGGGCACCGCGGTTGCGATCGGCAACGTTGACGCCCACGTCGCCGTGCCTGCTTCGGGCGTCACCGAAGCCGGGCGCATGGTGATCATCATGGGCACCTCGAACTGCCACATGCTGATGGGCCCCGACGAGCAGATGGTGCCCGGCATGTGCGGCTATGTGGAGGATGGCATCATCCCCGGCCTCTACGGCTACGAAGCCGGCCAATCCTGCGTAGGCGACCACTTTGCCTGGTTCACCGAGAACTGCGTGCCCGCTGCCTACGAGCGCGAGGCGGCGGAGCGCAACATCAGCATCCACGAGCTGCTGGAGGAGAAGGCGGCCAGGCTCAAGCCCGGCGCCAGCGGCCTGCTTGCGCTGGACTGGTGGAACGGCAATCGCAGCGTGCTCGTCGACGTCGACCTCACCGGCATGCTGGTGGGCGCCACGCTCGCCACCAAGCCCGAGGAGATCTACCGCGCCCTGATCGAGGCCACCGCCTACGGCACGCGCATCATTATCGAAACCTTCGAGCAGCACGGCGTGCCCGTCCACGAGATTGTGGCCACCGGCGGTCTGCCCGACCGCAACCGGCTGCTCATGCAGATCTACTCCGATGTGAGCGGGCGGCCGATTCGCGTCTCGGCGGCCAAGCAGGGCGGCGCGCTCGGCTCTGCCATGCACGGCGCCGTGGCGGCGGGCGCAGCAGCCGGCGGTTACGATTCGATCGTCGATGCCACCAAGGCCATGGCCCGCCTGCGCGACGAGCAGTACACGCCCAACCCCGAAGCGCAGGCCGTCTATAACCGGCTCTTCGCCGAGTATGTGACCCTGCACGACTACTTTGGCCGCGGCGACAACGATGTGATGAAGCGGCTCAAGGCGCTCAAGGCCGAAGTGCTCGGCGCCGGCGCCTGAGCGGCCCCCTGTTCAGGAGGAATCCCATGCTGGAACACCTGCGCGAGCAGCTGGTGACGCTGCACCTCGAGCTGCCGAAGAACAACCTGGTGGCGTGGACGAGCGGCAACGTCAGCGCGCGCGACCCCGAATCGGGCTTCGTCGTCATCAAGCCCTCGGGCATCCGCTACGAGGACCTGCGCGCCGAGCATATGGTGGTGGTGGACCTGGAAGGTGACATCGTCGAGGGCAGCCTCAAGCCCTCGTCGGACACGGCGAGCCATCTCTACGTCTACCGGCAGCGGGGCGACGTCAACGGCATTGTGCACACGCACTCGCGCTACGCCACCGCGTTTGCCGCGCTGGGGCGCCCGATTCCCTGCGTGCTCACCGCCATGGCCGACGAGTTCGGCGGGCCGATCCCCTGCGGCGGCTTCGCCCTCATCGGCGGCGAAGAGATCGGCAAGGTGGTGGTGGAATCGATTGGCACGGCGCCGGCAGTGCTGCTCAAGAACCACGGCGTCTTCGCGATCGGGAAGGACGCCGAGGCAGCCGTAAAGGCCGCAGTGATGACAGAAGATGTGGCCGCCACCGTCTGGCTTGCCATGCAGCTTGGCCAGCCCGAAGAGATTCCGGCCGACCTGGTGGCGCGCCTCAACGACCGCTACCAGAACGTCTACGGCCAGCGGTAACGGCAACTGCAACTGCTTGACGCAAGGGCGCAAGGGAACAGATCAACTGAAGGGCGCAAGGAACTGCAACTGCAAGGAACGGCAACTGCAGGGGACTGCAACTGTTGGTGACAACGAGTGCCCGGCCGGAATTCTGGCCGGGCACTCGTTTCGTTGGATGTCACAATTGCAGTTGCAGTTCCCTGCAGTTGCAGTTCCTTGCAGTTGCAGTTCCTTGCGCCCTTCAGTTGATCTGTTCCCTTGCGCCCTTGCGTCAAGCAGTTGCAGTATTCCGAAGTGATTCGATCTTTTCGACCATGGCGGGCACCTGCGCCGCCGGCAGCATGCCAAAGGCGTAGGCGCAGCGGAACGTCTCGCCGGCGTTGAGCATCACCGCCTGCCCCTGCGCCATCGTCTCGTTGAAGCCCAGCGGGTCGGCCGTGCCCAGCTCGGCGATGGCCACCGCGTCCTGGTCCGGCGTGCGGCTGATCCAGCGCGTCACGCGCGGCAGTTCGGCCGGGCGGTGGCGCACATAGTCGGCGCTGCCGTCGGGGTGCAGTTGCAGCGTGTGGGCGTAGCCTTCGGCGTCGGCCACATAGTCGATGAAGAAGACCACCTCGGGGTCGTAGGCTGGGCCGGCCGCCAGCGTCTCGTGCTGCAGCGGGTCGGCGGCTAGCGTGTCGAGCAGCTCGCGATAGCCGGGCTTGGGCTTCACATGCGCCGGGATGCCGGCGCGCATGCGCACGGCCTTGGCGTTACGTGGCGCCGAATAGACCAGCTTGCCGCCATCCACCGGGCGGAAGTTGATGTGCGCCAGATAGAAGAGCGGCATCGGCGACTGCTTGCGGCTCTCCACCTCCAGCTCCACATGCGCCAGTGTCTCGCCGGCATAGAGCTTGACCAGCGGCCGCGCGGCGTAGGCGTGGCCAAAGGCTGCGGCGTGCCTATACTCGCCGCCCAGCCCCACGTAATCACCCTGCGCATCGCTGCCCACCACCAGCCACGCTTCCTGGAAGGGCGCGTTGGGGAACTCGCCGTGCACCGGGTGGGTGTCGGTTGGCCCCGGCCCGCCGATCGCCAGCAGGCCGCAGTGCTGCGCCATGCCGCCAAAGGTGGTGAGGAAGTCGACGTGCGCCTGCGGCTCCTGCACTAGCGAGTGCCACGACAGGTCGCGCCCGCCAAAGTGAGCGGACCAGATGTGCTGCCCCTGAAAGGGCAGGATGACGACGTCGCCGACGTCGGAGCGCAGGCGCACCGCAGCGACGCCGGTGGAGAAGCTGAACGCCGTCACCGCCAGCGCGCCGTATTCGACGAGGGTTACTTCGTGCTGGGGGAAGTGGCGCCTGTGCAGTGGAATGCGGGCCGGGCCGGCCATGGCAAACCGAGACCTTTCTGTTGGGAAGGTTTGAGCTGCGGGGAACAAGAGCGAGACCAACGAGCCAGGAGGCTCGCGCAATAACAAGCCAGAGCCCCGCGCGCGCGGGGAAAGCGACCGTCCTTGATGCGGCCCAGATTGAGCCGTGCAGAGCCCCGCGCGCGCGAGGGGAAAGCGGCGGCGCGCAGCGGGGAGCCGCAGGCAGGCTGCCCGCTCATTCTACATCGTCCTCTGCCTGACGACACCTTCAGCGCATTCCCCCAATTCGGCCCTCCACCCGCTGGGTGCTAGAATGCGCACAGGCGCGGCGCGTTCCAACCAGGATCGCACAAACGCCACAATCCCCCCACGCGCGACGTTCCTTCTGCGCTGGTGCTCGCAGCCGCCGGCTGCCACCGGCGCCCGACTCAATTCCCCGGAGTGTGACTTTATGTTTGGTGACCTTTCGCAGACCTGGTGGCTGATCCTGCTCTCGGTGGCTTCGGGCGTAGCCGGGCAGACCGCGCTGAAGGTGGGCGTTGAGCAGCCGGGCGCGGCGGCGATGGATAGGGGGCTGGGTGGGCTGATCACCACCATCCTGACCTCGCCTTGGGTGCTGCTGGGGCTGGGGCTCTATGGCGTGGGCGCGCTCTCGTGGATTATGGTGCTGCGCAAGATGGACCTGAGCCACGCCTATCCCTTCCTGGCGCTCAACTTTATCCTGATCGCACTGGTGGGGCGCTTTGCCTTGGGCGAAGAGGTGCCGCTGCTGCGCTGGGCAGGCATCAGCGTGATTGCCGTGGGCATTCTGCTGGTCGCGCGCAGCGGCGGGCAGTAGCACAGAGCGAGCCCCCAGCGTCAGTAGACGTCGCGCACCGCAGGGGCACAGAAACCGGCGCAAGAACGTTCCATACACAGCCCGCGCCCGGATTGGGGCGCGTTTCTGAGTCTGGAACCGCACATGTCCACGTACAGCCTGCGCCCCGTTGCCCCGCAGCCCCGGCGCCGCTTTTCACTCTCCAGATGGTTCTCCGCGATGAGCGCAGCCCTCTTCACTCCCGATAAAGCGGACGAGCCCGTGCGCCTGGTAGTGGTCTGCACGGCGAACATCTGCCGCTCGCCCATGGCCATGGGGCTGCTGCTGGCGCGCCTGGCGCAAGAGGGGCTGAGCGCGCACGTGGAGGTGCGCTCGCGCGGCGTGCAGGCGCTGCGCGGCTACCCCGCCGCGCCCACCTCGGCGCAGATCATGGCCGAACGGGGCATCGACCTCAGCGGCCATGTTGCTTCCATGCTCACGACCGAGGATGTGGAGACTGCGGACCTGTTGCTGGTGATGGAGGAGCGCCACCGCGAGCTGATTCTGCGCTACTGGCCCGCCGCCGAAGGGCGCGTGATCTTGTGGCGCGAGCTGGCCGGCGAAGCGCTGGACGTGCCGGACCCCTACGTCTATGGCAGGCCCGAATACGAGCAGGCGCTGGAGATTATGGAGCACGCGCTGGGCGTCGGTTGGCCCTCGCTGCGCCGGCTGCTCGGCCCAGAGCACGCGCCCGCCCCCACTGCCGACCTTGCACCACGCGCCGCCGCCGACCCTGCGCTCGCCCCCACTGCCGACCCTGCGCCCGACGACGCGCCGCCCCATCTGCCGGGCGCCGAAACCGACCCCCCTGCGCCGCCCGCTGTGGGATAGCAGCGCCCGCCGCTCTCCTTTGGAAGCGCGTCCGGCGCATGCTATACTGCCGCCTTGCGGGCCTCTAGCTCAATGGCAGAGCAGCGGCCTTTTAAGCCGCGGGTTCTGGGTTCGAGTCCCAGGGGGCTCACAGGCGCAGCGCCGCAGGCCCGCAGCGGCGACTTTTGCAGCAAGAAGAAGACGGCCCCCGCTCACACTGGAGCGGGGGCCGTACTGTCTGTTACCGCTGCGCCGCGCTGGAGACTCGACGCCGGTCTTGCCGGTGCAGCTGCCGCCGGTTCAGCCGCCAAAGATCTTCTTGAAGCCGCGCTTGATGTCGTCGCCGATGCCGGGCACGTCATCCAGCAGGTAATCCAGGTTGCCCAGTGCCTTCATGGCGTCGCCTTGCTCGCCAATCAGCCCCAGCAGGCCGGCGGTGTCCAACCCCTTGCCCTTGGCCAAACCGCTCACCTGGCTCAGAACCGCCGGCGCCATGGTGCCAAACGCCGAGGTCACCGTCTCGGCCGGGATGCCGGTCAGGCGGCCAATGTTGCCCATCACGTTCTCGACCGAGTTCTCGCCCGTCAGCGTATCGAGCAGCTTGGCGCTGCGGCTCGGGTCGGCATTTTTGATGAAGTCGCTCAAGCTCGAGCTGCCCACCTCGGTGTTGGCCTCGTCCAGCAGCCCGCCCAATTCCTGCACGCCCTCGGGCGAGCGCCCCTTGCGCAGCAGAGCCGTCATCACCAACCCAATCACAATCGGCACCGCCTGCTTCACAATCGACGGGGGCAAGCCCAGCTTGGCGCCCAGATCCTCAAGAATCGGGCCGCCGAATGAGTTGACAAGACCGCTAATCATGTCCGACATAGCGAAAGCTCCTTTTGCGCATGTTGTGGGTAAATGAACGACAGGGGGGATCTGGCAACCATTATTGCACTATGCGTTTGCTCGGTCAATTGACGCACAGCGCACGCGAACAGACGCAAACATGTTCAAGCGTCCAACGACGCGCGCTGCGCGGATCCGCACAAGGGAGCGCCGCCCAGCGCGCCTGCCCTGCCCACAACGCATCCCGCCTGCGCACATTTGACCAGCGCCAGCGCGCGGCGTAGTCTGTCTCTGTTCGCAGCTGACCCAAGCCGCAGAGGCGGCCCCCATTTCGCCTACCATGAACCCACCGCTCGACATTCTGGACTTTCTGCTCATCGCACTCGCCGCCGCCGCCGCCGGCTTTGTCAACGCCATCGCCGGCGGCGGCACGCTGATCAGCTTTCCCGCCCTCACCTTCGTCGGCGTGCCCACCATCAGCGCCAATGTCACCAACACCGTGGCGCTCACGCCCGGCTACCTGGGCGCCACCGCTGCGCAGCTCAAGGACCTGCGCGGGCAGCGGCGGCGGCTCTTGCTGCTGATTCCAGCGGCGATCGCCGGCGGCCTGGCGGGCGGCCTGCTGCTGCTGCGCACCGACGAGAAGCTCTTCAAGGAGCTGGTGCCCTGGCTGATCCTGCTCGCCGCCGCGCTGCTGGCCGTGCAGGACCCCGTGCGCCGCTGGGTAAACCGGCGCGTGGCCGCAGGTGGCAGCCACATCTCTGAAGGCTGGGCTGCGCTGCCCGTCTTTGCGGCGGCAATCTACGGCGGCTACTTTGGGGCCGGCCTCAGCGTCATCATCCTCGCCGTGCTCGGCCTGATTCTGGATGACACGCTGACGCGCCTCAACGGCCTCAAGCAGATTCTCGCCTTTGCCATCAACACGGCGGCGGCGCTGCTTTTCGTCTTCTCCGGGCGCGTGCTCTGGCCGGCGGCGGCGGTGATGGCGGTGGGCGCGGTGTTGGGCGGCCTGCTGGGCGGACGGCTCGCCGGCGCCATCAAGCCGCAACTCCTGCGCACCGTGGTGATCGTGACGGCCGTCACCGTGGCCCTGATCTACTTCTTCCGCTAGATCCGACCACGCAACGACGCAAAACGAGCGCCCCGCCGGGTGATGGCGGGGCGCTCGCTATTCTCCACGATGTACAACGCAGCGGCTACAGCGCCATCCAGCCGCCGTCGGCCGGAATCACGGTGCCGTTGACAAAGTGGCTCTCATCCAGAATCAGGAAGAGCGCCAGCACCGCAATGTCCGACGCCTCGAGCATGAGCGGGATCAGGGCCGAGAACTGGCCGGTGCGCGCGGCGCCAATCGGGTTGAGCAGCGCCTGATTCATGCTCTCGCCGATGTTGGTCTTCGTACCGCCGGGAGCAATGGCGTTGCAGCGAATCCCCTGCGGCCCATACAGCCAGGCCGTGCTCTTGGTGAGCCCCACCAGCGCATGTTTGGATGCGGTGTAGGCCGCGCCTGCTGCGCCGCCGCTCAGCCCGGCCGTAGAGGCAATATTGACGATGCGGCCGCCGCCGTTGCGCAGCATGTGCGGGATTGCAGCGCGCATGGTGAACATCGGGCCATCGAGGTTGATGCCCATCACCCGCCGCCACATCTCGTTGCTCACGTCGGCCACGCCGTCGAAGTGGTCCATCACACCGGCGTTGTTGACGAGCGCATCGAGCTTGCCGAACTTTTCGAGCGCCGAATCGACCAGACACTCGGCCGATTCCTGCTTCGAGATGTCGCCCAGGCAAGAGATGATCCTGCCGCCGTCGGCGCTGATGCGGGCGACTGCGTCTTCCAGCCGCTGCTGGTGAAAATCGCCCGCCACCACCGATGCGCCTTCGGCGGCGAAGCGTGTTGCCATCGCCAGGCCCATCCCCGACGCTGCGCCGGTGACAATCACAACCTTCCCTTGCAGAAGCATGGCTTTTCTCCTTTGAAATGGGGAGTTGGGGAGTTCGGAGCCGGCCGGCCCCGTTGCCATGCAGTATGCGCCCAGCCGCGCCGCGAATCAAGAGACACAACCTCAGAAGGTACACCTTTACTTTCGCGTAAAATCCTTCGGATAGTCACTTGCCGTCCACTGGATGCAACAGCTTCTCTCTGGAGTCGACGCCAACAAGCAGGCGGCGCCCGCTATTTCGCCGCTTTTCCAAGGCCCTTCCGGCAGCGCTCTATCAACGAGAACCGGCGTATTGAGCGTCGTTGCTGGTGAGCTCCAGAGAGAAATGCGACATGTTGCTGGAAGGCGCCGTTTCACTATCCGAAGGATTTTACGCGAAAGTAAAGTACACGGAAACGACGGAAAAGACGGAAACAACGGGAAGGCAACAGCAGACTGAGTGGGTACACTGCCCTATTGTGGCTGCTGTTGCTTTGCCGTTGTTTCCGTCTTTTCCGTCGTTTCCGTGTACCTTCTTCTCTCTCAGGGCGGCGTAATTTCGCCGGTGGGGTCCCATAGGTCCTCCCACGGCTGCCCTTGCTTCCACAGGAAGACCTGCCCCTTGATCAGGCGGCAGTTGCGGTCGATGGCGGCAAGGGCTGCCATGTCGGCGGCGCTAAGCGGCGCGCCCGCCACGCCCTGCAGGTTGGCAGCATAGTTGCGTCGCTTGGTGGACATGGGCACTACGCCCGTGCCGCGCTGCACGCCCCACTTGAGGCAGACGACGGCCGGGTGCAGACCCAACCGCTGCGCAATCTCCACCACCACCGGGTCTTCGATGTCGACGCTGTCTTCGGGCGTGCGGTCGCGCTCGGGGCGGGCCGGCGAGCCAATCGGCGAAAAGCCCACCACCGCAATGCCCTCGCTCTGCAGGTAATCCACCCAGCGCTGCTGCTGGCAGTGCGGGTGCAGCTCGCACTGCTCCACCGCCGGGCGGATGCGGGCGTCGCGCAACAGCAGCTTCATCTTCGCTTCCGTCATGTTCGAGGTGCCGATGTGGCGCACCCAGCCCATCTCCACCAGCCGTTCCATCTCGCGCCAGGTGGCCATGAACTCTTCGTGAATGTAGGGGCGGGCGTGGTGGTCGCGCGCCGAAACGTCGACGCCGGGCGCGTGGTGGTTTGGGAAGGGCCAGTGCACCAGGTAGAGGTCGAGCACGTCGAGCTGCAGGTCGTCGAGCGACTTGCGGCAGGCGGGCAGCACACTCTCGGCGGCGTGGCTGTCATTCCAGAGCTTCGAGGTAATCCAGAGCTCGTCGCGCGGCACGCCGCCGGCGATCACCTGCTGCAGCGCAGCGCCAATCTCGCGCTCGTTTGCATAGACGGCGGCGCAGTCGAAGTGGCGATAGCCAACCTCAGCCGCGCCGAGCACGGCAGCCGCGACCTCGGCGGCGTCGGCGTGGTCCGAGCCGAAGGTGCCCAGACCGATGGCGGGCATGCGGTCGCCGCCGGCCAGCGTGAGCTGCGGCACGCGCCGCGGGTCCACAGCATCAGGGGCGGGAGAGGAGGATTGCGCCGACACGGCGGTTCCTTTCGGGTGGGGAGTGGCGGGAGGGTGCGGTCACGGCCCGGGAGGCCGCGCGTTACAGAATCAGCGGAATCTCGGCGAAGCCTGCCGGTACATAGAGGCTGCCCTGCGTAACGCCCTGCGGCGCCAGCGCAGACAGGCGCGCCCCCAGCTCGGCGCCGGAGATCTTGCCCGCAAGCGCGGCGGCAAAGGCCTCGCTCACCGTGCGCAGCTGTTCGGGCGTCTCGTGCGCGAACTCCAGGCGCAGGTCGCGCAGCCCGGCGTCTAGCCAATTGCGCAGGTGGGCGCTCGCCTCCTGCGCTTCGGCGCCAAAGACCGTGTTGCGGCAGCCCACGTCGGCCAGCACGGGGTGCGTGCGCCCCTGCTCGTCGCGCAGCGCCACGCGGTGCTGCTCGCAGGGGTGGCCGCAATCCTTGTAGCTGGTGCCCGTGGAGAGGAAGCGGCAGAAGACGCAGTGCTCGGTGTGGAAGACTGGCAGGTGCTGGTAGGCCACCAGCTCGATGGCGGCAGGCCCGAGCGCTGTAGCCAACGTCGCCACCTGCTGCGCGTTGAGGTCGTGCGTAGGGGTGAGCCGGCGCAGTCCCAGCTGCAGGAAAGTGCGCGCCGCGATGACGTTGGCGGCGTTGAGGCTGAAGTCGCCGTCGAGCGGCGGCAGCGGTGCATCGACCTCGCGCAGCGCCTGCAGCAGCCCAGCCGAACGCACAAGCACCGGCGCGCCCAGCCGCAGCAGAAAGGCGACGATGCGCTGCTCGTTGGGCTTGAGCACGCGCGGGCTGGCCACGCGCACCTCGATGCCCGCCGCCTGCACACGTTCGACCGAAGGCCGCAGCCCGTAGAGTTCGAGGTAGTCGAGCGTAATCGACGCCGGCGCGGGCGCAAGCTCAAGCGCCGCCTCCAACTGCTCGGGCGTGCGCAGCAGCAGGTGCAAGCGCGGCGTGGATGGCTCCGCCGGATGTGCGGCCTCTGGCGCAGCGACCAGCGCCGCCAGCGTGGCCGGCGCCGACGCGATCGCCCGCTCCGGCGCGCGGCTCTGCAGCGCAACCAGCGCCTCGACCGCCTCGCGCCGCAGCGCGTTGAGCAGCGAAACGGGCACAAAGGGCGCGCCCGCGACGTCGAGCGTCAGCACATCAAGCGCATAGGCGGTGCCACCCAGGCGTCCAAACTGCTCGCTCGCCGTTGCCTCGTCCAGGCCATGAGCGCGCGCCGCCACCAGCGGCTCGGGCGAGCGCACGGTGACCGAAAGATTGGGGCGCACGACAAGCGTAAAGCGGGCCAGCAGCGGCGCGCCCACGTGCGCCGTCACCTCCACCGCCAGCGGCTGGCGCTGCAGCGGCGTGGCGGCATCCAGGTAGGGGCGGGCTGCGCGCGCCGTGTTGGGGTCGTCGCTGCGCCACACACGGTCGCCGGGACGAATACGGCCAAGGCGCAGGGCGCCGTTGCCAAAGCGCAGCTCCAGCCGTCCGCCCTTGCGCACAAAGAGCTCGTAGACGCGCCCGCCCTCTTCCGGCTCCTGCGGGCTGCGCCAGTCGGCGGCGTCGAAGACCAGCCCGTCGCCCGGCTTGAGCGGCGCGGCGCCGTCGGCGGCGGCGTGCTTCTCGGGCAGGATGACCAGCCCCTCGCTCTCCACGCGCTCGACGCGCCCAACCAGCAGGCCGCGGTGGCGCGGCGCCCGCCCCACCACCACGCGCTGATGGTTGGCGCCGGTGAGGAACCAGGGCCCCAGCCCGCGCGAGTAGACCTGCTCCAGCCCCAGCTCGGCGGCGGGGGTGATCGAGAGCGGCAGGCCGGCCCACGCCTCGTCCACCGCCTGGCGATAGGCCGCCGTGGTCAGCGCCACGTAGTCGGCGTCCTTGTAGCGCCCCTCGATCTTGAGCGCCGAGACGCCAAGCCGCACGATCTCGGGCATCTGGCGCAGGGCGTAGAGGTCGCCCGGCGAGAGCAGGTAGCGCTTGTCGGCCAGCGGCTTGAGCACGTCGTCGACCACAAGCTCGTAGGGCAGACGGCAAGCCTGTGCGCACTGGCCGCGGTTGGCGCTGCGCCCGCCCCACGCCTCGCTCGAGAAGCACTGCCCCGAGTAGGAGACGCAGAGCGCGCCGTGGACGAAGATCTCCAGCTCGCAGCTGGTGTTGGCCCGAATCTGCGCAATCTCGGCCAGAGAGAGCTCGCGCGCCAACACCACGCGCGCGACGCCCTGGCTGCGCGCCAGCTCCACCCCCTCGGCGCTGGTGATGCTCATCTGCGTCGAGCCGTGCAGCGGCAGGTCAGGCGCGAGGGCATGGGCCAGGCGGGCGATGCCCAGGTCCTGCACGATCAGCGCGTCGACGCCGGTGGCGGCCACGGCGGCCAGCGTCTGCGCGGCGTCGGCCAGCTCGTGGTCGAAGACCAGTGTGTTGAAGGTGAGGTAGCCTTTGACGCCGCGCCGGTGCAGCGTGCGCATCACGTCACCCAGCTCGGCCAGCGTGAAGCCCACCTTGGCGCGTGCGCTAAAGTGCTTGAGCCCAAAGTAGACGGCGTCGGCGCCGGCTTCGATTGCCGCGTGCAACTGCGGCCAATAGCCGGCGGGGCTCATGATCTCGGGTTTGGTTGCTCCAGGGCGAGTCTCCATCAAGCGGTCAGTCTACCACAGGTCAAGAGCCGCCGCTGCGCCGCCATGCATCGCGCGCCGCGCGCTCTTCGGCGATGCGCGCCTCGACGTCCAACTCTTCGCCGCCGGTGACGTAGCGCGCGAAGTGGCGTCCCCAGTGCGGCCGCCTCCCGTCGATATCGCTGAAGCCGTAGTCGTCCGAGAGGTCCCACGAGGAGTAGACGCCGCCGGCGCGCGCGGCGATGGCCGGGTCGGCGGCGAGCGCGGCCACGGCGCGCCCCACAAAGAAAGGCGTCTCGGAGGCGATGAAGTTGGCATCCTGGCGCGCGCCCTCGAACCAGTTCTCCTCGCTAACGTGGAAGTAGGTGTCGAGCATCTCTTCAGAGCGCAGGAAGCCGGGCGTCACCGCCAGCGCCGTCACGCTTCTGGGACCAAGCTCCTGCGCCAGCCCAAAGGCAAGGCGGTTGACGCTCTGCTTCACCACGTCGTAGACCATATCGCCTCGATACTCCACACCCAGGCCGTCGGTAATCTCGAAGAGGATGGCGCCGCCTGTCTTCACCAGCAGCGGCGCGGCGGCGTGGGCCGTGATCACGTGCGTAAAGAGCGCAGTCTCGAAGAGCGGCGGCATGTCGGGCAGGGCCAGTTCCCAAAAGGGCGCGCCCCAGCTGCTGTGGTCGAAGTACCTGTCGCCGCCCCAGACATCGTTGACCAGAATGTCCAGCCGCCCCTGCTCGCGCTCAATGCGGGCGATCAGCGCCTGCACCTGCGCGGCGTCGCGGTGGTCTGTCTGCACGGGGATGCCGCGGCCGCCGCGCGCCGTCACCTGCTCGGCGGTCTCGTCGATCGTCTCGGGGCGGCGCGGGCCCGAAGCCGGCGCGCCCGCCACACTGCGCCCGCTGCAGTAGACGGTCGCGCCCTGCTCGCCCAGCATGGCAGCGATGCCGCGGCCTGCGCCGCGCGTGGCGCCCGCCACCAACGCCACCTTGCTTCGCAGTGCTTCACCCATGCGATCCTCGCTTCAGAAAGAGACGGGCAGGGGGGCGCACGGCCCCCCTGCCCGTCCATAGTCCAGTTCCGTTGCAGCTACAGGCTACTCGGGGCGCTCGCCTGCAATCACCTCGTCGCCGGCCAGCACCCAGACGGCGTTGGTGGCGCGTGCATAGACGAAGGTGACCTCAGTCTCGGCGTCGAGCACGAGCGGGATGTTGTCGCCGCCGGCCACACCGCCTGCGCCGTAGTTCTCGTCCCACGAGCCACCCACCGCCGCCTTGAACTCATACGAACCGGCGGGCAGCGTGGCCGTCAGCGTCCATGTGCCGTCGCCGGCGTCGATGGCGGCCACGGCCGGGTCATCCGGCGCCCAGTCGGCCCCGCCCAGCGCGGCGCCAATCGTGCCCGGGAAGCTGACGGACGCGGGCGCCGGGCGCTCGTCGCCGTCGGCCAGAGCGGCGGCCGCAGCCTCTTCGGCGGCTGCCTGCGCCGCAGCCTGAATCTCCTCGAGGCTGGGCTGCGCCGCGCGCAGCTCTTCCACCGTAGCGTCAAAGGCTGCCATGCGGTCGGCAAAGTCGTCGGGCAGCTCGCTCGCCGCGAAGACGGCCACGCTGCGCCCCGGCGCCGTCAGCCCATCGTCGCCGACAGCGGCGTCGGCAAAGCGCTCCTGGCCGGCCAGCAGCGGGTGCACGGCCAGCTCCACGCCCTCCAGCGCGGCGTCGGCAAAGGTCACCGGGTCGGCGTTGGCGTTGAAGAGCACAACCAGCAGCTCGTTGTCGGCGTCCAGGTCGGCATCGTCCTCGCCGCCGTCGTAGAGGCTCATGACGATCAGCCCCGGCACGCCGTCCGGCCCGCTGTTGTGGAAGCGCAGCGATTCGCTCACCTGCTCCGCCGTCTGCAGGCGGAAGAGGGGCGACGCCGCGCGCAGCGACAGCAGCGTCTGGAAGTGCGCAGTCGTCTCGGCCAGCAGCTCGGGCGTAGGCTGCAGCGCCGGGTCGGCCAGCAGCGGCTGCATGATCGGCCAGTTGTCCTCGTTCTTCTCGGCAATCGGCAGGCCGTTGCCGAAGTTCGTGCTCTCGCCCGTCCAGTCGAGCACGTTGAACCAGTCGCCCGAGTTGTAGGAGTCGCGGTCGTACGATTTGGAGCGCAGCAGGTCGGTTGCGGCCTGGTGGAAGGGGACGCCCTGGCTGAGCATGACAATGGCGTGGCCAAGCTGGGCCATGCGCGCCTGGTCGGCCACGGTGGCGCCGCTGGGCGAGGCCAGCTGCACCACGTCGAAGAGCGTCTGGTTGTCGTGCTTGTCGGCGTAGACGATGTTCTCCTGCGGGTCGGCGGTGTAGCCGGCGGGGGCGCCGTTGTAGTCCACTTCGGCGCCGCGCAGGGCATAGCCGCGCGAATCCACCAGCACGTAATCGGCCAGGTTGCCGGCCAGCCCTACCTTGATCCAGTCGGTGATCAGGCCGAGGCGCTCAAGGGCAACGTCCTCTCCGCCCCAGTCATACTCGTTTGCCTCCAGCCCCAGGCCGGTGATGAAGCCCTGGCGGCGCAGCGCCTCGCCCGAATCGAAGGGACCCACGCCGCGCACACCGTCGCGCAGGCGGTCGTTGAAGGTGCCGATACCGGTGCCGGCCAGGTTGATCTGCGTGGCGTTGACGCCGCGTGCGTTGGCGGCCACCTCGCCAAAGTCCCAGCCTTCGCCGTAGACGTAGATCGAGGCGCCGTCGACGCCGTCGGCCTCAACCGTCAAGCCATCGAGCATCTCGCGCACGGCTAGCATATCGTCGACCATGTGGTGGCCCATCAGGTCGAAGCGGAAGCCGTCGATCTTGTACTCGGTGGCCCAGAAGCGCACGGCGTCGACCATCAACCGCCCCATCATGGTGTGCTCGGTCGCCGTGTTCGCGCAGCAGGTGCTCGTCTCGACGATGCCGTCGGCGTTCAGGCGGTGGTAGTAACCGGGCACTACCTTGTCCAGCACCGAATGTTCGGCCTGGCCGGCGGCGTTGGTGTGGTTGAAGACGACGTCGTTGACGACGCGCAGGCCGGCCAGGTTGAGCGCCTGCACCATCTGGCGGTACTCGAGGATGCGCGCCGAACCTTCGGGATTGGTGCTGTACGAACCTTCGGGCGCGAAGAAGTGGTAGGGGTCGTAGCCCCAGTTGAAGGCGTCGAGGTCACGCGTCTCGTTGACCAGCGCCTGCTGCTCTTCGCTGTCGGGCGGCAGCGCGGCCAGTTCATCGGCATCGGGCGACTGCCAGTTCGACTTGTCCTCGTCGATCGTGGCAATGTCGAAGGTAGGCAGCAGGTGCAGGTGGGTAAGGCCGGCGTCGGCCAGCGCCTTCAGGTGGCTCATGCCCGCCGATTCGGCGTTGGTGAAGGCGAGGTAGGTGCCCTGCTGCTCGGCGGGCACGCCGGCGTCGGCGGCGCTGAAGTCGCGCATGTGCAGCTCGTAGACGGTGATGTCTTCGGGCGCGCCCAGCTCCGGCTTCTCCAGTTCGGCCCAGCCTTCGGGCGCCAGCGCCGGGTCGGCCATGTTCACAATCTGGCTGCGCGTGCTGTTCTGGCTCAGGCTGAAGGAGTAGGGGTCGGTAACGACGTTGGCCTCGATCAGCCCCGTAGCGGGTGCAAAGACGCGCACTTCGTACTGGTAGTACATGCCGGCCCATTCGGGGGCGCCGGCGGCGCTCCAGACGCCATTCTCGGCCTTCAGGTTGAGCGTCTCGACCGGCTCTTCGCTCGTGGCGTCGGCGTAGAGCAGCAGCCGCACGCGCTTGGCCGTGGGCGCCCACAGGTGCAGCGAGGGCGCGTCGTCCTCCCACGTCACGCCCAGCGGGCCGTCGTAGGCGTAGAGCGCATCGATTACGCCGGGCAGCTGCACGCCGGTGGCGTCGAGCAGGTTGCCCTCGGCGTCCAGTGCCTCGATCGCGAGCTGGCCCTTGAGCAGGCCGGGCACGCTGCCCACCGCTTCCTCAGGCAGGCGCAACGCCCAGTAGTCCGCCAGGTGCGGGAAGGCAGCGGCAACCTCCTCGGGCAGCCCCGCTTCGTCGAGCGTGAGCGGCGTGCGGTTGATGCCTGCGCCCAGAATGCCGTCGGCGGTCAGTTCCATGCCGGCGCCGAAGGCATCGACCAGCGCGATGGTGGCGCCTTCGGGCAGCTCGCCCGCTTCGGGGCCGGGCCAGGCGATCAGGTCGGGCGCCAGCCAGTGTGCGCGCTGGCGCGCCAGGTCGCCGTTGGGCCGTGCCGAGGGGTCGGGCTGCTCGGTGTAAACGAGCAGGTCGCCCGAGATTACCCACGCTTCGAGGAATTGGGTGACGTCGAGCATCATGTCGTTGCCCGGGTCCTTCTCGTCGCCGGCGTGAACGATGAAGCCCAGCGCGTCGCCTCCAGTCAGCACCGGCACCTCCCAAAAGACGCCGAAGTCATCTGTGCCGGTCGGCTCCAGCGGCGCGCCCCAGTCGGTGGGGCTGACGGCGGCGTTCCAGGTGTGCAGCCCCCAGCCGTCATAAACGCTGTCGGGGCGGTGGTAGTGGATGGTGGCGACGGCCTCCTGCGCCTGTGCCGCCGGCGCGGGCAGGCCGCCCACCAGCAGCGCGACAATCAGCAGCGCCGTGCCAAGCAGCGAGAGTGCGCGGCGTGGGGCCGCGGTGCGCTTCTGCGCGCAGTGCATATCCATTTCTCATCTCCGAATTGTGGGGATTGTGGGGAACAGAGTGCGAGTGTGCCTCTATTCTACCCACGCAGCGCCCCCTGCCAAAGTCCGGCTGGGACACGGGAACAGCAAAGAAAGGACACGGAAACGACGGAACCAACGGGAAATGGGCCTGCAAACCGAGCGGGCTGCTTGCCCCATCGTGCCGGCTCACCGACTACACCCGTCGTTTCTGTTGTTTCCGTGTACTTTTGAGGCTGTGTGCGCCCTGCCGCGCTTGCGTCGAGCAGTTGGTTCAGGCCGTTGCAGTCTTCATCTGGGGCGGCAGCGGCTGCAGCGCCTCGCTGCCTTTCTCGACCTGGCTCGCCGCTGGAGCGGGCTGGCCGGCGCGGCTTTCCGCTGCCGGTGACGGCTGCGCCGCAGGAGTGGCCGGCCCCGCATAGCCCGCCGGCGTGCGGAAGGCGATCGGCTCCACCGCCACCGGCGCGCCATAGACCGCAGCCGACTGGTAGAGCGCCTCGATCACGCGCATGTTCAGCGCCGCCTCGCGCGCGTCAAAAAGCGGCGCCGTCTTGGTGTAGACGCAGTCGCTGAAGTGCTCGACCATCAGCCGGTACTCGTCGACGCCGGCAACGGTGCGCGTGTCCAGCTCGTTGTAGCCCTTGCGCAGAATCACCTGCGCCGCCGCCGTGCCCGGGATAAACGCGCGCGGCAGCTCGACCGTCGCCTCCGTCCCCGCCGCCAGGAAGGTCTCGCGGCGCGAGAGCCCCAGCGAACAATCAAACTGGGCGGTGATGCCGCTGGCAAAGCGCAGCGTGGCGCACATCGATTCATCGACGCCGCCGGGGTGCCACTTGGCCAGCGCGCTCACCTCCACCGGCTCCTCGTCGGCAATCGTGCGGAAGATGTTGACGCAGTAGCAGCCCACGTCCATCAGCGAGCCGCCGCCCAGCTCGGGCTGCAGGCGGATGTTGTCGGCGCGCTGCAGGCGGAAGCTGAAGGCGGCGTGCATGTGCGAGAGCTGGCCGATGCCGCCGTTGTCGATCAGGGTGAGCAGCGTGCTGATCTGGGGGTGGAAGCGATACATGAAGGCTTCCATCAGGCGCACGCCGTTGGCGTCGGCCGCCGCCGCCATCTCAAGGCATTCGGCGGCGCTCAGGCCCATCGGCTTCTCCACCAGCACATGTTTGCCGGCATTCAGCGCCCGCAGCACCCAGGCGTGGTGCATGCTGTTGGGCAGCGGTACATAGACGATCTCGATCTCGCGATCGCGCAGCAGCTCTTCGTAGGTGCCGTAGCTGTGGGGAATGCCGTAGCGCGTGGCATAGCCAAAGGCGCGCTCGCTGTCGCGGCTGGCCACAGCCAGCAGCTCGGCGTTGGAGGCGGCCTGGATGGCAGGCACAAGCGCGGCCCGCCCAATGTTGGCCGTGCTCAGGATTCCCCAGCGGACTTTGGCAGGCATGAAAGCCCCCGAAGGAGAGCGCCGGCGGCGGCGCCCGAGAACCATGATGGAAATTGGAGAGCCGAGGAAGTCCAATCGGGCCGGAACGCAGACCCATGCGCTACCTGAAACAATAGCAATTGTCTACGCGAACGTCAACCCGGCGAAAAGCGAGCGAGAGCCGGAAGGGGCCGGCTGCGCTATGATGAGAGGAATGACCAACTTGCAGGCTCTGGAGTGTACATGTTGAACCTGATCTGGGTTGCCCTGGGCGCTGCGGCGGGGGGCGTTACGCGTTATCTTGTCAGCGGGTGGGTGCAGCAGGCGGCGGGCGCTTCGTTTCCGGCCGGCACGCTGGTTGTGAACGTTGTTGGCTGCCTGTGCATCGGCATCATTGCCCAGCTTGCCGAAAGCACGGGGCTGATTTCTCCGAGCTTGCGGCTCTTGCTCATCACCGGCTTTCTGGGCGGTTTCACCACCTATTCGACCTTTGCCAACGAGGCCTTTCTGCTGGGGCAAGGTGGTGGAGAGACAGCGGCATTTTTCTATGTGGCACTGCACCTGCTGCTGGGGTTGGCGGCCGTTTGGCTGGGGCGGCTGCTGGTGATCTCGATCTGGAGGGTGGCATGATTCCACAAGAGGGTGCGCTATTGCGTCTCTTCATTGGCGAGGACGACCGCGTGCAGGCGGCCGGGCGCAACCACGGCAAGCCACTCTACGAATGGCTGGTGCTGGAAGCACGGCGTGAAGGGCTGGCCGGCGCGACGGTGCTGCGCGGCATTTTGGGCTATGGGGCGAATAGCCGCTTGCACACATGGCACATCGAGCGCCTTTCGCAGGACATGCCCGTTATTATTGAACTGGTGGACAGCGAAGAGCGGCTGCTGGCTTTTCTGGCTCATGTGGAGCCTGAATTGCGCGAGGGGTTGGCCACGCTGGAAAAGGCAAATGTGCGTCTCTACCGCAGTTCGGCAGAGTAGCGCCACTTGCACGACCAAAACAGACCGATACATGGCAGGGCTCGGTTGCAGAGGTTGGGGATCGCAAGACCAAGCGGCGCCGGCAACTCTCTGGAATCAAGCCCGCAACGCCTGCCCTCTTCTCTGTCGAGCGGCTTCGAATAGAATTACGGCGCCGGCCATGGCGGCGTTGAGCGATTCGGCGCCGCCGAGCATGGGGATGGCGATAGGCGTCGCGCGGGCACGGGCTGCGGGGCTGGCCCCCTCGGCCTCGCCGCCCACGACCAGCGCCGAAGGCGCGCGCCAGTCCACTGCATCGTAGGCCAGCGGCGCCTCCATCGCGGCCACATAGAGCGCCACGCCGGGCAACAGCGTCGGCAGCTCCTCCCACTCTGCAAACTCCACAATCGGCAAGCGAAAGTGCGCGCCCATGCCGGCGCGCACCACCTTGCCGTTAAAGGGGTCCACCGTACCGGGACCAAAGAGCGCCGGCGCAGCGCCCACTGCTTCGGCCGTGCGCAGCAGCGTGCCGGCGTTGCCGGGGTCGCGCACGCCGTCCAGCAGCAGCGCCAGCGAAGGGAGCGCCGGCGGCGGCGGTACGGGCAGCGGCAGCACGGCAGCCACCCCCTGCGGCGTCACCGTCTCGCTCAGCTCGGCAAAGACGGCAGGCGCGAGCGCGAGCGCGTCGACGCCCGCCGCCGTCATCTGCGCCAGCAGCGCCTGGCCGGCTGCGTTGCGCTGCAGCGCGGCGGGGTCGTAGAAGAGCTCGAGCGGGCGCACGCCGGCAGCCCAGGCGTCGCCCAGCAGCCGCACCCCCTCCACCAGCAGCAGCCCTTCTTCCAGCCGCGTGCGCCGCTGCAGCAGCCGTTTGGCCCAGCGCACGCGTGGGTTCTCCCTGCTCGTAATCAGCTGCGGCTTCATGGCCGGATCCCCCTGGGCGGCGGGTAAAGAAAACGGCAGAGAGGTCACCCTCCCTGCCGTTCGCATCTGCCAGACGCGTGTGACTCTAGTTCAACTGGGCCTTGGCCACATCGGCCAACTTGCCGAAACCAAGCGCATCATGCATGGCGATCGAGGCCAGAACCTTGCGGTCGACCTGCACATTGGCCAGCTTGAGGCCGTGGACAAACGAGCTGTAGGTGAGCCCGTTCAGGCGAGCGGCTGCGTTGATACGAATGATCCAGAGGCTGCGGAAGTCGCGCTTGCGGTTGCGGCGGTCGCGGTACGCATAGAAGAGCGACTTGAGCATGGCCTCGTTGGCGCGGCGGAACAGCTTTGATTTCGTCAGCATCTGGCCCTTGGTAAACTTGAGGACCTTCTTGTGACGAGCGTGCGAATAGACCTTTGGTCGACTACGTGGCATTTTGGTCTCCTTTCGTGAGGGCGGGCTCGGCCTCAGCCGAACCGCTTGAGGAGCCCTTCACGTGCGGGCGCCGGCCGTGGGGCCGGCATCGAAACAGAACCGGGGCAGCAGCCTGCGCGAGGCTCTCGCGCAACTGCTCCCATCCCTAGCTGCTGACTGCCGGGCCGGCCAGTCGCTTCACGCGCTTGAGCAGCCCCTTGGCCGGCGTCGACACAGCGTGACGGTAGTCGCTCTTCAGGCTTGCGCTCTTGCGGCGGCGCAAGTGGGTGCGACCCGTCTTCATGTGCATCAGCTTGCCAGTCTTTGTAATGCGAAAGCGCTTGGCAGTCGCCTTGTGCGTCTTCATCTTCGGCATGGTATGGCCTCTTCTATCGTTTCGTGTCTGGCAGACACAAAAAACGGGCAGCTGCCCGTTCTTCACCGGCATGAACTGCTACTTCTGGAACCCTGTTGAGAACCGGGCGCCTGTTTTGGTGCGCTCGCTGCGGATTACCCTGGAGGCGCCAGCAGCATGACAAGGCTGCGGCCGTCAAAGGCGGGCATGGACTCGACGTTCATCACGTCCGTCACATCGCGCGCCACCCGTTCGAGCAATTCCTGCGCCACCTCGGGGTGCTGAATCTCGCGCCCGCGGAAGCGAATACGCACGCGCACCTTGGCATCTTCCTTGGCGAACTTGCGGATCTTGTTGACCAAGACCTGAATGTCGTGCTCATCGGTCTTCGGACGCAGGCGCACCTCCTTGATCTCGATCACCTTCTGCGCTTTGCGGTTTTCGCGCTCGCGCTTCTGCTTCTCGAAGAGGTACTTGCCATAGTCCATCAAACGACAGACCGGGGGGTTGGCGTTTGGCGCCACCTCCACAAGGTCCAGCATACGCTCCGTCGCAATGTCAAGCGCATCGCGCAGAGCCATGACACCAAGCTGCTTGCCGTCGGCATCGATCACGCGCACCTGGAGGGCACGAATCTCGCTGTTGATGCGAGTCGTATCCACCTGGGGTGGCGGTCGCATCGGCTCTCTCCTGCTAATAGGGTTTCTCTCCTTCAGAAAAAGGGTTTGCTGGTCGCGCGGCGCGCACAGCCGCGGCCGCGTCTCCGACCAAGCTGAAAGTGTAGCATGCGCTCGAGGGGGAGTCAAGTTAACGAGGTGGCCGGCAGGGCGATTGATCTAGATCAAGGCTCTCGAGGCAACTTACGCCGATCGTGCGTCTGTTCGTCAAGTCGCAGCATGCACCGTCTCGAGAAGCGAAATCTAGATGCAATCGCCCTGTGGCCGGGCGTAGACGAGGCGGGGCATCGAAAGGCAGCTGGCGCAGCGCCGAATTCCGTGCGACAAAAATCACGCGCGCTATTGAATGTTGCGCGCATATTTGTTATTATGAGCCTACATAATCTGACTAAAGTGATACCACAATGAAACCCGCAGTAGTGGCATAGAATGGCGGACGGAAGTCCGACAGGCGATGCTGGTGCTGCGGGAGGTTGGTGATGGTCGACATGGCGTCTGTTCTGGCAAAGTGGCAG